>Ga0157380_10002532_pt1 | contig 12336 bp, 12 predicted proteins | sample S35metaG_FD_119757 | JGI IMG/M metagenome (GOLD analysis project Ga0157380, IMG submission 119757) | Switchgrass rhizosphere microbial communities from Kellogg Biological Station, Michigan, USA - S3-5 metaG | ecosystem: Host-associated > Plants > Roots > Rhizosphere > Soil | place: USA...
ACCACGCTCGCCTGCCCTGCGCACTTTGCCATCGTCGCGATAATAATTCGGCGCAGCCAGCCTTTCCAGGAAAGAACAATCATTTGCCCTGCGCCGGCTGCCATGCGAAGCAGTTTGCCGATTCATCGAGCCAAATCTGCACCATCTGTCACAGCGATGCGCAGTCGGGATCGATGAAGGCGTTTCCCCGGCTGAGCACTTTCAATATGAAGTTCAACCACTCGCAGCACGTTCGAGCCGGAGGGAGCGGTTGCGTTACCTGTCACAAGCCAGGTCGGGGCGCCTCGATGACAATTCCGGCTGGATTGAATGCTCACAACACGTGCTTTGTCTGTCATTCATCACAAGCGAAATCGGGTGATCGGGACATTTCATCTTGTGGAGTTTGTCATCAGCTCGACCGGTACGTACGGACCAGCCAAACGGCGCCGGCTTTCAAACGCGGGTTCAGTCATGAAAAGCACAACCAGAATGAGCACCTGAGCTGCAGCGACTGCCATCGTGTTCGAACAGGCCTGGCGCAAAATCAAGTCTCAGCGCCACAGCCGCTCAATCATCACGCCGCTCTTATCTCGTTCAGCTGCAGATCATGTCACGACGGAAAGAAAGCCTTTGGCGGCGATGACTTTTCCGCGTGCAGGCGATGTCACAAGGGTGACGCCTGGCATTTCTAGCGTACTGCGAAGATTTCCGCACTACTGCGTCAAAGCTCGCGTTGAAGCCAGGTGGGCTGGGTAACAAATCGAAAAACCCGCCCATTAGTGAGCTACGAGTGCTCGGCACGTTCGTTGCGATTGATTTGGTTCGAGCTGCGATTTCGCGCTCGTGTAAGACGAATCCTGGAAGGCGCAAGAGGAACCATGAGAACCATACGTTCAAACAGAATCGCAATCGCGATTGCAATTGCTGCATTAATCACGCTGCCGTTTGTGTTAGCCGGCACTGCTCAAACAGAAGTCAAGTATGTGGACGCCGCGTCCTACTACAAGGACGGCAAATGCCTTGTCTGTCACGGTCAAAAGGCAGAAAAGAAATTCGACGCTGCCAAGAAGGACGAGGATCTGATCGAAGTCATACTGAAGGGAAAGAAGCTGGAAAAACCGCCAAACATGCCTGCCTACGAGGCCAAAGGGCTAACGTGCGATCAAGCCAAGGCGATGATCGACTACATGAAGTCACTCAAATAGTGAAGAAGTCAGTGCTGCGTCATGTCCGAAGAAATCGAGCCGGCTCGAAAGACTCCAAGTCTCTTTCACAATTACATCAGCCTCGTGGGCGGGGCTGTCGTAATGGCGTGCCTGGCGAGCATTCTGCTGCTGTTTCTGATTGAGCTTACGGGCACTCGAAGTACTCCCTACATTGGAATCTTTGCCTGGGTCATTCTTCCTTCGATAATGGCTTTCGGCCTCGTCGTCATTGCGATCGGTTTACTGGTTGAGCGTCGCCGGCGACGAAACTTTTCTAAAGAAGAGGTCGCGTCGTATCCAACGATCGATCTCAATGATCCTCGTCGTCGTAAGTTCTTCCTGATTTTCTTATCGCTCACCTTCGTCTTTGTTTCTGTGAGCGCTTTTGGCAGCTATCGAGCCTACGAACACACTGAGTCGGTCGCATTCTGTGGCCAAACTTGTCATACGGTGATGAAGCCCGAGTTCGTAGCTTTTCAAAACTCCCCACATGCCCGGTTACGGTGCGTAGATTGTCACGTAGGCGAGGGCGCCGAATGGTACGTCCGCTCTAAACTAAACGGTGTCCACCAACTCTACGCAGTCACTCTTGGGTCGTATGAGAAACCAATAAAGACTCCGGTAGAGAACATGCGGCCGGCCCGGGACACGTGCGCGCAATGTCACTGGCCGGAGAAGTTCTGGGGTACGCAACTGAAGGTCTTCAACAACTACGCTCACGACGAAAAGAACTCATTGCGACAGATTCGCATGCTAATCAATGTTGGTGGCGGCAGTTCTGAAAGCGGCCCTGTTAGCGGCATCCATTGGCATATGAATCTCGGTAACGAGATCACTTTTATTTCGACCGATGAACATCGGCAGATCATTCCCTGGGTGAAGTCAAAGGACCTAAATGGAAACGTCACCGTGTTTGTTGCCGGTAACTCTCAACTCACTCCGGAGCAGGTGAACACTTCAGCCAAGCGACGCATGGATTGTATCGACTGTCACAACAGACCGGCGCATATCTACAACCCGCCCGACGTTGTGCTCGACACCGCCATGGCAGCCAACAGGCTCGACGCTTCCTTGCCCTACCTGAAACGTAAAGCTGTCGAAGCTCTCTCAAAACCCTACAACTCGAATGATGAAGCCTTGAAGTCGATAGCATCAGATCTCGACAGCTTTTATAGAACTACCTATCCCGAGTTGTATGGACAAAAGCGATCTTCTGTTGACGGGGCAATCGCAGAAGTTCAGCGACTTTACCAAATCAATTTCTTCCCCGAGATGAAGACCGACTGGCAAGCTCATCCGAATAACATTGGGCACTTGAGATCATCGGGTTGCTTCAGATGTCACGATGGCGAGCACGTAAGCGATACCGGAAAGGTGATTCGGAATGACTGCAATATTTGCCACACTGTTCTCTACGATTCCGCGCGTCCACCGGAAAAGAACGCTCGTATCGGACCATTCCAACATCCAGTGGATCTCGGGGCGCTCGAAAACCGTAAGTGCGAAACTTGTCATAAGGCAAGCAAGCCGTTTCAGCATCCGGTAAACCTCGGCGACATCACAATGTTCCAATGCGCCGAGTGCCATCCGCGAAAATCATGAAGGTGCTGGAAGGGCGGAGCAGCCATGGAAGCAAGAAAGGGAGGTAAGATATGAGCACCGACAATCGCGACATGCTTGAGATTCTGCAAGCTGAGCTCGACTTTATCGAACAAGGCGGTTATGGACGTTCCGTGAGGACGCCGTGGAAAGCAAAGTCCGTCTTCCAGGATTCTCTGAGCTGCATCAATTATGCTGAGCCGGAAAAGGTGCACCCCTGCGAGCAGTGTCATTTGATTGATTTCGTTCCGGGTGGAAAGCGAGCCGAGGAAGTACCATGTCATTTCATTTCGCTCAGCGAATCAGGTGACACCATTGAACAACTCGAGACTGCTGTTGATCAGCGAACACTCGAGAAAATGTTGAAATCCTGGTTGCGCGCCCGGATTAAGGAAATCGAGGCCGAACGGGCTGGAATTCAGACGGCGGCGCTGGCTTCGTGAAGTCGATCCAGTTTTCTATAATCAGTTACGCCCTGTACAAACTGTCGAGTTGTGACGGAAAGTGAAGTACTGCTCTGAAAGATCACAAACAAAAGATACTCGTCGTAGATGATGAGAAGATGATTCGCTGGTCGCTTGGCGAAGCTCTTCGTGGTTGGGGATACGAACCCATTCAGGCTGAGACCGCTAGCGCCGGACTGGCAGCATTCGACGCGGATCAACCCGCAGCAGTTCTTCTCGACATCAACTTGCCGGACGGTTCGGGACTCGAAGTCCTTCGGCAGGTGCGTCACCGCCAGGCGGACGCAATCGTCATAATGATTACTGCTAACGTTCTGGTGGACGAAACGATCGCCGCTCTGCGAGGGGGGGCGTACGACTTTATCGGCAAGCCCATCAATCTGGAGGAACTTCAAGTTGCTATTCGGAATGGCATCGAAGCCAATCGCCTGCGCAAAGAAGTAAATCTTTTTCGACGCGAGCGAGCACAGCAGTTCAGCTTCGATCAGATCGTTGGTGAATCGCCGGTGATGCGCGAAATGCTATCGCTGGCTCGCAAAGTCGCAGAAAGCGAAGTTTCCTCGGTCCTACTTCAAGGCGAATCCGGGACCGGGAAAGATCTGATCGCAAAGGCAATTCACTATCATTCGACTCGCGCTGCTCATCCATTTGTCGCCATCAATTGTGCCGCGCTGCCAGGCACCTTAATCGAAAGCGAACTCTTTGGTTACGAGAAGGGTGCCTTCACGGATGCGAAAGCACGCAAAGAAGGTTTATTCGAACAGGCCGAGGGGGGAACTCTTTTTCTCGACGAGATTGGAGAGTTGGAGCTGAGCCTTCAAGCGAAGTTGCTGCGCGTCCTCGAGGAAGGCTGTTTTCGCCGCGTGGGCGGATTGAAGGACTTGCCCCTGGATGTTCGAGTGATTGCTGCTTCAAATCGTGATCTTAAATCCGAAGGCGAAGCGGGCCGTTTTCGAGCTGACCTCTTCTATAGACTTTCAGTGATACAGATTGATATTCCACCGCTACGGGAACGTGGCGATGACATCCGCGTTCTCGCTGAATATTACATGACCGGCTTTAAGAACCGCTTGCGCAAGAACATCGATGGTATCGCGAGCGACGCATTGGTGGCCTTTAGCAAATACGAATGGCCCGGCAACGTGCGCGAACTGCGAAACGTAATCGAACGGGCTATGATTCTCGAAGATGGTGACGAAATTACCGCGAAGTATTTGCCGCGAGGCTTGGTCGGCGACTTGCGAATCGGCACAGATGGCGGACATGTTGATTTGGTTCGGCTCCCAGCCGCGGGCGTCTCCCTCGATGACGTGGAAATGTCCCTCGTCAGGCAAGCCTTGGAACGAAGCGGCGGAAACCAGACGAGAGCAGCCGAGCTGCTGGATATTTCCCGCGACCAGCTTCGTTACCGCATGAAAAAGCTCGAGGAATTAGGCGCCGCTGTGCCGGCATCCGCTGAATGATTACTTCTCTGCCGTAAGAGAAATCAATGTCGACCCCACTTATTAATCCCGAGCAGGCACTGGAACGTTCCCTTAAAGATCTCGCGGACATCAAGTTTGCGTTGGACCAATCAACAATCGTCGCCATTACCGATCAGCGCGGCATTATCAACTTCGTTAACGACCAGTTTTGCCTGATCTCAAAATACTCTCGCGAGGAATTGATTGGGCAAGATCATCGCATCATTAACTCTGGCTTTCATTCAAAGGATTTCATTCGTGAGCTATGGACTACGATTGCGAGCGGTCAGGTTTGGAAGGGCGAGCTTCGCAATCGCGCCAAAGACGGCAGCATCTACTGGGTCGATACGACTATCGTTCCCTTTCTAAATTCTGACGGAAAACCCTACCAGTACATAGCCATACGGCATGACATAACGCAAAGAAAACTTGCCGAAGACCAGGTCATTCGGCAAGCCGCCGAGCTTCAACGAGCAGCGCAGTTATCTTTTGTTGGTGAGCTCGCTGCGGGCCTTGCGCATGAGATCAAGAATCCGTTGGCAGGCATTCAGGGTGCCGTCGATATCCTGATTCGCCGTCGCGACAAGAATGATCCAGAGGTTGAGGCACTCGAAGGAATGCGCCACGAAGTCGCCAGGATCGACAACACCGTGCGCGCTCTGCTGGAGCGTGCCCGTCCTCGGCTCGTATCTGTTAGAACGACCTCGCTCGCAGAGATCGTGGGGCGCGCGGTAAGTCTCGCGAGGGCGCAGCTTACCAATTCACACAAGCAAAACATGAGCATCGAATTCGAGCCCCCTGATGATCCAATCGCGATACCCATAGATCCTTCGCAAATCGAAGATGCCGTTCTCAATCTCATCATCAATGCAATTCAAGCTTCACCTGAGGGCGGTCTTGTAAAAGTCAGGATTACGAAAGGCCAACATCAAGGACTCGATGAGTTGGAAGACGAAGTCTCGATAGAAGTCAGCGACAACGGCCCTGGTATTTCATCCGAGGATCTGGCTCGCATATTTAATCCCTTCTTCACGACGCGAAAGGAAGGAACCGGTCTCGGGCTTCCTGCCGTTCGCCGTATTGCCCGCGCCCATGGCGGACGCGTCGAAGTTGATTCAACTCTCGGAGAAGGCTCAAGTTTTACAATTCACCTGCCCACAGAACCACCATCATAGGAAGTCGCCTGGAGGACACCGCACTACAGTACTCCCGACACGTCGCGAGTACTGTATTACTGCTCGCGCAAACTTTCTCATCGATTGAGTGAACTCACCCACTGTCGAGCTCGCTCGGTCGTGAATTCCTAAAAATTTAATCCCGTAATAGCTGGCACAAGCGTTGCTGCCTTATGCACACAGGGAGGGTTGTAATGAGACAACTAGCTGACGAAGAAGCCAAGGTTTTGCTTGCTTCTGAAAAGATTGGTCGACTCGGCTGCGTTCATGAGGGCGAGCCCTATGTCGTTCCGATCAATTACGTCTTCGAAGACGGTTTCATCTACAGCCACTCGCTGCCGGGCCGCAAAATTGATGCACTTCGTCAGAAACCACGAGCATGCCTTCAAGTTGATGCGATTAAGGACGACTTTAACTGGCGGAGTGCTGTCGCCTTCGGAAACTTCGAGGAAATTCACAATCCTAGTGAACGTGGAGCCATCCTCGGCAAACTACTTTTCCACTTTCCTAACCTAACCCCGGTTGAATCGGTGATCGCAGACGACGCTTACGCTCAAGCTAGTATCGTTTTTCGGATTGTCGTCGATTACATCACCGGCGTTGAGGAGGCATAAGGGTTGAAGAGGTAAAACATGAAAGACAATATCGAGCGAACTGCCTGGGCTAACTATCTCGCGGAATTCAATAAACGCAACAACTCGCGACCTACATGGCTTCAGGTTTTTGGTGAAGCTGGAGCGCAATCTCAAGAACAAGGGCTGCAATTAACTGGCATTAGTCTTGAGAACAAGGGCGCTGATGCTCCTCGCGTGCAAATTATGCTTGGCGGAATCGACACCTCCAAGCTGAATCACCTGACCCACGCGATTTCAAATCTTAAGCGTATGACGATTCAGATCGGCACTGAAGGGCGCGATGAGTCGATTGAGTTCGTTGACAAGCAGGGTGAAGCCTGCTTGCTGATCTTCAAACACCGGGCAACGATCGGAGCCCACGCCAGCATGGCGGCCCATGCTTGAGATGAAGCTGATAGCGCAACCAGTTTTCATTTGCAATGTTGAATATTAATCGGGTGCACAGTTCCAACAAAACTACCGAGGTAACAACCGTGACCACTCAAACTCAACTTCAATCACATCACATACAGGCTATCCATGGCGGGAGTGTTTGGCATCAGCTGCGAAGCGAAAGAGAAGATATCTGTCAATTGCTGCTTCAGAATGCGCGGCCGCTCGTGATCGACACTCCAGTTCACAGGCAGAAGCAAGACCGATATTTGCAAGCTCGTTTGCGTCTCATCGACGAAGCCTTGGATCGACTCATGACCGGGACCTATGGCGACTGCGCCAGTTGTGGAAGGTGGATCGAGGACACCAAACTCCACGTCGACCCAGCTTTTCCGTTTTGCCGTGAGTGCGAACAAGAACAAAACCACGGTCACTGACTAACTGCGACTATCGAAATCAAAACAGTTCTAAGGAAGGGGTGAATTTATGAAAGTTAAAGAGATCATGAATACGGCCGTTACGACTTGCGACTTGAATGCGAGCCTGGCTGATGCTGCGAGGACAATGTGGAAACATGACTGCGGAATCCTGCCAGTTCTTAAAGACGGTCGGGAGTTGGTGGGTCTAATTACGGATCGCGATATTTGCATGGGCTCGGCGATGAAACGGCGTGATCCAACAGCTATCTCAGTGGAAGAAGTCATAACCGGAAATGTTTTTTCGGTGATGACCGAAGATGATGTGAAACAAGCTCTCGAGGTGATGCAGCAAAGGCAAGTTCGACGTCTACCGGTCGTCGACGCTGAAGGCAACTTGTCAGGTGTCTTATCAATGAACGATGTCGTTTTAAATGCCGGGGAGAGCGATAGCGAAGAAGCAGCGACCATCGGTTACGACGATGTCGTACGAACTTACAAAGCCATTTGCCGGCATCCTTTGCCCATGGCTGCTACTGCAACCGCAGGTTAGCCTTCGATCGTTCTTGATGTTATGAACAAAATGAAAGCAAACGTATTTCACGGTGCCGGCGACATACGGGTTGAAGAAATCGAGCGGCCGCACGCAGGCGTTGGCGAGGCTGTGATCCGAATTACGCTCACTACGATTTGCGGCACGGACCTTCACATCCTGCGCGGCGAGTATCCGGTGGCGCCGGGACTAGTCCTTGGTCACGAGCCGGTGGGAGTAATTGAAGAGTTGGGCGCCGGCGTTACCGGTTACGAAATCGGTGAACGCGTGCTTGTCGGCGCCATAACCCCCTGTGGTCAATGTCGCGCCTGCCTTTCGGGTCAACTATCTCAATGCGGCAAGCAAGAAGGATACAAGGCTATCGGTGGCTGGCAATTCGGCAACACCATCAATGGAGCACAGGCTGAGTATCTTCGTGTGCCCAACGCGCAGGCTAATCTTGCCAGGATTCCTGACGAGCTGTCAGACGAGCAAGTGGTATTGCTCGCCGACATCGCTTCGACCGGTTTCGGGGGAGCAGAGTCCGGCAAGATTCGCCTGGGCGATGCGGTCGTAGTATTCGCGCAAGGACCAATCGGGCTTTGCGCAACGGCGGGCGCTCGACTCATGGGTGCGTCGATGATCATTGCGATCGACGGTGATGAGCATCGGCTAGCGATGGCAAAGCGGATGGGCGCCGACATCGTTCTCGATTATCGCGAAGTGGATGTCGTCAGTGAGGTGCTGCGTCTTACTGGCGGCGGCGCCGATGTAGCGATTGAAGCGCTCGGAACCCAACCAACATTCGAAAGCGCACTGCGAAGTCTGCGACCCGGCGGAACGCTCTCAAGCCTCGGTGTCTATTCCGGTAAATTACAAATTCCTTATGAAGCATTTGCTGCAGGGATCGGAGATCACCGCATCGTCACCACGCTTTGTCCGGGCGGCAAGGAACGAATGCGGCGGTTGATGGAGTTAGTGAGAAGTGGACGTCTCGATCCAACTCCTCTGCTAACACACACCTTCTCGCTCGAAAACATTGCAGGGGCTTACGAGCTGTTTGGCGAAAGACGAGATGACGTTTTGAAGATCGCGATTAAGCCATAAGAACAAGCCAAGGCAGGCTAGTTGGGTGGTTCTTAAAGTCGCTGGCAAAGCCAGCGAGACATCAGCCCGCGAAGCGGGCGGCAGCATAAAGCCTGGGGTGGAGCGTTAGCGCAACCCCAGGTAGAAGCGAATTTACAAACAACCAGCCCGCGAAGCGGGCGGCAGCTCTCAACCGCTTATCCTTTACGGTTGAATCATTCTCATAAACGCACTGTCGCCCGCTTCACGGGCTCACCAATTCATTTCGCCTGTCTTTCCTGGGGTTGCGCTGAGCTCCACCCCAGGCTTTATGCTGCCGCCCGCTTCGCGGGCTGATGTGCCAGTCTCGCTGACTTTGTCAGAGACTTTAAAAAACACCACCCGAGGTCCGACCTCAACATTTGAGGAATATCACGTAGGCAGCCATGGGATTCTGCGCACACACGAATCACAAACCCAACAAACTTGAATATTAAATAGAGGTACAGCGGTTGCTCTTAGCCTATCCAGGAGGCTGGGGCTAAGACCCTGATAACGCCAATGAAGATAGAATCCATACTTTGTCCTACGGACCTTTCACCTGATTCTGACGAAGCTCTGAGATACGCAATCGCGTTGGCCAAAGCATATAACGCCCAATTGATACTGTTGCATTGCGAGACCGGCACAGTATCACTCGGGTCTAATGCCCACGAGCTGGCTGCCAAGAGAATTATCGAGGCGCTGGTGGAGTATTCGGGGGCATCCGATGTTAGTGGCCTCGATTGGAAAAGTTTGATCGTCACTGGAGATGATCCCGGCGAGGTGATTGCCCGCGAAGCCGCTATCTATCGTGTCGACCTAATCGTCATGCGCTCGAGACGGCGACCGCATCGTGCAGCGTTGCTGGGCTCCACAGCCGAATCGGTTTCGCGACTCGCGCCCTGCCCCGTCCTGGTAATGCACACCGATGAACATGACTGGGTAAGCGATACCGACGACATTGACCTCAAGCGCGTGCTGGTGGCATATGACTTTTCCGACTATTCGGAATTGGCGTTAAGTTATGCACTCGCACTGTCTCAGGAATATCAATCCGAGTTGCACCTGCTGCACGTCATGCCTCCGTCCACTGTGACTGAGTCTGAGATTTCCTGGTACCCGCTTGGGCAGGAAAGCGCCTATCACAAAGCAGCCCATCGATTACAGAGAGCTGTTCCACCAGAGGCCCACCTTTGGTGCGAGATCACTCACGCAGTGAGCCAGGGCAAACCTTATCGAGAAATTCTTAGCTATGCAGAGAAGCACAAGATAGATCTCATCTGTATTGGGGCACATGGGGCCGAGTTCGGAATGCAAACGCTGTTCGGATCAAATGTTGACCGCGTGCTTCGACAAGCTCCGTGTCCGGTGCTGGTGAGTCGGCCCTTAAGGCCGGCAGCCTTCGTTCCAGCAAAAACGTCGCGTGAAGTGGCAGCAACGGCGTCGCTTTGAACGCGTGAAATCCAATCCTGTGAGGACTCAAATATGAGAGTTTTAGTTGCAATAGATGGCTCGCCATGCAGCGACGCCGCCGTAACAGAAATAATCTCGCGACCATGGCCGGTTGGCAGTGAATTCAAAGTACTCACCGCTTATGAGCTACCTCCGACTCCAACGCCTGACGTCTGGGCAATTTCATCTGACTACTATGAAAAGGTGGAGGAAGTTGTTCGCGAAAACGCACAAGCAGTAGCCGAAGAGGCTCGGCTGAAGCTGCGCGAGAAGCTTGATGGATCGTTCACTGTTTCTGCTGAGACCATAGCCGGCTCCCCCAGGAACGCAATTCTCAAAGAGGCAGATTCATGGAAAGCGGATTTGATCGTAGTCGGATCCCATGGCTATAGCCGCTGGGAGCGATTTCTGCTGGGATCAGTTTCGCAGGCAGTCGTATCGCATGCGAAATGCTCAGTCGAAGTAGTGCGATGCAAGAGTGCGGAGGCTGAAGTAGAGGCAGCGTAATGGCTAATATCGTAGTTCTTGGAGGCGGTTTTGGCGGCGCGACAGCCGCCGAAGCGCTGGCGAAAAAACTCGGCACGAATCATAAGATCACATTGGTGTCTCGCAACCAACGATTCGTTTTTTATCCGTCGTTGGTGCGCTTCGCGTTCGGACAATGCGAGGCCAGCGAAATCCAGTTCGACTTGCCCGAAGCAATGTTGGATCGGAGAGTGCGCTTTGTCGAAGGAGAAGTCGCACGGGTTGATACGGCTGCACGAAAGCTGACCTTCGCTCGCGGAGACTTTGTGGGCGACATGCCGTTCGACTATCTGATCATCGCGCTCGGTCGTCGCTTAAGAACTGAACTCATAACAGGTTTCTACGAACACGCCCATCACCTGCTCGGCGTGCGCGACGCTCGAAAATTCGGCGAGGCTGTAAGAGCGTTTCATAAGGGTCGAGCTTTGATTGGGCACTGCCCAGGTGCAAAGCTGCCGGTGCCGATTTTCGAGACCGCCTTCGCGCTTGCGAAACACCTCACGGAGCTGGGAGAGCGGAGCAACTGTTCGATCACGGTAGTCAGTCACGAAACACTTGACCAAATGTTCGAGGTGACTTCGATTTCAGATGCTCTTCGACCTCTGCTCGCGTCCGCCAATATCGAGCTAATCTCGGACTTCGCTATTGATTCTATAAACTCAAACAGTCTGGTCTCTACCGATGGCCGTACGCTGGAATACGACTTGAACATGATTGTTCCCCCATTTGGCGGGCCTGGCGCGTTGGTCGGTACCGACATCATCGATCACGACGGATACGTTCGCGTGGATAAGACGATGCGCGTGGACGGTCATGAAGGCATATACGCCGCGGGAGACTGCGTCAACTTTGGTGGACCAAAGATGGCGCACATGGCGGTCAGACAAGCTGAGGTTGCAGCCAATAACGTGGCAGCTGCACTTCAAGGCAAGTCTCCGGTTGCAGAATACGAACACGATTTGATGCTGGTAATCGATGCAGGCGACAGCAACTCAACTTTTGTTCACAAAGACCTTTGGCGTGATACCCCGGCAAACATTCAACATAGCCGGTTTTGGGGTTGGGCCAAACGAAAGCAGGGACAGTACTGGAAAGCTCGACATAACTGAATCAGTTATTTGGAGCAGTTGGAAGTATAGACTTCAGAGTCTCTTGCAAAACTCCTCTCATTCACACCCGGTTTCAACCCGGTGTTGAGAGTCAGGAAACCCCTTAACCGTTTCAACGGTTTCCCACGCAAACGAACAAAGGAAAACCGTTGAAACGGCAATAACATACTTGATTCCGCAAACGTTGACTGAGAGGTGAACGATTTAGGTTTTAAGCCACAGATGAACACGGATATAAAGGATCTGAATAAATTGGAATTTAGATCCGTGTTACTCCGTGTTCATCTGTGGCCGATTATG
>Ga0157380_10002533_pt1 | contig 12336 bp, 8 predicted proteins | sample S35metaG_FD_119757 | JGI IMG/M metagenome (GOLD analysis project Ga0157380, IMG submission 119757) | Switchgrass rhizosphere microbial communities from Kellogg Biological Station, Michigan, USA - S3-5 metaG | ecosystem: Host-associated > Plants > Roots > Rhizosphere > Soil | place: USA: Michigan...
CAAAATCCGGCAACGTAATCCATTGAATCTTTTTCTTCAACGTATGAAGCCTTCTTTCCAATCACAACGGCCAACTCTACTTCCCAATCGGTCTTCACACTTTTTCGAGGAACGATCAGGTCGTCATTCGGACCACACAACGCAGTTGTTGATTTAAAGAAAAGGATTGGTTCCGATGGCAAAGGCATATTGGATTCCAACGCGTGCTTGGTGTAATTAAGTCCAACGCAGATAATCTTCGACGGCCTGGTAAAGGGGGCACCTATCCGAACTCCAGCTTTTACCTTCGGAAGCTTCGAAGCATTTTCTCCGAACCACTTGCTTAGCCGTTGAAGTCCATCTGTTTCAAAGAACTTCTCTCCATAGTCTTCGCCAAAGGATGATGCATCCAAAATTTCATTGTTCACTAAAAGTCCGGGTTTTTCCTTCCCTACTTCACCAAATCGTAATAATTTCATAGGTATTTATTTAGGTCTAAGGGTTCACGCACAGGGCGCAAAGGTTTTCATTTTAACTGTTTAATTTAACAAAGCCCCCGTCAATAGGATAATCGGTGCCCGTCACAAAGCCAGCCTCGTCGGAACATAAATACAACGCCAGGGCTGCTATTTCCTCCGGTCTCCCCATGCGTCCGATCGGTTGCGTCTTCGATAATTTTTCAAACATTTCTTTCTCCTGACCCGGATAATTTTTACTCAAAAATCCGTCAACAAATGCTGTATGCACGCGGGCTGGGGAAATACTATTGCAACGAATGTTATCCTTGATGTAATCCTTTGCCACCGACAAAGTCATAGACAACAAGGCACCTTTGCTCATAGAATAGGCAAAACGGTCCGCGATCCCAAGACTTCCCGCAATGGAGGCAACATTCAAAATTACACCACCACCCTGCTTCTTCATCTGATCGATTGCTCCAGCCATAGCGTTATAAACGCCCTTGACATTCACTTTATAAATACGATCAAAATCTTCTTCCGAAGTGTTGTCGAGGCGGCCGATATGCGAAATACCTGCGCAGTTTACGAGGATGTCAAGACGATCAAATTCCTTTGCAATTACTGAAAGCACCTCCCTCACCTGGACCTGGTCTGCTACATTGCAAGCATGAGATTTGGCTGTCCCTCCCTTTGAAACGATCTGCTTTACCGTATCTTCCCCAGTGGCAGTATTTAATTCAAGGATGTTGACATTGGCACCCTGCGCGGCGAACATTTCTGCAATAGCCTTGCCTATGCCACTACCGCCTCCTGTAATTGCCACAATTTTCCTATGGAGATTAAACATGACCCAAAAATAATGTTAGTGTGTATGGCTGCTCAAGAAACTATCCCACTCGCCTGCCTGACCATTTAAATGGTCTTTTAAGAAGATAGCATACGAAGGCTTATAGGGTTTTTTCCGTAGAGACATGTTTGCCTCTTCCGGGGTATAGTCTCCCTTTTTGGCATTGCATTTTTTACAGGCAGCGACGAGGTTCATCCAGGTGTCGCCGCCACCCTTTGCTCTAGGCACAACGTGATCAATAGTAAGGTCCCTTCGCGTACCACAATACTGACACTCAAAATTATCGCGTTTAAATATATTTTGCCGGGTAAGATTAACGCCCTTGTAGGGGGCGTTAACATATCGATTCAACCGTATGACCGATGGCATCGGGAAACTTTGGGTCACAGAATGCAATTTGTGACCATTCGCAGGTCTCACTAATTCGCTCTTTTTTAGAAAAACAAGAATAAAGGCGCGTTCCACTGAGCACACCATCAGCGGACTGTTATCCTGATTTAGCACCAATACCCTGCTGTTCATGATGGTAAGATATAACCAATCTAGCTAACAACAAAGACGTTTTAGTTAGAGGTTCGAGGTTTGAGGTTCGAGGTTCGTTTCTGGTTTCCAGTTTCGTGTTTGAAGTTTGAAGTCGCCGACGGGCCAAGGTAAGCCTCCTGTCGAACCGTCGCGGAAAAACACTCAACACTCAACATTCAGCGCTCAATTTTCAAGTAATATTCAATTCTCAACTTTCAGGTATGAATCGAGCGCTATACGGAACATTGACTCATGTCGAAACTTGTACCACCGATACCGTTTAGCGCACGCAGTCGAGCGATCCCAACGGTTGAAGATTGCGTATTGCGTTGTTGAATATTACTTGAATGTTGAAAATCGAGTGTTGAGTGTTGAATGTTTTTGTCTTGCCTAAAAAACACCAAAAAAATCATTCTGCCAGGATCCTGCGAAGATGTGAAAGTTGATGTGTGTAAATCTTATTTTCAAGATTTAGAATACCTTCTTCGTTGAGGTGATCAACTCTAACACGCCCTGAAGAATGAATTATTTTGTCCTGCTCTAAAAGAATTCCCACGTGATTGATTTTGTCATCATTGCTTTTAAAGAAAGCTAAGTCTCCTGGCTTTGCGTCATGCAGTTCACTGACTGGCTTTCCCTGTGTAGCTTGTTGTCCGGAATCTCTCAGGAGACGGTATCCACAAATCTTAAAAACCATTTGCGTAAATCCTGAACAATCAACCCCAAATGTGCTTTTACCTCCCCAGAGATAAGGTGAATTAAGATATTTTACTGCCGTGGTGCGCAAGAATTCAAATTCCCTTTTTTGTCCCAGATTTTTTGCTTCCCCGATAAATGCAAATTGCTCCTCCATTTTGAAAAGCTCAGAACTCGAAATGGGTATCATACTTCCCATCAAAATAATCTGGCGACTTTTGTTATACAGAATACTGGACGTGACGTCCGTTGTGATTTTAAACTCAGCGTGATTTAAGTATTCAAAATATTCCTTTGAAATAGCGTGATGCTGTTTTTCATCGATCCATCCATCGTATTGATCAAAGTGAGACCTTACCCTTATCCATTTGCGGTCACTGGTCTGGTCGATCACTTCATAATGGTCGCCAAAAAGAAGTTGCGTTACCTGCTCAGTTTTATCAGACGATTCAGCGCGTACGGGTACAACGCTGAGACGGCAAACTCCATATTCCAAAATTTCCATGCAGGGGAGAAAATTAATAATTTATTTCAATTTCAAACGACTAAGTTCTCGTTTTGCGTCTCGCTCCTTGATCGTATTTCTTTTGTCGAAAACTTTCTTTCCCCTCGCAACGGCAATTTCTAATTTCGCTAAACCTCTATCATTTATAAATAAACGAGTAGGCACCAGGGTAAGTCCCTTCTCCTCCACTTTGCCTTCCAACTTTTTCAGTTCTGATCGTTTCAAAAGTAGTTTTCTCTCACGGGTAGCCTCATGATTGTAATGTGTCCCCTGAGCATATGGCGTGATGTTTATGCCCTTTACAAATAATTCATTGTTGTTCAAATAGCAGTACCCATCCTGAAGGTTTGCTTTCCCTTCACGAATGGATTTTATTTCCGTCCCGGTCAGCACCATGCCGGCAACATATTTATCAAGCAGCTCATATTCGAATCCAGCCTGCTTGTTTCTTATGTTGATATCATTTGAAAAACGTTCTTTCATTAATGTGTTGGAGTGTTGAGGTTTGAGGTGTTTAGGTCAGGATAGGCGGTCGTTGCGCATTGGGCTTAAATATCCTACTAATAGGAGGAACCAACAAAACCTTTTGTCATATTCTGTCCCTTAATATTGGGATTATTCACAACGGCATCCGGGCTAAGGGTATGACATCCAGCGGGCAAAACTGTCGTTTTAAAAATTTATAATGAGCGGCAATAGCAATCATGGCTGCGTTGTCGGTGCAATACTGGAATGCCGGGATAAAAATATTCCAGCCCAGCGACTCGCCGAGCGACTGTAAATTGTTGCGCAAGCCCGTGTTAGCTGACACACCTCCAGCAATGGCAATGGTTTTGATCCCCGTTTGAATGCTCGCTTGCTGAAGGCGGTTCAATAGCATATTTACCAAAGTACGTTGAATGCTGGCGCATATGTCAGGAAGGTTTTGCTCGACAAACGCGGGGTTCTTTCGGCTTTCGTCGCGCAGAAAATACAAAAAGGCAGTCTTGATCCCACTAAAGGAAAAGTCGAGCCCTGGCATAGTCGTTTCAGGGAATTTAAATGCTTTTGCGTTCCCGCCTTGTGCATATTGGTCAATTAGTGGGCCGCCAGGGTATGGAAGCCCCATAATTTTAGCAGCTTTATCGAACGCCTCACCCACTGCATCATCCTGTGTTTGGCCAATGACTTCCATGTCCAGGTAATCCCTTACCATCACGATTTGTGTATGGCCGCCGCTTACAGTAAGGCATAAGAACGGAAACGAAGGCTTGGGGTCATCGATAAAATGTGCCAGGACGTGAGCCTGCATATGGTTGACTTCAATAAGCGGAATATTTAATCCCAACGCCAGGCCCTTAGCGTAAGAAACACCAACGAGTAGCGAACCCATCAGTCCCGGGCCACGGGTGAACGCGATGGCGTTTAAATCTGTTTTGACGATACCTGAGCCGTCGATCGCTTCATGCACGGTGGCAACGATGTTTTGTTGATGTGCTCTTGAGGCTAACTCAGGAACGACGCCTCCGTATTTTCGGTGTATGACCTGTGTCGCGATAATATTATTAAGTACCTTGCCGTTTCTAATAACGGAAGCAGATGTCTCATCACAGGAAGACTCAATGGCAAGGATAATGGGACTCATATGTTGAAAAATGAAATGGCAAGTTATTAAAATTAGGATACAGAAAGTACTGGCTTACACCGTCACGGCCTTCCTTTTCTTTTTAATATCTGCCTTCCTGATCCTTCAAATTCCACCCGTTCAAAACTACTTTATCGGTAAATTCCTAAAGGATTTTACCCAAGTCACCGGTTTCACAACGACGATCAAAAGCTTTCGTATGCTTTGGTTCGACCGGCTTGAACTGCAGGATGTTTCCGTATTCGATCCGGCCAACAATCAAATGATCAGGGCCCGCGAGATCCTTATCAATTTCAAACTTTCACAGCTTTGGGAAAACAAGAATGTAAACATCGACGGGGTTTTTGTCGATAGTGCGCATGTATTGGTCACCAAGATCCACGAGTCCGACACGTCTCGTGACCTGAATATGAATGTTTTCATTTACAGGATCAACCAGGGATACTCTTCCGGCTCAGGCGGTGGTCGTGGTAAACCTCCAAAGATCAATATCGGCGAGGCGTTCGTTAACCGCAGCCAGTTCACCTATATCAACCAGGATCGCGATTCAATATCGTCAGGGTTTGATTATAACCACTTTTCACTTTCCGTAGATGAGGGACAGCTTAGCAGTTTTGTAATTCTTGGTGATACAACCGAATTCAACGTCAGTACCCTCATCGCAGAAGATCTCAAATCAAAATTCAGGGTGAAACAGATTTCAACGTTTTTCCGGGTTTGCCAAAAGTCGATGGAGTTCACCGGGCTTAACGTGCAGGCTGGTGAGAGTGTTGTCTCAGACACCGTGGTGTTTACTTATAACCGCTTGCCAGACCTCAATGATTTTGTAACGAAAGTAAAAATTCATGCGCGCCTGAAGAACACGTTGGTCTATCCAAGGGACCTGGCATTTTTCATTAATGGCGTTGAAGCAATAGAACAACCATTCCGGATCGATGGACTTTTTAATGGTGGTGTGAACAACTTCAAGTTCTCGGAGATGAAAGTTGATATTGGCAAATCGCATTTGCGCGGCTCTATCGATATGGATGGACTTCCCAACATCACGGAAACGTTCATGAACATCAACCTGAAAAATTCGACCGTGGATCCGAATGATCTGTCTTTTCTGTTCAATGAGAACACGATGAGCAGGATACTCCCCATGGGTATGTTGTCGATGGACGGACAATTTTTAGGATACACAACCGACTTTGTTGCTAACGGAAGGTTTACCGGCAGATTGGGCGCAATCAATTCGGATATAAACTTTAAAGTGAACGAAAGGAATTTCGATCGTTCGGAATACAGTGGAAGGCTGTCACTAACCAAATTTGATCTGGGCCGGTACCTTAACGATACCGTAACATTTCAAAAAGTTAGTATGGATGGCAGAGTGAAAGGATCAGGTCTTACACAGCACACTGCAGATTTTCAGCTGAATGGTAAGGTTCATTCCCTTGGCCTCAGAGGCTACGATTATAAAAACATTAATACAAATGCGCGGCTGGCATCGGAGCGTATCAATGGGTTTGTGGAAATCGACGATCCCAATCTTCAGTTCAAAGGAAACGGATTTGTGGACCTGCGCGAAGGTAAAAGCATCATACAGATTCAAGCTTCCCTCGACACAGCGTATCTCCATAATCTCAACCTTACAAGGGACAAGGTTTTTCTGAAGACTGAAATTATCGCGGACATTAAAGGTTTGTCTCTGGATTCCTTAACAGGAACTGCTGATTTAAAGAATTTCAGAATTGATTATAACAACGAGTCCTTGAGTCTCGAAAATATCAGTCTCAATTCGCAGCACAGACTTGACAGCAGAAGGCTGTTGCTGGAAACCTCGTTGGCAGATTTTGAGATCACAGGCGACTATTATTTCTCTGACCTATACAATGATATTGAAATGTTGTCGACCGAAATTGCCTTGAACATCGAGAATGATGCCGGGAAAACAGCGTACTACTACCAAAACAAAACTTATGTCCCCAAACAATACCACGCCGACATAAAAATCGGAGTAAAGGACATCAAACCGTTGGTTTCTTTGCTTGGAGTAAATTTCAGTCTCTCACCAAATGTTAACATTGAAGGTAGTTTTAGCAGTGGACGTACGGCAATCTTTCAGGCGTTTACAAAATTTGATTCACTGCAATATGAGAATACCTTGTTCCTTAAAAGTGAATTAGATCTAACAGCGTCTAAAATCTCTGACAGCAGCAGCGTGTTGGCGATGGCATCCTTTAATTCGGAAAATCAGTCCGTCGGACCCCATATTAAGACAAAAAATCTCTTGGCAGAAGGTATCTGGAATCGGAGCCATATCGAATTTAATCTGGACGCAGATCAAGTCGATCAGTCCAACAATGTAAGAGTGAAAGGAGCTGTTGACTTCCTGTCTGACAGTACAAGAATCACGCTTGCTCCTTCAGCACTAAAACTGTTGGAGCGCGAATGGAATTTTCGCGAAGGAAATTTTATAAAGGTCAAAAACAGTGGCTGGCGATTTAATCAGTTAGAGCTTGTTAATGGAGAACAATCGATCGCCGTGAATGGAATCATTTCAGAGAACCCTTCGCTCCTGCTTACCCTGGATATCAATGCGCTGAATCTTTCGCTTCTCAATGCCCTTACGGATAAAAAATTCAGGGGCACGATGGATGCTCAATTGAAAATGAGCAACTACTATGGAGATCCATCACTTGAAAATGATATCAGCATCAAGGAATTAAATATTAATGAGTTTCTAATTGGAGATATTACGGGCAAAAACGAATGGGATACAGCCCATCATAAATTTGATATTAATCTCGTCATCGACCGGACTCAAGAACGGATTCTTGATCTGGTTGGTAGCTATGCTCCAAATCGTAAGGAAAGTCCGTTGGATATTACAGCGAATCTGAAAAATGCGAATCTGAAAATTGTTGAACCTTTTATCGATGATATCCTGAGCCAGATAGAAGGTACAATTTCTGGCGCATTTAAAATATCAGGTCCACTGAATGCCCCGCAGATCAATGGCGAAGGACAAGTGGCGGAAGCCCAGATAATGGTGAATTATTTGCGAACCCTATACAAGTTTACAGGCCGGGTGGGATTAACACCAGGTTCTATTTATTTTAAGGATATCGAACTCACTGACGCACTTCGTAACAAAGGAAAGCTCGACTGTACCATTTCTCATCAAAATTGGGGAAGTATGGCTATTACGTTGGATGCGACGTTCCGGAATTTTCAGGTACTGAATACAACCATTAGGGACAACAGTCTTTTTTATGGACAGGCCTATGCAACGGGTGACGTAAATTTCGCCGGGCCATTGTCAAACCTGCGAATCACTTCAAATGCGAGAACTGAAAAGAATACAAGAGTTTACATTCCAATCGGCGGTATTTCTTCCATTGACCGAAAAGACTTTATAACCTTCGTGAATTTTACGGATACAACATTTATCAAAAAGGTTGAAAAAAGTGTCGACAAGAAAATAAATCTTACGGGACTTACTTTCGATTTAAACCTGGATGTTACGCCGGATGCCTATTGCGAAATCATCTTCGACTTAAAAGCTGGCGACATTATACGGGGACGTGGCAACGGTGATCTTAAATTGCAGATCGATACAAAGGGTGAGTTCAATATGTTTGGCCCCGTTGAATTCACGGAAGGCTGGTACAACTTCACGTTGTATGATATTATCAACAAAGAATTTGAGATCCAAAAAGGCAGCCGCATAACCTGGTTTGGAGATCCATATCAAGCCGTTATGGAAATCAATGCTTCCTATAACCAGCTAGCTTCATTCTTGCCTATCGTATTAGACCAGAACGTGCAGGACAACCCACCTGCAGGTCTTCGGCGCAAATATCCTGCGACGGTGCTCCTTAAAATGGATGGCCCGATGCTCTCCCCCGACAAAAATTTAACGTTCGACATAACAGCGCAAAACTTACCAACAAATATTTTAAGGGAAGACGGACCACCTGTTAATCTCAATCTGGAATTCACAGCATTTAAGAATCGGTTGGACGAGCAGGAAATGAAACGACAGGTATTCAGTCTCATTATTTTACGGAGATTCTCCTCCCCCGAATCATTTAATACCAGTGGTTCCGTTGTAAGCAGCTTGAGTGAACTGCTTTCCAATCAGCTCAGCTACTGGATGAGCCAGGTCGATGAAAACCTGGAAATCGATGTTGACGTTTCTTCGATGGATCAGGAATCTTTCAATACCTTCCAGCTTCGGTTTGCCTACACATTTATGAACGGACGCCTTCGGGTGTCGGGAGATGGCACGTTTAACAACACGTCTCAAAATCCTGGCAACCAACCCAATCCATCAACCGTCGCGGGTGACTGGACTGTAGAATATAAACTTACAGCCGACGGAAAGCTTCGCGTTAAAATGTACAGCAGGACTAACGTAAATCCTATACTAAGTTCCGTGAGCAACCAAACTGCCATTACTACGGGGGCCAGCCTCCTCTACACGCAGTCGTTTAATGAAATAAAGGATTTGTTTCGTTCGTCTCGCGAGCGAAAGAAAAGTGAACCAACAGAGATTGATCTGAATGCGGAAGCCTTAAAAGAAGACGATGGCGGCGAGTAAGTGGTTGTTGCCCCTCCTGTTTTGTCCATGCCTCGCGTTCGGTCAGATCGATGATTCCGCTAACGCTATAAATAAAAAACGTTTAAGGGCATTTGCCATTGGTGGAACCGTTGCTTACAGCATCACGCTTGTGGGCCTCAGTCATCTTTGGTATTCCGATACCGAAAGCCAGGCGTTTCGATTTTTCAACGACAATGGTGAATGGAAGCAAGTCGACAAGTTCGGCCATTTTTTTACCAGCTACTATTTCAGCTATGGAACATCGAGAGCACTTCAATGGTGTAACGTTCAGCCAAAAAAATCCGACCTGATCGGAGCGCTGGTTGGATTTGGTATCATGTTGCCCATTGAAATAATGGATGGCTACTCAACGGCGTACGGAGCGTCGGCAGGTGATCTCCTGGCAAACGCCGCGGGGTCGGCTTTCTTTCTGGGTCAGTCCAGGTTGTGGAATGAAATTCGTATCCACCCGAAATTTTCTTTTCATCGCACGGATTACGCCGAACTTCGTTCCGAATTGTTGGGGGGCGACCTGACGAGCGAAGTGATCAAGGATTACAACGGACAAACTTTCTGGTTCTCCGTTGACATGGATAAGTTCATAAAATTTCCACGCTGGCTAAATTTTGCGGCGGGTTATGGCGCAGAAGGCATGATCTATGCGCGCGACCATCAAAATGTCGAAGCGGGTTATCCTGCACCCTACCGACAATATTATTTATCCATCGACTTTGATCTGCGTGCCATTAAGTCGCGCTCCAAGGTTGTGAATACCTTGCTCTTTTTTGCTAACATGATCAAAATTCCAGCGCCGACCGTCGAGTTTTCGAAGGACGGCGTAAAATTCAAGGCATTTTATTTTTGATCATTCAAAATTTAATCCCTTTTGCCTTATACATCAAACGATGAGATTCCTTAACTTCCGTATCCTTTAACCAATTTTTTTATGGACATCATGCAGTACCTTGAACAATATGCCGAACAAATCGGTGGACAGTTCACAGACTATAACCACAACAAATCGGTGGTCGTTGTCCCTATCAACGGAAGCCGCTATCAAACGGTATTAGCAGTTACTCAAACCAGTCCGACCTCAGGCCGCGATCAGGCGATCTTTACTTCTAAAGTTTGTGAGTTTTCGTCGAATCTGGATCTGAAGGCATTGTTGGAAAAAAATGCAGACTTTGACTACAGCAAGTTTGTATTGGAAGAAGGATACATCAAAATCGAAGCTTCCTGCCTCACGTCGACAGCATCACAAGATCAGGTAAAAGAAATGATCCAGGAAGTTGCTAAGCTTGCCGATCATTTTGAACTGAAGCTAACCGGGAAAGATATCCACTAACGAGATGCTTCTTGGGCAAGGGTGAACCAAAAACACTCAACATTCAACGCTCAATTTTCAATTTTCAAGTAATGTTCAACCAGGAAATTTTCAATATTCAAGGTTGAAGAACGCTTAAAGTCATTTTGAGCGTAAAATAGACTTCAAATTTTGTCCGACTTTCCGGATGGGTTGACTTTTGGTCAATTCAATATTCATAGACCTATCTTAGTATGTGGTCACACGCCGCTCGTTAGCTCCAATAAACACACAGATTTATGACCCAAAGAAGTTACGACCTTGAAGAAAGATTAGTGAAATATTCATGTCAGGCTATAGGTTGCAGGCGCCCCTTTTCACCGCGGTTGAACATTCAAAAATTTAGAATTGAATATTACTTGAAAACTGAAAATTGAACGTTGAGTGTTGAGTGTTTAAATTACCGCACATACACCCAATTTTCAATTTTTCCTGCCTTCTCGAAACGCATTCTGCCATTTAGGGTTAACTTTGCGCTGCAAGCGACCTTATCGCTCTGCTGCTCTTTACGGAGTCGTGGAGAGGAAAGTCCGGGCAACATAGGGCAGCGTACTTCCTAACGGGAAGGTGGTGTCGCCAAACAGCGCCATCAACAGATAGTGCCACAGAAAACAAACTACCCCACTGGGGAAAAGGTGAAAAGGCGAGGTAAGAGCTCACCGTCACGCCAGCGATGGCGTGAGCAGGGTAAACCTTACGCGTTGAAAGGTCAAATAGGTCACGCCCACGCAAGTGGTTAGCGGCTCGTTAACAATACCAGGCGTGACGGGTAGACTGCTTGATCAAGCTAGCGATGGCTTGACCAGATAAATGATAGGGATTCTCCGCCTACCAGCGGAGGCTACAGAACCCGGCTTATCGCTTGCATTTTTATTTAAAAGCCTGTCAGTTTCAGAAGCTGACAGGTTTCTTTACTTTTAGCCCTTAACCAAAAAGTACATGTCAAAAATCCTCGTCATTGAAGATGACAACAAAATACGATCGATCCTGAAAGAAATACTGGAAGAAAAAAATCACGAAGTAGACGACGCCGCAGACGGCGTTGAAGGATATAAAAAACTGGAGCAGGGAGTTTATGACCTGTGCCTATGCGACATCAAAATGCCAAAGATGGATGGCCTCGAAGTTTTAGAAAAAGCAAAAGAGAACGAGATCGGCACGAACTTCATTATCATCTCCGCGCATGGTACCATCGATGTTGCCGTGGAAGCCGTTAAAAAAGGTGCCTTTGATTTCCTTCAAAAACCATTTGACCTTGGCCGTCTGGAAATCACATTGCGAAATGCGTTGGATAAATCCACCCTGCAGCGGGAAACAAAAACGCTTAAGAAGAAAATCTCGAAGAAAAATGACATGGTCGGCGAATCCGAAGCCATTCTCCACGTAAAAGCGATGATTGAAAAAGTCGCGCCCACCGATGCGCGCGTGCTGGTGACTGGACCCAACGGTTCGGGTAAAGAACTCGTCGCACGCTGGATTCATGAAAACAGCAAACGCGCAAATGGACCCCTGGTAGAAGTTAACTGTGCGGCTATTCCTTCTGAGCTAATCGAAAGTGAGCTTTTCGGACATGAGAAAGGATCATTTACATCTGCAATAAAACAGCGCCTGGGGAAATTTGAATTAGCCGAAGGAGGCACGCTCTTTCTCGATGAAGTGGGTGATATGAGTTTATCGGCGCAGGCAAAGGTTTTGCGCGCCTTGCAAGAAAACAAAATCACACGGGTGGGAGGCGACAAAGAGATCAC
>Ga0157380_10002535_pt1 | contig 12333 bp, 5 predicted proteins | sample S35metaG_FD_119757 | JGI IMG/M metagenome (GOLD analysis project Ga0157380, IMG submission 119757) | Switchgrass rhizosphere microbial communities from Kellogg Biological Station, Michigan, USA - S3-5 metaG | ecosystem: Host-associated > Plants > Roots > Rhizosphere > Soil | place: USA: Michigan...
AATCTGTTGTCCACATCGACCAAGCCACGTCTTTGGCTGGCGACCGGCCATTCCATCTCTCCAACCAAATCCATTCCGCCCCCGCCATATGCAAGAGCGTGCCGAAGATGGATTTGTGACTAATGCCCGCGTCGCGTCGCAGATTTTCGTCGGATAACTTTTGAGCGGCATCCATCGCCAGGCCATTGGCCCATTCCGTGTAATCAAAGAGATGCCTGATGTCTGTCAGGTTCATGGCTGCCTCCATAGCCGAATTGAAATCGAGTTGGTCCGAAAGATATTGAAGGAAATAATAGAAAAGGTGAAGCGCCGGCGAAAGCGATGGACCGCACCAAGCGGGCAACAAAAGTTCCGACCCCTATTCATCGTAGTCTTTAACGAATGATAACTGGCTCGCAAATGGTCAAGTAGTCCTTGTTGCAGCCGTGACCTCCAAACTATCGCGCGACCCTCCTAACTCGTCGACGGGGAATCCGCCAAACTGACTACTTATCGAGAGGCATTTTCTTGACTTTGAAAACAGATCCTCCTAAGCTCGGCCCGCCAAAGCAGATCTGTAAACGTTAGTCCTTGCGGCCCCGCTCATCTCAATAATCCCAAAACTCTTTCGAGAGAGCGGCAAAGCTTTACATCAATATATGACTCAGGAATAGCCGTCAAAGCTAATCCAAGTCGCCTCAATCTCAGGAGCACGCCATGAAAAACTCTGCGCAACGTCCCAAGCTTGCACTCGGGGCCCTGTTACTGATGGCCAGCCTGGCTTTCGTCATTATTCGATTAACGCACGCACCCAAACCGAGCCCGCAGTCGCCGCAGGGAACCACTTCGCTTGTCGCGGCAAGTGATCAGGCGGGACGTACTACTCCGAAGACTAAACCCGATCCCGAAACTCGCCAAAATATTCTCCAATCGGTTGAGCAACAGTCTTTACGTTTTGAAGCGAATCAGGGTCAAAGTGATCCTCAGGTGAAGTACCTGTCACATACGAGCACCTATGATCTTTTCCTGACACCAACCGAGGCTGTAGTACTTTTGAAGAAATCCTCCGAGCGAGATGCGGCAACGCGCAAGCTTCAATCTACGGTAAAAGGCACAGGGCATACGACTGTTTCCGCCACCTTGCGAACGAGACTGGTCGGCGGGAATCCCGAACCCAAGGTGGTCGGTTTAGGCATGCTCCCCGGTAGGACTAATTACTATATCGGCAATAATCCGGAGAAGTGGCGGACTCACGTGCCCCACTTTGAGAGCGTGAAGTACGAAGCGGTTTATCCAGGCACAGATCTGATTTACCACGGCAGTCAAAAGCAACTTGAATATGACTTCCAACTCGCGCCCGCAGCCGACCCCACAATCATCACGCTTGATTTCGACGGGACCCAGAGTCTGAGTTTGAATGCCAAAGGAGACCTGGTGCTTCATTTCGATGAAGCCGAGCTTGTTCAGTACAAGCCAAAAGCCTACCAGGAGATCGATAGTCGCAAGGTTGAAGTTGCCTGTCAGTATCAAATCAAGGGAGAACGAAGTGTCGGTTTTGAGCTTGGCGCGTACGATAAGAGCAAGCCGCTCGTCATCGATCCTGTAATTGTCGGTTATGCGACATACCTCGGTGGCTCACAAGGGGAGGCTGCTACCAGTATCGCCATAGACTCGCAGGGATTTACTTACATCACCGGGACGGTTACATCGTTTGATTTTCCGGCCACTATCGGTGCGCGACACGATACTTTTTGGGAAGATGTCTTTATTACCAAGTTTATGACGGATGGGTCCAGCCTCGAGTATTCAACGATACTCGGTGGGATCTATGGTGATGATGGCTATGGGATCGCCGTTGATAAAGATTATAGCGCTTATGTTGTCGGACCGACGTCGTCACCGGACTATCCTCTAGTAAATGCTTTCCAAAGTTCTGGCGGGAGCAGTAACGGTAATGCCACCACCGCGTTCCTGACGAAGCTAAGAGCCGACGGAACAATTGATTTTTCAACCTACTTCGGAAATGGGAATACTGGCGGCGAGGCGGTCGCGCTAGACAAGACCGGCAACATTTTTTTCGTCGGGACCACCCGGTCATCAATTCCTATCGCTAATGGCTTTCAATCCAGTCGTGGGGGCGTGCAGGATGGCTATCTCGCAGAATTTGCTCCTACCGGCACAAATCTTCTTTATTCGACCTATATCGGCGGCACTGGCGGTGATCGCAGTGCGGCGGTAGCTACCGATCCCGCGGGTGCGGGTATTGTCTCCGTTACTGGACTGTCTCTGTCTCCTGACTTCCCTACTTCGCCCTCGGCTTACCGGTCGAGCGGCAATGGCTACGCAATTAGACTCGATACAAATAAGGCCGGCAGCAACTCAGTTATCTTTGCCACGAAGCTGGCTGATGTTGGTAAAGGCGTAGCCGTCGATAACTTCGGCAACACTTTTGTGGGAACCGCGACCCTCAACTCTGGTGTAGGGTCCAAAGTAGTAAAGCTGAGTCCTGGTGGTACCACTGCGCTCTTTACAACGTCCAACTCAGGGTCCATTACCGCACTTGCTCTGGACAGTGGTGGTAACGCCTACATTACCGGATCGATTCAACTTGGTGCAGGAATGCTAGCGACCTCAGATGCTTTCCAACTTGGCCCTGGCGGTGGCATCCTTGACGGCTTCGTACAAAAACTCAAAGCGTCCAACGGTACCGTATTGTATTCGAGCTTCTTCGGAGGAAATAACGACGACTACGGACTGGGGATCGCGCTGGATAATGGGGGGAATCCTTACATTGCCGGAGGGACCAGATCAAGAGATTTCCCAGTCACGCCCAATGCCTTTCAATCAACCAATCATTCGTTGGGTCAGTTCAATCCCGTACAAGCAATCGTCTTGAAGATTCCCGATAACTCTCCGGTGATTTTTATTCCCGGAATTTCAGGAAGTTATTTATACGACGGTGACTTTGGTAATCAGTTGTGGCCTGGACTGCCGACGCCGATTACTCCGCACGGTTGGCTGACCCTCGATCCAAATAAGACTCAACATCGCATCGTTGCAACGGACGCGATCCGCACTGTGTTATTGCCTGACTGGGTAACCTCGACCCATCCCTTACTGAGAAGCTTAGTTGTCTACAGTCCGTTAATTGGAATGCTTACCGATCCCGACAGAGGCGGCTACGTCGAATACGTGGTTAATGGCGATGAAAATAAACGAACCGCTGCAGGATGCGACGATTTTCAGCAACCTAATAATCCGAAGCTGTTTGTTTTTGCCTACGATTGGCGTCTCAGCAACGAGACCAATGCTGGAAAGCTAAAAGACTACGTTCAGTGCGTGCATCAGTTTTATCCCGACCAGGAAATCAATATTGTCACGCACAGCATGGGCGGGGTCGTGGCGCGCCGCTACATCATGGGAAATCCCGACACGCACGGGATAAAAAAACTAATTACGCTTTCCTTCCCAGCGACGGGCACGCCAAAATCCATCATGGCCCTTGAGACAGGCGACGTCGACTTTCCTATTTTGACACCCAAGGAGGTCAGAGAGTTGACCGAGTTCTTTCCGTCAACTCACGAGCTGGTGCCGAGCCAGGGTTATTTCGACCTGGCAAATGAGAGGGTCGATTTGTTCGGCTCGCCTTTTGCCGAAAATGGCTGGGATGTCAATCAGAACGGACAATCTGTAGAGGAATACACCTACGAAGATTTAGTGAGTATGCTCAACTTGAGACATCCGACGAGCACTCCGGGATCCATCAATCGCACTTTCCACGAGGCAGAAGGCAATGACAATTGGAGAAATGATAAGAGTGGTGTCATTTATCATCACATAATCGGTGAGCAACTCCGAAAAAATACGATAGCCAATGTCATAGCTGAGGGCGCCGACATACTATGCGACGCTAACGGCCGTTGCTCACAGGAAGTTCGCATGATCCCACTGTGGAGCCTTGGTGACGGCACTGTAGCTGCGCCGAGTTTGGAACGCGGCGTGTTCAGCGCCACTAACAATATGAATGCTCCGGGCGCGCGCACATGGTTGAACTGGCAGCAGCCAGGTGAGGATGAGCATTTCTTTGAACACACCGGCCTCACTCAAAGTCCGAGAGTGCTGGCATTGGTCCAGTATTTACTCGGACGAGGGAGACAGCCGAACTATCCCGACATAATTAACCCTCCTTCGCAGCAATCCGGCGCCAACGAATCATTTGGCACTAATGCTGCAGCCGACTCTGGTGGTCAGCAAGCGGGCACAAACGCGCAAGCCTCGGGAAACGCAAGCTCCCCGGCGCCGATTACGGAGTCCTACTACCTAACCGTCTCCGGCGGGAGTTACGTGACCATTACCGACGCCTTTGGGAATAGCAATGAACTCCTGGGGGACTCGATGAGGCTTCCAGTGCCAAACGTGGGCGCCGCTACTTTAAACGATCGTTCGGTAATGTTCAGCCTGCCAGTGGATCAGACTTTTACCGTCACTTTTAGATCCGGTAATGGTCCCATTGCGATCGAGATCGTTAAGGGAATCGATACGCGAACATTAAGTGAGGCGAAACGCTATCGAGACGTTAACCTGCCGCCGAATCTAGCGGTGAAGTTATCCATCACGCCTACGGGTGTTAGTGATCTGCTGGTGGATTCCAACAACGATGGTTCGTATGCGACCGTCGTACCTCCTGCGTACTCAACCTCGGGAACTGCTGTGGGCGATGTCACGCCGCCAACTATTTCCTTTGCCGAGACGATCCAGGGGACCAATTCATTAATTACCATCCAGGCGTCTGATAGCGGCTCGGGTGTGCGCGAGGTCAAATACTCCACTGACGGCCAGAACTTCCATCACTATGATGGCCCGCTGCTCCTTGATCCCAATCAAATTCGAACCATCTACGCATTTGCTGACGACAACGTTGGCAATCGGTCGAGTCTCGCTTCGCACGAACTATCGCGAAAGATTGCATTCGAAACAACCAGGGATGGCAACCCCGAAATCTACGTCATGAACGCGGACGGCAGTAACCAGACTAATGTGACCAACAATCCTGGTGACGACTACAACCCCGACTGGTCACCTGACGGTAAGAAGATTGCGTTCGATAGCGACCGCGAGGATGTGGTCAACTTCGTTAGTGGGATCTATGTGATGAATGCTGATGGCACCAATCCCACGAAGTTAACCAATAATCCTGACGGGGATAAGAACCCTATCTGGTCGCCGGATGGGACCAAAATCGCTTACTTGAGCTATCTCGATAACAACAACGAAATTGTTGTTATGAACGCGGACGGCAGCAATCAAAGGAGACTTACGTTTAATCCTCGTTCAGATCAGGCCCAACGCTGGTCACCGGACGGCAGCAAGCTAGTGTATGAATCTTGGAACGCGAGCGGCGGTTCTTCGATTTGTGTAATCAACGCTGATGGAAGTGGACTAACACAACTGACCGATCACTTTGTTGCCAGCAACCCGGTCTGGTCACCTAACGGGCAAAAGATTGCGTTTGTCGATTACCTTAACAGCCAGTCAAGCCCTCGCATCGCTACCATCAAACCGGACGGAAGTAACCTAACATATCTGACGCCGGCAACGTCGCTGGCTTTGGATCCAGCATGGTCTCCGAACGGAGCGAAGATCGCTTTTATGGATACGAGGGACTACTCGTCTACTGGTTTCACTTCCGAAATCTACGTGATGAATGCGGATGGCAGTCAGCAGTCGAGGTTGACGAACAACACAATTAATGACCGCAGTCCGATGTGGTCTCCTGATGGTCAGCGAGTCGGATATCTCGGTGACCCAAACAACGATGGCAAGTACGACATCTTTCTTATTGGTGCTACCAGCAATAGTCAGACGAACCTAACCAATACGCCGGCTCCTGAATATAACTTCAGGTGGCAGGTCCTTTCGATCTTGCCGACCCCAACACCCACTCCAACTCCAACGCCAAGCCCATCTGCTACACCGACGCCGACACCGGCTGATATCACGGTTGGCGCCTTTGCGAGCCCGAACTTCGTAGCGACAGGCGGGCACGTCAATTACACAGTCTACGTCACGAACCTCGGCCCTGGTGTTGCTGCGAACACGATGCTAACGAGTCAGTTTCCAGCCGGCGTTGCACTCGACACGATCAGTGACGCTGCCGGAGGCTCGTGCGGCATAGCGTCGGACGGCGTGAACTTCAACTGCACTTTCGCTTCATTCAATCCCCTTGAAACAAGGACAGTGTTGGTCATGGCGACTTCGAACATCGCTGGTGCACCATACACTCCGGTGACGACAAGCTTTACCGTCACGAGCGATACGCCTGATAACAATCCGGCTAACAATACCGGCAGCATCGAGTTTCTAATCGCTGCTCCGCCGTTGCCGACACCCACGCCTGGGCCGGCTGATGATGCTCAGTTTGCTTACACGTTCTTCGATCTGAGCACTTCTCAGAACGACATCTTCAGACGACGCGCCGACGGCACAGGCCAGCTGAGTATGGCAGGCAGCTCAAGCGATGAAAGAGATTTTGTTTGGGCTCCCGATGGCAGCAAGCTGGCATACGTGCGCTACACCTATGGCGCGACTCCCAATGCTGACATCTTTGTAGTTAATGCAGACGGCACAAACCTCGTGCAGTTAACTAACACTGTCAGCGAGTACGACGTCGAGCCCGCATGGTCGCAGGATGGAACTCGGCTAGCCTTTGTCAGCCGCACACCTGCCGGCGACTTTGCTGTTGTGCACACCATCAAGGCTGATGGCAGTGATCTCCGCACCTTCAGTCCGTCTGACGTTTTTGATAGCGAGCCTTCTTTCTCGCCAGACGGTGCGCGCGTTTCTTTTGTGCGCCGCAGTTACGTAACTCCAGATACGCTAAGCTCGGGTTACATCTACGTCGTGAATGCGGATGGAACCAACCCAATTCGGCTCGATCACACCGCTGACGTTTGGGACATGTCAGTTAAGTGGTCGCCCGACAGCAGTCGAGTGGCGTTCAACAGGGTGCCTGTCTCAGGGCCGACGCCGAGTGAAATCTATTCAGTGCGAGCAGACGGCACGGATCTGCGCAACCTGACTAATAATTCTTCGGGAAACTCCGGCTCACAGCAATGGTCTCCGAATGGTGCGCTGATCGCATTCGTTCACGACAATGTGAGTCTGCAAGTGATGGGCGCAGACGGAAGCAATCGCCACACGGTCTACAACGCAGTGGGTGGGGGAGTCACAGCGCCGGTTTGGTCACCTGACGGTACCAAGCTAGCCTTCTGGACTCAGTTTGCGGAAGCCTCGCAGGGAGATGTTTACGTCGTTAACGCCGACGGTAGTAGCCTCGTTCATATTGGCGATGATCGCGAACGCAATGCCTCACCTGACTGGTCACCCGATGGCCAGCGCCTGGTTTTCCAAACCAGTCGCAACGGCGTGGATGGTATCAACGTCGTTAACGCTGACGGCACCAACCGTCTTGAGTTGACCAATGCAACTGGATTTTACGGTACGCCCAAATGGCGACCAGTACCACAGGGAAATACTCCTGCCGGCGCCAATATTTCTGTGACCCAGAACGGGGTGACGGTTACTTTCTCGACTGTTACTTCAAGAGGCGAGACGACGATTACTCCGATTGATTCGGGTTCTTTGTCGGGTGTGCCGGGAGAATATGTAGTCAACTCGAATAGTCTGGCTTTCGACATTCACACCACGGCGGTTTACTCGGGTTCAATCACGATTGGCTTCCAGGTTCCCGCTGTTAATGATCCAAACACGTTCAGTGCCTTGCGTGTCTTGCATAGCGAGCCACCGGCGGTTCCCAACTTTGTTGACCGGACCGTGCTGGCGCCTGACACACCGGCGCCGAACTTTGCCACGCGCACGATCTATGCGCGAATCAACTCGCTCAGCCCATTTTTGATCACAGAGAAACTATCGAACTTGATGACCGCGCTCGGTCCGGCACAGGTTTGGGTCGGATTGAAGAATAGCGATGACGTCGGCACGAAGTTCGACTTACTGGCCGAAGTATTCAGGAACGGAACTTTGGTTGGCTCAGGACAGATTAATGATGTGGCTGGGGGTAGCAGCGGGTTCAACAACGCGCGACTTAACGCGATTGCTCTCGCGCTATCTGGGGCTCCAGCATTCGGTCCCGGTACGATCCTGAGTTTCCGACTTTCTGTGCGCATCGCTGCAAGCAGTGGTCACCATAGCGGCACCGCGAGATTGTGGTTCAACGATACGGCCGCCAACAGCCGCTTCAGCACCACAATCGGAGGCGTCGCCAATAACTATTACCTGAAGAAGTCGGGCACCGCTTTGGTTTTGGCAGGCAGTACTGGAGGAACAACCAAGGTGACGGTCGATGTGTCAGTCGATCGCGCGGTTGGCGGCAATCCCTTCAAACCATTTGGCACCTGGGCGCTAACCTTTTGAGGGAGATTAGCAAAGCAGGCGCGGCAGACGGTATTACAGTACCCGGAGCGGTAGCGACGGGATCCACTTACTCAACGCGGGTGAAAACGTCTGTGTTTGAGGCCTGTTGACTCCTCGATCGAGTCGCTACCGCTCCGCCTACTGTATTTCAGCGCCCTGGAGATTTCAGATTAGGACACCTTCCCAACGATTCTTGACTGAACGTTCCAGAATTGAGTAAGCTTTCGTCAAGCAGCGAAAACGAGATCCAAACCATGCCGAGGCATAAGGAATTTGACGAGGAGGAGGCCCTTCAGGGCGCGATGGAGATCTTTTGGTCGCGTGGGTATGAAGCGACTTCGATTCGAGACCTGGTCGATCACATGGGCATAAATCGCCAGAGTCTCTATGACACCTTCGGCGACAAGCATGCCTTATTCTTGCGAGCGCTGGATCGGTATCAGGAAATTGAGACCAGAAAGCTGTTTGAGCCCCTGGAGAAATCGCGTTCGGTGAAGCGAGGCCTCAAGCTGTTGTTTGAAGGCGTGGTCGAAGGATCGATCTGTGGCGAAGGGCGACGCGGGTGTCTGATGGGCAATGCGATGTCAGAGTTGGCCGGTCGCTGCAAACAAACCGCAGCTAAAACGCGGGGCAACATGATGGCGGTGGAGCGAGCTTTCTATACGGCTTTGCTGCGGGGAAGGAAAGCTGGTGATCTTCAGGTGCGTGATCCGCGAGCAGTGGCTCGATTTCTTTGCAGCAGTCTTCAGGGTCTGGTGTTGATGTCGAAAGCCAATCAGGACCGCCGAACTCTTGAAGACGTAGTAAAGGTTACTTTATCGGTGCTTGATTAAAAAATTTTGAACTATTCTGGACTGGGTGTTCCAGAACAACCAGTGAAACTAATTCGTTTAAGGAGAGTCTATGCCAACGTTATTTGATCCGTTAAGGGTCGGAGATATTGAGCTTAAGAATCGCGTCATCATGGCGCCTATGACCAGAAGTCGCGCCAATGATGAGGGAGTGCAGCCATCATATGCTGCCGAGTACTACAGTCAGCGTGCTTCAGCCGGGTTGATAATTACCGAAGCAACGAACATCTCGCCGATGGCCAAGGGTTACGTGCGCACACCAGGTATCTACACTGAGCAGCAAGTGCAAAGCTGGATTCCGGTAACTACTGCTGTCCATGCAAAAGGCGGACGGATTTTCTCGCAGCTATTTCATACCGGCCGAATTGCTTTGCCGGATTTTCTCCCCGATCAAACTCAACCAGTGGCACCGAGCGCAGTGCAAGCAAAAGGAAAGAACTACACCGACGAGGGCATGAAAGAGTTTGTGATGCCGCGCGAAATCACTGTGCACGAGATCGAGCAAACCGTACGTGACTTCGCCACAGCAGCTGCGAACGCGATCAGCGCCGGTTTCGACGGTGTCGAGCTACACTCAGCGAGCGGATACATCGTGCAACAGTTTCTTTCCACTAACGCGAATCTTCGTTTGGACGAATACGGAGGAACGATCGAAAACCGCGCCAGATTTCTTCTCGAAGTGTTAGACGCAATGATTGCCGCAGTAGGTTCAGAGCGCGTGGGCGTGAAGTTTTCTCCGCAAATAAAGTTTAACGATATTGAGGAGACGGATGCTGATGTCATCTATCCTTACATCATGGTTAAGTTGAACGAGCGCAAGCTGGCTTATATTCACGTCAGCGATTCTACAAGCGAGGGATGGCACGCGCGACTACGGCCTATCTATCAGGGTGTTTATTTCGCCGGCGCCGGTTTCACGAAAGAATCGGGTGAGGCTCTGCTTGAACGAGGCGACGCTGACGCAATCGTCTACGGGACCAAGCATCTTGCGAATCCCGACTTGCTGGAACGGTTCCGCCGGAATTCGACGCTGAACGCGCCGGATCAATCAACATTTTACACGCCGGGAGAACAAGGCTATACCGATTACCCGACCATCGAAGCCGCAACCGGGGCGTGATAGGAGCAATCAGAAACCGAGGTTTACATGCAGGAAGCAATCTTTCTAAACGACGAACCGTTCAGGGCTGAAGAGTCCCGGAACGCGAATCCCAGCCAGGAACAACTCCACGGTGACGAAGACGTCATGGATGCCTATTCGCACGCAGTCATTACTGCCGCAGAAAGGATTAGTCCATCAGTGGTTTATATCGAGGTCCAACACGCAGTGAAAGGCCGCAGGGGAAGCGCACCTCGGCCTTCACCGGAAGCTCGAGGCAGTGGTTCGGGGTTTATCTTCACGCCCGACGGTTTCATTCTCACCAATAGCCACGTTGTTCATGGAGCTACCGGAATTGAAGTGACGGTGTCGGATGGAGGGAAATATCAAGCAGACTTGATCGGCGATGATCCGGATACCGATCTCGCAGTTATCAGAATCAACTCACCCAATCTCGTGCCGGCGGTGCTGGGTGACGGACAAAAAGTCCGTGTAGGTCAGTTAGTGATCGCAATAGGCAATCCCTACGGCTTTCAATACACAGTTACTGCCGGAGTTGTGAGTGCGCTCGGGCGCTCGCTGCGAGCGCAGTCGGGTCGATTGATGGACGCTGTGATCCAAACCGATGCTGCGCTTAATCCTGGTAATTCGGGAGGACCGCTGGTGAATGGCCGCGGCGAAGTAATCGGAGTCAACACCGCGATGATTCGACCAGCACAAGGCATTTGCTTTGCCACTTCGGTTGACACCGCAAAGTTTGTCGCCAGCCGTTTGATTCGCGACGGCAAAGTAAGTCGCAGCTACATCGGCCTGGCTGGACAAAACGTCCCGCTGCCCCGGCGCATGGTTCGTTTTTACGGACTTGCAGTGGAGAGCGGAATCCTGGTTGTTTCATTCGAGGAAAACAGTCCCGCGAGAAATGCCGGAGTGCGTGAAGGCGACATCATCATCGGCTTTGACGATCATTCGATTGCCGGTATTGATGATCTACACAAAATGCTGACCGAGGAACGAATCGGTCGCAAAACGCCATTAACAATCATTAGGAACACAAGCCAACTGAAGCTCGACGTTGTGCCTCAAGAATCGCTGCGACGGAAATGAAATACAGTACTCCCGTCGCTATCGCTCCGGGTACTGTATTGGTCATTGATGTTGACGATAGTCGTGCGGGGAATTAGCATCTTGGACGTTGTATCGGTTACTCACGTATCACCGATTTGTCCGCCCACGTCTCGAGAGGAGTAAACAATGTCGACAGAGAACGAAGCTATAGTCGCTCGCTGGTTTGAAGAGGTCTGGAATCAGCGTCGAGCGGAAACAATCGACGAGTTGTTCGCGGCGAATGGAATTGCACACGGACTTTCAGAAGAAGGTCCAATCACACCGGAGAGCTTCAAGGTCTTTCATCAAGCCTTCCTTAATGCGTTTCCGGACATCAAAGTAACGATTCTCGACACCTTTTCAGATGGCGATAAGGTCGTGGCAATGTGCTCGGTTACAGGAACGCATCAGGGCGACGGGTTAGGTTTTGCCGCTAGTAAGAAGAGAGTTGAAATTACAGGCACTGTAATCGTTCGTGTAGAAGGAGGACAGATTGTTGAAGCATGGAATCACTTCGACTTTCTCAACTTGTACCGGCAAATCGATGCCATCACTCCCGACAACAAAGAGACGCCTCGCTTACAAGGATTGCCTTAACTCAAGATGCAGAGTCTTACTCCAAATCAATTGAGTTTCATCGGGAAGATTGTCGTACGCATTTGGATTGATTGTCGTTAGCTTGTAGTTATGGCGTGCGTAGAACTTGCAAGCCGGCACATTGATGTTCTGAGTTTCAATCTTAATTTCCCGGCATCCTCTCGATCGAGACCAGTCTTCCGCAGCCTGGAGTATTTTTGAACCGACACCACGACGGCGCGCGTCGCGAACTACTCGGATATCCCATATCTCTGCGAGATCAGTTCGACC
>Ga0157380_10002536_pt1 | contig 12332 bp, 12 predicted proteins | sample S35metaG_FD_119757 | JGI IMG/M metagenome (GOLD analysis project Ga0157380, IMG submission 119757) | Switchgrass rhizosphere microbial communities from Kellogg Biological Station, Michigan, USA - S3-5 metaG | ecosystem: Host-associated > Plants > Roots > Rhizosphere > Soil | place: USA...
TCGCCGAGATGGCGCGGCTCCAGACCGGGAACCGCATCTCCGTGAGGTCCTTGACGTCGCGAACGCCGGCATCGATGACGAGCCCGAGCACGCCGCGCGCTCGAAACGATGTCGCCAGCAAATCGCCGAACATCCCGTCGGAATTCGGTGCGCTGACGGCCACCACCATGATGTCGCCCGGCTGCGCTAGTTCGACGGCGACGTGGAGCATCCAGTTGTCGCCGGGATGCAGCAAAACGGTGATCGCGCTGCCGCCGATGCGCGCGCCGGTGTAGATCGGGCGCATGTAGGGTTGCAGCAAGCCCGTGCGGCCTTGCGCCTCGTGCACGGTGGCGACTCCGTGCTCGCCTAGTGCCTTCACGACGTTGGCGTCGGCGCGATCGATGTTGCGGACTGCGACGTTGTTCACCGTGTTCTCCTGTCACCCGCGCAAAAGGCGGCGCTTATACTAGCCGCGGATCATTAGAGCACAAGCCGGAGAGATCGTGACCGAGGCCGCACCGCTGACTGGAATCAAAGTCGTCGACATGACGGAAGCGCTCGCGGGTCCGTACTGCGCAATGTTGCTCGGAGACTTAGGCGCCGACGTCATCAAGGTAGAACGGCCTGGCGACGGCGATCAGGCGCGCGGCTGGGGGCCGCCGTTCCTCGAAGGTGAGAGCGCATACTTCCTCGCCGTCAATCGCAACAAGCGCAGCATCGAGCTCGACACGAAGCAGAGCGATGACCTGCGTGTCTTGCACACCTTGATTGGGCGTGCCGATGTGTTTCTCACGAACAATCCGCGGCTGGAGTCGCTCGCACGCGTGCAGCTCGATCCGGCGACGCTGCGGGCGCGGCACCCACGGCTCGTGTACGGCGCGATCAGCGGCTACGGACACACTGGACCCAAGGCCAATCGCGGAGGCTACGACATCATCGCGCAAGGCGAAGCCGGCTTGATGGCGCTCACCGGCCCGGTCGACGGCGGGCCCAGCCGCTTCCCCACGCCGATGGCGGACATCTCGGGCGGAATCTACACGTGCATCGGCGTGCTCGCGGCTCTCTATGCGCGCGACAACCGTGCCGCGGGCAGCAACGTCGGGCAACTCATCGACGTCGCACTCGTCGATGCGCAGTTGAGTTGGCTAGCCAACATCGGTGCGAGCTACTTCGCTACGGGCAAACGGCCGGCGCGGCTCGGCAACGCGCATGCGACCGTCACGCCGTATCAGCCGATACGGGCCCGCGACAAGACGATGATCATTGCCGTCGGCAATGAACGGCTGTGGGCGAAGTTCTGCAAGATCCTTGGCGTCGAGGCTACGCTGATGGTCGACCCGCGATTTGCGACCAACGCCGCACGCAACGTCCATCGAGCAGAGCTCGTGCCGCTGCTCGAGCAAATTCTCATGCGGCGCACGGCCGCCGAGTGGGTCGAGGAGCTCGTGGCTGCCGGTATTCCCGCCGGACCGATCAACTTCCCCGACGAGACCTTGACCGACGAGCATGTGCTCGCACGCCGCATGATCGTCGAGCTCGAGCATCCGTTGATCGGGGTCGTGCGGTCGATTGCCGCACCGATGCGGTTCGAGTCGAACGGCCCCACCTACCGCCGATACCCACCGCGTCTAGGCGAGCACAACAACGAGGTGCGCGGCGCCGCCGCGACGTGGTGACGCGCTATCGTTCCCAGACGTTCTGCAGATAGGCGCGGAAGCTCGCGCCGAGCTCCGGGTGGCGAAGACCGTACTCGACCGTCGCACGCAGGTAGCCGATCTTGCTGCCGCAGTCGTAGCGGATGCCCGCGAACGGCAGCACGTGCACCGGCTCGTCGGCGAGCAAGCTCGCGATGCCGTCCGTCAACTGGATCTCCCCGCCGGCACCGCGCTGGGTTTGCTCTAGCTTGCCGAAGATGGCCGGCGTCAAAATGTAACGCCCCACCACGGCCAGGTTCGACGGTGCGTCCTTCGGGCGCGGCTTCTCGACGATCCGCGTGACGCGCTGCGCGCCGTTCGCCTCGGCCTGTACGGCCACGATGCCGTAGCTGCCCGTCTGGTCGGCCGGCACGGTCTCGACTCCGAGGACACTCGCACCATGCTTCTCGAAGTGCCGGCGCATCTGCTCGAGGCAGCCGACCTCGCTGTAGATGAGATCGTCCGCCAGGTGCACGAAGAATGGCTCGTTGCCGACGGCGCTTTTCGCGCACAACACGGCGTGGCCGAGGCCGAGCGGAACTCCCTGCCGCACGAAGATGCAGGTCGCCGCGGGCGGGACGATGTCACGAACGAGGCCGAGCAGCTCCGTCTTGCCCGCCTCGACCAGCTGCCGCTCGAGCTCGGCATCGGTGTCGAAATGGTCCTCGATAGCGCGTTTCGACGAACCGGTGACAAACACGAGGCGCTCGGCGCCTGCAGCGAGCGCCTCTTCCACCGCGTACTGAATCAACGGCTTGTCGACGATCGGCAGCATCTCCTTCGGCGATGCTTTCGTGGCGGGCAAAAAGCGCGTGCCGCGGCCGGCAACGGGAAACACGGCAGTTCGAATTCGTGACATCGACATTCCTCGGTAGTCCGTCCTGAATGATACCTAACGCTGCGCTGCTGTGGGGCGCTGCGGTTCACGACACCGAGTGCGACGGGTGCGGGGTTGGCCCGCACCCGTCTAGCGTGGGCAACGGTGTCAGCGCGCGGGCGGCGCGGGATCGGCCACGAGGATGTTCGCCTTGTTGATCTCTACGATGCGAGCGCCGATGCCTTTGACGCGCATTAGCGCTTCCGCCGTAGCGAAGGTGCCGTTGGTCTGCCGGTCCGCGACGATCGCTTCGGCGAGAGCGGGTCCCACTCCCGTGAGCTCGGTCGCCAATTTCGCCGCATCGGCCGTGTTGATATTGACCGGCCCGGCTGCGGCGGTGAATCCGCCGCAGACGAATGCCAGCGCGTAGCCGATCCGAAGGGTCGTTGATTTCATCGTCAGTGCTCCTGTGGTGGAAGGAGCGGCCATGCTAGGCAGCACCTACTAGAGGAGCAGCAACGCAAACTCTGCCGTTCGACGAGTTTCGTTAGGGCTGCGCGAGCACGGTTTCCAGCGGCACGCTCTGAATCGGCCGCACCGTCTCCCACTGCTTGCAGCTCGGGCAATGCCAGATGAACCGTTGCGTGCTATAGCCGCAATTCGCACAGCGGTACCGCGCGTTGGCCATCGCGATCGTGCGCAGCCCTTGGGCGATTCGCTCGATCGCAACGCTGCGTTGCTCCGTGGGCAGCGCGCGCAGCTCAGTCGCGTTGACGAGATTGGCGAGCACCGGGTGCTCGAAAACGAACCGCTCCACTGCGTCCGCAAGCGCAGTCGAGCCTCGCAAGTTGCCGATGATCGCCGCGTAGGCGATGTCGCGATAGCACGAAGCGTCCTTGGCGACGACGCCTTCGAGATACGCGTCGAACTCCGGCAGACGGTCGGCGGCGCGATAGCATTCGAGAAGTGCCGGCAACACCTCGGTGATGAAATGCCGGTCGGCTGCCAAGACCTGCTCGTAGAGCGGAATGGCCTGGGCGTAATCCTGCTCTTCGCGCGCCAAGGTCGCGCGAATCAACGTGCCGCGCAATGCGCCGGATTCGCTGCGCACGGTATTGCGCAAGTGCTCGCGCGCGAGGGCGCGATCGCCGGCCGCGCGCGCGAGCTCTGCGAGCTCGCAGTAGTAATGCGCGACTTGGCTCGATTTCGTGCCGCGCAGCATTTCTAGCTTGCGGTGTGCGTCGATGGCCTTTTGCCATTCCTGCTCGCGCTCGTAGATGCTGACGAGCTTGTCGAGCGCCGCATCGGCGAGCGTCGTGCTCTCGCGCAGCTCGGCAAACAGTTTCTCGGCTCGGTCGAAGAGCCCCGCGTTCAAGTAGTCCTCAGCCAAGGAAAACAGGGCTTGATGCCGCTGCGCTTCGTTTAGATTGGGACGTGCCAGCAGGTTCTCGTGAACGCGGATCGCGCGCTCGATCTCACCGCGTCGGCGAAAGAGATGGCCCAGGGCGAAATGGGTTTCGAGCGTGTCGTCGTCGACCTTCGCCATCTGCACGAAAAGCTCGAGGGCCTCGTCCGTGCGGCGATTCAACACGAGATTCAAGCCGCGAATGTAGTCGGCGCTGATGTGCGGCGGCAGGTCGCGGTCACGGTCGGAGTAGATCTTGTAGACGAGGCCGAGCGCCCCGAACACGATGAACAAGGCGGCCAGCAGGAACGTGGAGTCGGTTGGCATCGGCTAGGGCGACGACTGGCGCGTGCGCAGCTCGGCTTCGGCGTACTTCAGATCCTGGCGTAGCCGGCGTTTTTCCCGCGCTGAGCGCCATAGCGCAATGCCGGCGGACAACAGGCCGAGCAGCCAGCCGAAGGCCACCACCACGGCGAATGCGACTGCCATTGAGACGTGCTCGAAGCGCACGAGCCCGATATCGACGTCGATCGGCTCGGGATTGCTGTAGGCGAAGACGCCCGTCAGAAGCATCAACACGAGTAGAACGGCGACGAAGGTGAGCCGGCGCAGCGTTACCAAGGTGCGGTCCTTCCGCGCGTCAGGAGACTCGATTGTAGAGCCGGCGCCTTAGTCGCGCACCGGTAGGTGCCGTGAGTCGTTGACGCGTTCCCGGAGGTCCTTACCGGGCTTGAAGTGCGGGACGTTCTTGCCCGCAAGGGCTACCGCCTCGCCGGTTTTGGGATTGCGTCCCATGCGCGGCGGGCGGTAGTGCAGCGAGAACGAACCGAAACCACGAATCTCGATTCGTTCCCCGTTGGCCAACGCTTCGCTCATCAGCTCGAGGATGTGCTTGACGGCCAGTTCGACGTCCTTCGCAGGCAAATGCTTTTGACTGCGGGCGATTGACTCGATCAGCTCGGACTTTGTCATCAGTACGGACCTTCTTACTGGACCACGGCACTCCTCGCGCTCACGCGCGAAGACCTCATTCCGGATTCATCTGCTCTTTCAGCAAATCGCCGAGCGTGGTTCCGGACGTGGTGCGGCCGGAGTCACTCTTGTAGTTCTGCAGCGCCTGCTGCTCTTCATGGACTTCCTTGGCCTTGATCGACAGCGAAATGATGCGAGTCTTGCGATCGACACCCGTTATCCTCGCTTCCACGGTCTCACCGACCTTGAGCACGGTGCGAGCATCCTCGACCCGATCGCGCGCGATCTCCGAGGCACGCAGATGACCGATCATGCCGCCATCGAGGGCCAGCGTAGCGAGCTTCGCGTCGAGCTCCTGAACGACGCCCGAGACGATGCTGCCCTTCGGGTGATCGCCCAAAAACAGCGACAGCGGATCCTTGTCGAGCTGTTTGACACCGAGTGAGATGCGCTCGCGCTCCGGATCGATTGCAAGAACCGTCGTCTCGAGCTCCTCGCCCTTCTTGTAGTTGCGTACGGCTTCTTCGCCGGCCACATCCCAGGAGAGATCCGAGAGATGCACGAGGCCGTCGATGCCACCCGGCAAGCCGATGAACACACCGAAGTCCGTAATCGACTTGATCTGGCCCGCAACCTTGTCGCCCTTCTTGTAGTTCTCGCCGAACTCGACCCACGGGTTCGGTTTGCACTGCTTGAGTCCGAGCGAAATGCGGCGGCGCTCTTCGTCGATGTCGAGGACCATGACCTCGACTTCGTCGCCGATTTGCACGACCTTATGCGGGTTGACGTTCTTGTTGGTCCAGTCCATCTCCGAGACGTGGACCAAGCCTTCGACGCCCTCTTCGATCTCCGCGAAGCAGCCGTAGTCGGCAATGTTGGTGACCTTGCCGAACAGCCGCGTGTTGGGGGGATAACGGCGCGCGAGATCGGCCCATGGATCGGCGCCGAGTTGCTTCAAGCCGAGCGATACGCGGTTGCGCTCACGATCGAACTTGAGCACTTTGACTTCGAGCTCCTGACCGACGCTGACGACCTCGGACGGATGCTTGACGCGCTTCCACGCCATATCCGTGATGTGCAATAGACCGTCGATACCGCCCAAGTCCACGAACGCGCCGTAGTCGGTGAGGTTCTTGACCACACCCTTGTGCACGGTGCCTTCTTGGAGGTTCTTCAGCAGCGACTCGCGCTCGGCGCTGTACTCGGCCTCGACGACCGCGCGACGCGACACGACTACGTTGTTGCGCTTCTGGTCGAGCTTGATGACCTTGAATTCGAGCGTCGACCCTTCGAGAGCCGCTGGGTCACGAATCGGCCGCACGTCAACCAGCGAGCCGGGGAGGAACGCCCGCACGAGATCGATGTCGACGGTAAACCCGCCGCGAACTCGACCGCTGATGGTGCCCGTAACGATCTCGCCCTTCTGGAAGGATTCTTCGAGGCGCGTCCAGGTGCGCGTGCGCTTGGCTTTCTCGCGCGACAAGCGCGTCTCGCCGAAGCCGTCCTCGACGGTATCGAGCGCCACTTCGACGTGGTCGCCGACTTTGACTTCTAGCTCGCCGCGCTCGTTGAAAAACTGATCGGCTGGGATGACCGCCTCGGACTTGAGCCCGGCGTTGACGATCACCATGTCGGCGTTAACGCCGACGACTATTCCGGTGAGGATCGCACCGGTCTTGATCTTCTGATTAGCAAAACTCTCTTCTAACAGTTGGGCAAACGATTCACTCATGATTCCATCCACAGACCGCCCTGCATCCTGCAATTAGCGGGTTGATTCCGACGAACGGCAACGTCCTGCTGCCGTTTACCTTTTGGCTCGCTCTGCGACGACGCCCACACGTTCGAGCCAATGCAAGATGTGGGCGACAACTTCCTCGGGAGTCAGACCTGTGGAGTCGACAACCTGCGCATCTGGTGCCGGCTTGAAAGGCGCCACCGTGCGGTTCGCGTCGCGCGCGTCCCGCTGCGCTATGTCCCAAGAAAGGTCGGGCAGGCTAACATCAATCCCCTTTTCTTTCAACTGCTTATGACGCCTCATCGCGCGGGCTTCCGCACTGGCCGTCAATACCACCTTCAAGATGGCGCTCGGGAAAACAACGGTTCCCATATCACGGCCGTCGGCCACGAGGCCGGGCGGAACCGCGAAATCGCGCTGCCGCTGCAGTAACGCCTTGCGAACTTCCGGCACGACGGCGACCTTCGAGGCCGCGTCCCCGGCCCGTTCCGTGCGCAGCTCGGTCCCGACATCGACGCCATCCAACGAGACGCGCTCGCCCCCTGGAGCCGCCGTAAATCGCACGTTTAGGCCCGCGGCCACCGCGGCGAGCGCCCCCGCATCACCGAAATCGATATGGCGGTGTAAGGCGGCGAGCGCCACGAGCCGATACAGGGCCCCGCTATCGAGGTAGTGCCAACCGAGCTTCTGCGCCAACAACCGGCCGATGGTCCCCTTACCCGACCCGCTCGGCCCGTCGATCGTGACGACGGGTGCGGTTTTCGAGCTCACGCACCGTCACCGCTGGCCGATACCCGCAAGCCGACGGCGTGCGCAACGTCGAGAAAGTTCGGAAAGGACGTCGCCACCTCGGCCGTGTTGAGGATCTCGATGGGCTCGCTCGCGCACAGACTCGCAACCGCGAAGGACATCGCAATGCGGTGATCACCGCGGCTGTCGACGGTGCCGCCGCGTAGCCGGCCCCCGACGATTCGCGCACCGTCGGGCCGTTCCTCGACCTCGATGCCGACGGTCTTGAGCCCCTGCGCCATGACGGCGATTCGATCGGTCTCCTTCTTGCGCAACTCGTCCGCGCCGCTGACGATCGTTTCGCCCGTTGCGGCTGCCGCGGCGATGAACAGGATTGGGAACTCGTCGATGGCGAGCGGCACGAGCTCCGGCGGTACCGCAATCCCCTTGAGCTCGCTTTGCGTGACCCATAGATCGGCAACCGGCTCAGCGCCGACGCTGCGTTGGTTGCGCAGCTCGATCGCGGCGCCCATCTCGCGCAGGATCGCGAGCAGACCCGTACGAGTCGGGTTGATACCGACGTTCTCGATCAGCAGCCCGTCGCGCGCGCCGAGACAACCTGCGACCAGGAAGAAGGCCGCCGAGCTGAAGTCGGCTGGGACTCGCACTTCGAAGCCTCGTAGGGTGGCCGGTCCGTTCAGCGTGACCGCATGCCCCGCGCCATCGGTCGACAGGCCGAGGCGCACGCCCATGCTCTGCAGCATGCGCTCGGTGTGGTCGCGGCTCGGGCCCGGCGAGCGGACCGTCGTCGTGCCGCTGGCACGGAGCGCCGCGAGCAGCAGCGCCGATTTGACCTGAGCGCTCGCCATCGGCAGCGCGTAGTCGATACCCGTCAGTTGCGCGTCGCCGCCCATGGCGACCGGCGGCCGTCCGCCGGGGGACGTCGTGATGCGGGCACCCATGAGCCTGAGCGGCGCGGCGACTCGCTCCATCGGGCGTTGGCGCAACGAGGCATCCCCTGTGAGCTCGCTGGCGAACGGCTGTCCGGCTAGCAACCCCATCAGCAGTCGGATTCCCGTGCCCGAGTTGCCGAGGTCGAGAACCTTGGTAGGCGCGCGCAGCCCGCGAGCACCCGCTCCTTCGATTCGCACGAACCCGTCGGGCTTGCGCTCGATGACGACGCCCATGGCCTCGAGAGCCCCTTGGGTGGCGAGACAGTCCTCGCTCGCGAGAAAACCATGCACGACCGTCGTCCCTTCCGCGATCGCACCGAGCATCAGCGCGCGATGCGAGATGGACTTGTCGCCGGCGACGGTGATTCGGCCGCCGATGTGCGTCGTCGGTACGGCCCGAAAGCGGTTCGGATGCTGTGACACGGCCTTAGGTCAAAGGATGGCTTTCGGGAACGAGCCCAGCACTTTGAACAACGACGCCTTCTCCTTGATCTCGTCGAGCGCCTTGCGGACGTGCTCATCCTCGGCATGGCCGTCGAGATCCAAGAAGAAGACGTAGTCCCACTTACGTTTGCGGGAGGGCCGCGATTCGATTCTCGTCATGTTGACGCCATGACGTGACAACGGCCCAAGCAGGTGCAGGAGGACTCCAGGGCCCTCGCTTTCATTGGCCGACACGAGCACCGAGGTCTTGTCCTTACCGCTCGCGGGGAACAGCTTGCGGCCGACCACGACGAACCGCGTGGTGTTGTCGTCGCGGTCCTCGACCGTGCTGAACAATATCCGCAGCCCGTAGACCTTCGCGGCAGCGTCGCCGGCCAAAGCGGCGGTGCCCTCCTCGTCGCGCGCCCGGCGCGCCGCTTCTGCGTTACTCGCGACCGGAATCGTTTCGGCGTCCGGCAAGTGTTGCGAAAGCCAACCGCGGCATTGCGCGAGCGACTGCGGATGCGAGCAAATGCGCTTGATGTCCTTCAGGTCCTGCATGCGGCCCATCAAGTTTTGGTGGATGCGCAGCTCGATCTCGCCTGAAATTTTCAGCGGCGACGTCAGGAACATGTCGAGCGTATGGATGTTGACGGTGCCCTCGCTCGAGTTCTCGATCGGCGCCACGCCGAAATCCGCGGTGCCGCTTTCGACCTCGTGGAACACCTCGTCGATCGTCGGCACTGCCAACGCATGCACGGAGTGGCCAAAGTGCTTGAAGACGGCGGACTGCGTGAATGTTCCCTCCGGCCCGAGGTATGCGACCTTGAGCGGCTCCTCTTGGGCGAGGCAGGCGGACATCAGCTCTCTGAAGAGTCGCACCATCTCCTCGTCGCGCAACGGACCGTCGTTGCGCTCGACGACTTTGCGCAGCACCTGCGCCTCACGTTCCGGTCGGTAGAACTCGGCAGTCGTCGTGAGACCCTTGATGAGGCCGATCTCTTTCGCGACGTGGGCGCGCTCGGCGATCAAGCGCTGAATCTGCTCGTCGACGCCGTCGATCTTCGCGCGCAGCGCACCGATGGCGTCATGCCCGCCCGCCACTTTCTCTGCTTGCGGCGCCGCCTTCTGCTGCGGCTTGGACTTCGTTTTAGTCTTGGGCGCGCGTCGTTTCATGGGCGTTCCCGTTCAGGCGTCGATGATCGGCAGCACGCGCACCGACAGGATGCCGTCGATGCTGCGAATACGGGCAACCGTCGTATCGGTCGGCGGCGCGTCGAGGTCGACGAGCGTATAGGAGAGCTCTTCGCGAGAATGGTTGAGCATGTCGGCGATGTTGATGTTCTGCGCGGCGAGCGCCGTCAGAATCTGCGCAACCATGTTCGGCACGTTCTTGTGCGGAATCGCAACGCGGTGCGGGCGAGTACGCTGCAGCACCGTCTCGGGGAAATTGACTGCACGAGTGACGTTGCCGTTCTCGAGGAACTCGCGCACGTTGTCGACGACCATGACGGCACAGTTCTCCTCGGCCTCGACGGTCGAAGCGCCGAGATGCGGTAAGCAGATCACGTTGGGCTGATCGAGCAGCGCACGCGTCGGGAAGTCCGTGACGTACGCTCGCAGCTTGCCGCTCCCCAACGCTTCGATGACGGCGTCGGAGTCGACGATGGCATCGCGCGAGAAGTTCAGGATCACACCACCGCGACGCATGGCTTCGAGGCGCGCCCCGTTGACGAGCTTGTCCGTGGCCTTGGTGAGCGGCACGTGCACCGTCACGACATCCGCGCGTGCGAACAGATCATCGAGATTCACGGCTTTCTGCACGCCCGACGACAGCGCCCAGGCATGTTGCACGGTGATCGACGGATCGTAGCCGAGGACGTCCATGCCGAGCTTGAGCGCCGCGTTCGCAACCTCGACGCCGATTGCTCCGAGACCCACCACGCCGAGCGTGCGCTTCGGCAGCTCGAAGCCGACGAATTGCTTCTTGCCAGATTCGACGGCCTTGTCGAGCTCGTCGCCTGAGCCTTTCAGCGACCGCACGTAGTCGAGCGCTTGTGGCAGATTGCGCGCCGCCATCAGCAAGCCCGCGATGACGAGCTCCTTGACCGCGTTGGCGTTGGCACCCGGCGTGTTGAACACCGGAACGCCGAGCTTGCTCAGCTTCGCAACCGGAATGTTGTTGGTGCCTGCGCCCGCCCGCCCGACCGCAAGCAGCGAGTCGGGCAGCTCCAGGTCGTGCATTTTGAACGACCGCAGCAGGATCGCATCGGGACGCCCGATTTCTGACGCTACTTCGTAGCGATTGCGCGGCAGCCGGTCGAGGCCCGCCACGGCGATGCTGTTCAACGTACGAATCTTGAAGCTTGCCATGGCGCTCACCCGTGCCGCTTTGCGAAATCGGCCATGAAGGCGATTAGCGCGTCGACGCCCGCCTCTGGCATCGCGTTGTACAAACTCGCGCGCATGCCGCCGACGACGCGGTGCCCTTTGAGGTTCGTGAGTCCGGCGGCCTTGGCTTCTGCAAGGAACGGCTTGTCCAGAGCCGCATCGGCTAGCGTGAACGGGATGTTCATCCACGAGCGATGAGCCTTGTCGACGGGGTTCTTGTAGAAGCCGGAACCGTCGATGGCGGAATAGAGCTTGCTTGCCTTGCGCTCGTTGATCCGGCCGATGCCTTCGAGACCGCCCTGCTCCTTGAGCCAGTCGAACACGAGCGCCGCGAAGTACCAGGACAGCGTGGACGGCGTGTTCCACATCGAATCGTTCTCGGCCATCGTCTTGTAGTCGACGACGCCGGGGGTCTCGCGCCGCGCCCGACCGAGCAGGTCGTCGCGCACGATCACGATCGCCAGGCCCGCGGGGCCGATGTTCTTCTGCGCGCCCGCGTAAATGATGCCGAAGCGGCTGACGTCGATCGGCCGCGACAGCAGGGTCGAAGACATGTCGGCTACGAGCGGCGCGTCCGACACCTCGGGCACGCTGTGAAACTCGACGCCGAACACGGTCTCGTTCGGCGTGTAGTGCAAGTAAGCCGCCGAGCTCGAGACCTGCCACGTGCGCGGGTCGGGAATCGTCGTGAACTTCGTCGCCTTCCCCGTGGCGGCCACGTTGACGCTGACGTAGCGCTGGGCCTCCTCAACGGCCTTCTCGCCCCAGTTGCCGGTGACGACGTAGTCGACGACGGAACCCACGGGCGCGATGTTGAGGGGGACAGCCGCGAACTGCAGCGTGGCTCCGCCTTGGAGGAACAGCACTTTGTAGTTGGTCGGTATGCGAAGCAGGTCGCGCAGCACGCGCTCCGATTGCGCCGCTAGCTCGATGAAGTCCGTGCCGCGATGGCTGACCTCCATCACCGACATACCGCTGCCACGCCAGTCGAGCAGCTCGGCCTGCGCACGGCGCAATACGGGCTCCGGCAACATCGCCGGCCCGGGGCTGAAGTTGTACACACGCTTCATTGCACGGGTCTCCGTACCCTACTCGGGCGTCGCAGGGTCGTCGCCCATCGCCTCGACACGGGAAATACCGACGAGCCGATCGCTATCATCCAGGCGAATCAGCCGCACACCTTGGGTATTGCGGCTCATCGTCGAAATATCGGCGACCGGCGTGCGAA
>Ga0157380_10002539_pt1 | contig 12321 bp, 13 predicted proteins | sample S35metaG_FD_119757 | JGI IMG/M metagenome (GOLD analysis project Ga0157380, IMG submission 119757) | Switchgrass rhizosphere microbial communities from Kellogg Biological Station, Michigan, USA - S3-5 metaG | ecosystem: Host-associated > Plants > Roots > Rhizosphere > Soil | place: USA...
CCGGCCGATTACGGATTTCGCTGGCCCGATGGAGCAGGGCCACGACTTCATCGGCAAATGCGGCGGGTTCGGCCCCGACCGCCACTGCCGCCTTCTGCTTTTTGCGGAATCCGAATCCTGACCGCTTGCCTTTCCCGTCTTCGCCGGTCTGGAACTGCGGAATCGTCATCGTCTGCAGGTGCGAGGCGCCTGCGAGCGATCGCAGCCGTCCCATGAGCGTGTCTTCATCCCGTGGAGACAGAAATGCGCTCAGGAGAATCAGGTCCGGCACCTGGCGTGCGATCGCGTCGACCGCCCGTTTGGGCGAGTCCACGGTCACCAGCTCGGCGCCGATCCGGCGCGACATGTCGTGCAGCACCCGCGCCTGCGCGGTATCCGGCTGAATGACGAGGATGACGCTCACGAGAGGATCCTTATCATCAACACCGCGAACGCGGTCGCCGCGACGAGAAACGTGAAGAGGTAAATGTGGTAGTCCGCGTAATCGCCCAGGTATGAGAATCCCGAGTTGACGGCGAGCACGGGTATCGAGCGCAGCGTCTTCCAGCCCGGTTCAGAAATCATCAGCGTCGTCCGCTCGCGCAGCTGCGGGCTCATCGACGCCATCCCGCCAAACAGGACGACGAGCGTCACGACAGTGAGCATGAAGTCCCTGAGCTTTCTGGGCACACGGCTTCGCTCGCAATGAGCGTACCTTTTGCGTCGTCGGCGTAAATCCCCGCATTCCTTGGAGTTTCTGGGCGCGTGTCTCGTTATTGCTTCCGATCGCATATCTGTCGACAACAATTCGCGCCGTCGCAATTACGAAAACGGCATTCGCTGGCTTCGTGCCGCGCCAATCACGAAGTCAGTCGGTGCGACACGAAGTTTGTCGGTACGACCGTGTGCTGATTCGGGTACGGCCGTCGAGGCTGCCAATGGGCGCAGCCGTGTAACCCGCTTGCAACCAAACGACTTGCGTCGACGGCGCGTGAGAAATTCCGTGCGTGGTACGGCCGTTGCGATAACTCGGCCCGGTCGCGTCGCCATCGCGGCGCGCACAAAAGGGAGGAAGACATGCTTCTCAACGTGACGACCCGGTTGTTCAATTCGTTCCGCCGCAATGAAGACGGACAGGATCTTCTCGAGTACGCACTGCTTGTGGCGCTGATCGCGATCGTTGCGATCACGGCCGTCACCGCGGCGGGCGTGGAAGTCGACGCGATCTTCAACGACATCGTCGACAAGCTGCCTGGCTAGTACGAACTCGTTCGACCTGTGGGGGTCCGCCACCGCGGCGGACCCTCCGAATTCGACCTCGACACCCGTTTTCCCCGGGAGGAACTCATGACTGCGCTTCGAGTGTTCGGCAAGCGTGACGACGGCCAGGACCTGCTCGAGTACGCGATGCTCGCGTCGCTGATCGCGATCTTTGCTCTCGCCGCCGTCGGTGCGCTCGCAAGTCAGATCACCGACGTCTTCTGGGGGGCCATTGGCGACCTTAACTTCTGACACTGTCGTGCTGATGGCGCTCTGCGCCGGGCTCGGCAGCGCAGCGATTGTTGATGCGGCCCACCGGAAGATTCCCAACAGCATCTCGCTGGGAGTCACCGCGTCGGGCGTGGTGCTCGCGGCCACGGGCGCCAGCGGCGTGTCGGTGAGCTCGTCGGCCCTCGGATTTTGTCTCGGCTTCCTGCTGATGCTGCCCGGCCATGTGCTGGGTTCCACGGGAGCCGGCGACGTGAAGTTGTTCGCCGCGGCCGGAGCGGTGGTCGGCGTCGAACGCATCGTTCCCGCGTTTTTGCTGACCGCCATCGCAGGAGGCCTGCTGGCGGTGTTCATCGCGTGGCGCCGCGGACGGCTGCTGCGCACGTTTCGTCTGACGGCCCGGCTTTTCGGTCTGCGCGAGCAGGCCAAGGCCGACATCGAAGCGCCTGGCGAGCACAATCGGTTTCCCTACGGTCCGGCGATCGCGGCCGGTTGCGTTCTCGCAATTTTGATGAGGTGACCCTATGACCCGCGTGCGAATTTTTGCCGTGTTCCTGATGGCCATCCTTGCCGGCGGCGGTCTGGCGTATGGCACGTATGACTATCTGCAGAACGTGCCCGTCAAGACGGTGAGCGTGCCGACCAGGAAAGTCGTCGTCGCGAACGCGAACCTGTCGCTCGGACGGCAGCTGCGGCGCGAAGATCTCGCGACGCTCGACTGGCCGGCGGCCGCCGCACCGGAGGGCGCCTTCGAAGATCCGCAGGCGATCGTCGACCGCGGCCTGATCGTGTCGGTCGTGAAGAACGAACCGATTCTGCCCGCGAAGCTCGCGTCGAAGGAAGCCGGGGCCGGCCTGCCGCCGATCATCCCGCCCGGAAAGCGCGCCATGTCTGTGCGGGTGAACGAAGTCATCGGCGTGGCCGGCTACGTGCTGCCCGGCACCCGCGTCGACGTCGTCGCGACCGCCAACCCGAGCAGCCGCTCGGAAGACATCACGACGAAAGTCGTGCTTCAGAACGTTGAAGTGCTCGCGGCCGGCACGCGCCTCGAGCAGGACACGCCCGACGGCAAGCCGATGCAGGTGACCGTAGTCACGCTGCTCGTCACGCCGGACGAATCCGAACGCCTGACGCTCGCGAGCACCGAAGGCAAGATTCAGCTCGCGCTGCGCAACCCGCTCGACACCGAAACGCCCGTCACCTCGGGTATCAAGCCGGGCATGCTGCTCGGCCAGGTGCAGGCGCGCCCGTACGCAGTCCGGCGGCCGGCCGCTCCCGGCCAGCCGGCGTCGATTCCCCCGCCACCGCCGACCATCGAGGTGATTCGTGGCGATAAACGCACTCAAGTTGTCGTTGGATAGGAGCACACAACCATGAAACGTGCTGTTGCGATCTTTCTGCTTGTCATCATGGTGCTGCCGCCGGCAGCGCAGGCCGGCCAGGTGGCCGCGCGCGCGGCGGACGCGGTGGGGGCCAAGGACACCGAGCAGCTCGATCTGCTCGTCGGCCGATCGGCCATCATCAAGCTGGACCGGCCAATCACGCGCGTTTCCCTCTCGACGCCGGACATCGCCGACGCGCTCGTCACCACACCGTACGAGCTGCTCGTGCACGGCAAGACGCCGGGCACGATCTCGCTGCTGGTCTGGGGCGACAACGGCCGCATCAAGACCTACGATGTCGCCGTCAAGCGCGACCTGAGCAATCTCGAGGCCCAGATCCGCAAGCTCTTTCCGGGTGAGGAGATCACCGCAACGAGCAACGGCAAGGACGTCGTGCTCGCCGGCGTTGTCTCCAGCAAGTACATCGTCGATCGCGCCTCGTCGCTCGCCGTCGGATACGTCGAGAAGGCCGAGAACGTCGTCAATCTGCTGCGGCAGCAGGACGGTCCTGCCACCAACCAGGTGCTGCTGCGCGTGCGATTCGCCGAAGTGAGCCGCAGCGCGATGCAGGAGCTCGGCGTGTCGTTCTTCACGGGACCCAACGGCAAGGGCGACTGGATCGGCCGCTCGACGACGCAGCAGTATCCCGCGCCGTTCTTCGACAAGGACAAGGGGCTCGTCTTCAGCGACTTCCTGAACCTCTTCCTCTTCAACACCGAGGAACAGCTCGGCGCGGTCGTCAAGGCGCTCAAGGGCAAGGGCCTGTTCCAGAGCCTGGCAGAGCCGAACCTGATTACGCGCGACGGCCAGGAAGCCAGCTTCCTCGCCGGCGGCGAGTATCCGTACCCGGTGACGCAGGGCACGGCGCAGAACGGGGCGGTCACGATCGTATTCAAGGAGTTCGGCGTACGCCTGAAGTTCACGCCGAATGTGACGATCGACGGGATGATCCAGCTGAAGGTGGCGCCCGAGGTCAGCACGCTCGACTTCGGCAATGCCGTCGTGCTGCAGGGCTTCCGAGTGCCCGCGCTCGCGACGCGCCGCACGGAAACGTCCGTCGAGCTCCGCGACGGACAGACGTTCGCGATTGCCGGCATGCTCGACAACAACATGAACGAGACGCTGCGCCGGGTGCCGGGCATCGGCGATATCCCGATCCTCGGGTACCTGTTCCGCAGCCAGGCGTACCAGAAGAATTCCACCGAGCTCGTCGTGATGATCACGCCGCACATCGTGCGCCGCGACTCACCCGGCGTCACGCCGAATCTGCCCGGGTTCATGCAGCCGTTTCTGGAGCCGTCAGAACACAAAATCCCGGCGCCGCCGCCGGCCTTCACGAACCCGGTGACGATGGCGCCCCAGGCGACGGTGCCCCAGGCGGCGCGTCCCGTGAGCCCTGCCTCACAGAGCGTGTCGGCGAACGCGCCCGCCGCGTTCGCGACGCCGGCCGCGCCGGTTCCGGTCGCGCCGCTCGCGCCCGCGAAGCCGCAGACCAAGGCCGAACGTGAAGCGGCCGCGCAGGCCGACCGCAACGCGAAGAAGGCGGCCGAGCTCGCGGCGCAGATCGAACGGAAGCGCGCCGAGCAGCAGGCCATTCAGGATCGGAAAGACGCCGAACAGGCCAAGCGCGACGGCAAGAAGCGCGCCGAAGAAGAGAAGAAGCAGTCCGAGATCCAGGCGCGTGAGGCGCAGGCCCAGGCGGTGCGTGACGGCGAGCGCGCGCGGCAGGCCGCGAAGGCCGACGCCGAGCGTGTCGAGCGTGAGAAGCGCGAGGCCGAGATCAAGAAGAAGGCCGATCTCGAGCAGCAGGAGCTCGACCGCAAGGCGGCCGAGCGGCTGGCGGCCGAGCAGGCCGCCGAAGCGGCGCGCATCCGTGAGGCGGCCGACAGGCTCGCCAAGGAGAAGGCGAACCGCGACGCCGAGCTCGAACGGCTCCTGACCCAGTATCAGAAACTCACTCAAGGACAGCCATCATCAACGTCGGCGCGGTGAGCCATGGCACAACTTTCAGCCATCATCACCACAGGTGATTCAGACTTTCGATCCACGATCACAACCCTGCTGCGCTCGAGCGGCGTCTCGATAGGGATCATCGAGGAGAAGCACGCCGGCGGCACGTGGCCCGACCTCGCGGTCGTCGACATGCGCAACGGCACGCTGGCCTCGGTCGAGGCGATCGAACGCCTGCGGGCATCGTGGCCGTCGACGTCGATCTTCGCCGTCGCCGCCTCGTCGGAGCCCGATCAGATCCTGCGGGCCATGCGCGCGGGCGCCAACGAGTATCTCGCCTGGCCGATCGGCGTACCCGGCGCCTCGCTGAAAGACAGCTTTCAGACGGCGTTGAAGCGCACCTCCGATCGCCATCGTCCGACGAGAGATGCCGGGCGGTCCGGCGTCACGCTGTCGTTTTTCGGCGCCAAGGGTGGCGCAGGCACGACGACGCTGGCCGTCAACACCGCCATTGACATCGCGCGGCTGTCGAAGCGGCCGACCCTCATCGTCGATCTGCACCAGTTCGTCGGTGAGGTCTCGCTCTTTCTCGGCGTGCGTCCGCGCTTCACGCTGATCGACGCGATCGACAACCTGCACCGCATCGACAAGGAGTTCCTGAGCGAGCTCGTCGTCCGCCATAAGTCCGGCCTCGACATACTTGCGGGCGGCGATCAGATCGATCGGCCGGGGCCGAGCGATGCACCGGCGGTCGAGCAGCTGCTGCAGCAGCTTGGACGGTCGTACGAATTCATCATCATCGATGCCGGCACGGTGACGACGGCAGTGGCCGATGTCGCCGTGTTCGCCGCCGACACGATCTTCCTGGTGGCCAACCCCGACATCGCGTCGGTGCGCAACGCGCACCGCATCGTCGATCGGTTCGAGCATCTGGGGGCCAGCCGGGACCGCCTGCGGGTGCTGCTCAACCGGATGTCGGACCAGAACCAGATCGGCCCGAAACAGATCGAGGCGACGCTGGGACACGCCATCCACATGGCGTTCCCGAGCGACTACAGCATCGTGTCGGCCGCGATGAACTCGGGCGTGCCGCTGGCCCTGACGAACCATTCGGATCTCGCCGCGCGATTCGAGCGGTTCACCAGACAGATCGTCAACCCGAATGCGCCCGCGGAGGCCGAAGAGCCATCCCGCGAGAAAGCATCGTTTCTCGGACTCTTCTAAGACATGGCTACCCCACCTGTCACGACCAAACCCTCGTCACGTCCTGGACTGGGCACCGAACCGGGCGCGAGACCGACGCAAGGAGGCGACTCGGTCATGAACGCGCGCCGGGCGCAGTACCTCGAAGTGCGCGGCAGCGTACATCGCAAGCTGCTGACGAAGCTCAACCTCGAGAAGCTCGCGACGGCCGAGCGGAGCCGCGTCGAAGCGGAGATTCGCGCCCTCGTCTCTTCGCTCATCGCCGAGGCCGGCGTGCCGCTGTCGGTGAGCGAGCGTGACGCGATCCTCGGCGACGTCATCGACGAGGTGTTCGGATTCGGCCCGCTGGAGCCGCTCCTGCGGGACAAGACGATCAGCGACATCCTGGTCAATACCCACAAGCAGGTGTTCGTCGAACGTGCGGGCAAGCTCGAACCGGTGCCGGCCGCGTTCCAGGACGATCAGCACCTGCTCCGCGTCATCGACCGGATCGTCAGCGGCGTCGGGCGGCGCATCGACGACAGCTCGCCGATGGTCGACGCGCGCCTGCCCGATGGATCGCGCGTGAACGCGATCATCGCGCCGCTCGCGGTGGACGGCCCGCTGCTCTCCATCCGCCGGTTTCCGGCCGAGCGACTGCAGGCCGACGACCTGGTCAACTTCAAGGCGCTTGCGCCGAACATGCTCGAGTTCCTGAGGCACTGCGTCGCCGCCAAACTGAACGTGCTGGTGAGCGGCGGTACCGGCGCCGGAAAGACCACGCTGCTCAACGTGCTGTCGTCGTTCATCTCCGATCGCGACCGTATCGTGACGATCGAAGACGCCGCCGAGCTACAGCTGCGCCAGAGCCACGTGGTGCGCCTCGAAACGCGCCCGCCGAACGTCGAAGGCAAGGGCGCGGTCCGGCAGCGGCAGCTGCTGGTCAACTCCCTGCGTATGCGTCCGGACCGCATCATCGTCGGCGAGGTCCGCGGTGAGGAAGCGCTCGACATGCTTCAGGCCATGAACACCGGCCACGACGGGTCGCTCACGACCGTGCACGCCAACACGCCGCGCGACGCGCTGTCGCGTCTCGAAACCATGGTCGCGATGGCCAACGTCAACTTGCCCGACAAGGCGATGCGCCAGCAGATCTCGTCGGCGATCCAGATCGTGATTCAGCAGGCCCGCATGAGCGACGGCACCAGAAAGGTGACGAGCGTTTCTGAAATCACGGGCATGGAAGGCGACATCATCACCATGCAGGAGATTTACCGCTTTGAAAAGACCGGCCTCAGCCCTGAAGGCAAGGTGGTCGGACGCTTCATGGCGACGGGCGTGCGTCCGAAAGTGTGCGAACGGCTGCGCTCGTCGGGCATTCAGCTCGCAGCCGACATGTTCGACGGCATTCTGGAGGTGCGGTAATGCAGCTCGGGGTGATCGTCACGCTCGTCTTCGTCGCATCGACGGCAGCCCTTATGGGGATCTTTTTCATGATCTCCCGCCGCTCGGGATCGGCCGCCGACAAGGCCATGGAAAAGCGGCTCAGCGAGGCGACCGGCATAGGCGCGCCCGTGCCCCTGACGGGCGAAGCGTCGCTCGTCCGGATGGAAGCCGCCGGGCAACTCGAACAGGCCGCACGCCAGGCGTTCCGCGGATCGGCCCTGGAACGATGGATCGAACAGTCCGGCACCAACATCAGCGTGAGCGGGTGCCTCCTCATTTCGCTCGGTCTCGCCATACTGGGCGCGTTACTGGCCGCCATGTTCATCCGCACGACCTGGGCGATGGCCATTGCATTCGCCGTGGGGCTGACGATCATGCCGCTCTACGTCCGGCAGAAGCGCTCGGCGAGGCTCTACAAATTCGAGGAGTACTTCCCGGAGGCGCTCGATCTGCTGTCGCGCGGCATCCGCGCCGGACATGCCTTCAGTGCGGGCATGAAGATGGTGGCCGACGAGCTGAGCGAGCCGGTGGGCCCAGAATTCCGCAAGGCGTTCGACGAGCAGAACTTCGGCTTGCCGCTGAAGGAATCGCTCAACAACCTCTGTCTGCGTGTGCCCATCCTGGACGTACGGTTCTTCTCGACCGCCGTGCTCATCCAGCGAGAAACGGGCGGCAACCTGTCTGAGATCCTCGACAACCTGGCGGCTGTCGTCCGCGAGCGGTTCAAGATTCGCCGGCAGGTACGGGTGCACACGGCGCACGGACGGTTCACGGGGTACGTGCTGATGGCCTTGCCGGCGTTTCTCGCGCTCGCGCTGTCGTTCATCAACCCCGAGCACATGAACGTGCTGTTCGAAGAGAAGATGGGCCAGATGATGATCGTCGCGACGATCATCATGCAGGCGATCGGGTTCTTCTGGATCAAGCAAGTCATCAAAATTGAGGTGTAGCCGTGTCAATCTGGCTTCCTTTGCTTGCGTTTGCGTTCGGTTCGCTGCTGGTGACCGCAGTGACCTACGCGCTGACGGCCAAGCCGGCGAACATTGACGACCGCCTGCGCGACGTGCTCGGCCGGCAGCACCACATGCCGGAAGAAAAGTCCGCGTCGCAGGATCAGATCGTCTCGTTCCTGAAGCGCATCGGTGAGCGCCTGCCAAAATCGCCGAAGGATCTCGGCAAGATCGAGCTCCGCCTCGTACAGTCCGGACACCGCGGCGCCGAGGCGGTGCCTGTATTTCTCGCGCTTCGCGTCGGAAGCGCGCTGCTGCTGTTCACGTTGTGCATGACGCCGCTCTTGACCGAGCCGAACCTGGTCACGGCGCTCGCGGCCGGCGGATTCGGATACGTGATGCCCGGCATGCTGCTCGCCCGCAAGGCGCGGCGCCGCCAGCACCGCGTCCGGTTGTCGCTCGCGGATGCGTTGGACCTCCTGGTCGTGAGCGTCGAGGCGGGCCTCGGCCTCGACCAGGCGCTCGCTCGCGTCGGTCAGGAACTCGCGTTTGCCTATCCTGATCTGTCCTCGGAGCTCAGGCTCGTCAACCTTGAACTACTCGCCGGTAAGGGACGATCGGAGGCGCTTCGCAATCTCGCCGATCGTACCGGCGTGGACGACCTGAGCTCGCTCGTCGCCATGCTCGTGCAGACCGACAAGTTCGGCACGAGCGTGGCACAGTCGCTGCGCGTGTTCTCGGACACGCTTCGCACCAAGCGGCGGCAGCGGGCGGAAGAAGCGGCGGCGAAGACCGGCGTGAAGATGGTGTTCCCGCTCGTCGTGTGCATTTTCCCGGCTATCTGGATCGTGACGATCGGCCCGGCGGCGATTCAGTTCATCAAGGTCCTCGGCCCGATGACCAAGTGATCGATATGCTGACAGCCTTTGTTGAGCAGACGGCCCAGCTGATTACGCCGACGAAACCGACCAGCCTCGAGGCGACCGGTGTCGCGGCCGACACGCTCGCGTCGATTCTCATCAAGATGCTCCACAGCGGCGAAGCCAGCGGCATGGGCCTCGCCGATCGGGCGTGCCTGCCGTACGGCATCCTCGAACCGCTGCTCGAGAAGCTGCGGGTGGAGATGCTGGTCGAGGTCAAGAGCGCACTCGGAACCGGCAGCGCCGGTTACCGCTACGCCCTGACCGACGGCGGCCGCGCCCGCGCGCTGCGCTACTTCGACGCGTGCGGCTACGTCGGGCCCGCTCCGGTGCCCCTCATCCAGTACACGCTTCACATGAACCGGCTGCGCGAGCAGAGACACGACATCAATCGGGAGCGCGTGACCGCAGGCTTTTCTCATCTGATCGTCGAACCGGCGATGCTCGACCAGCTTGGGCCTGCCATCGCATCCCGTAAAGCCCTCTTCCTGTATGGACCGCCTGGCAACGGCAAGAGCGTGATGGGCGAAGGCATCGGGCACGTGCTCGGCGGCGACATCTACATTCCGTACGCGGTCGACGTCGACGGCCAGATCATCACGATGTTCGACCCGGTGACGCACGAATCGCGCAACGATGAAGACGAAAGCTCGGTGATCCGGTCCGAAGATGCGACCGATCGCCGCTGGGTGCGCGTGAGCCGGCCGGTCATCACGGTCGGCGGCGAGCTCACGCTCGAAATGCTCGACCTGCGGTACGGCGAGGTCTCGAAATTCTACGAGTCTCCTGTTCACCTGAAAGCAAACGGCGGCGTGCTCGTCGTCGATGACTTCGGCCGCCAGCGCGTGCCGGCGCGCGACCTGCTGAACCGCTGGATCGTCCCGCTCGAGTCGCGCGTCGATTACCTGAACCTGCACACGGGCAGGAAGTTCCAGGTGCCGTTCGACGTGCTGGTGGTATTCGCCACCAACCTCGAACCACGGTCGCTGGCCGACGAGGCGTTCCTCCGCCGCATCCCGTACAAGATCTTCGCCAAGAACCCCACGCTGGATCAGTTCGGCCGCATCTGGGAGATGAACTGCAGGCGTCACGGCGTGCGCTACGACCCGGGCGTCGTGCAACATCTGCAGGACAAGTACTACAGCGGACGCGGCCTCGCGATGCGCGCGTGCCATCCGCGCGACCTGACGGATCAGGTCGTGAGCCTCTGCCGGTATTACCGCCGTCCACACGAGATCACGACCGAACTCCTGGACGAGGTCTGCCAGACATATTTCCTCGAGGACTCACAAAGCGGCACGACCGCAGCGCGGTAAGAGCCACGTTTCCAAGGTGGGGTAAGGTGTAATAGCCTTACCCCACATGCTTGACCGATCGCGGCCGTTCTTCCTTCTCGCCGCTGCCGCGCTCTTTCACATCGTTTACGCCTTTCCTGTCCACGCTCAAACGGAAGAGTGGAGCGTTTTCGCAAGCGTCGTCGACCGCGCGGGTGCGCCGGTACAGGGGCTCGGCACCCCGGACTTCGTCGTGCGCGAGAACGGGATGGCGCGCGAGATTCTGCGCGTCGCTCCTGCCTCCGATTCGATCCGGATCGCCCTGCTCATCGACACCAGCCAGGAGATGCGCAGCGAGCTGATCGACGTGCGCCAGAGCCTGCGCACCTTCGTGAACGAGATCGACCGGAGGCACGAGGTGGCGCTCGTCGGCTTCGGTGGCCCACCGACGGTGCTCATCGACTACACGAAGGACGTGAAGCGGCTCGAGGGAGGCATCGGCCGTCTCGTCGCGAGGCCGGGCACCGGCTCCTACTTGCTGTCGGCGATCATCGACACCTCGCGCACGCTGCGAAAACGGCGGGACCTGCGGCGCGTGATGGTGATCGTGACCACCCAGGGTCCGGAATTCAGCGAGATCAGCTACCAGACCGTGCTCGAGTACGTGCGCGACAGCGGCGCACCCATGCACTCGTACGTGCTCAGACGAGAAGGGGTCTCGCCAACCGACCCGGCGGCCCAGGAAGTCGAGCTGACGCTCGCCGTCGGCACGCAGATGACCGGCGGCCGCCGCGAGGATCTGCTGTCGGCGATGTCGATGACGGGACGGCTGCAATCGCTCGCGATCGAGCTGAACAACCAGTATCAGGTCGTCTACGCACGACCGAAAACCCTGATCCCGCCAAAGACGATCGACGTCGGCGTGCGCAAGCCCGACGTCGTCGTGCGCGCGCCGCGTGTGTTCTGAGACGCGAGGTATTCTTTTGCGATGCCCCTGCGCGATCGAATCGAGCCCGGCGTGCGTGTGCTGTTCGTGGGGATCAACCCGGGCATCAGGTCAGCCCGGACCGGCCATCACTTTGCCGGCTTCTCGAACCGGTTCTGGAAACTGCTGTACGACTCGAAGCTCGTGCCGGAGCCGATCGACTTTCGGCACGACGACAGGCTGCCCGAGTGGGGCTTCGGCATCACGAACCTCGTGGGGCGAGAGACGCCGGGAATCGATACCCTGAGCCGTGAGGAATGCCTCGCGGGCATCGCCGGACTGCGAAGGAAGGTGCGCCGGTTCAAGCCCGAAATCGTGGCGTTCGTCGGTGTCTCGCTGTACCGGTGGATCTTCGGTCACAAGGGAGCAGTGCGGCCTGGCCTCCAGGCCGAGCCCTTCGAAGGAGCGCAGGTATTCGTGCTGCCCAACCCCAGCGGACGGAACGCGAATTTCACATACAGGGAAATGCTGGCGTCTTTTCGAAAACTCGGACGTAGACTAAGGGAAACGGGATAACGACACAGTTCGCAAAATTCGTAGGTTCGTAGAGTTCGTGGGGTTCGTGAGTTCGGTGCGGTTCTGATGTGCGTCTCATGTCCGGCCGGCTTGCACAATCGGCACGTGCGAACTGAACCCCGAACCTCACGAACCTCGACGAACCTACGAACCTACGAACTTTACGAACCACAGAAAGGTACTCCGATGCGTCTGACCAGGTGGCTGCTGCTTGTGCTTCTCGTTTTGCCGGTTTCCGTCTCTGCGCAG
>Ga0157380_10002540_pt1 | contig 12320 bp, 12 predicted proteins | sample S35metaG_FD_119757 | JGI IMG/M metagenome (GOLD analysis project Ga0157380, IMG submission 119757) | Switchgrass rhizosphere microbial communities from Kellogg Biological Station, Michigan, USA - S3-5 metaG | ecosystem: Host-associated > Plants > Roots > Rhizosphere > Soil | place: USA...
GAAGAGCGGGCAAGCGGTCTCGGTCTTCGGCATCACGGAAAACGTCATCGACGCGATGGGCCTGCCCGTCGCGCAAGGGCTTACGTTCACCACGCCCTTCTACTGGGACCGGGACAACGAGACGCGCGCCTGGGCCAAGCGCTTCACCGACAAGAACAAGGGCGTGCCGCCGACCTACATCCAAGCGGGGGCGTACAGCGCTGCCCTGCACTACCTCAAGGCGGTCGACGCGGCCGGCACCGACGCCGGCGACGCGGTGGCCGCCAAGATGAAGGCGACGCCGATCAACGACTTCGAGATGAAGAACGTCAAGATCCGCGACGACGGCCAGGTGATGCGGCCGGTCTACATCGTGCAGGTCAAGGCGCCGGCCGAGTCGAAGGCCAAGAACGACATGTACAAGATCCAGGGCGAGATTCCGCCGGACCAGATCTTCCGACCGCTCGCCGAAGGCGGCTGCGACTTGGTCAAGAAGTGATGCGCTGACGCGATGAGCGCGGCGATCCGCGTCGAGCCGGTGGGCGCCACGCGCGACCGGCTGGGCGAGTCTCCCGTCTGGGATGAGCGCCAGCAAGCGCTCTATTGGATCGACTCGCCTCAGCGCCTCGTGCGGCGCCTCGAGCCCGAGAGCGGCGCGCTACGACAGTGGACGCTGCCCCAGGACATCGGCTCGATCGCGCTCAGCGATGGCGACAGCCTGCTGGTGGCGCTGGAGCACGGCTTTCATCGGCTTGACCTGGGCTCGGGGCGCTCCGAACTGCTGGCTTCGGTCGAGCATCCCGCCGAGCGCATGCGCCTGAACGACGGACGCACCGATCGCGCCGGCCGGTTCCTGTGCGGCTCGATGGTGCTCGGCCGCCGCGACGCGCTCGGCGTGCTGTACCAGCTGAGCGACAACGCCGGCCGAAGCCAGGTGCGCGAGATCGACCGCGGCTTCGCGACGTCCAACTCGACGTGCTTCAGCCCTGACGGCCAGTGGCTGTACTTCTCGGACAGCCACCAGCGGCAGGTGTGGCGATATCCGTACGACACGCCGAGCGGCCGCCTGCTCGGACCCCGCGAGCCCTTCGTCGACACGCGGACGCTCGAATCGGCGCCGGACGGTGCAACCGTCGACGCCGAAGGCGGAGTGTGGATCGCGCTGGTCCTCACGGGCGAGCTCGCCCGCTACGACGAGCGTGGCCATCTCGACGTGCGTATCCGCACCGGGGTGCCGTACGTGACCTGCCCCTGCATCGGCGGGCCAAAGCTCGACACGATCTATCTCACCACGCTGCGCGACACGGGCAATCTGCTGCGCAGCGACCATCCCGACGCGGGTGCGCTCCTCGCGATCCACGGTACCGGCGTGCGCGGCGTGCCCGAGGTGCGGTTCGCTGGATCTCCTCGCACAAAGGTGGCACCGACCCCCGAGGAAAAAAAGGCATGACAACGAGGCTCGAAGGGCGCGTCGCGCTCGTGACCGGCGGGGCCCGGGGCATCGGCCGGGGCATCGTCGAGCGCATGGTGGCGGAGGGCGCCGCCGTGGGCGTGCTCGATCTCAAGCTCGAGCTCGCACAAGAGACCGCCGCGGCGATCCGCACGGCAGGCGGCCGCGCGCTGGCCTTCGGGGGCGACGTCGCGCGGCGCGAGACGTTGTTCGACGCGGCTCAGGCGCTCAGGGACGAGTTCGGGCGTCTCGACGTCCTCGTGAGCAATGCCATGTGGGTTCGCTATGGACCCATCGAGGACATCACGCACGACGCGCTGCAGCGCATGGTCGGCACCGGCTTCGCCTCGGTCGTGTGGGGCATCCAGGCCGCGGCTCAGCATATGACGGAAGGCGGCAGCGTCGTGAACATCGCGTCCGCCGCCGCATTCCTCGGCCTGCCGCAGGGCATGGTGTATTGCGGCGTCAAGGCGGGCGTCCTCGGGCTCGTGCGCTCGGCGGCAGTCGACCTCGGCCCGCGCGGCATTCGCGTCAACGCCGTGGCGCCGGGCTCCGTGCCGACGGAAGGCGTGAAGATCAACGTCGACCCGGAGAAGACGAAGATCCGGCTCGCGAAGACGCCGCTGCGCCGGCTGGGCACGGTGGAAGACGTCGCCGGCGCGGTGTGCTTCCTCGCCTCTTCCGACAGCAGCTGGATCACCGGCGAATGCATCAAGGTCGAGGGCGGCGTCACGACGGCGTTCCTGTGAGCGACAGGGGGCAACTGGCATGAGCACGGACAACATCCTCGAGGCGCGCGGCCTGACCAAGCAGTTCCGCGGCTTCTATGCGGTCAAGAACGTCGACCTCAGCGTGCGTCGCCATTCGGTGCACGCGCTGATCGGGCCCAACGGCGCCGGCAAGACAACGTGCTTCAACCTGCTGACGACGTTCCTGCGGCCGACCGCCGGCACGATCCACTTCAACGGCAAGGCGATCGAGAAGAGCGACCCCGCGACCGTCGCGCGAAGCGGGCTCGTGCGGTCGTTCCAGATCTCGGCGGTGTTCGGCCACATGAGCGTGCTCGAGAACGTGCGCGTCGCGCTGCAGAGGAAGACCGGCTGGAGCCACTTCTTCTGGCGGACCGATCGGGTGCTGCACGCGCTGGACGCGCGCGCCCACGAGCTGCTGGCGATGGTTGGGCTGACGCGTTACGCTGACCACGTCGCCAACGAGCTCTCCTACGGGCGCAAGCGCGTGCTCGAGCTCGTCACCACCATCGCGCTCGAGCCGGAGCTGATCCTGCTGGATGAGCCCGTCGCTGGCCTCGGGCACGAGGACATCGGGCCGGTGATGGAGATGATCCGCAAGGTCGCGAAGGGCCGGACGGTGCTGATGGTGGAGCACAACATGAAGGTGATCGCCCAGCTCTGCGATCGCGTCACCGTCCTGCAGGCGGGCGAGAAGCTGGCCGAAGGCAGCTACGACGAAGTCGCGCGCGACCCACGCGTCGTCGAGGCCTACGTGGGAGGCTCGCATGCCTGAGCGCCGCACGATCCTGCGGGTCGCGAACCTCGCCGCGTGGTACGGCGAGACACAGGCCCTCCACGACGTCGCGCTCGAGGTGCGCGAGGGCGAGACGGTGTGCCTGCTCGGCCGCAACGGCGCCGGCAAGACGACCACGCTGCGCGCCATCGTCGGCCTGCTCGAGCGCTGCACCGGGACCATCGAGGTCAACGGCCAGCCGACCACCGGACTGCCACCGGAAGCGATCGCGCATCTGGGGGTGGCCTACTGCCCCGAGGAGCGTGGCATCTTCGCGAGCCTCAGCACGCACGAGAACCTGATGTTGCCGCCCGTGCTGATGCCAGGCGGCATGACGCCCGAAGAGATTTACAAGATCTTTCCGAACCTGCTCACGCGCCGTGACAGCCCGGGCACGAAGCTTTCCGGCGGAGAGCAGCAGATGCTCGCCATCGGTCGGATCCTTCGCACCGGCGCCAAGCTGCTGCTGCTCGACGAATGCACCGAGGGCCTGGCGCCGGTGATCATCGAGAAGATCGGGGAGACGGTGCGCATGCTGCGCCAGCGCGGCTACACCGTGCTGATGGTGGAGCAGAACTTCCGCTTCGCCTCGGGCCTCGCGGATCGCTTCTACGTCGTCGAGGAAGGGACGATGGTGGACCAGTTCCGGCGTGAGGAGATCGCCGGCAATCTCGAGCGCATCGAGGGGCTGCTCGGCCTGTGAGGCCGGGCGCAAGGAGGGCTACGCATGGAAACGATCCTCGGGGTTCCGACCGGCGCGTTCCTGGGCCAAGTGGTGACGGGCCTCATCAACGGCGCCTTCTACGCGCTCATGAGCCTGGGCCTGGCCATCATCTTCGGGCTGCTGCATGTGGTGAACTTCGCGCACGGCGCGCAGTACATGATCGGTGCGTTCGTGGCGTGGGCGATCCTCGAGTACCTCGGCCTCAGCTACTGGTGGGCCCTGCTGATCGCGCCGCTCGCCGTCGGCGCTGTCGGCCTCGTGATGGAGCGGCTGATGCTGCGCCACCTGTACCGGCTGGACCACGTGTACGCGCTGCTCCTGACGTTCGGCTTCGCGCTGCTCGCCGAAGGTGCGTTCCGACTGAAGTTCGGCGTCAGCGGGAAGCCCTATCCGAACCCGATGAGCGGCGGGCTCGATCTTGAAGTGACGTTCATCCCCTGGTACCGACTCTGGGTCATCGGCGTCGCGATCGCCGTCTGTATCGGGACGTGGGCCTTCATCGAGCGCACCAAGCTCGGCAGCTACCTGCGCGCTGCCAATGAGAACGCGCCGCTCGTGCGCACCTTCGGCATCAACGTGCCGCGCATGCTGATGCTGACCTACGGCCTCGGAGTCGCGCTGGCCGGCTTCGGCGGCGTGATGGCAGCGCCGATCTACCAGGTGAGCCCGCTCATGGGCTCGAACCTCATCATCGTGGTGTTCGCGGTCGTCGTGATCGGGGGCATGGGCTCGATCCTCGGCTCGGTCGTCACCGGATTCGGCCTCGGCCTGATCGAGGGCCTGACGAAGGTTTTCTATCCCGACTACGCGGGCATCGTGATCTTCATCGTGATGATCCTCACGTTGGCGGTGCGGCCGCAGGGCCTGTTCGGCCGCAACGACTGAGGAGGCGACCGCCATGAAGCTCTCCTTCCGATCCGCCCTCTTCGCCGCCGCGATCGTGCTGCTCGTGCTGGCGCCGCTGGCGATGTATCCGCTCTTCCTCATCAAGCTTCTCTGCGTCGCGCTGCTTGCGGCGTCGCTCAACCTGCTGATCAGCTATGTCGGACTGCTCTCGTTCGGCCACGCGATGTTCTACGGAGCCGCGGCGTACGTCAGCGGCTACGTGGTGAAGGAATGGGGCTGGGACGGAGTGGCCGGCATCGCGGCGGGCGTCGCGGTCGCGGCGGCGCTCGGGTTCGTCACGGGGCTGCTGGCGATCCGCCGCCAGGGCATCTACTTTTAGATGATCACGCTGGCATTCGCGCAGCTCGTCTACTTTCTCGCGCTGCGGCTGCCCTTCACCGGCGGCGAGGACGGCCTGCAGAACGTGCCGCGCCCGCGCCTGCTGGGGATCATCGACACCACCAGCAATCTCGTCCTGTACTACGCCGTGCTGGTGATCGTGGGCGCGGCCTTCTGGCTGATCTGGCGGACGGTCCATTCGCCGTTCGGGCAGGTGCTGAAGGCGATCCGCGACAACGAGCCGCGGGCGATCTCGCTCGGCTATCGCGTGAACCACTTCAAGCTGCAGGCGTTCACCCTCTCTGCCGCGCTGGCGGGGCTCGCCGGCGGCACGAAGGTGCTCGCGACGCAGCTCGCGACGCTCGTCGATGTGCACTGGGCGACCTCGGGCGAGGCGCTGCTGATCTGCATCGTCGGCGGGCTGCAGACCCTGCTCGGGCCGATCGCGGGTGCCATCGTCATCGTGTCGATGGAGCACTACCTGGCGAGCCTTGCCGAGTGGGTACTGATCATCGAAGGAGCCGTGTTCATCGTCGTCGTGCTGCTGTTCAGGAAGGGAATCGTGGGCACGCTCTACGACGTCGTGGCCAGGCGAGCGGCCGGCTCGAAGCCGTCTTCAGCGGTCGCGGCCAGGGGCGCCTCGCCCGACGCGGTCCCCTGAGCGGCGGCGTGGGCACGGGCAGGCTGCTCGAGGGAAAGCTGGCGGTCATCACCGGGGCCGCCAGCGGGATCGGTCGGGCGATTGCGCTCGCGTACGCCGAAGCCGGCGCGCGCGTGGTGCTCACGGACCGCGACGACCCTGCCGACGTTCTCGCCGGCGTGCTCGCCGCTGGCGGCGAGGGCTGGGCGTGGCAGCTCGACGTCAGCAATGCCGACGCCGTGCGCGCCAGCGCGGATCGCGTCGCGCGCGAGCTCGGCGCGCTCGACATCCTCGTCAACAGCGCCGGGCTGTTGATCCGCGAGGGCATCGACAGTCCGCATGCTCACGACTCCCTGCGCAGGGTGATCGACGTCAACCTCGTCGGCACCTTCAACGCGATCCACGCGTTCCTTCCGGCATTGCGGGCGACGCGCGGGTGCATCGTCAACATTGCATCCGCCGCTGCCTTTATCGCGCAGCGCAACTGCGTCGGCTACTCGGCGTCGAAGGGTGGCGTGAAGATGCTGACGCAGACGATGGCTGCCGATCTGGCATCCGACGGAGTGCGCGTCAACGCGATCGCGCCAGGTTTGATCGAAACACCGATGACAAGTGCCACGCTCAAGAGCCCCGAGCGGCTGCAGCAGTTTCTCGGGCGGATCCCCGCCGGGCGCGTAGGAAGTGCCGACGAGATCGCGTTGCCCGCGGTGTTCCTCGCGTCCGCGATGGCGAGCTACGTCACTGGGGTGACGTTGCCGGTCGACGGCGGCCTGCTTGCGGCGTGACGCGTCGACGTTCAGCGCCGCTCAGTGAGCGCGACGTGTCGCCTGGACGATTCCGTCGATGATCTGCGGCCAGAACGGCAGCGAAAGTGCGTGCCCCATCTCTTTCAGCACGATGAGTTCGGCATCCGGAATCGACTCTGCAGTCTGCGCCCCGGCCGCAAGCGGCACGAGAGGGTCGATGTCGCCGTGGATCACGACGGTGGGAACCGAGACGGCGCGCAGCGCCTGCTTGCGGCTGCCCGAGGCGAGGATGGCCGCGAGGTGCCGCGCACCGCCGGCGGGGTTGAGACCACGCTTGTAATTGCGGGCCGCGCGCGAGCGATCGCGCTTCTCTTCCTCGGGGAAGCGGCCCACCCGCAGGGTCTTCCAGGTGTCCACGTACTGCTCCACGTAGCCTTCGAGCGTGCGCGGTAGCGGGCGCATCACGGCAGCCACCGCACTTGCGTTCGCCTGCGGCAGGCTCGGATCGTTCGTGGTCGACATGATCGACGTCATCGAGAGCATTCGCTCCGGCTTTCGGATCGCGAGTGTCTGGGTGATCGTCGCTCCCATCGAGGCGCCGACAAAGTGCGCCCGCGAGATGCCGAGCGCGTCCATGAGGCCGACGGCGTCGTCGGCCATGTCGGAGAGCAGGTAGGGCGCATCGACCGGCTGCCGGAGCCAGGCGCGGGTCATCGCAACCATCATGTCGGGCGTGCCGGCTTGGTCGAGCCACGTCGACCTGCCGACGTCGCGGTTGTCGAAGCGCAGGACGCGAAAGCCACGGATCGCGAGCTCAGCGCAGAACTCGTCGTCCCACGCGATCATCTGCGACCCCATGCCGGGAATGAGAACGACGGCCGGATCGGCAGGCTTGCCAAAGCTGTCCCAGCAGAGCTTGATGTCCCTGACAGAGATGAAGTCCTCCGGCGTGCGATCGACCGCTGCCCGATCACTTTGCGGTTTCACCGCCTCTATACGTGGCATTGGGGGCACCTTGGCGATGTCTGGCTGCCCTTAGCATACCTGCCGGCCGGTAAGCCGACAACGTAGTGGGGTACAAGTGGCTGCAACGCGCCGCGGAATTCACGGCGAAGCTGTGGCCGCATTCGCCACCGGAAGACAAGCAACGTGGTCGAACACCGGGGGCGCGGCGCTCGCAATACCGGTGAAGCGGCGCTCGGTATAGAACGACGAGGGGGTTCCGCCTCCCGACGTAACGCCTTGAAGTTCTTGGCTCTCCGACCTGTGCTCGAACTTGGGACCTACGGATCAGCAGACCCTCTCGGGACTCCGCGCGCACGAGAATGCACTGAGCGGCACGGCGGTCGAAGGAGCATGACCGCGCCACAGCAGACCGGCAAGGATGAACCTGGCTAGCGCGCGCATCGGTGATTCGATCGCAAGGCGTCGAGCATCTGCAGTGCAATCGACTACTGGACCAGGTAGTCGGCACGAGCGAGGATCGACGCGGGCACTTTGACGCCGAGTTCCCTCGCGGCCTTGAGATTGACCGCCAACTCGAACTTCGTCGGTTGCTCAACCGGCAGGTCGGCTGGTTTGGCACCCCGCAACACCCTGTCGATCAAGGCGGCGACTCGCTTGCGTCTTTCTAGATGGTCCGGCGCAAACGACATGAGCCCGCCTGCGTCGACATCGTCTCTCTCGGTGACCATCGCCGGGAGGTGCGAACGCCGAAGCGCCTCCATGGCTGAATCGGGTATGGAAAGGGAAAGCGTTGCGAATTCCAGTGCCTCGGCACCCCGCCGTTTCGCTTCCGCCAGGGAATCCAAAAACTGTGCTTCCGTTGCGACCTCCAGGAAAAAGGGCAGCAGACCGACCGATCGATAGGCCGACTCTGCAGCATCGCGATAGCGCGCCGAGACCTGGCCCAGCGGATTGATCAATACGCAAACACGCCGTGCGGCGGGGAGCATCTCGTGAAGGAGGGCCGCCAACTTCTGAGTGATCTCGGAATTGATCAGGGAGTAGCCGGTGATGTTTCCACCGGGGCGAGCGAGGCTCGCGACCAGCCCGGTACCGACCGGATCTCCCGCAGAAGCGAAGATGATCGGGACCCTGGTTGTTGCCGTCTTGGCCGCCAGCGTCGCTTCGGTGCCGAAAGTGACGATGACATCGACTGGGAGTGAAACCAGATCAAGGGCGAACGCACGGAGCCGATCAAGCTTCGCGTTGGCTGATCGTGCCTCGACGGATAGATTCTTTCCCTCCATCCAACCGAACGACTGCAGCTCGGCCGTCATCTGTCGAAGCTCTGCGGCGGCGTCTCGACCAGGAGACAACACGCCGATCCCGCGAATACGCCCAGCGGGCAAGCTCTTGGCGCCGAGGGGCGCAGCAAGCAAGACAGTGCACACGCTGCCTATGAAGCGACGCCGAGCTTGCACAGGCTACCCTCCTGCAGAGCCCGAACCATACACGGCCTAACGGTCGCTCCTGGCGAGCCGACCAGAGTAGTAGGGGTCCCGAAGTAAGAGGACGCCATCATTGCGACACACAGACGCGACCGCCGATGGAATATCGGCGGTCAGTTGCGCGGGCCTCGAGTCCCGAAAAAGGGACGGTCAGAAGGCGGTGAAGCCGGTCCTCGGTATAGAAAGACCAAGGGGCTACGCCTCCCGACGCAACCCCTTGAATGTCTTGGCTCCCCGACCTGGGCTCGAACCAGGGACCTACGCATTGACAGTTGTGATCTGTTTGATTTCGCGAGACTGCATGAGATGAGTTGGGATTCAAAATATCCTCGACCGATCAATGAACTAGGTGAATTCTTTGTCTCGACTGATCAATGGCTCGAACACCGAGCGTCAGTACCGGCTCCCATGAAACGGAGATCGCGTTAAGCGCGATAGCGCGCGATCAGCTCGGGATCCGGGTCGGCCCCCAGGCCCGGCCCCTTCGGGATCGCCAGCGTTCCGTCGGCGCGCGGGACGCCGAATTCGCCGAAAAGCGACGCCTCGAGCCTGACGCCGAAGCTCTCGATGCCGCCGATGAGCGACGGATAGCGCGCCGCCAGCTGCAGCGTCGCCAGGATGCCGGGGCCGAAGTACGGCGAATGCGGCGCTAGCTTGCGGCCTGCCAGCTCGGCCTGCGTCGCGACGACGGTGAACTCACTGATTCCGCCGACCTTGGTGACGCTCGGCTGCAGGTAGTCGACCGCCGGACAGGCTGCGACGGCTTTGAACGCCCAGGCGTTGCCGACGTTCTCGCCGACCGCGATCGGCACGCTCGTCGCGGCGCGGATTCGCACCAGCCCGTCGAGGTCCTCGGGCGGCCAGACCGGCTCCTCGAGCCACTTGAGGCCGAACGGCTCGAGCCGCCGCGCCATGGCGACGGCGTCGCTCGCCGGCCAGGCGCAGTTGACGTCGAGCATCAGGTCGACGTCCGGACCGATCGCCTGGCGTGCCGCCGCTACCGCCTCGACGGTGACCTCGTGCAGCTTGATGCGGCGAAAGCCGCGCCCCAGGGCGCGCTCGCAGGCGGTCGCGACGACCGCCGGGTCGTTCAGCTTGAGCAGGCTGGTGTAGGCGGTGATGCTGTCGCGCTGCGATCCGCCGAGCAGCGTCGCCACCGGCAAGCCGGCGCGCTTGCCGGCCAGATCCCACAGGGCGATGTCGAGGCCGCTCAGCGCGTAATGCCCCGGACCGCTGCGGCCGAAGATGTGCAGGGGCTTCTTCAGCGAGTCCATCAGCCCGACGACGTCGGACGGGTCGCGCCCGATCGCCAGCGGCGCGACATTCTTCTCGAGCGCCGCGATCGTCGCCGGGATGATGTTGTAGCCGAACGCCTCGCCCCAGCCGACCATGCCTTCGTCGGTGCTGACCTTGACCAGCAGGAAGTTGAGCTTGCTCCAGGTCGTCCCGCCGAAGCCCGTCGGCGGGCCGTCGTGCTCGAACGGGATGGCGACCGGGATGGCCTCGATCTGGGTGATCTTCATTCGACTCTCCGTGCAGCCTCGCCGCTGCGCCTGCGGTCGTCTTTCAGCCGCCCAGGTAGATCCGGTGGATGAGCTCGCCGGCCTGCACCTCCGCCGGCGTTCCGTGGCCGCCGACCTGCCCGGTCTCGATCAGGTAGCAGTAGTCGGCGAACTTGAGCGCTTCCTTGACCAGCTGCTCGACGAGCAGGATCGAGATGCCGGATTCGGACAGCTGCTTGGCGACCTGCAGGATGCGGTCGACGACGATCGGCGCCAGGCCGCCCGAGGGCTCGTCGAGGATCAGCAACTCGGGGTCGGCGATGATTCCCTGCGCCACCGCCAGGATCTGCTGCTGGCCGCCGCTCAGGCGCGACGCGAGCTGGTGCCGGCGTTCGTGCATCTCGGGGAAGATCTCGTAGACGCGGTCGAGCTTGGTGCGATCGCCGGCGCTCTTTCTCGCATAGGTGCCGATCAGCAGGTTGTCCTCGACGCTCAGCTGGGTGAAGACCCGGTGGCCTTCGAGCACGTTGACGATGCCGGCACGAACGATGCCGCGCGGATCGAGCGCCGCGATGTCCTGGCCCTTGAACGAGACCTTGCCGGCGCGCTTGCCGATCAGGCCGCAGATGGCGTGCAGCATCGTGCTCTTGCCGGCGCCGTTGCGTCCGAGCAGGACGACGAATTCGCCCTTGCGCACCTGGAAGTCGACGCCGTGGACGACCTCCGCCTTGCCGTAGGCCACGTGCAGTCCCGACACCTCGAGGAGGGCGGGCGCGTCGGTGCGAGTCGTTGCATCGGTGCCCATCACGCCCCCAGGTAGACGCGGATGACTTCCGGGTCGTTGCGAACTTCGTCCGGCGTTCCGTGCTTGATCATCTTGCCGAGATTGAGCGTCGTCACCCGGTCGCAGATGCGAAACACGAAGTCGGTGTGGTGCTCGACGATGAGAACGCCGATGCCGCACTCGCGCAGCTGGACGACGATTCGCGCCAGTTGCTCGATCTCGTGCTCGGTCAGGCCGCCGGCGGGCTCGTCGAGCAGGATGAAGCTCGGCCGCATCGTCAGACCGCGCGCGATCTCGAGGAAGCGCTGCTCGGCGTGGTCGAGCAGGTTGGCCCTGCGAGTCAGGATGTTGCCGAGGCCGACGCCGTGCAGCAGCTCGGCGGCGAGCTCGCGCTGCTGGCGATCCTCGCGGCGTGCCCGTGGCAGCGCCAGCGCGGTCTCGAGAAACCCCGATCGCGCGTGCTCCCAGCCGCCGAGCATGGCGTTGTCGAGCACGGTCAGGCTGCCGAGCAGGCGCGGCTTCTGGAAGGTGCGGGCGATGCCGAAATGCGGCCGCCGCTGCACCGGCGCCGCGGTCAGGTCATCGGCGTCGACGACGATCCGGCCTTCGTCGACCTTGTAGTAGCCGGTCAGCAGGTTCAGGAACGTCGTCTTGCCGCTGCCGTTCGGGCCGATCAGGCCGTGGATCTCGCCGGCCTTGAGCGTCAGCGACACGGAATCGACGGCGACGACGCTGCCGAAGCGCCGGGTCAGGCCGGTGGCGACGAGCTCGCCGCGGCGCGTCGTTTCTCGCGCCGGACGGTGCGCGGCCGAAGCGCCGATCGCGCTAGGCGATGCCGCGAGCGTCGCGCGCGGCGCCGGAGAGGTCGGGTTCGAAGTCATGACGCGGACCTGCTGCCGATCGCCGCGGCGAGACGCGCGAGGTCCGGGGCGACGACGTGCTTCTCGAGGCGTCGCGGCCGGATCTTCTCGCGCACGATCGTCACCAGGTTGCCGATGCCTTCGGGCACGAGCAGCACCACCAGGAGCAGCAGCGCGCCGTAGAAGAACTGGCCGAGCTTGGCCAGCGGGGCGACGACTTCAGGCAGCGCGGTCAACACGATCGTACCGAGCAGCGGCCCGATGATCGCGCCTCGACCGCCGATGACGATGCAGATGAAGAAGAAGAGACCCAGCTCGAAGTGGAAGGTCTCCGGCGTCACGTAGCTCTGCAGCGATCCGAACAGCGCGCCGGCGACGGCGGCGGTGACGCCGCTGAAGGTGTAGACGATCAGCTTGATCGAGAACACCGGAAC
>Ga0157380_10002541_pt1 | contig 12312 bp, 11 predicted proteins | sample S35metaG_FD_119757 | JGI IMG/M metagenome (GOLD analysis project Ga0157380, IMG submission 119757) | Switchgrass rhizosphere microbial communities from Kellogg Biological Station, Michigan, USA - S3-5 metaG | ecosystem: Host-associated > Plants > Roots > Rhizosphere > Soil | place: USA...
CGAACCACAACCTTTTTCTATTGATCAAAAAAAGAAATGGCTGCAGGATATCCAATTTCTTCCCGCATTAATCGAACAATCTATAGAAAATCTGGATGAGCATCAGTTAAATACTCCTTATCGCGAAGGAGGCTGGAAAGTAAAACAACTGGTACATCATGTAGCCGACAGTCATATGAATGCATATATCCGTTTTAAATTAGGATTAACGGAAATTAATCCAACCATACGACCTTACGAAGAAGGAGAATGGGCAAAATTGGATGATGTTGAAAAAATACCGGTTAATATATCAATTACTCTTTTATACACCTTGCACAGCCGCTGGCATGCCGCCATCCTTCATTTAACCGAAGAACAGTGGATGCGCACGGTCTTTCATCCCGAACATAAAAAAGAAATGACCCTTTGGCACTTGTTAGGTATGTATGCCTGGCATGGTTTGCACCATACGCGTCATATCACTGCGTTGCGGGAGAAGATGGGGTGGTGAGGATTTTAGATTTGTGATTTGTGATTTGTGATTTCTGCTTTTCAAAGAGACTTTACGAATTTGAACATATCACAAATCACAAATCAAAAATCAAAAATCAAATGAACTGGAAGACAATTTCTTCAGAGTATCTTTTCAAAGACAGGTGGTTCACCGTTCGCAGAGATACCTGCGAGCGGCCCGATGGTAAGATTGTTTATCCTTATTATGTTTATGAATTTCCTACCTGGGTAACTGCTTTTGCATTAACAAAAGATGGAAAAGTTATTTTGGAAAAACAATACCGACATGGTATTGGCGAAACAACTTATGAATTACCAGGCGGCTGTGTAGATGATACCGATGCGAATTTGGAAGATGCCATTGCGAGGGAATTGCAGGAGGAAACGGGTTATAGTTTTGATTCATTTGAATATCTTGGAAAAACCTGCGCCAATCCATCCACCAATAATAACTGGATGCATATGTTCTTCGCAAGAGGAGGAATATTATCATCTGCACAAAGTCTGGATGATAATGAAGATATTGAAGTACATCTTATGAGTATTGAAGAGTTGAAGGAATTATTAGATACCAACCAGATTATACAAAGCATGCATGTGACGGCTTGTTACTATGCGTTTAAGAAAATGGAAGAAGGTAATCGTGAATCGTGAGTGGTGAGTCGTGAGTAGCGAAGGACACTCCCCAAGTAATAATAACTTCCCGTTAATCTGGGTGCCACTCACGATTCACGTCTCACGACTCACGTTCTCACTTCTCCCACCACAAACACACTTCCGCAAACCAAAATAAGATCATTTTTATCCGCATGTGCTCTTGCCGACTTCAAAGCGCTATTCACATCTGGAAATGTTTTCCCCTGCAATCCGTTATCGGCAGCAATAGCTGCCAGTTTATCTTCCGGTAATGCACGTGGTATTTGAGCCTTGGTAAAGTAATAGATCGCTTCTTTGGGTAAGAGCTTTATCGCCCTTTCAATTTCTTTATCCTTTACCATTCCAATTATTATATGCAATTGATGGTGATCCGCGATTTCAAGTTGTTTTACTAATTGCCGGATGCCATCTTCATTATGTGCCACATCCAGTATAATATCCGGTTTTTGGTGAACTAATTCCCATCGTCCATGCAGGCCTGTTAACTTTTTGGTTTGAGCCAATCCCTTCTGAATATCTTTCCGGCTGATGTTCCAACCTTTTTGTTGCATTTGTTTTACCGTTTCCAAAACAGTGAGCAGGTTTTTTGTTTGATAATAGCCGGCTAATTCCAATCGGTAAGTATCCCGTTCATCATTTACGTGATTGGCTATCGTTGCTTGCAAATAATTTTTTTCGTAGGTCCACTCGGTTACATATAAATCTTTAGTAGCAAGATGCAACGGCGCGTTTTCTTCCTTTGCTTTTGCTTCAAATACCGGTGATGTTTCGGGAATTGTTTCTCCAATTACAACCGGAGTATTCTTTTTGATGATGCCTGCTTTTTCACCGGCTATTAATTCAAGGGTATCACCTAATAAATTCATATGATCCCAGCCGATATTGGTGATAACGGATATTTCAGGACTGATAATATTGGTACTATCTAATCTTCCACCCAGGCCCACTTCAATTACGGCTATATCTACCTGTTCATTGGCAAAATAATCGAATGCCATGGCAACGGTAATTTCAAAGAATGAGGGTTCAATTTTATCAATCATTGGTTGAATACGGACAGTAAAATCCGTAACCACCTGCTCGGGTATCATCTTTCCATTGATACGGATGCGCTCCCGGAAATCATGAAGATGGGGCGAAGTATATAAACCTGTTTTATACCCGGCAGTTTGCAGAATGGCAGCGAGCATGTGACTGGTAGAGCCCTTTCCGTTGGTACCGGCGATATGAATAGATTTGAATTTTTTCTGCGGATCACCTAATTCGTTGCAGAGTTCGATCGTATTGGTAATATCTTTTTTAATAGCGGCCGCGCCTATGCGGCTGAACATAGGCAATCGGGTGAGCAGGTAGTTGAGGGTTTGATGGTAATTCATACAAGGCAACAAAACTACAAAAAACAAACCCATGAAGAAATTCATGGGCTTAATGCTTAATAGCAATTTAGAATATTATTCTGCTCTATTTATTTTTATCAGTTCTTTATTTTAAAATTAAATTGTATAGTGCCTGTTGATTCATCACCTGCGGCATTATATTTAACCAGCTTTGCTTTCTTGATTGCAATCGCAACATACGAAGCATCAGAAGTAGTAGAGCCTCTTGGCTGGAAACTTGCTGAAGTAACATTACCGGCTGCATCCACAACGATATCGACCGCCACTTTTGCATTTTCATTAAACTCATCTTCAAAAGATGGTACCCGTATAATATTTCTACCTGACAGGCCTTTTAATTTTGTAATTCCGGAATTTCCTTTTCCACCACCCGTATAATTTTTTGAATCCGGATCACCACCTGGTTTTCCCTGATCTCCTTTACCGCCTGCAATACCCTGGTTTCCTCCTTTCTTAAATTCATCTGATTCGTTACCACCGGTACCAGTTCCATTTACCCCTTTAAAGACAGCCTTTGGTTTTGGCGCAGGCGGAGTAGGATTTGTAACAGGTTCGGGATTTTTTACAGGTATAGTTTTTACTATTTGCTTTTCTGGCACTTTGGTGGCTTCCGGTTTGGGTTTAACAACCGGTGGTTTCTTTATTTCAGGCGCATCTTCGTGCTTATCATCCGTTGCAATATCTTTTACATCTTCTTCTTTAACGGGCTCTGCCTTTGGTGGTGGCGTATAGGCTTGTGCATCAGAGGGGGCTGGTTTGCCTGGTAAAAATGGTTGATCTTCTCCGAGGCCCTGCTCGCTATTGCCCAGATTTACTTCCATTCCTTCCTCAATTATAGGAGTCGCAAAGGTTTGAAGCGGCCATCTCCACAAAATAAAAAAAAGCAAAAGGGAGCCGATTACTACAGCTGTGTAAGTAGTAGCCCTCCAGTTCTTTTTTGATTCAAATTGCTGATCGACCATTGTTAATGCGTTTGCCATACGAATATAAACTGCTGCGTCTTATTTAAGAAGTGATTGTTTTCAACAGTTGTTATTAACGATGCAATAAACATGCAACTTGCATAAGCGGGGATATATAAAAAGTTAAAATTTTAACACGAATTAACGCGGATAGGACGCTATTTACGCGAATGGGACGCTAATTAATGCGAATAGCATGCTAATTAACGCTAATGGAGAACACGAAGGAAAATAAATGGAGCCGGAATATTCTGGCTGTATCTTCTGAACTGTGAATTAAGCAGTGTTGCTTTTTCGAAGATTGGCAATTATCAGACCACCGATTACTAATATGCCACTAATGATATGAATGGACGTTATTTCTTCACCCAAAAACAGTACCGCTTCTATACTGCTGAAAATCGGTATAAGGTTTCCAAATAAAGAAGTACGTCCGGCACCTAACCTGGCTATGGCCGCATTCCAAAAGAGAAAGGAGAGTACGGAATTTCCCATGCCCAGGTATAAGATCACCGATATCAAAGAAGGACTCCAATTGATTGGACCGGTATTGGCTGCCTCAATAGCAAACGCCGGTAATAACATCAATGTTCCCAATGAAAAAGTGGCAAATAAAAAACTAAGGGGTGATATGCCCGCAGGTTTTTTACGAACAAGAATATTATAAATAGCAAATGATAATGCTGCCAATAATATCCACCAATCGCCAGGAGAAAAATGAAAATGAATTAATTTCTGCCAGCTTCCTCCCGACAATAATAACAGTATTCCCGCAATACATACTATAATCCCAATAATGCGAAGCGGCTTTATTGCTTCTTTTAAAAATATAGCCGCGAGAATTATTGACATTACTGGAGAAGAAGTAGTACCAATCAATGCGAGATTTACGGCTGGTAAATACTTGCCAGCAACATAAATAAGCGTGTTGTAAATAGTAATTCCAAACAACGCTACCCAGAAAATATATTTCCAGTTTGAAAAAATGATCTTCCGTTCCTTTTTAAAATGTTTGATTGCGAAAGGAGCGATGATCAATGTACCTGTTAACCATCGATAAAAGGCTAGACTGATGGGAGGTATCTCTTTAATAACTCCCCTTGCAACTACAAAATTTCCCGACCATATTATTGTTGCTAATACTGCTAGTAGAATACCCCTATAAATATTTTTTTTACTGATAGTCAAGGCCATTAGCTTTTTATTAACCATTGATCTTCGTCAGTTGTGCAACTGTTCGAGGTCAAGTATTGTCATAGTGTTGTCGAAAATACAGCCCCAGGCTGATATAATTCATCTAAATCCAAAAAAATGACCTTATCAAGTTCTGTTTTGAAACAATATCTGGATCAATTCTATCCTCTGACGGACAAAGAATTTGAACTCTTCAGTTCTTATTTTTTCATCAATCACTTTCATCCTAAGCAGCAAATGACAAAGGAAGGAGATATAGAGGAAAACATTTACTATGTAGCGAAAGGTATATTCCGTAAATATTTCCGTCGCGATAAAGAAGAGATCGTTACTGGTTTTTATAAGGAGATGGATGTTTGTGTATCTGTTGTTTCTTATTTCACTGGTATGCCTTCCAAACTTATTATTGAAGCAATAGAGCCTTCTGTTTGTCTCGGTATAAAACGCAAGGACATGGAATATCTTTTCACGCAAATTCCCGGACTTGAAAAAATTTTCCGCGGCGTGTTGTCAACCTGGTATGTGAAAAAAGATATCGAGCAAATGAACAATCTTCAGTATTCTAAGAAAGAGCGTTTTCTTCAATTCTGTAATGAGCAACCTGAATTGCTACAAAGGGTTCCTCAAAAGCAATTGGCTTCCTATCTGGAAATCACACCCGAAACATTTTGCCGGATGAAACGTGTTCGTTACGAAATGGCTAAAGAAGCGAGACAGACTGATGTAAAAGTGGATTAATAGGACAACTTTATTAATGAGCGAAGTCCATTTCGAAATTTCCTTTGATTCGCTCCATTGAAGGATTGAAGTATCCGAATTTAAGATCGGGAAATTCTTCGTGAATCAATTCCATCAGTTGTTTCATTCCTAAGAATTCCCCCGTATCCGTAACTCCGATTTTGCCAAGATACCAATCTGGATCAATATTGAAATTGCGCCACTGTATCATGGTGAGACCTGTTTCACTAATGAATTTCCGTAATGCTTCGTATTCTTCCACACTATCCGTCATCCCTGGGAATACAAAATAATTAATACTGGCCCATCCACCGAAGCTGCGTACAACTTTAATACTTTCGGCGAGGTCCTCGAATACATAATTATTAGGACGATAATACGCTTCGTAGATTGATTTACGAACTGAGTTGGTACTTACCCGGATGCTATTTAATCCTGCTTCACATAACGCCCTGACCGCATCAGGTTTTGAACCATTGGTGTTGATATTGATATTCCCTTTGGAAGTGTGTTTGCGCATTTCTTTGATGGCTTCACTGATCGTTTCCCACATCAGCAATGGTTCCCCTTCACAACCTTGTCCAAAACTAACAATAGGATAGGGAGCTGTTTCAAGATGCGGTACAGTAAACTCTACAATTTCTTCTGCCGTTGGTTTGAAGGTGAGTCGATCTTGTGTAGAAACGATGGTTTCTTCCTGCGGTTGAAAAGAAATGCATCCAATACAATTCGCATTACAGGCTGGCGAAGAAGGCACCGGACATTCCCAGCGCCCAAGTGCAAAATTTCTTGCTGCGGGGCAATGATAAGTCTGGCAGCAATTCTCCATTAAATGTTTAATGAGTCGATTATGCGGATAGGCTTTTAATAAGTTTGCGGTTCCGATATTAATATTTTCAATATCGTACCCTGCACTTTCTTGCCGGATATCTTTTTCGATACGCACTGCGGGAACATAAAATTCATTATTGTACCAACCCGCAGCGGTATAACAAAATAAAGGAAGAGTAGGAGCATCAGCATTTGTTTCGTAGGCCGCGATGTATAATCCGGTATGCGCAGGAGGGATAAATGCGGCTACGGCCCAACCCTTTTCACACAAACGCATTTCACCAGTTTGAGTATCTATACCAATACCTCTTCGGCCGGGCAATTCATATAATGATCCACCTTTCGGCAACAATATCCATTCTTCCATTGGCACTGGAATCGCATCCCATCCGGTTCGGCCCGTTGCGAAAAGAGTAGTGTCTTCAAAAATGGTTCCTTTACCGTCGCTATATAATAAATAAGGTGATTGTGTCATTCGTGATATACATTTTATAAAGACTACGGTGGTTTAACTCTCCAAATTTTGGAGATCCTGAAAAAACCATCGTAGTCTTTCGCAATACAGCTTTTGCAAAATTCGTGAATTTGATTGGGTTAAGAAAGTAAGATTATAATTTATCAGAAAGAAGTGTGATGCTTAAAGTATTTCTTTGTGAACCTTTGTGAAATGGCTTTGTTCCCTTTGTGTTAAAACTATTAGAATTTCAAGCTGCATCTATGGCAAGTACTATTTAAACACAAAGGACCACAAAGAAGGCACAAAGTATTTTATCGGTTTATTCTGGCTGTTTGAACGCGGGCAAGTTGGTTGCGGCAAAAATTATTGAATTCTTCTTCATCCGCATCGTCCTCTTCATCATCTTCTATTTCCCGCTGTACCACTTTATTATTGGAAAAATCAAGTGTGAGCAATCCGTCTTTCAATACAATATTGCTAAACTGGTTCCAGGAATATTTTTTTTTGAAGAAACTGTTCCAGACAATTTCTTTCTCGGAGAAACCAATTTCAACAGAATATTTAGCCTGGTACTCAAGCAGCGCAAGTATAATAAATACAAAACTGAGCCATTGGAAAAAAGGCATTTTCATCCATACTAATGCCGCAATCAACAGAGCGCGGCTATAATATACTTTCTTCTTTTTATATTTTGATTGATAGAGGTTCCATGCCAATACAACAATGATAAATATAGAACCTAGCAGGTAAGCCACCCCTACAGACGCGCCATTAATCAATTCGAGAACAAAAAACAATACAGAGATAAGGGAAAGCAGGAGGCCCAATATATCAAGATAGCGGGTCTGTTGGTTTTTTAACGTAACTACGTAGTGATAAATCATGCAGTAGCGGTATTGCTTGCCACCAGCAAATTACACAACTTAAATAAAATACGTGCGCCAACATTGGCATCCCAGTCGTTTTCGCTTACACCGGTTTCGTTAAGATCGAAACCAATGATTTGCCGTCCGCTTTGATGGATGCGTTTAAATAGATAATAAAGCTGCTCCGTTTCAAAACCACCCTGAACAGGAGTACCTGTATTTGGACAAAGTTTTGGATCCAACCCATCGATATCAAAACTGATTAATACTTTTTGAGGCAGATGCTCCACAATCTCATCAGCTATCTGTTTCCAGGATTGTCCTTCATATTGACGTTCTTTAATTTCCCGGTCGAGATAAGTGATAACCCGGTGATTGCTCGTTGTAATGTATTGCCATTCTTCTTCGCAGTAATCTCTTATTCCCACCTGTACCAGCCGCTGTATTTGTGGAATTTCGTTAAGCGCATTGTACATTATACTGGCGTGACTATAAATAAAACCTTCGTATGCTTTTCGCAAATCACAATGCGCATCGATCTGCAGAATACCAAATTCATTATGTTTTTCAGCAATTGCTTTAAAATAACCCAGCGGGATACTATGGTCGCCACCGAGCAGTGCAATTAACTTGTTCTTGTCAAGCAATTCTTTTACTTTTTCATATACCCAGTTGTTTAGAAAATTCCCTCCTTCGTTTATTTCTTTGAGGGATTTACACATGAACTGGTTCTTGCTCACTTCATCGCCTTTGGAAATATAATCGATATATAATTCAGCCTCCTTACGCAAATAGTCGCTTTTCATCAGGATCTTCCTATCCGTTTCCCGCATAAAAAAACCCTGCCTCCAGGCAAGGGGATAATCTCCATCGAACAGGTCCACCTGTAAAGAAGCTTTAAAAATATGATCAGCAGCCCGCGCCGTACCTGCATTATAACTTACTGTAACTTCCCAGGGAACGGGAAGTATTACAAGGCGGGCATCTGCTTCTGGAAAGGGCAATCCGAAAATGTTGTTCTTAGGGTTGCTAGCGCCATTGGGATCAAAATGTGAAAGGTCTGTCATATTTAAGACTCATTGAAAAATGGGGTGCAAGTTATAACACTGAAATGATAAGAGGTGAAAAAACTTTATAAGGTTGCCTTCCCGCTTTCAAAACGATTAGTTTAACGATTTGTTCAAAACCTGCCGTCTCAAGCCTTGGCAGATTTTTTATATCTGATCAAAATCAATCCCTTCTATGAGTCTTTTTAGCCTAACTTTACACCCTCAATTCGTGTTATGAAGAAGACACATATAATAATCCTCGTTTGTATTGCCGCCTCTATCATGGTTCTGTTGAGCTTTATGGGAGATCTTTCAACCTATGAAACATTGGCTTCTGCCCGGCAGAAAGCAGGGAAAACGGTAACAGTGATTGCAAAATTGGATAAATCTTATCCAAAACCAATCGAATATGATCCCCTTAAAAATCCTAATCTCACGCAGTTTTATGTAGTGGATAGTTTGGGTAATAAGGCATTGGTGAGATATTACTTCGAGAAGCCGATGGATATGGAGAAAAGCGATCGCATCGTGTTGAAAGGCAAAATGAAGAATGATGTATTTGAAATAACCGATAAAACAGGCATACTCATTAAATGCCCTTCAAAATACAAAGACGATCCTAAGGCAGCCAGCAATAACCTTAGTCAAAATTAATTAGCTGATGAATTATATTGGTGAACACCTTTTGCCCGGCCAGATCGGTCATTTTTTGTTAGTCCTGTCTTTAGTTGCTTCCCTGGTTGCCAGCCTTGCGTATTTCTTTTCAGCCAATGCAAAACAACCAGCCGATGCGGATAGCTGGAAGCGGATTGCACGTATCAGTTTCGTGGTTGATGCAATTTCAGTATTTGCCATTTTCGGACTGATCTATTACATAATCTCACATCATTATTTTGAATATTCCTATGCCTGGACCCATTCCGACAAATCTCTATTACCTAAATACCTGCTCAGTAGTATCTGGGAAGGACAGGAAGGAAGCTTTTTGTTGTGGGGATTCTGGCAAGCCGTATTGGGAATGGTATTAATGCGCAGTTCCAAAAAATGGGAAGCACCTGTAATGGCCGTCATCAGTTTCGCACAACTTTGCCTGGCAACAATGATTCTCGGAGTATATGTATTCAATCTTAAAGTTGGTAACAATCCGTTTATACTAATAAGAGATTCCGGGATCATGTCGCCTGAGAATGCACCGGCATTTTATACCAATGGCGTATTGCGAAGCGATTATCTTCAACTGATTTACAATCGGGGCGGACAGGGATTGAATCAATTGTTACAGAACTATTGGATGGTGATTCATCCTCCGATATTGTTTTTAGGATTTGCTTCTACTATTGTACCATTTGCATATGCGATTGCAGGTTTATGGAAAAAGGATTATGGTGGTTGGGCAAAACAATTGCTGCCCTGGGCATTGTTTTCCGGCGCTATCCTTGGATTGGGAATTATGATGGGTGCTAAATGGGCCTATGAGTCGTTGAATTTTGAGGGATACTGGGCCTGGGATCCGGTTGAAAATGCATCATTAGTTCCCTGGCTTGTTTTAGTTGCAGGATTGCATACGCATGTAATTTATAATTCTACGGGTTATTCTCTGCGCACTACTTATCTTTTCTATATTCTCAGTTTTCTGCTGATTTTATATTCTACCTATTTAACACGCAGCGGTGATTTGCAGGATACATCAGTGCATGCATTTGTAACATCAGGGATGAATTGGCAATTGCGGATTTTTGTATTTGTATTTTTATTACCGTCAATAATCCTATTCATTACACGATACAAAAAAATTCCTCATATAGCTAAAGAAGAAAATTCGTGGTCGAGGGAGTTCTGGATGTTTATCGGTTCACTGGTTTTATTTTTATCCGCATTGGCAATTATCGTTCCCACATCATTTCCTTTGATCAATAAGATTTTCGGTACTAACTGGGTAATCGGAGAGGATCACGAATTCGCCTATAACCGGGTTCAGATTTTTGTTGCCATTATTATCGGCATTCTTACAGCAATCGGGCAGTACCTGAAATATAAGAATACCACGAGAAGCGCTTTCTTTAAAAAGATAGCAGGGCCTTCTATTATTGCTTTGTTGATTTCTTTGAGTGTATCCATATTCGGTAACATCCATTATGATAAATATGGGATTGGTTATTTAGTTGCTATTCACCTGGCAGTTTTTGCAAGCTTATATGCGATGGCCGCAAATTCCTCCTATATCTGGATAGGACTGAATGGTAAATTAAAAGCCGCCGGTGCTTCTGTTGCGCATTTTGGCTTTACTATGTTCCTTCTGGGAGCATTGATTTCTTCTTCGAAAAAAGAAGTGCTCTCCATCAATACGATCAACCCGTTGAATTTTGGTCCGGATCAAAAACAAAAGGGAGAAGAGAACCTGACGATGTTCCAGGGAGTACAGATTGATATGGGAAAATTCTGGGCTACCTATGAGAAAGATAGTACTACAGAAGGTGGCAAGAATATGTTTTTCCATATTCTCATGCAACGGAAAGATGGGAAAGAAAATTTCTATTTAACGCCTGACTTAATAAAAAACAGCAAAGGACAAGAAGGTTACTCTGCTAACCCGGATGCAAAACACTATCTCCATAAAGATATTTTCACCTATATCAGCTATGCCGATAAAATGGCGGAAGGAGAAGATACAGCGAAGTACCGTAATAATATTATGCAGATCAGGGACACAACCTTTTATTCATCGGGCTATATTGTTCTTGATACGGTGTTGTTAAATCCACCCAATAAACGGGTTAAATTCAACAATGACGATACAGCGGTAATGGCAACACTGAGAGTAGTTTCGTTAAACGGAGGAAAATCCGTGACAATGAATCCCTATTTGCTTGTTAAGAATAACCAAATCAAACATGTACCCGACACTCTTATTGCACAAGGATTGGCTTTACAGTTGAACCGAATTCTTTCTGAAAAGAAAAGTTTTGAAATCGGGGTTAAAGAATCTTCCCGAATGACTCCTTTTGTGGCCCTTAAAGTGCTTGAATTCCCCTTTATAAACCTTGTCTGGCTGGGGGTTTTATTCATGATCACTGGTTTTGTGATGAGCATGGTTAGACGGGCCAAACTAGCTAAGGGCTGAATAGTAAATAATTAGCAAAAACTTTGCATCAAATGGGGTTACTTTGATTGTCTTGCCAGTATCATTCATAAGGAATTAATTGTATTTTGGAAGTATAATCTATGAACCGGAATTTGTCCATAATAATGAAACAGGGTTTACTGGCGATAGTTTTGCTGGTAACGCAAACCTGTTTTTCACAGGCTATTCCCGATTCGGTTCTAAAAAGAATTCCACAACCTATTCTCGGACCAAATGATACCATTCCGGTGCCGGCACAAGTTTACCAGGATAGCGAACTGATCCCTACTCAATGGCTGGAATGGGCATGGGTTTCGGCACCTTATCCCAAACATTTAGCAGCAAAGAGAAAAGAATGGACCCGTTTACGTAATGCTGTGTATGTAACTTATCCTTATGCCAGAAGAGCTGGGTATATTATCAATGATATTAATTCCAAACTGGCAGGAATCAAAGATAAGAGCAAGAGAAAGGAAAATAAAGACGAGGGAAAAGGAATTGAAGAAGGAATTTACGGATCCACTTAAAGATCTTTCGGTATACCA
>Ga0157380_10002542_pt1 | contig 12312 bp, 10 predicted proteins | sample S35metaG_FD_119757 | JGI IMG/M metagenome (GOLD analysis project Ga0157380, IMG submission 119757) | Switchgrass rhizosphere microbial communities from Kellogg Biological Station, Michigan, USA - S3-5 metaG | ecosystem: Host-associated > Plants > Roots > Rhizosphere > Soil | place: USA...
CTCGACGATGCGGGCCTCGAGCGTGCGGCCGCGATGTCGGCGCACGAGCACGCAGCCGATGAGAGCGCGCGCGGCGTCCGCGGCGCTTCGGGAGAGCAACCGGCGCAGCCGCGTCTGCTCGCGCGACGCTTCCACGCTCGGCGCTGCCACGCGGCGCAGTATAGACGGCGCCGCGCGGGCGAGACCGGCTAGCGCCAGACGATGCGGACGGAGATCGCGCGGATCACGTACCCCGCGAGCGTCACGAACGCCACGATCGGCAATACCGACATCAGCATGTAGACGAACCGCATACGATCCCCTCCCCATGCGATTGCAGACCCCGGCGCCCTCCACTCGAGTCGAGGATTCCCCGCGCAGACCTAGGACGGCCGCGCGCGCGGACCTTGCCCGGCTCTTCTGGAGGAGGGACAGCACCGAGGCGATCGCCCCGAGCTCGTGAACGACCTCTTAGCTGATGACCTACCCATACCATGGGCTCGTCGCACGGGGCAAGCACTTCTTGTTGCGGTTCGAGAAGCAATCGAATTGCGTGGCGCTAGAATCCGGACGACCGAGGTCGATACCCATGAGCGACAGATCCCGCCGGAATTTCCTGGGGCGTCTCGCCGCCCTCGCCGCCGCTCCCGCGCTGCCGGGCGCGCTCCGCGCCGCAGACGACGACGGCCCGCGCGTCTTCGGCAAGCCCGTGGGGCTCCAGCTCTACAGCCTGCGCGAGCGCATGCCGAAGGACGTGCCCGGCACGCTCGCGGCGATCCGCGCGATGGGCTTCCGCGAGGTCGAGGGCGGCGGCGACTACAAGCTCGGCACGGCGGGCTTCCTGGCGGAGCTGAAGAAAGCGGGTCTCAGCGTCACGAGCGCGCTCTACGGCTACGAGGACTGGGGCAAGGACACGGGCGCGGTCGTCAAGCGCGCGAGCGACTTCGGCGTCCGCTATGCCGGGCTCGCCTGGATCCCGCACAAGGAGGTCTTCACGCGCGAGGACTGCCTGCGCGCCGCCGAGAGCTTCAACAAGTGGGGCGCGGCCGCGAAGGGCGCCGGGATCCGCTTCGTCTACCACATCCACGGCTACGAGTTTCAGCCCTCGCCCGAGGGCACTCTCCTCGACACGCTCGCGAAGGAGACCGACCCGGCCGCGGTCGCGTTCGAGGCCGACATCTTCTGGGTGCGCCGCGGCGGCTGCGATCCCGTGGCGCTCTTCGAGAAGTACCCCGGCCGCATCCCGCTCACGCACGTGAAGGACATCGCGAAGGGCGTCGAGGTCTGCAAGCCGAACGGCAGCGCGCCCGACGAGACGAGCGTGCCGATCGGCGCCGGCATGATCGACTGGCCGGGCGTCTTCAAGGCCGCCGAGAAGGCCGGCGTGGAGCGCCACTTCATCGAGGACGAGCATCCCGAAGCCGAGCGCCAGATCCCGGTCTCGCTGCGCTACCTCGCGCAGTTCCGCTGATCGATCGGTCTTCGGCTCCGGTGACTCGCCTGGAACCGCTCACGCCGGTCGACACCACCGGGCTGTTCGCGCCGCTCAGCGCCGAGCTCGTGGCGCTGCTGCGCGGCCTCGCCGAGAGCGACTGGTCGAAGCCGACGGTCGCCGGCGCCTGGAGCGTCAAAGACGTCGCAGGACACCTGCTCGACGGGCAACTGCGCCGTCTGGCGTACGGACGTGACGCGCACACGGGGCGCGGCCCCGCGAGCGGCGCGTACGGCGACGTCGTCGCGTTCATCAACGAGCTCAACGCGACCGGTGTCGCCTATGCCGCGCGCCTCAGCCCGCGCGTGCTGACGGACCTGCTCGAGGTGACGGGCGAGTGGGTCGCGCGCTACTTCGCGTCGCTGCCGCCCTCGGGCGAGGCCCGCTTCGCCGTCGACTGGGCCGGCGAGGCGCGCTCCGAGAACTGGATGGACGTCGGGCGCGAGTACACCGAGCACTGGCACCACCAGATGCAGATCCGCGACGCGGTCGGCGCGCCCCTGCTGCTGCAGCCGCGCTGGCTCGATCCGCTGCTCGACCTCTCGGTGCGGGCGTTTCCGCGCGCGTACCGGGAGGAGTCGGCGCCGGTCGGGACCGCCGTCTGCTTCGAGGTCGCGGGCGAGCGGCCGCGGGCGTGGTCCGTCGTGCGCGAGGCCTCCGGCTGGGTCGTGATGCGCGGGCGTGCGGTGCGGCCAGCGGCGAGCGTAACGGCGGACGCCGACGCGGCGTGGCGCCTGCTCTACAACGCGCTCCCGCCCGAAGCCCAACGCACGCGCCTGACGACCGCCGGCGACGCGGCGCTCCTCGCGCCCCTCTTCAGGGCGCGCTCGGTCATGGTCTGAAGACGACGGCTACGCGCCGCCCAGCGCGACTCCCGAGAAGCGCTGGCAGAGCTCGAGCAGCTTGTCCTGTCGCGCGCGGTCGTCGGCGGCCGGATCATGGGCCTGCGGTCGCTGCTTGCGGAAGTACTTCCCCGACACTCGGGCTTCGGCATCGTCGCTGACGGCGAGCCACGCCTGCGTCCGTCGCCCGTCGTCCGGGCTGTCGGGTGCGCCCGGCCCGCCCATCTTCGTCGCGACCCAGCCGGGGTTCACTGCGTTCGAGAACACGCCCGGCCAGCGCCTGGCGACGCCGAACGCGAGCAGCACGTCGCAGAGCTTGCTCTCCGAGTACGCTGCGGAGCCCTGCCACCGCCTCTTCCTCCAGTCGAGGTCGCCGAGGCTCGAGTCGGCGCCGCGGTGCATGCCGGAGCTCAGGTAGACGAGCCGCTTCGGCCTTTCGACGAGCGCCGTCAGCACGTAGGGCGCGAGCACGTTGATCGCGAAGACGTGCGGCACGCCTTCGGCCGTCCGCACGAGCCGCTCGTGCAGGCCGACGCCCGCGTTGTGGATGACGGCGTCGCAGCGGCCGAGGCGGTTGACCTGCTCGGCGAGCGCCTGAGTCTCGGCGAGGCTGGCGAGGTCGCCTGTGACGACGGCCTCGGCGCCCGCGAGCTTGCGCTTCGTGTCCTCGGCGCGCTGCCGATTGCGGGCGTGCAGCACGACCGCGTGCCCGGTCTCCACCAGCAGCTGCGCGGCCATGAGCCCGAGCCCGTCGGAAGAACCGGTGATGAAGACGCGCGCCATCACCGCGAGCTTGCCACGTAACGCGATGTCCAGGCGACCTGCCCGGCATGGAATTCGCACTGGTCGCGTACGCGGCGCGACCAGCTTCAAGATTGCTACAAATTCATGCTTCCTTTTCCGAGGCCACGCCGTAAGCCTTTTCTTGAGGGCAAGGAGGAAACGATGAAGCCCAAGAACACGATCTGCCTCTGGTTCGACAAAGACGCACAGGAAGCGGCGCGCTTCTACGCCGCCACCTTTCCGGACAGCAAGGTGACTGCGGTGTTCGAGGCGCCCGCAGACTTCCCGGGCGGCAAGAAGGGAGACGTGCTGACGGTGGAGTTCACCGTTCTGGGCATCCCCTGTCTCGGCCTCAATGGCGGCCCCACGTTCAAGCAGAGCGAGGCCTTTTCCTTCCAGATCGCGACGGACGACCAGGAAGAGACGGACCGCTACTGGAACGCGATAGTCAAGAACGGCGGCAAGGAGAGCGACTGCGGCTGGTGCAAGGACCGCTGGGGTCTCTCCTGGCAGATCACCCCGCGCGTGCTGACCGACGCGCTCGCGGCGGGCGGCGCCGAGGCCAAGCGCGCCTTCGACGCGATGATGACGATGCAGAAGATCGACGTCGCCACGATCGAGAAAGCGCGCCGGGGCTAAGCTATTGCGGTCATGGAGCGCCGGAAAGCATCCGCGCTGACCGTCGGCGCCGTCTTCGGGATGATGCGGCCCCGCTCCGCCTGGGCCCAGGAGGTGACGAAGGTGACCCATCCGACCTCTGCCCGCGTCGTCGATCGGCTCAGAACCCGATTCTCGTTCCAGATCTCGGTCGACGTGGCGACACTGAAGCAGGGCCTCGGCGTTGCCGGTGCGGCGCTGGCGGGCGGGGTCGACATCGTGGAGATGGGGACGCCGCTGCTCAAGAACGAAGGCGTCTCCAACGTCGTACCCGCCTTCCGCCAGAGGTTTCCCGAGGCGCTCCTGCTGGCCGACATGAAGACCATGGACGGCGGCGCCTTCGAGGCGCGCGCCGTCTATTCGGGCGGCGGTAACATCGTCGATTTCCTGGCGCTCGCCGGCATGGATACGGCGAAGGCGATCTGCGCCGTGCGCGACGAGTGGAGGAGCGCCGACCCTGCGCTGCCGCGGCTCGCCTTTGCCGACATCATGGTGCCGCACCAGGGCAAGCCCGCGCAGGCCGTCGAGGTCGCGCTGGGCATGCTCGAGGCGGGAGTGGACGGCGTCGGCGTTCACCTGCAGGCCGACGCGCGGCGCGCCGACCCGACGCTCATCGAAAGCCACTACCTCGAGGAAGTGGCGCGCGCGGCCTTCAAGCGGGTCGGCGACACCGCCCCGGTGCAGGTGGTCGGGGGGCTCAGCATCGCGCAGGCCAAGAGCCTGGCCCAGGCGGGGCTACGCGCTTTCGTCATCAGCGGCAATCTCGGCCAGCCCGACGGCCGTGCTCGCTACGACCTGGCGCCGGACCAGATCCAGCGTCTCGTCGCCGGCTTCATCGCCGAGGTCTCGAGCGCGTAGGTTCCTGGCGTCGATTGCGGGGGAATTGGCTGGGAGACAGGGATTCGAACCCCGATTCCATGGTCCAGAGCCATGTGTCCTACCGTTGGACGATCTCCCAAGCGGGGATTCCCATCGTAGCCCAAGCGCCTTCGGCTTTTCAAACCTCCCTATAATCCGCGCATGCTCCAAGGCACTGCTCGGGAAGCCGCGGCCGAGTTCCTCGGCACCTTCGTGCTCATCGCGTTCGGCACCGGCGTCGTGGCCCAGAAGGTCCTGAGCGGGGGCGCCGACGGGTCGGCCCTCGGCATCCACCTCGCGTGGGGGCTCGCGGTGATGTTCGGAATCTACGCCTCGGCGGGGGTCTCGGGGGCCCACCTCAATCCCCGGTCACGCTGGCGCTCGCGGCGCTCCGCGGCTTTCCCTGGAGCAAGCTGCCCGCCTACGTGGCGGCCCAGGTCGCAGGGGCGTTCGCGGGCGCCACGCTCACGTACGTGACGTACCGCGAGGCGTTCGCCCACTTCGACGGCGGCGCTCGCGCGGTGAGCGGGGCGACCGCCACGGCCGGCATCTTCGCCACCTACCCGCAGCCGTACGTCGGCCTCGCCGGTGGCTTCGTCGACCAGGTCGTGGGCACGGCGCTCCTGATGCTCGGGATCTTCGCGATCTCCGACCGCAGGAACGCCGGTCCGGCAGCGGGCGGTCCGGTGCTCGTGGCGGGTCTCGTCGCCGTGATCGGCATGAGCTTCGGCCACAACGCGGGGTACGCGATCAACCCGGCGCGCGACTTCGGCCCCCGCCTCTTCACGGCGCTCGCTGGATGGGGCGGCGACGTCTTCCGCGCGGGGAACGGCTGGTGGTGGGTGCCGATCGTCGCGCCCTGTCTCGGCGCGATCGTGGGAGGCTTCGTGTACGACCTCCTCATCACTCGTCACTACCCGAAGGCCGCCGCCTGAGCCGTCGCCTCGTCGCGCTCGTCCTGCTGTCGGCCGCCGCCACGGCGCAGGAGCGCCCTCCAGCCGAGCCGCGCCCGCGCGCTCGTGAGCTCGGGCTCGCGCCGGGAGTTTTCGCGCCCGGCCCGCTCGACGCGATCACCGACGTCGCCGGTGTGCGGGTCGGCCATGTGACGCTCGTCGAGGGCGAGCGCGTGCGCACCGGAGTCACGGCCGTGGTGCCGCACGAAGGCAACCTGTTCCAGGACAAGGTGCCGGGGGCCGTCTTCGTCGGCAACGCGTTCGGCAAGCTCGCGGGCTCGACCCAGGTGCAGGAGCTCGGCACGATCGAGACGCCGATCGTGCTCACCAACACGCTCGCGGTCGGCACGGCCGTCGAGGGCGTCGTCGGCTTCACGCTCGCCCAGCCCGGCAACGAAGCGGTGCGCTCGGTGAACGCCGTGGTCGGGGAGACGAACGACGGCCAGCTCAACGACATTCGCGCGATGCGCGTGCGGCGCGACGACGTGCTCGCGGCGATCGCCGCCGCGCGATCGGGCGCGGTCGCCGAGGGCAGCGTCGGCGCCGGCACCGGGACCGTGGCGTTCGGCTGGAAAGGCGGCATCGGCACGGCCTCGCGCGTGCTGCCGGCGGCGCTCGGCGGCCACACGCTCGGCGTGCTGGTCCAGGCGAACTTCGGCGGCGTGCTGACGATGGACGGCGTGCCCGTGGGCAAGGAGCTCGGCAAGGCCGAGTGGGCGTGGGCGCCGCCGGGACGCCCGCGGGACGAAGGCGACGGCTCGTGCCTGATCGTGGTCGCGACCGACGCGCCGCTCGGTCCCCGCGATCTCGAGCGGCTCGCCGCGCGGGCCGTCTTCGGCCTCGCGCGCACGGGCTCCTCCTACTCGAACGGCAGCGGCGACTACGCGGTCGCGTTCTCGACGGCCCCGAGCCTGCGCGTGCGCCACGGCGACTCGAAACCGCGCGCGCGCACGCTGCTGCCGACCGACGCGCTGTCGCCGCTCTTCCAGGCCGTGCTCGAGACGACGGAGGAGGCTGTGCTCAACGCCCTGTTGCGGGCCACGACGGTGACAGGCATGGGGTCAACAGTGCAGGCGATCCCGATCGACCGCGTGCGCCGGGCGCTCGAGAAGTACGGCCGGACGCCTCAAGGACGCGCCGCAGAGAGGTAGAGCGCGTTCAGGAGCGCGGCGTAGGTGACGCGGCTCTGGGCGCGGTACTGCGGGCGGAAGCCGAACAGCACGACCTTGCCGCGCCCGAGCGGCACCTCGACGAGCGCGGCGCGCCCCTTCAGGCGCTCGGCGCCCAGCAGGAAGCCCGACAGCAGCGGATCGTCGTTCGCATAGCGCGCGAGGGACGCGGCGGCGCCGGTCGTCTCGAATGCGGGCGAGCCCTCGAACCAGATCGGCAGCTCTGCAGGCAGGCCGTGCGCGATCGGGCGCCCCGTGTCGGCGCTCACGCGCAGGATCGAGCCCGGGCAGTAGAAGCTCTTCGAGTCGACGCCGGCGAGCGCGTTCTTGACCGGCAGCGACAGCGCCTCGATCGCGTAGGCGCTCGCCGAGTCGAGCGTCACCAGCGTGCCGCCGGCCTCGACGAAGGCGCGGAGCGCCGCGGCTCCGGCGTCGCCGAGTCCGCCCGTGTACTCCTCGGGCATCGAGCCCTTCGCGTGTCCGTCGCGCAGCGCGGCCGCCGTCTGATCGGGCAGCACGATCGCGTCGAAGCGCTCGGCGAGGCGTCCCGCCCGCACCTCCTTGTCCACGAGCGGCTGGTATGCGACGGCCATCTCCTTCTCGAACACGTAGCGCGTCCAGCCCTCGTCCATCGACGGCACCCAGGAGCGGTAGAGCCCGACGCGCGGGGTCCGGAGCGCGAGGCTCCGCGGCTCGGCCCGCAGCCCGCGCGCGACGATGCCGAGCTCGGCCGCGATCGGCTCGAGCTTTCGCCGCGCCGAGGCGGGAAGCACGAGCGTTCCGGCCGGAAAGCGCCGGCCGCCTTCCTCGACGGGGTCGAGCGTCCAGCGCACCGGGACGCCCGCCGCGAGCAGCCGCGAGAGTGCGACGAGCTCGCCGCTCGCATGGCCGAGCGCCAGCCGCGGCCCGCGACCCTCGATTCGGCCCTTCGGAAGCGAGGCGTCCGCGAGCGGAGCGAGCTCGGCGTCGAACGGGGCCTTGACGGCGTCGACGTCGACGCCGAAGAGCAGCGGCAGCGTGTGGGCCGTCACGTCGTAGGGCTGCCGGGGCGGCCCTCCGGGGTAGTCGCGCAGGTCCGGGTAGGCTTGGCGCTCGAGCAGCATCTTCGCGAAGGCGCTCGCCGGCTGCTGCATGCGGACGACGAGCGCGCCCGCCGCGTAACGCCGGCCGTCGGCGCCGAAGGCCTTTCCCGCCTGCAGCAGCTCGACCTCGCCGGTGCGCAGCACGTCGACGAGCCGCGCGAGCGCAGCGGCATCCCGAGGCTCGGGCGGGATCACGAAGGCGAAGGGCTCGCGCCGCGCGCTCGCCCGGCGGTTGACGGCGAGTGCCGTGCGCAGCCAGTGCTCGCGATTCTGTGCCGCGTGCTCGAGCACGGCGAGCGACGCCCGCAGCTGCGTGTCCACGATGTCGGAGAGCCGCCAGGTGCCGCCCGGCCACGGCGCCGGGAAGTTGGCGGACGGCCGCCGCGCGTCGTACTCCGACGCGCGCCCCTCGAGCTCTTCGCTCCTCACCTCGAGCGGCGAGGCGATCCGCGCCGAGGCGGTCTCCGACAGGATCCGCACGCCGCCGTGGGTGTGCGCGTACGCGCGCGCGGGTGTCCAGGCGTCGAAGAGCGCGCCGGTCACGATCCCGGTGCGGCCCTCCGTCAGCAGGCGCGACGCGACGTGCGAGCCGAGCGCGCCCACGGCGGCCGTCAGCGCGGGATCGACGTTGGGCTCCCAGGGGTCGGTGTAGGGCGGCACGAACAGCCGCGCGCCGCGGGCTCCCATCTGGTGGACGTCGTGGACGATCTGCGGGTGCCAGCGCTGGTAGAGAGCGCGCACCGTCGCCCGCGTCTCCGCCTGCGTGAAGGTGTACCAGTCGCGGTTGTTGTCGTGGCCGACGTACGGGTGGTAGAGCACCGGCGGCGAGCTGCCCTCGAAGGGCGTCCCGAGCTGCTGCCGGTACCAGTGCGTCACGAGCTCGGTGCCGTCGGGATTGTGCGACGGGATCACGAGCAGCACGACCTCGTCGAGCATCGCGCGGATCCGCGCGTCGTCGCTCGCGGCGAGCCGGTGCAGCAGCTTGAGCGCCGCGAGCGTTCCGCCGACTTCCGTCGAGTGGATCGAGTAGGCCATCGCCACGATCGCCTTGCCCTGGCGCACGAGCCGCTCGGCCTCGTCGTCGCCGAGCCCGCGCGGATCGGCGAGCCGCGCGTTCGCGTGCCGGATCTCCTCGAGCCGCGCGTGGTTCGCCCCGGAGGTGACGGTCGCCATCACGAACGGCCGGCCCTGCGTCGTCTGTCCCACTTCCTCGACGCTCACGCGGTCGGACGCGGCGTCGAGCGCCCGCAGGTAGGCGAGCACCTGGCTCCAGTCGGCGAGCTTCCGGTCCTCGCCCGGCACGAACCCGAGGACCGACTCCGGAGCGGGAACGCTCGTGGCGGCCGGCGCCTGGGGAGCCAGGAGCGCCGCCCCGGCGAGCGCCATGGACAGGGCGAGCAGCCGCATTCTGCCCGCGGGGATCCGGAAGGACATGGCCCGCGTACTCTACTACTGTGGAGCTGCCCTTCGAGCCGGCGGTCCGCGAGTGGTTTGCGGAGACGTTCGAGCGCCCCACGCGCGCGCAGCAGCTCGCCTGGCCCGCGATCGCGAGCGGCGCGAGCGCGCTCGTGTTCGCGCCCACCGGCTCGGGGAAGACGCTCGCAGCGTTCCTGGCGGCGACGTCCCGCCTCATGTTCGGCGAGGCCCCGCGGAAGGGCGAGCGTTGCCGGGTCGTCTACGTCTCGCCGCTCAAGGCGCTCGCCGTGGACGTCGAGCGCAATCTGCGCGCTCCGATCGCGGGAATCGCCGCCGCCGCCGAGCGGCGCGGCGACACGTACCACGTGCCGCTCGTCGGGATCCGCACGGGGGACACGCCGGCGGCCGAGCGGGCGCGGATGCTGCGCCAGCCGCCCGACATCCTGATCACGACGCCCGAGTCGCTCTTCCTGCTGCTCACCTCGCGGGCGCGCGCGACGCTCGCGTGGGTCGAGACCGTGATCGTGGACGAGATCCACGCGGTCGTCGGCACCAAGCGCGGCGCCCACCTTTCCCTCTCCCTGGAGCGGCTCGAGGACGTGGCCCGCCGGCCGCTGCAGCGGATCGGGCTCTCGGCGACGCAGCGGCCGCTCGAGACCGTCGCGCGCTTCCTGGGCGGCGGGGAGGGCGTGCGCAAGTGGAAGCCGCGGCCCGTGACGATCGTGGATGCGGGCGCCACGAAGGCCTTCGACCTGCGGGTCGAGGTGCCGGTCGAGGACATGGGTCGCCCGGCGCCCGCGCCGCCGACATCCGACGCGGAGAAGGCGGCGGCGCCCGAGGAGCGCAGCATCTGGCCGGCGATGCACCCGCGGCTGCTCGAGCTCGTGCGCCAGCACCGCTCCACGATCCTGTTCGTCAACGCGCGGCGGCTCGCCGAGCGGCTGGCGACGGCGCTCAACGACCTCGCGGGCGAGGAGCTGGCCCGCGCGCACCACGGCTCGATCGCGCGCGAGGAGCGCCAGCTGATCGAGGAGGCGCTCAAGGCCGGCACGCTCAAGGCGCTCGTCGCCACCTCGACGCTCGAGCTCGGGATCGACATGGGCGCCGTCGACCTCGTGATCCAGATCGAGACGCCGGTCACGGTCGCGAGCGGGATGCAGCGGATCGGGCGCGCCAGCCACCAGGTGGAGGCGGTCTCGCGCGGCGTGCTGTTCCCGAAGTTCCGCGCGGACCTGCTGGCGACGGCGGCCGTCACGCGCGCGATGAAGCAGGCCGCGGTCGAAGAGACGCGCGTCCCCCAGAACCCGCTCGACGTGCTCGCACAGCAGGTGGCCGCGGTGGCGACACAGGGCGAGTACCCGGTCGACGAGCTCTACGCGCTCGTGCGCCGGGCCGCCCCGTACGCGGGCCTCGGCCGCGCCGCCTTCGAGGGTGTCCTCGACATGCTGGCCGGCCGGTACCCGGCCGACGACTTCTCGGGCCTGCGGCCGCGCATCGTCTGGGATCGAAGGCGCGGCGTGGTGCGCGCGCGCGAGGGCACGCAGCAGGTGGTGGTCGCCAATGCCGGGACGATCCCCGACCGCGGGCTCTACGGCGTCTTCCTGGCGGCGGGCGCCGGAGCCGGCCGGCGCGTGGGCGAGCTCGACGAGGAGATGGTGTTCGAGAGCCGCGAGGGGGACGTGTTCGTGCTCGGCGCCTCGAGCTGGCGCATCGTCGCGATCACCCACGACCGCGTGCTGGTCGACCCGGCTCCCGGCGAGCCGGGCGAGATGCCATTCTGGAAGGCCGACCGCGGCGCGCGCTCGGTCGAGCTCGGGCGCGCGATCGGCCGGCTGACGCGCGAGCTCGCGGCGCTGCCGCGCGAAGCGGCGCGCGAGCGGCTGCGGGGCGAGCACGACTTCGACGCGCGAGCCGCGCACAACCTGGTGCAGTACCTCGACGACCAGCGCGCGGCCACCACCAGCCTGCCCGACGACAAGACGCTCGTGCTCGAGCGCACGCGCGACGAGATGGGGGACTGGCGGCTGATCCTGCTGTCGCCCTGGGGCGGCCGCGTGCACGCCCCCTGGACGATCGCGCTCGCCGCGCACCTGCGCGAGCGCGGGGAGCTGGAGCTCGAGTCGGTCTGGAGCGACGACGGCATCGTGCTGCGGCTGCCGGAGCGCGAGCGGCCCCCCGAAGCGGCGGAGCTGCTGCCGCCGGCCGACGCGATCGAGCAGCTGGTGGTGCGCGAGTTGCCGTCGACCAGCCTGTTCGCGGCGCACTTCCGCGAGGCGGCGGCGCGCGCGCTGCTCTTGCCGCGGCGCCGGCCCGGGCAGCGCTCGCCGCTCTGGATGCAGCGGAAGCGCGCGCACGAGCTGCTGCAGATCGCCGCGCGCTATCCGGCGTTCCCGATCGTGCTGGAAGCGGCGCGCGAGTGCCTGAAGGACGTGTTCGACGTGCCGGCGCTCGTGGAGCTGGCGCGCGCGGTCGAGCGGCGCGAGGTCCGGCTGGTCACCGTCGACACGCAGGCGCCCTCGCCCTTCGCGTCGTCGCTGCTCTTCGGCTACGTCGCCAACTACCTCTATGACGGCGATGCGCCGCTCGCCGAGCGGCGCGCGCAGGCGCTGAGCGTCGACACCGCGCAGCTCCAGGAGCTGGTCGGCGGCGCCGAGCTGCGGGAGCTGGTCGACCGCGCGGCGCTCGCAGACCTCGAGCTCGCTCTACAGGCGTTCGGCGAGGGACGCGGAGCCGCGAGCGCGGACGGCGTCCACGACCTGCTACGACGGCTCGGCGCGCTGTCCCTCGCGGAGGTCGCGGCGCGCGTGCGGCCGCCTGCGGGGCAGGCCGCCGAGGACGCCGCCCGGAGCTGGCTCGCGGCGCTCGCCGCGGAGGCGCGCGCGATCACGGTGCGCGTCGCCGGCGAGGAGCGCCACGCGGCCGCCGAGGACGCGGGCCGCCTGCGCGATGGGCTCGGCGCGTCGCTCCCGGCTGGGATCCCGGAAGCGTTCCTCGAGCCGCAGCCGAGAGCACTCCTCGACCTGGTCGCGCGCTTCGCACGCACGCACGGGCCGTTCCACGCGCAGGAAGCCGCCCGCCGCC
>Ga0157380_10002543_pt1 | contig 12310 bp, 13 predicted proteins | sample S35metaG_FD_119757 | JGI IMG/M metagenome (GOLD analysis project Ga0157380, IMG submission 119757) | Switchgrass rhizosphere microbial communities from Kellogg Biological Station, Michigan, USA - S3-5 metaG | ecosystem: Host-associated > Plants > Roots > Rhizosphere > Soil | place: USA...
ATCTGGAGCTGAACCGACGCGAGTATGAGCTTACGAAGAACGTCTCATTGTCGCAGGTCGATCCATTCGCGCTCGTAAAACTTCGCGAGACGGGACGCTGCTTCATAAACCTACCGGAACATATTTTCGATCTGGATTTCCCCGGCCATTACTTCCGGCGCATAAAGTCAGTAAGCCTGACGCTGCCGTGTGTCGTCGGACCTTACGCCACCATTTCCTGCACGCTGCGGTTGTTGAAGAACAGCATTCGCATCAACACGACGAATGGCGATAGCGGTTATCCACACAACGTAGGCGACGACGGATTTCCATCGGACGATACACGTTTCATCGAAAACAACGTTCCGGTTAAGTCGATCGCCGCCAGCACCGCTCAAAACGACAGCGGCATGTTCGAGATGTCCTTTCAGGATTCCAGGTATCTTCCTTTTGAAGGAGGCGGCGTTATCAGCAGTTGGTCGTTGGAACTGTTTAATGACAGCGGCGCGGACTTTGGAAGAGAATTGCGGCAGTTTGATTACTCAACCATCAGCGACGCGATCCTGCATGTGAAGTACACCGCGAGGGAAGATGCTGGACCATTCAAAGCTGCGGCGATTCAAAGTCTGCGCGACTATTTCGAGCTCGACGATACGACGCCGTCTTTGCGGTTCTTCGACCTGCGGCAAGAGTTTCCAACTCAATGGTACCGTTTTCTGAATCCTGCCAATCCCGCAGCCGGTAACGTTTTTGATTTGGAGGTCAGTCCATCACTCTTCCGGCTTATGGATGTAGGCAAGACACTGAAGATAAATTCAATCTCGTTGTTGGCGCGATGCTCGGACGATGGAGCGTACAACGTGCTGATGAGTCCACCGCTCGATCCGCCACCTCCGGTTCCCGCTAATACCTTGTCGCTCGCCAAGGTGAACCAATTTGGCGGACTGCATTTCGGCCAAAAGGAAGTGTCGGCTGTAGGAATCGAGATCGCGCCAAACGATCCGCCGGTCACCTGGCAATTGCGGATGCGCCGCCTCGGCGGTGGAGATCTGCAGCTCGATGCCACCAACACCATGGAAGTGCAGGACCTGCTGCTGATTCTCGGCTACGAATGGCAGTAACAACGGGGGGAGAAGACGACAGGAAGAGAGGGAGACGGGGAGACCCCAGCTGGTCTCGCTGTGCGAAAAGCAACGGCGTTAAGCCTTCAATTGTCGGGTTACAACTCAAGCCAATAATCTCAGGGTAAGGAAGGGAGGCTTGCTCCCGCTCAACTGATCCTGGATTCAAGTTAAGGTTCCACTAGAGTCTAAGCTGATAATACTTGAGCGGGAGCAAGCCTCCCTTCCCAACCCTGAGCTGTTCCATCTTGAGCGATCAAACTTGAACTCTAAGCTTCCCATCGCATAACTGCCCATGCCTCTATGTTGTTCCTCATTCATCTAGCGGCTCAACTATTGAAGAATATTCAAGTTGTTGATGGAATGGTCCAGCGTATATATTTAGATATCCGATTTGTTCTAATTCTCGGGCTCACTTGTTAGGCGCTCTCTTCCAGGTAAAGATGAAAGTTAAGTCGCGAAATAAGAACCCACAATGTCCTTTTTGGGCCAGACGCGACCGCTTTACCGGTGAAACAACCATTGACGTCCCACCGATGGCCGCCGCAGAACAAACTTGTTGCAGCGGGACGCGGGATAGCGAGCTTCTCAAGAGCTCCTGCGGCTGAGGTTGAATGCTGATCGCCCGCGCCTGCTGAACCGGATCGCTAGACAGATTTCCTTCCCGTATAGGGAGAGTGCATGAGCAATAAAAACAAACTTGATGTTCACTTTGCCGGGATTTTGCTTCTGTTACTATGCATCGTCCCTGCTGCTTTCGGTCAATCTCGTCGCTATATGGGCCGAAAAGAGTATTCCCCTTACACACGCAATCTTCCCACAATTGATAAGGTTCAACTCTTGAAGTTAAAGCTGATAGGAGATCAATGGAATGGGGACATTCTGGCCACTAAAGTTTTGAAGGGGGCTGACGCCCAGAAAGTGGCTTCCCTTTGGCGGAGGCAGACCTATACTTCGGCCTTAGCTGCATGTCATAACCCTGCCTATGCGATTAAGTTTTATTCACAGAGGAAGTTGCTTGTATATGCGAGCGTATGCTGGAGCTGCAATAATATCTTTATGATTACACCAAAGTTGGCAAGGACTCAGAGCTTCCGTGGATACGACCGCAGGGGCGAGCAGCTATCTGAAATCTTTGACTCGGCCTTTACCGAAGTTAGGTAGTTTCGGCAACTACATCTGTCTAACAGCGAATAGAGGGGGCCTGTCGATAGAAAACAGTAGGCGGCAGTGGCGTAGTTGGGCTGTCCAATAATTTTCTGATTGAGATTCGGATTTTTGTTTTGTTACGCACGCTTCACAGACGTCTCAGATTGACTCGCAAACTCGGTTAGGCGGAGCATCCATCCTTACCTCACGCGGCTTTTATTACTGTCGCTAGCAGGCGCGTACGCAAAGGACTAAAGGCGATCGCTCAAGTTACGGACCCAGGCAAAGTTGGTAAATGTGTGGTGATCGAGGCTTCGTCGCGGAGCGACGGTTGACTGTAGCCCGGCCTTTCAAAGGCCGGGGAAACCTCGGGATGATGCAGTCGTCGCGTGAGCGACGAATGAAAGAGGCGGTCAATCGTCGCTCTGCGACGAAGAAACTCTTTGGCTCCGACGATCCCGGCCTTGAAAGGCCGGGCTACAGTCAACCGTCGCTCCGCGACAAAACGCGATCACCACACAATTACTCTACTACTCACACCTGACAATCTCTTGCACTCAAATTGATTCCACAGTAGAACTTCATCAGAGTTGGTCTTCTTTTTGGCGAAAGGGTTGGTAAAGGAAACTCAAAAGTCAGGCGCTTGTAGAATAACAATCAGGCAGTAAGGTGTATCGCAGTGGAGGAGAGATGATCAATAGATTACTTAAGTACGGCGCCATTTTGCTGGTGGGTGGCGTAGGCCTTGGGATCACTCAATTCGCCGTTACTGGCGCGAGTCCAACACCCCGCCCTTTATTGAGGATGGTCCAATGCCCTTTTGTACCTGATGGCTACTTTTACTTGAAAGGCGATCCCCCCGAGGGCTTCGAGAACTTCGACCACATCACGCTGCTGGTCTCAACCGGCGGAAGCCGGCCACCAACTGATACGCGCTTGCACACAAGCGATGAGAAGTCTTACAAGTTCACAAGCCTTGCCAAGTTCATTACACATTCCAGCGGGAGCGGCGTTGACTTTGAGTTTGAGACGGAAAGGATCGAAGGCGTCAGCTACAAATTTAAAGGTAAGTTCATCACCATTTGCGTCTTCGCAGAGCAAGATATCGATCCCAAAAAGGCGGTGGCCGAGGGCCAAATTACGAAGTTCAAAGATGGCAAGGAAGTGGCGACAGCCCAAGTCCAATTTACATACTCCAAGTCTCAGCGGTCACGCGCCAATTAAACAGCTGGCACATAGCTGCGCCTGAGCTGTGGCTCTTAAGCTATCCTCCTCGCGCTCAACTTGAACGCTGCCTCTTAGGGCGGAGGGCGGCTGATGAAGACAGGCGTTGGAGCCAAAGACCCGTTGACATAGCGAGGGACCGAACGAATCGTTGGACGCGAGTACCGATGCATCGGGATTCCCATGTATCGGGATTGGTTCGTCCTGCAATGCTTGATTGAATTCGCGCCGCCTCAAGTCAACCGTATGTGTCCCATCTATCTCAGAATAAATGTTTCTAAACAAGAAGCTACGCGACGGCTTGCCAAATGGTTAGGCCTGACTTCGATAGTATCTCCCATCGAAGTTGATGGCATGAAAGCTCTCCAATTGGCACACGACAATAGTAATTGCGTGTCTCTCTGGTTTTACGAACTCGATGGCTGGACAGTCTTCGAGGATTTGACCTGGGGTTTGTTTGGGATACCGGCGGAGACTTGGCTGGAATTTGCTGGTCAAGACGAGTTCGTCTACGCCGCATACAACGATGCTATTTGCTGCGGCGATTTAGTCGTAATCAAAGAGGGGAGGGTCGTTCGCGAATTCTCGAACGACCGCGACAATCCGGAGGCAGATGTGAATAAAGGGAAACTGGACTTCGAGGACGTCGCGCCGATTAAAAGCTGGGTAGAGGTGGCGAGCTTCATTGATGCCGATAGGTTCTACGGTGGTGATACAGGAAGCTTGTGGATACTGGGACGCGTCTCATAAGGATTGAGGAAAACTCGGTAACTGACGTGAAGAAAGCAACTCATGAATGGACTCTGTGGGTTGTCGCTGCTTCGTGCGCGCTGCATCCAACGGAGGAATACTTCACGGGTTGGCAACCCTGGGCGGTCGAGGCTCTCGGCATCGCCATGCCGACATCGAGATTTGTGACTATGAATCTAGTGCTCGTTGTCATGGCGTGCGTTCTCGCCAGAGTTGGATGGAAGGTGCCGACACTTAGCTTGATCATACCGGCGGCGACTTTGGTCAACGCGATCTTTTTTCACATTTTGCCAACAGTCGTGCAGAAACGAATCTCGCCAGGTATCTATACCGCGAGTATTCTTTATGTGCCCTTCTCAACTTGGGCGATCTTGGGGGCATGGCGTGATGGTGTACCCAAGCGGTCTATCGGTCTCGCGGTACTGTTGGGAACCCTCATGATGGTGACGGTCGTCTTGCTTGCCAGATCGCTATCAGGCTAAGCGGAATTACGCCGTTGAACCCCGACAAGTCGAGCTTGAATGAATGCGCGCGGCCGCGCCAACTCAAGCGCTATATGGACACGAATAATAGCGAAGAATCCTGTCACGCGGTTTGCCGAATTATGAGAAACGTTAGCCTCTTAATCCTCAGTTTTTACTTATCGGTGCTTTTCTATTTTCCTCTTCAGGCTCAACAAGAAGGCAACGCTACCTCGACCCGGCCTGCGACAATAAGTGTGTCAGACGCTACGGGCGCCTTGAATATGTTCGAGGCCGCGCTCAACGAGCGCTGGTCCTACCGTCACGCCAACAACGCAGACTTCTCTGCCGCCGTCGCCGCGCTGCGCAAGCGAATTGGCGCCGGTCTTTCCACCAATGACTTTGGTATCGAGTTACAGAAGATCATCGCCCTGGGAGTCGATGGCCACGCTCGCGTCTCCGGTTATCGCCTGCCGCCCGGCGGCTCTCTGCCGTTTCTCATCGAAGCGCAGGGCAAGCGATTCGTAGCCTTTACGCCCGAGCGCCGGGCCTTCCTGGCTGATGGCTTCCCCTTCCTGACGAAGATCGATGGTAGAGACCTCGCCGAGTGGTGCGCAAAAGTTGCCGTGCTCGTCCCGAAAGGATCGCCGCAGTACATTCGCGTCCGCTGTCTCCGCCTCTTGCGCGAAATCGACTATTGGCGCAGCCAGCTGAACCTGCCTAAGAAAGACACGGTCGAAATCGAACTAACGAACGCGAACGGCAGGACCCGCAAGCTGCTTACGCTGGCAGTTGCGAAGTCGCCTTTCGCTTACGGCGTGTGGCCGTCAGGCGGTTCGCGTCTGCTGGAAAGTAACGTCGGCTATTTGCGCCTTGCGAGTATGGAAAAAACACCCTCAGTGGCGGAAATCAAAGTTTGGATGCCGAAGTTTCGCGACACCGCCGGACTCATCGTCGACGTGCGAGATAACGATGGAGGAGATCGCGACGCCCTGCTTGAGTTGTATTCGTACCTGGCCACTCCGGGCGATTCGCCGCGAGTCTTCACCGCCGCCGCCTATCGCTTGCAGAGCGAGCGCAAGGAGAACTACCTGGCCGAAAATCACCGCATGTATCGCGCTGGCGCAAGAGAGTGGACTCTACGCGAGCGCCAGGCAGTCGCGGAGTTCGCGAAGACCTTTAAGCCCCAGTGGAAGCTGCCCGAGGGCCAGTTCAGTGACTGGCATTACATGGCCCTCAGCCGCCTTGATGAGCCGGATGTCTACCACTATGACAAGCCGGTCATCGTGTTGATGAACGGCAAATCCTTCAGCGCCACCGACATCTTCCTCGCCGGGCTGAAGGGCATGAAAAATGTTCTGCTCCTCGGAACTCCCAGCAGCGGCGGCAGCGCCTTTAGTCAGGAGATTGTTCTCGAGCCGACACCACTTCTACTCCGCATCGGCTCGATGGCCTCGTTCCAGGCCGACGGCAAGCTCTTCGACGGTCACGGCGTTCAGCCGGACGTTCTGTTAGAGGCGGCCCCGGATTACTTCATCGGCGTCCGTGATAATGTACTGGAGGAAGCGATTAGGCGAATCAGAAATAAGTAGACCGATGACACCCAGCAAAATCGTGGGACGCGAGTCCGATGCGTCGCGCCTGTTTAATAACTGATTACGCCATCAACGTTTGCTTCGCCGAACGCGACGAGTCGTTCTGGTTTGCTTTGCAGCTTATTGAATTCCTTGATCATGGTGCTGGGATGGAAGTGACTATCGCCGGTGTCCCCAAGAAATGGAATCGTACAGAGACGGGAGATTGGCGTGAAGAATCTACCGAAGCGAAATCGGCCAAACCTTGGTGGCGCTTTTGGGAATGACGCCGAACAGTGCGAAATAAGTAATTCATGAGTCGGGTCACAAACGTTATTCTGCATGTTGGCCTTTTTGATCGAGAGTTAGTGTCAAAGGTCAATGAATTCTTCGAGCGTGACGGGATTAAGGGGTTCGTCTCGCTAGAGGATGGTAGTTTGCCTCAAGGGTGGTATGGTGGCACAAAGTTCCTCGAAGCCGCTTTTTCTGCGGGCGCCTTCAATCACTTAGACATGCATCATTTGTTGGCGCATATAAGGAGTATCGAATGGTCACAGCCCGAGTCAGTTCAACTTATCGTTGTCGATCAGGAAGATTACAAATGCAGACTCGTTGATGTTTTTATTGTCGCTCAGGCTCTTTATGAACAACAGGAAGGCTTGTCTTCAGCTGAGGGCTCAGCCTAACAACTCATTCAACCGGAGCGAATAGCGCGGCTGTCATCCGTTAACAAACCGTTGGGGCTAATACGCCCGCGTCGACTCTACCGTTCGACCTCGTCTGGCTGACATTATGTTAACTGTTGTAATCGCGATCGCTCTCCAATTTCCTCACTTCGGTCTGATGGCTGTACCACCGCATCCCGATTTCTCCGGAACATGGAGAATCGATCGGAAGCTGTCTACTTATGAGCTCCTTCGAGACTTAGAGGATCTAGTTTTTGTCATATCGCAAAGCGACGAATCAATTAACCTCAAGCGCATAATCAAAGAGAAGAAACACAAAGAGCGAATTAAGGAACTAACCTACTATGCGGATGGCCGGGGCGAAAAGATATCCTTTTTGTTCAGCAGCGAGAAATGGAACTCCAAAACGATTTGGGTTGAGGGATCACTCGTATCGAAGTTCACCGTGACGGAGTACGAGTCGACCAGCAGCGATTTCTATTATTACGATTACACCGAAACATGGTCCTTATCCAAAAACAGCAAGCTGCTAACCATTAAAACGGATATTGCTGTGCGGAACGTCCCTAATTTTCTTAGAAATCGGATCACATCCAGCTCTTATGCGAAAGTCTTTCAACGAATGGAATGAACTTGCTGAACGATTGCTGAATGCGCATTTCCGGATCGAGGATTCAAATCGCTCCGCCGCTTCAACCCCGACATGTCAGGGTCCGGCGCTACCCTTAATGAAATATCTCGGCTTCATCCCGTTCATTGGCTTTGCAATTGCTGAAGCTCTTTTGCGCAGCGACATGAACTCTAGAGTAAAGAAGAGAGCATTTCGGTGGTGTGTGGTCTTGTCTGCTTTGTCGTTCCTGGTTGTTATGCCTTTGACCGGTCTTGACCTTGGGCTTGTGATTGCCGTAATTCCCGTGCTGGCACTGATTAGTTTTATCTTCATCAGGTATACAAAGTTTTGTGAATGGTGTGGCTGGGCGGTACGAACCAATTTGCCGTTCGTTGATAAGGAGCATTGTCCACGGTGCAACTCCGCTCTCAGTTGACACATTACAGAAGGAAGGCTTGCTACCTGAAGGTCGCGCCGAGCCCCGACAGCTCAGGGGTGGAAGCCAGCGGCGGAAGCAACACGATTTCGGATCGAGATCGCGCGCCGCGTCAACTCAGACGTTGGGCACAGAGATTTTCCAGGAGTCAACTAATGCACCTTAACGCGCGCAGTTTGTCATCCCTTAATCCAGTCATTCTATCGATTGGGTTAGCCGTATTCTCCATCCTGACGATTGTTGCAGGCGACTTAACTAATCACGCCCAAACACAAGACAATTCATTGTCGAATGCAATGCTCGGCGTCAATCCTGGACGAACCCGTGCATATGACATTCCTCTTGGAATCCATCCTAACTCCGTCCATTGGAAGACATCCAAACTCTTCGTTGTGGATCGTTCATATCCCTTGACTCTCACGTTCGAAGGAATACCAGGAATGTCCTCGACAACCATCTGGACTCCCTCCGGTCATAGCTTTACTGAGCCAGTCATGGCTGGCGACACAATTTATTTCAGTATCTATATCAATGACGGCTACGTCTTCGCACAACGTAGCGAGACCGGTGGGGATAAGTGGCGCATTAAGCTACCGGGTGTTCGTGTTTCCACGCTCGCTGTCACCAACGACGCTGTATTCGGTGGCTCCAGCGACGGAACGTTATTCGCTCTTAATGCCGCGACTGGACAAACCGTGTGGAACAAAGTCCAGAAGGGATCTGAATTCCATACTGCTGCTCCCTTGCTCGTCAACGGCATTGTTTACTTTTGCAGCACTGAGTATGCGGCGGTCGATAACATAAGGCCGAAGGGGCGGATTTTCGCATTGGATGCTCGCACCGGAAACCAGTTGTGGCTGTATGAAACAAGATCGGCGTTAGGAACTGCATCCTATGCGCACGAGACACTATTCGTTGGAGATGCCGCAGGACATTTACATGCCCTGGATGCGGTGACTGGTCAGCAGCGCTGGACTTCGAAAGACTTCGGTGATGGCATAGGTGCATCGACTACAAAGAACGCTCTTGTGTATTTCTCAACCAGCGATGGCGGTCTTCATGCCGTCGATGCTCGTACAGGGGAAGAGCGTTGGAAGACAAAAGAGCCCAGAGTCGCAACGGCCTTGGCGTTGGATGATAGTCACGTTTACTTCGGCGGCGAGAAATCGAATCTATACGCAATAGACGCCATCACCGGACAACTGAGCTGGTCCTATAAGACTAAAAACGAATGTCACTCTCCAGTGCTCGGCGGCGGAGTAGTCTGTTTCAAGAGCGGAGATATCCTGCAGGCTTTGGATGCTGCTAACGGTACCGAGAAATGGCAGGTTATTGGGATTCCTAAGTTGGTGTCCGCGCCTATTCTCAATCGAAGCTCCATTTATTTTCTGGATGGCGATGGTCACATGTACGCGTTAAAGTAGCGCAACGCTCGGTGGGCACGAAGGTAAACGATGAACAAACCACCACCCGTTTACGATCCAGGTGAGTTTAGTCGCGCGGATTCCGATCTATTGCGGTTCGACCTTTTCGGTTGGCTTAGGGATCTTAATCGGAAACTCGATCGGACCTTTAGGTTCCGTTGGTGAAAGTGGTAGCGCAGGCGTCTCCGCTACTTCAGGTTCGAGGGGTCGGCCCAACACGCCTTCGTAAAGCTGTTTGATCATTTTCTTGCGATAGTCTTTCGCTTGCACGTACATTTCCTGAGCGAGCACCGCGAGCGGAATCGGTAAGAAGTAAGCCCAGAAGGCCATTGTCCTAAACGTCAGCAGACTGCTCAGCAGACCCAGCAGGGGCATTGCCACCAAACTGATCAGCCAGGCCTTTGTTGGTCTGAAATGCTGGAACAAAAGCAGCAGTCCCATCCCGATCAATCCACCCAGGACTGTAACCAGGACTGAACTTGGGGGCACTAATCCGCCTCCTGCCAATTCAGTCTCGGTTGCATACGCCATCACTTCAACTCCCAACATCCAGCCCAATGGCGTATCGTGTTCGTCTTCGGCCGCATACGCCCCGCCGAGCAAAACTATTTTGTCTTTGATCGGACTACCCGATTGCCAACCAGGACCGTCGGCCAGTGATAGGATTCGCGCCGCAGTAAAATGAACGCGATGCGACCCTTTTCGATCTCCGGCAAATCTAATAAAAAGATCAGATGCAGTTTGCGGTCGTCCAGCTATGCTGGTATCGAACTCTTTGGCGATCGCCCAGGGAAACGAAGGCAGGGGACCGAGATTCGTTTCGCATATGCGAGGATAGCGGCGAATCGCGCCGTCCGCATCAAGGCGCAACACCACGAGCCCGGAAGGGACATTGGTCTGTTGACCTCCCAGAAAATCTGAAAGGTGGAATTTCTCATCGACACGGGAAAACATTCCCGAACGCGCCCAGACCACCGGCGGCCCTCCAGGTGGTAAATGTAGATTCTGAAACTCAGGCGCCGAGGTATCGAGGTCAATTCCAATCAGTTTAGGTTTCCCTGCCGCGATGGCGTTGATGAGGTTCACGAGAGTGTTGGGATCAAGCGGGCTCTTCCGATGAAACAACTGCGAATAGTCTGCATCGTCGATTAAGACCACCGCTACATCACTATCCTGGGCGGCCCCTTGTAAACGCACCTGTGTGTCCAGCGCGTAAGTCTCAAGTTGACGAAAGAGTCCCGATCGAGAAAGGAAGAACGTAAGCAGGATGCCAATTAAGACAGCAGGCAGGGCCTTAATCGCTCGTTCTAAGAGCGAAATTCCCTCCTTTTCCAGGTCTTGCTTTGACTGTTTACTGGAAGGCCAGATCTTCCAGCGCATAGGAGTGTTTATCCTTATTGATTCGTTTGGGTAGTTATGAACTCCAGCGACGCTCGCAGAAACTGGCGTACCGCGTTTTGCTTCACGCTAGTACCCCACTGTTTGGTTACGCTGAGTGCTGCATCAAATGAAGGTGCGGCTTTTGTGTAAGTAGTTGGAGTCGAGACCAGCACCCATGCTTCGTTGCCGGACGGCTCACCTCCGCCGTCTGGCTCCAGCAGGCTAACTTCCAAAATACTGACGCGATAAAGTCCCGGAACGAGGTCCCTGGCAACCAGCGGTTCGGGCTTCTTGACATCCCAGGTGAAGGGGAAAGGCTTCAGTGCATGCGCGCTGGATCGGTCCTTATCGATTTTTTCAAAGCGGACCAAGTATTTGTCTCCCTGCATGTTTGTGAAAACAGGACTTAGATCCAGTTTCTGGTCATTCAACTTGATCACCGCTTCTTTCAACCCAGCACCGCGGCTCACGAAAGCGGAATACTTGGCGGGCTCGCTCGATACTAATGCCATGGCGGCGCCGAGAAGCCTCGAGACTACGCCCTGACTTGATGAGGCTGCTGCCGGTAGTCGAATGGCTTTGGAGCACTCTCCACTATTACCGCAGTTACGCCTTTCAACAATGTTACCGTTGTGGTCCGCAATGACTATATAGCTGCTGGCATCTGAAGGATTGCCTGCGCTGATAACGCTTCCCACATTTAAGGCGGAACCCTTATAGGCTTTTCCTCCCTGGTTGATATTCCAGTCACCCTTAACGTCCAGCACGTAGCCGAATCGCTGCTGGGCCTGAATGTTGGAAGCGAAACACAACAGAAGCAAAGTCACGCTGATCCAAACCGAGCCACCAACCAATGAATTTCTGATTCGCATAAGAATCCTTTTTAGTTCACACCAACCCAGGGGAGAAGGCCATGGTAACGCGAATAAACAAAGTCAGTCCACGCTCTCGAGGGCCGACTTCTTAATTTCAATCGTCGTATCGTCGCCGTGGGCGTCGTTGCTGTCCCACTTCACAATCTTCAAGTCCAAAACGAATATCGCATAAATCACCGGAACGAGTAACAGTGTAATGAAGGTGGCTGCAGTTAATCCGCCAATCTGCGCGTAGCACATCGGCTCCCACAGCGGTCCGCCATGAAGGGCCAGTGGAAACAATGCAATTACCGTAGCGCCTACGGTAATCATCACCGGTCGCAATCGCATGATGCCGGCGTCCAACAAAGCCTCGCGCAGTGGCTCGCCTTCTGCGTGCTTTTCTTCAATAAAATCAAATAACACGATGATGTGACTGACGATCACGCCGACGAGACTGACAATACCGAGGAAAGCCATAAAACCGAAGGGCGCGCCCATTACCCACAGCCCCGCGATGGCGCCTACCATTCCATAAGGAATTGCGGCGTATACAATCAAAGGCTTGATGGCGTGCTTAAACTGGAAAACCAAAGCGATAAAGATAGCGAGGACGGAGATCAGCATTACAATCGCAAGCTCTTGAAAGCCCGAGACCTGCG
>Ga0157380_10002544_pt1 | contig 12309 bp, 10 predicted proteins | sample S35metaG_FD_119757 | JGI IMG/M metagenome (GOLD analysis project Ga0157380, IMG submission 119757) | Switchgrass rhizosphere microbial communities from Kellogg Biological Station, Michigan, USA - S3-5 metaG | ecosystem: Host-associated > Plants > Roots > Rhizosphere > Soil | place: USA...
CCACCGAGAACAGCGAGCGCCAGCATCTCTTCCTGTGCCGCGAAGTAGTCCTTTTCGATCGCCAGCGCCGCTCCCAACTGCGGGACTAGGGATTGCGCTCCTGCGGCATTGATCCCGCGCGCCGCGGCCGCGCGGACTTCGGGGCGCGAGTCCTGGAGCGCCGACCTCCAGCGGTCGACGACCGCGGGCTCGCCGGGATGGAAGACGAGAAGAGCCACGGAGCCCGCCGAGAGGGGCTGGGCCAACGCGCGTGCGAGATCCTGCGCCTGCGCGACCGGGCACGAGAGCAGGACCGCCGCGAGCGCGACACGCTCTAGGCTTCCCAGGTGCATCACCGCGCGGATTCTACGCCCAGACCCGGTGACGCTTTTTGACGGCCCCGCAGCCGGACTTGCGGAATGGAGGCCTTTGGGGGGACGTTAGGAGTTGCAGGGAGGGGCTTTCGGATGAAGCTCAGGCTGGCTGTCTTCGTCGCGCTGATGGCGGCGGGCGTGCTGTGGGTTGTCGGCGGCGCGAGCTTGCGCGAGGCCAGGGCCGCGAAGACCCAGCCGGGGCTGGCGCGCGCGACATTCGCCGGCGGCTGCTTCTGGTGCATGGAGCCGCCGTACGACAAGATCCCGGGCGTCGTCTCGGTCACGTCCGGCTACGCCGGCGGCAGCGTCAAGAACCCGAGCTACGAGATGGTCTCGATGGGCGTGACCGGCCACGCAGAGTCGGTGCAGATCCAGTACGACCCCGCGCGCGTGAGCTTCGAGCAGCTCGTCGAGGTGTTCTGGCGCAACATCGACCCGACCGACGCCGGCGGCCAGTTCTGCGACCGCGGCAGCCAGTACCGCACCGTGATCTTCTACGAGGGCGAGTCGCAGAAGCGCGCGGCCGAGGAGTCGAAGCGGGCGCTCGACGCGTCGCACGTGCTGCCGAAGCCGGTGGTGACGACGATCGAGCCGCTCAACGCCTTCTACCCCGCCGAGGACTACCACCAGGGCTTCTGCAAGAAGAACCCGAACCGCTACTACAGCTACCGCGCGGGCTGCGGGCGCGATCAGGTGCTCGAGCAGCTTTGGGGCAAGGTGCCGGTGAAGACCGTGCCGCCGCCTTCGGGCGGCGCGCGGAAGGGAGGCGAAAGCGTGAAGGACGGGAGCTACAACAAGCCGTCGAAGGACGAGCTCCGGAAGGCGCTCACCCCGATCCAGTACCAGGTGACGCAGGAGAGCGGCACCGAGTACGCGTTCCGCAACGAGTACTGGAACAACCACGAGGCGGGGATCTACGTGGACGTGGTGTCGGGCGAGCCGCTCTTCTCCTCGCTCGACAAGTTCGACTCCGGGACGGGCTGGCCGAGCTTCACGCAGCCGCTCGTGCCCGCGAACGTGCAGGCTCGCACGGACGCCTCGCACGGCATGCTGCGCAGCGAGGTGCGCTCGACGAACGGCGACTCGCACCTCGGTCACGTGTTCGACGACGGGCCGCGGCCGACCGGGCTGCGCTACTGCATCAACTCGGCCTCGCTGCGCTTCATCCCGGTCGCGAAGCTCGACGAGGAAGGCTACGGCCAGTACAAGGTGCTCTTCGAGCAGGCGGCCGCCAAGGCGGCGCAGAAGTAGCCGCGCGCTGGCGAGGACGCACGCGACTTGCTAGGCTGCCTTCGTTCTCTGCTGGAGGTCCGCCTGCTGACGCCGCTGCATCGCGCTCTCGTCCTGCTCGGGCTCACCGCCGTGGCGCTCGGTTTGGCTCGCCAACCGCGCATCCACGCTCAGGCCGGGGCGGGAGTCACTTTCACCGACGTCACGAACGCCTCGGGCAGCAGCTTCCGCCACACGAACGGTGCGTTCGGCAAGAAGTACCTGCCGGAGACGATGGGGGCGGGCGTCGCGGTGCTCGACTACGACGGCGACGGCGCTCCGGACCTCTTCTTCGTCAACTCGACGCGCTGGCCCGGCCGGCCGGAGAAGCCGGGACTGCCGGCGCTCTATCGCAACGACGGCAAGGGCCGCTTCAGCGACGTGACGCAGGCGGCGGGGCTCGCGGTCGAGATGTACGGGCTCGGCGCGTCGGCCGCGGACTACGACAACGACGGCAAGGTCGACCTCTACGTCACCGGGCTCGGCGGGAACAAGCTGTTCCGCAACCTGGGCGCCGGCAGGTTCGCGGACGTCACGGCCAGGGCGGGCGTCGCCGACGCGGGCTTCGGCACGAGCGCCATGTTCTTCGACTACGACAAGGACGGCCGGCTCGACCTGGTGATCGCCCACTACGTCAGCTGGTCGATCGACAAGGACCTCTTCTGCACCCTCGACGGCAAGAACAAGTCCTACTGCACGCCCGAGTCCTACAAGGGCGAGAGCCTGCGGCTCTACCGCGGCAAGCCCGACGGGACGTTCGAGGACGCAACGCAGAAGGCGGGGCTGCTGGACACGCGAGCCAAGTCGCTCGGGCTCTCGCAGCTCGACTTCAACGGCGACGGCTGGCCCGACCTCTTCGTGGCCAACGACACGCAGCCGAACAAGCTCTTCAAGAACAACGGCAACGGCAGCTTCACGGACGTCGGGATGGCCGCGGGCGTGGCTTTCGGCGAGACCGGCGTCGCGCGCGCCGGCATGGGCACGGACGCCGGCGACTACAGCGGGAGCGGCCGGCCGTCGCTGGTGGTCGGAAACTTCTCGAACGAGATGCTCGGGCTCTACCACAACGAGGGCAACGGGCTCTTCATCGACGAGGCCCCGTCCTCGCCGATCGGCCAGGCGTCGCTGCTGACGCTGACGTTCGCGGCGTTCTTCTTCGACTACGACCTCGACTCGCAGCTCGACATCTTCTCGGTGGGCGGCCACGTGGCCGACGACATCCAGAAGGTCCAGCCGAAGGTCAGCTTTTCGCAGCCGCCGCACCTCTTCCGCAATCTCGGCGCCAAGAAGTTCGAAGACGTGATCGGCAAGGTCGGCAAGGACCTCGCGCGGCCGATGGTCTCGCGCGGCGCGGCCTACCTCGACGCGGACGGCGACGGCGATCTCGACCTGGTGGTGACCGCGAACAACGGCCCCGCGGTGCTGCTGCGCAACGACGGCGGCAACAAGAACCGCTGGCTGCGCGTGAAGCTCGTCGGCACGAAGTCGAACAAGGACGGCATCGGCGCGAAGGTCACCGTCAAGCTGCCGGGCGGCGCGACCCGCTGGGGCGTCGTGAAGACCGGCTCGAGCTACTGCTCGCAGAGCGAGCTGCCGCTCACCTTCGGGCTCGGAACCGCCGACAAGGTGGACGCGGTCGAAGTCTTCTGGCCGAGCGGGCAGCTCGACAAGCTGGGCGCGCAGGCTGCCGGCCGCACGGTCACGGTCACCGAGGGCGCGGGGGCGAAGTAGCCGGAGCGGCCGGCCACAGGATGCGGACGAGCGCGCCGTAGCCGACGAGCGCGCCGACGAGCCACGCGACGCCGCGCAGCGCCGACGGGCGGGCACCTTCCTCGAGCACGACGTAGTCGGGATCGAGGTGGTCGATCTTGACGCTGCACTGCGCGCAGCCGCCGTCGAGCCCGCCGCCCGTGGTCGTGCCCGTCGCGTGGTCCTTGGCGGCCCGCAGCATGCCGGTGAAGTCTCGCGCCACCTCGACGTCCTTCTGGGCCACGATCGCCCCGAGCAGGGTCGGATCCTCGCTCGACACCACGAGGCTGATCGTGCGCTGCGGCGGACCGTCGCAGGTGAGCGGGACGTAGACGCGGTCGGTCTTGCCGTTCGTGGAACGAAACGCGGCGTCGCGGAGCGAGCCCTTCGCTCCGGTCACCCGCACCCAGGCGTCCTCGGGAGGGTTCGCGACCAGGTCCGGGCAGGCGAGCGTGGCGGGGGACCGGTTCGCGGCCGCCTCGCGCACGTCCGAAAGCCCCTGGTGACAGGCCCCCATCGCCAGCACGAAGACGACGAAGCCGCCGCCCCACTTCAGGATCACTACTTCACCGCGTCGACCAGCGAGTCGAAGACCCGCACCTTCTTCCAGTTCTTCTGGTTCTCCTCGATGAACTGCTTGTGGCGCGGGGCGTCCTGGTACTTGTCGTGCGACGCCCTTCCGTCGAAGACCATGTGAAGGGCGACGTCGAAGTCGCGGTCGTTCACCGGGCGATCGAGCTCGGACGCCAGCACCCCCGCGGAGAAGGCCACCACGCCGGGGTGGCCCGTCAGGTACTTCTTGCAGGCGGCCACGAGCGCCTCGCGCGCGGCGGGCGACGCGTCGTTCAGGCTGAAGTAGACGTCGTGGGAGAGGAGCTGGGGCGCGCTCTGCGCCCGGGCCGGAAGCGCAACGGCGACGAGCGCGGCCAGCGCCAGCAGGCACCTTCTGTTCATGGGACCTCCGGTGGATGAACGCCATCATACAAGCCGGCGCGGTAGACTGGATCGATGTCCTTTGCGGAGAAAGTCGTGGTCGTGACCGGCGCCGCGGCCGGGATCGGACGGGCGACCGCGCTGCGTTTCGCGCGCGAGGGCGCGCGCGTCGCGGGCTTCGACGTGGAGGCCGCGAAGGGGCCGGGGCTCGTCGAGGAGATCCGGGCGTCTGGCGCGGAGGGCGCTTTCGAGGCGGTGAACGTCGCCGAGCCGGCCTCGGTCGAGGCCGGGGTGGCGGCCGTCCTGGAGCGCTGGGGCAAGGTCGACGTGCTCGTCAACAACGCCGGAATCCTGCGCGACGCGCAGCTCGTCAAGTGGAAGGACGGCCAGGCTGCCGCCACGATGAGCGACGCGGCCTTCGACGCCGTCATCGGCGTCAACCTGAAGGGCGTCTTCCACTGCACGCGCGCCGTGGCGCCGCACATGATCAAGGCCGGGGGCGGCGTGATCCTGAACGCCTCGTCGGTGGTCGGGCTCTACGGCAACTTCGGCCAGACCAACTACGTCGCGAGCAAGGCGGGCGTGATCGGGATGACGCGCACCTGGGCGCGCGAGCTCGGCCGCTACAAGATCCGCGTGAACGCCGTGGCGCCGGGCTACGTCGCGACCGAGATCCTGAAGTCGATGCCGCAGCCGATCCTCGACACGATGGTCGCGCACACGCCGCTCGGCCGCATCGGCACCACGGAAGACATCGCCAACGCCTACCTCTGGCTCGCCTCCGACCAGGCGAGCTTCGTCACCGGCCACTGCCTTTCGGTCGACGGCGGGGTCGTGGTCGGAACGTGACGAGCACATCGGGGGCCAGGTCTCGAATGACGCATTCGTGCGGAAGGAGCCCGTCGTGAAGCCGATCTACATCGCCGCATACCACCAGTCCGTGTTCGGGAAGCTCATGGGCATGAGCGTGCCCCAGATCGTCGCGAACGCGGTGCGCGAGACGTGCGACGAGATCAAGATCGACCCTGCCGTGCTCGACGTCGGCTCGATCGGCGCGACCTGCAACATCTCGCTCAACGAGCAGGGCCTGCTCGCCGGCCTCGTGGCGCAGGTGCCCGGGCTCGAGGCGAAGCCGATCGAGTCGGTCGAGAACGCCTGCGCTTCCGGCGGTCAGGCCGTGCTCTCCGTCATCCAGAAGATGCAGAGCGGCCTCGGCGACACCGGCATCGCGGTCGGCTACGAGAAGATGCGCGACGCCGAGGGAAAGATGGACGGCAAGCTGGTGGGGAAGGTGCTCGGCTACTTCTCGCACCCCGACGAGCGCCCGGGCAAGGTGTTCGTGTTCCCGCATCTCTTCGCGGAGGTGATGGACTGCTACCTGCAGACGCACGGCTACCGCGAGGAGGACCTCGCCTCGATCGCGGTGCAGGAGTACCAGAACGCCCGGTACAACCCGTACGCGCAGATGCGCAACGTGGACCTGACGGTCGAGAAGGCCTGCCAGATCGAGGGCATCAACCGCTACATCGCCGAAGGCCTGCGGCTCAAGACCTTCGACTGCTCGCAGATCACCGACGGCTACGCGGGCCTCGTGCTCGCCACCGAGGACGGCCTCGCCCGGCTGGGCGTCAAGAAGCAGGACTGCGTCCAGATCGCGGGCTGGGGCCAGGAGACCGACCCGCTCAAGAAGGAGGGCCGCGACGTGCTCCGGCCAAAGGGCGCCTACACGGCGATGAACCGCGCCTACGCGATGGCGGGGCTCGCGCCGAAGGACGTCAACGCCGCCGAGCTCCACGACTGCTTCACGGTGATGGGCGCGATCGGCACCGAGGTGATCGGCAAGGCCGAGTACGGCAAGGGGGCGAAGTACTGGGTGGACGGCAAAGCCGCGCCCGACGGCGAGTGCGGCATCAACACCTCGGGCGGCCTGATCGCCAAGGGGCACCCGATCGGCGCGACGGGCATCGCGATGATCGGCTGGTGCGCCTGGCAGCTCCAGGGCAAGGCGCCGAAGGAGCTGCAGGTCAAGAACCCGCGCGCCGCGGCCACGTTCAATATCGGCGGGCCGATCTGCGCCTCGGTCTGCACGGTCCTGAAGCCGGCCGCTTGACACTCCGGGGGGGCGGGACCCCCCGAGAGCCGGTCCCGCTCGTCTGTTCACCTTTTTGGTTCAATGGTCCGTTTCGCCTTGCCTGTCCGTTCGTTCGTTATGATTGAGGACTTCCAGCCATGAATTCGGAGGACACTCCATGCAGCGCTTCGCTTTCGCTCTCGTCCTGGCCATGAGCACGGCCGCGAGCAGCACCGCCGGGGAGGCCGACAAGACCTCGCCGGCTCCCGAGGACCGCTTCCTCTGGCTCGAGGACGTCACGGGCGAGAAGTCGCTCGACTGGGCGCGCGCGCGCAACGCCGAGAGCGCCAAGGTGCTGGTGACGCCCGAGGAAGGCGCGCTCGAGAAGCGCCTGCTCGACATCCTCGACTCGAAGGAGCGCATCCCGGACGTCAACAAGCTGGGGCCCTACTACTACAACTTCTGGCGCGACGCGAAGAACCCGCGCGGGATCTGGCGCCGCACCACGCTCGACGAGTACCGCAAGCCCGAGCCCGCCTGGCAGACGGTGATCGACGTCGACGCGCTGGGAGCGGCCGAGAAGGAGAGCTGGGTCTGGCACGGCGCCAACTGCCTGCGGCCGGGCTACAAGCGCTGCCTGGTGTCGCTGTCGCGCGGCGGCGCCGACGCCAGCGTCCACCGCGAGTTCGACCTCGAGAACCGCGTGTTCCTGAAGGACGGCTTCTTCCTGCCCGAGGCCAAGAGCCAGGTCGACTGGGTGGACGAGAACACGCTCTTCGTGGGGACCAACTTCGGCGAAGGCTCGCTGACGACCTCCGGCTACCCGCGCATCGCGAAGCTCTGGAAGCGCGGCACGCCGCTGGCGCAGGCCGAGACGGTGTTCGAAGGCAAGCCCGAGGACGTGGCGGTGGTCGGCATCCACGACGCGACGCGCGGCTACGAGCGCGACTTCGTGCAGCGCTCGCCCACCTTCTTCAGCGACGAGCTGTACCTGCGCCGGGACGGCAAGCTCGTGAAGATCGACAAGCCGCTCTCCGCGAACGCCAACGTGCACCGCGACCTGCTGCTGCTCGAGCTGCGCGACGACTGGACCGTGGGCGGGAAGACGTATCCCGCCGGGGCGCTCGTCGCCGCCGACTTCGAGGCCTTCCTGAAGGGCGAGCGCAAGCTCGACGTGCTGTTCGAGCCCGGCGAGCGTCGCTCGCTCCAGGGCTACAGCCCCACGCTGCGCGCGATCCTGGTGAACGAGCTCGACAACGTCAAGAACCGCGTGTTCGTGCTCTCGCGCAAGGGCGGCGTCTGGACGCGCGAGGCGCTGCCGAACATGCCGGAGTTCGGCACCGTCGCGGCCCGGGCGGTCGACGACGAGGAGTCGGACGACTACTTCCTGACGGTGACCGACTACACCACGCCCACCAGCCTCTCGCTCGGCGGCGTCGGGCGCGGCACCGCGGAGAAGCTCAAGCAGCTGCCGGCGTTCTTCGACGCGAGCGGGCTCGTGGTGAGCCAGCACGAGACGGCCTCGAAGGACGGCACGCGCATCCCGTACTTCCAGGTGTCGCGCAAGGACCTGGCGCTCGACGGCAAGAACCCGACGCTGCTGTACGGCTACGGCGGCTTCGAGGTCTCGCTGCTGCCCGAGTACCGCGGCAGCGTGGGTGCGGCGTGGCTCGAGAAGGGCGGCGTCTACGTGGTCGCCAACATCCGCGGCGGCGGCGAGTTCGGGCCCAAGTGGCACCAGGCCGCGCTCAAGGAGAACCGCCACAAGGCCTACGAGGACTTCATCGCGGTGGGCGAGGACCTGATCCGCCGCAAGGTCACCTCGACACCGCACCTCGGCATCCAGGGCGGCAGCAACGGCGGGCTGCTGATGGGCAACATGCTCACGCTGCGCCCGGACCTCTGGGGCGCGATCGTGTGCCAGGTGCCGCTGCTCGACATGCGGCGCTACCACACGCTGCTCGCGGGCGCGAGCTGGATGGAGGAGTACGGCAATCCCGACGATCCCAAGGAGTGGAGCTTCATCCAGGGCTTCTCGCCTTATCACCAGCTGAAGCCGGGCGTGAAGTACCCGCCGACGCTCTTCATGACCTCGACGCGCGACGACCGCGTGCACCCCGGCCACGCGCGCAAGATGATGGCGAGCATGAGCGCGACGGGCCAGGACGTCCTCTACTACGAGAACATCGAGGGCGGCCACGGCGGCGCGGCCAACAACCAGCAGGCGGCGCACATGGCGGCGCTCGCCTACACCTTCCTGTGGCAGCGCCTCGGGTTGCTGCAGAGCCAGCAGCAGCAGCGCAAGCAGTAGCTCGCTAGTTCGTGATCGCCGCCAGAGCGGCGCCGATTCGCTTCATCTGATCGGCGGTGGTCAGGGCGCCCAGGATCTTGAGGAAGCGCTCGTCCTGCGCCCCGCTAGCGACGTACTGCCAGCGGTAGGCCGCGAGCATCGTCTTCTTGATGCGATCCGCCTCGGTCTTGCTGAAGACGCGGCCGCAGGCGCGCAGGAAGTAGTCGGAGTCGGCGGCGGCCTGTGTCTGTGCGATGCCATCGACAGCCCCGACGAGAGCGATGAGGTCGTCCACGGCGTGGTCGCGCTGCTCGGGGCCGAGCCTTTCGCTCTCGCGCCGCCACTCGAGCTCGTCGAGGATCGCGTGCTGGGACTCTTCGAGCCAGTGGAAGCGGAAGACGTCCTTCCACAGCTCGGAGAGCTCGGCGTCCGGCTCGATGCTCTGGCGGTAGTGCGCCTGGGTGAAGAGCTCGATGCAGCACGTGAGCGCGAGCACCGCCCAGGTGCACTTGGAGAGCACCGCGCTCGCGACGTCGTTCGGCTGCGGCACGAAGGTGTAGCCGGCCGGCATGGCCGGGGCGGTCATCCCTTCCAGGCGGCGGAACAGCTCCTGGTGCTTGAGCTCCTCGTCGGTGAAGCGAACCAGCGCCTCGAGCGCCGTCTGGTCTCCGAGCCAGTGCTCGCGGCTGAGCTCGAGCACCTTCGCCGCGATGTAGCGCTCGACCAGGCCGAAGATGTTGGCGTAGGTGCGCCCCTGGATCTGGCTCAAGAGCCGCCTCTCGGCGGCGTCGAGGAACTCGAGCTCCCTCACCTTGGAGAGCCCGTCCGGCAGGAACTTCTTCGAGCCGTCGAGCTCGCGGCCGCGAAACACGTCGCGGTCGATCTCCCAGCGGACGCGTTTCGAGACCTCGACACACCTGGCGTAGCGCTCGCCGGCTTCCCTCTGCTGCGGAATGGTCTGCATGATTCCTTCCCCCCTGCGCGTATGATCGGGCGAGGGGCCGGCTGCCACCATGGGCGTTCTGTCCCGTCCGGACTGGAATCCACCGGGAGCGCTGGGGCAAACGTCCCACCACGGCGTCTGCGGTCCGTCGAGCGCGATGGAGAAGAAGAGCCGGCAGCGAATCCGCTACCTGCACACGGCGGACGGAGTCCGTCTGGCCTGGGCCGAGGCGGGCGAGGGCCCCTTGCTGGTCAAGGCGTCGAACTGGCTGACTCATCTCGAATACGACTGGGAGAGCCCCGTCTGGCGGCACTGGGTCCGCTTCCTCGCCGATCACTTCCGCGCCGTCCGCTACGACGAGCGGGGCTGCGGGATGACCGACTGGAACGTCGGCGACCTCTCGTACGAGCGCTGGGTCGAGGACCTCGAGGCGGTGGCGGACACCGTGGCGACCGGCGAGCCCATGACCCTGCTCGGCATCTCGCAGGGAGCGTCGATCTGCATCGACTACGCCGTGCGCCATCCCGAGCGCGTCTCGCGGCTGCTGCTCTACGGCGCCTACGCGCGCGGGATCGCCCGGCGCGAGGATCCGAACGCGGAGCGCGTCTACGCGGCGATCCTAGAGCTCGTCCGCCTCGGTTGGCGCACCGACAACCCGGCCTTCCGCCAGGTCTTCACGTCGCGGTTCATCCCCGACGGGACGGAAGGGCAGGTCCGCTGGTTCAACGATCTGTGCCGCAAGACGACGACACCGGAGATCGTCGCCGAGCTGCTGCGCGCGCGGGGCGAGATCGACGTCACGGCCCTGCTGCCTCGAGTACGTACGCCGACCCTCGTGCTCCACGCCCGCGAGGACAACGTCTGTCCGATCGAGGAGGGCCGGCGCCTCGCCGCCGGCATTCCCGGGGCGCAGTTCGTGGAGCTCGACTCGAGGAACCACATCCTGCTGGAGGCCGAGCCGGCGTGGGATCGCTTCCGCGAAGCCGTTCTCGACTTCGTCGGCATCGCCGCGCCCGGCGGAGAGGACCCGCTGTTCGCAACGCTGTCCGCGCGCGAGCGCGAGATCCTGGTCCTGGTCACCGAGGGGCTGGCCAACGCCCAGATCGCGGAGCGGCTCGCTCTCAGCGAAAAGACCGTGCGCAACCACGTCTCGCATATGTTCGAGAAGCTCGGCGTGTGGACGCGCGCCCAGGCCATCGTCTTCGCCCGCGACCGCGGCTTTCGGGCCTGAGCGTCACGCTCGCAGCGGATCGACCGTAAGCTGCATCAGCTCCAGGTCCGGGGTGCATTCGCGCAGCGCGTGTTCGTGGCCAGGAGGGATGACGAAGGCGTCGCCCGCGGCCAGGCGCGCCGCCCCGGCGCCGGCGCAGTGCAGGCGTGCCGAGCCGGCGAGCACGAACGAGAAGAGCAGCTCGCCATGGTGCGCCTCGGACGGCGGGTCTTGCTGCGAAGCTCCAGTCGCTTTCATTCGTCGCACGACGTGCGCAGTCGCCAGACTCGCCGTGGCCGCCGTGATTCCGAGGTCGCGCACCTCGAAGCCCGGCAGCCTCCACGGCTCGAACGTGGCACGGGCCGCCTCGTGGCGCACGAAGCGTTGGCCGCCGAAATCGCGTTCCGGCCGGACCTCCGGCGTGGGCAGCTCCAGCGCCAGATCGGCGAGCGTCTCGTGCTCGGCGGGGCAGGACACCTCGATCACCTCGAGGCCCGGCGAGCACTCGAGCACGCGGTGGCGGATCCGCGGCGGCTGGAGCACGGCGTCTCCGGGCTGGAGGACGAACGGAGGTCCCTGGTCCTGGTACACCACGCGGAGCCGGAGACGCAGCCCGTGGCCGGCGATCACCGCGACTCTCGGCGCCTCGGCCGGAAAGATCGAGGCGATGCGGAAGCCGAGCCGCCCGGTGAAGAACGCGAGCGTCGGTTCGAGGTCCGCGCAGGGCAGGACGAGCTCCGCCGCTTCGATCCCGTGGCCGTAGCACTCGTCGTCCACGCTGCCTCGGGGGCGATTCTAGTTCCCGGGCGGGCGGATTATGCTTCTACAGGGAGAGCCCGTGAGCGAGCGCAAGGAGCGCGGCGTCGAGGCGACGAACCGCGACTACATCCGCTACGAGCAGGTGGAGAAGCTCCAGACCTACCACCTCGCGGAGGCGGGCCACGTCGAGGCCTTCGACGAGGAGTACCGCGTGCGGACACTCGACCTCGCGCGCTTCCTGAAGGGTGACGCCTCCGACCGCAGCGCCTTCGCCGCCGAGCTCGGGGAGGCGCTGCGCGAGATCGGCTTCGCGATCCTGGTGGGCCACGGGGTCGACCCGGCCCTCTACGCGGAGGCCGAGGCGAGGGTCGTCGAGCTCTTCATGTCCGCGAGCCTCGAGGAGAAGCTCCGCTACCGCGCGCGGCGCCAGGGCTCGGTGAACCAGGGCTACTTCCCGATCAAGGAGACGAGCGAGATCCACCCCGATCTCGTCGAGGGCTGGGTGTTCTGCCGCCGAGCCTTCGACCTCGGCGAGCGGCCCGACTTCCGCGCGCAGGACTTCTGGCCGCGGCCGTCGCTCGAGCCGGGCTTCCGCCGCCTGTGCCTGGCGCACGAGGCGCTGATCCTGCCCGTGATGCAGGCGATCCTGCTCGGCCTCGGCTGCGACGCGCAGCTCTACGACCGCCGCCTCACGCGCACCAACTTCGGCCAGCGGCTCAACTACTACCCGCC
>Ga0157380_10002546_pt1 | contig 12305 bp, 13 predicted proteins | sample S35metaG_FD_119757 | JGI IMG/M metagenome (GOLD analysis project Ga0157380, IMG submission 119757) | Switchgrass rhizosphere microbial communities from Kellogg Biological Station, Michigan, USA - S3-5 metaG | ecosystem: Host-associated > Plants > Roots > Rhizosphere > Soil | place: USA...
CACCGAGTCCAACGCCGGGGAGATCAGGCTGGCACGATCGTCCGAAGAAGGCCCCCGGCGGCATATGATCCACTTAAATGTCCGCGGCGGCACCCGGCGAGGAGACTTTGGCGGCGAAGCGGTGGTCGATCTCGGCCCGATCAACGTCAGCGAAGTCCCCCCGGAATTTCCGGAGCCGGACGTCGAGTTCGGCGAGGAAACCAGCGACAAGGCCCGCCAAGTGGGTGTCGGCCTGGCCTATCATGGCCGCTGGCAGGGGGTCGGCGAGTTCAGCGTCGGCATCCAGAAGGTCCGCTATCGCAAGACCATCGATGCCCCGGACGAACCGGCGATCGTCACCCGCGCGGAACCCTGGTTGTGGAACGCCACGTTGGCGATCAACCTGGCCAAAGGGCTGGTGGCCTACGCAGGATACACTAAAGGATTGGAAGACAGCGGGGTTGCACCGGAGATCGCGGTCAATCGCAGCGAAGCGCCACCGGCGCTGCTGACGTCGCAGCGCGACTTCGGCATCCGTTATGCGGTCGGGCCGATGCGGCTGGTGGTCGGCGCGTTCGATGTCCGCAAGCCCTACTTCAACCTCGACCCCGATCTCGTCTTCACCCAGCTGGGGACGGTTCGGCACCGCGGCGTCGAGATCTCGCTGGCCGGCGAGCCGGTCAAGGGCCTCAACCTGGTCGCCGGCGCGGTGCTGATGAAGCCTCGCGTGACCGGAGAAGCAGTCGACCTTGGCCTGATCGGGGAGAGGCCGGTCGGCCAGCCCGAGCGGAACGTCAGCCTGTACCTCGATTATCGGCTGCCGTGGGAGGAGAAGCTCTCGGTCAACCTGGGTATCCAGCATCTCGGCAAGCGCGAGGGAAACACCGAAAACAGCTTGACCATTCCGGGGCGGACACTGGTCAATCTTGGCGGGCGCTATCGGTTCGAGCTGGCCAGGCTGCCAGCCACGTTGCGCCTTCAGGTCACGAACCTGTTCGACGATTATGCCTGGAACGTGACGGGAAGCGGCGCTCTCCGCCGGGTCTTCCCGCGCCGAGCCAATGCTACCTTGTCGGTGGACTTCTAGGGCGCCTCGAGCGCGTCCCTGATTGCGGATTCGAGCGCCGCGGCGCGGAACGGCTTGAACAGGATGTTGGCGTCGGGCGCGACCTTGCGGATCTCGTCGGTCTCGCTGTAACCCGACACGAACAGGATCGCCTGGCCGGGGTTGGTGGCGACGATGTGCGCCGCGACCTCGGCACCCGATAGACCGGGCATGATATAGTCGATGATCACCAGATCGGGCCGGCAGGCGCCGAACCGCTCGATCCCATCGACCCCATCCGCGGCTTCGATCACCTCGTGGCCATATTCCTCGAGGCTGGCGGCGATGAAGTGGCGCACTTCCTCATCGTCGTCGATCACCAGCACCGTCGCCTGCCCCCTTCCACGGCGCAGCTCGTCACCGGTCTTCCCGCCGCTGGCCGGGACCTCGGCGTCGCGGTCGGCGCGGCGGAAGAACAGCCGGACCACCGTTCCAGCGCCGGGCTTGCTTTCGATCTTGACCGCGCCGCCCGATTGCCGGGCCATGCCGTAGACCATCGACAGCCCCAGACCGGTACCCTTGCCGACTTCCTTGGTGGTGAAGAACGGCTCGAAAGCGCGGGCCAGAACGTCTGCCTCCATCCCGCGGCCTGTGTCGGCGATGGCCAGTTCTATGTAGGTGTCCGTTTCCAGCTCGGGATCGTCGCTGATCCGCCGCTTGCAGGTGCTGATGGTCAGCGTGCCGCCGTCAGGCATCGCATCCCGGGCATTGATCGCCAGGTTGAGCACCGCGACCTCCAATTGGGTCGGGTCGGCAAGCACCGGGGTGAGATGCGGGTCGAGATCGAACAGTTTCTCGATGCCCGGGCCGAGCACATTACGGAGCAGCGGCCGCATTTCCTCGATCAGCGGGGCGACATAGGTCGGCTTGACCTCCAGCCGCTGGAGGCGGCTGAACGCCAGCAGCTGGGCGGTCAGCCTGGCTCCGCGCTCGGCCGCCGCCAGGGCATTGCTGGCATATCGTGCAAGTCGCTCGTCGGTGACCTGCTTGGTGATCAAGTCGAGCCCGCCGACGACCACTGTCAGCAGATTGTTGAAGTCATGGGCGATGCCACCGGTCAACTGGCCAAGCGCTTCCATCTTCTGACTCTGGCGCAGCTGGTCCTGCGCCTCGATCAGCTCGGCGGTCCGCTCTTCGACCTGGCCCTGAAGCTCGATCTCGGCCTCCTTGGCCTCGGTGATGTCGCTCGCCGCGCCGATAAACCCCGACAATTCCCCGTCGGTGCCGAACCGGGGCTGCGAAACCGAGCGCAGCCAGCGCCACTCGCCGTCATGCCGCCGGTAGCGCGCCTCCAGGGTGAATGGCATGAGGCTCGCCTCGCCAGCGACGCTTTCAGCCACCAGGCGAGCCTGATCCTCCGGATGGATTCGCTCGCGCCAGTCGAGAACCCGGGCCTCCTCGCGCGACATGCCGACGAATTCGGCATAGGCGTCGTTGACGAAATCGCGCGTCCGGTCGAGCCGCGTAACCCAAATCATCACCGGCGCGGAATCGGCGATCCGGCGGAACCGCGCCTCGCTTTCCTTGAGCGCCCGCTCGGCCCCGCGCTGCTCGGTGATGTCCTGCACCAGCAGGATGAGGCCAATCACTTTGCCGGCGGCATTCTTCTGCGGAACATAGTCAGCCTGCACCGCCAGCAACCCGCGGGACGGGTGGTGGAAGTCGGCCGCAAAGAACTGCCGCTCGCCGGCGTAGGCCGCCTTGAGGAGCGGCTGGCGGGCACGATAATCTTCCGCGCCCAGCATTTCATCCATTCGCCGCCCGAGCATTTCGCGCCGCGGGCGTTCGAACCAGTCGGCCAGCGCGCGGTTGACGAAGCGGTAGCGCTCCGAGCGATCGATGAAGCCGATCATGATCGGCAGCGCATCGGCGACCGCCAGTATCTGAGAGAAATCGAACGGCTCGCCGAGGTTTGGAAAGCCGGCCGCGACCGCAGCCCGATCCGCCAGATCGTCCCGCTTCACGTCCGCTGTGCCGCCGCCTGGCGACTCATCCTTGCCCCGGTTCGCCATCATCGGAAGCTGACCTGATTCCGCATCGAAGTCACCCACCCTGTGGATAAGTTTAACTTAATCACGTTTAGTCAAAATGGAGCCGGCGATAGCTTCCCCGGAAGTAGAGCAGGGGGTCGAGCCCCGGCTCGAACGTCGCCTTTTTCACTTCGCCGACGAGGATGAAATGATCGCCGCCGTCGTGGATCGCATGGCGCTTGCATTCGAATACCGACAGCGAATCGAGCAGCACCGGGACGCCATGCTCGCCCATGCTCCACGCGGTGCAGCCGAAACGGTCCTCGACCCGGGTCGAAAAGGTGATCGAGGCCGGCTGCTGCTCGGTCTGCAGCACATTGACCGCGAAATGCCGGGCCTTGCTCAGCGGGTCGGCACTTGCCGCCGCCTTGGCCACGCAGACCAGCAGCAGAGGCGGGTCGAGACTGAGGGACGCGAAACTGTTGGCGGTAAGACCGACCGGCTGCTCCTCGCCATCGAGACAGGTTACCACCGTCACGCCGGTCGCGAAGCAGCCGAGCGCGTCGCGCAGCGTGCGCGGGTCGGAACCGGTTCGATACTCGCGGGCAACTGGCGCGTCGGTCATCGGGCGGGCCATAGCCGCCGCGCCTCGTTCCGTCACCCCGCGAGCTTCCTCAATCCGTCGAGGTCGAGCGCTTCCAGCGCATGGGCGGCGGCATCCAGAGAATCCGACACGAAATAGAGCGGCTGGAAGGCGTCGCTCCGATAGGCGGTGGCGGCCGCATCATGCAGTGTGAAGCGCGGCCGCGGCACCTCCGCCTCGATGGCGAAATGCGCCTCGCCGAAGCTGGAGGCGAGGCCGGCGCCGAGGATTTTCACCTCGCCGTTCTCGCGAGCCAGGCCGAACTCGACGGTATGCCAGTAGAGCCGCGAGATGGTCTCGCCATGACCGTCCGCCACAGCGTCCACGCCGAGCCGCCCCATTGCCAGCATCAGCCGGGCCACCGGCTTATGGGCGAGCAGCGGCACATGGCCGAAGATGTCGTGGAAGCAGTCCGGCTCTTCGAGATAGTCGAGGCTGTCCGCCGAACGGATGAAGTTGCCGATCGGAAAGCAGCACTCGGCCAGCATGGCGAAGAAGGCATCGTCCGGCACAAGCCCCGGCACCGATACGCAGCGCCAGCCGGTTAGCCGCTCGAGCCGCTCATTGAGCCGGCCAAGCTCCGGGATACCGGGCTGATCGAGGCCGAGCTTGGGAATCCCCTCAAGGAACGGAGTCACGATCCGCGAGCCGAGGTACGGCAGCTGACGGGCGAACAGCGTGTCCCAAACGCCATGCTCCCCGACGGTAAAATGCTGCCAGTCCTGCGGCACCAAATAGTCGCGCCAGCTGGCCGGCTGGCGATCGACCTTATGGTTGAAATCGGGCTGGAACATTCGAAACTCCTGATTCGCGAGGGCAATAAAAAACCCCGCCGAAGCGAGGTTTGGCGGGGCGGTGGTCCGGTTGCCGAGGGCGTAAAAAGCCTCAGCCGGTCTCCACCGCGACAAGATAATAGCGGACCATGGCCGACGGCATGGTCGGTGAAGCAACGGCAAAGGCGGCAGTCGCGGTCATTACGGCTCCCTTATCTTACTCCTCGACTGAACGAAAGATGGCCGACATTGGTTGCGAGCCCAGTTCTCCCCGCTTAATCATTGGGGCCATCGACAACTTCATGTGGAGGTCCAGTTGAGCATGAGCAAATGGATCAGGCAGATCCATCGCTGGCTGGCGATTCTGTTCACTTTGACGGTGATTGCCAACTTGGTGGCCATGACGCAGGGAACGCCCCCGGCCTGGATCACTTACTCGCCGCTGCCGCCGCTGTTCCTGATGATGGCGACGGGCCTCTACATGTTCGCGCTGCCCTACGTCGCGGCGCGGAAGGGCAAGCGGAGGCAAGCATGAGCGACTCGGCAGCGATCGACGCCAAGATCGATTCCCTGCCCGACTGGCGGGGCAAGGCGCTCGCCAAGGTCCGCGGCCTGATCAACCAGGCCGATCCCGATGTGATCGAGGAGGTGAAGTGGCGGAAGGCGTCGAACCCGCTGGGCGTTCCGACCTGGTCGCACGATGGCATCATCTGCACCGGCGAGACCTATAAGGATAAGATCAAGCTGACCTTCGCCAAAGGTGCATCGCTGCCCGATCCATCGGGCCTGTTCAACTCCAGCCTGGACGGCAACACTAGGCGGGCAATCGACTTGTCCGACGGCGAGGACGTCAACGAAGAGGCCTTCAAGGCGCTGATCCGCGCGGCGGTGAGCTTCAACCAATCGGCCTAGGTTCGGGCTTCATTTGGCGCGGCGCGGTCTCGTCCATGGTCAGGAACAAGGGCAACACCGCCAATGCCACCACCGCGATCATCACTCCCGGCACGCTCGGCCAGCCGGTCCGTTCGAGCAGCAGCTGCGCGAAATAAGGCGTGAGCCCGCCAAAGATGGCGGTTGCAAAGGTCGCGCCCAGGGCGAGCCCGCTAAGCCGGCCTTCGCCGCCAAACTGCTCCGCCGTCGCGACCGCTCCGACCGCGCTGACTCCGCCGGCGACCATTGCCAGGATGACCGCGCCGGCCAACGCCTCGACTTGCGAGCCGGCGGCCATCAGCGAGAACATCGTCATCGGCAGAAGTGCGCTCAACAGGCAAAGCGCGGCCAGCACCGGCTTTCGGCCATAGCGGTCCGACAAAGCGCCGACCAACGGCGTCACGGCAATCACCATCACCGCCGCTAGGGTCGACAGCCACAGCGAATCGCGCTCGGTCATCGCCCCGGCGGTGGTCAGGAAGGCCGGGACATAGGTAATGCCGACATAATAGGTGATCGAACCGAGCGAGGAGATGGCGAAGGCGCGCAAGATGCCGCCGCGATGACGGGTCAGCGTGTGGCGGATTGGGTTGGATGGCACCGTCCCTTCTGCGCATTGCCGTTCGAAGTCCGGGGATTCGGCCATGGCGTGGCGAGCGATCCAGACGCTTCCTGCCAGCAGCGCTCCGAACAGAAAGGGGATCCGCCAGCCCCAGCTGTCGAGATCCGGTCCGCTCATCAGACTGACGGTAACCGCCGAAATGCCGACGGCCAGCAAGGCGCCGACCTCGCTTGCCGCGGCGGCGAAGGAAGTAACCAGACCGCGCTTTTCGGCGCGTGCGCCCTCCAGCAAATAAGCGACCACGCCGGTATATTCCCCGCCGACGGCAAATCCCATCACGCAGCGCAGCAGGATCAGCAGCCAGCCGGCTGCTGGGCCGACCGCTGCCCGGGTCGGGAGCAGGGCAATGGCCAGCATCGCCGCGGTCATCAGTGCGACCGACAGCAGCAGGGTCCGCTTCCTGCCATAGCGGTCGCCAATATGCCCGAAGAACAGCGCCCCCAGCGGCCTCATCAGATAGGCGACCGCGAATCCGGCGAGCGTGACGATCAGCGATTGCTCACCGCCGCCGAAGAACACCCGCGACAGCACCGTCGCGAAATAAAGATAGAGGGTGAAGTCATACCATTCGACGATGGTGGAGAAGGCGGCGATGGCCTTCGAACCGCGCGACACCTCCGCCGCGGCAAGCTCAGGCATCGGCAAGCCCGTTGATCGCCTCTGCCAGCTTGCGGTCGCGCTCGGTGACTCCGCCCGCGTCATGGCTGGTGAGCCGGAAATCGACCCGGTTCCAGACATTGGTGAACTCGGGATGGTGGTCGACCTTCTCGGCGTAGAGGGCGACGCGGGTCAGGAATGCGAACGCTTCCGCGAAATCCTTGAAGCGGATGGTCCGCTCCAGCGCCTCGCCGCCTTCACTCAGCGTCCATCCGTCGGGAATGTCCATCTGCCGTGCCTACGCCTTGCAATGCATTCCTGCCAAGCGCAGATGGGCCGCGATTAGAGGAGTGAAATTCCATGGCTGCCACCGCCCCTTCCGTCGAGCTCGGCCCCCTCGGCCTCGAGAACCCGATGGGCACCGACGGCTTCGAGTTCGTCGAATATGCCGCGCCCGATCCGGAGCTGCTTCGTGCGCTGTTCGCCAAGATGGGCTTTCCGGCTGTCGCCAGGCACAAGCGCAAAAATGTGACGCTGCACCGCCAGGGCGACATAAACTTCATCATCAACGCCGAGCCGGCGAGCTTCGCCGAGCAGTTCGCCAGGGACCATGGCCCCTGCGCCTGCGCCATGGCGTTCCGGGTCAAGGATGCCAAGGCGGCCCACGCCCGCGCGCTGAGCCTCGGCGCGACCGACGTCAAAAGCGATGTGGCCGAAGGCGAACTAGACATTCCCTGCATCGAAGGAATCGGTGGATCGCGGCTCTATTTCGTCGATCGCTACGGCCACAATGGCACCATCTACGACGTCGATTTCGACTTTTTCGCCGACGCCGCCGAGCAGGAGGCCAGCCACGCCTCCCATCTCACCTATCTCGACCATCTGACGCACAATGTGAACCGGGGCCGGATGGACCATTGGGCGGAGTTCTACGAGCGGCTCTTCAATTTCCGCGAAATCCGCTACTTCGATATCGAAGGGAAGGTGACCGGCCTCTTTTCCAAGGCGATGACCTCACCTTGCGGCAAGATACGCATTCCGCTGAACGAGAGCCAGGACGACAAAAGCCAGATCGAGGAATTCCTGCGCGAATATAAGGGCGAAGGCATCCAGCACATCGCGCTGGGATCGGACGACATCTATCAGACGGTCGACATCCTGCGGGATCGCGGCATTCCGTTCCAGGACACGCCAGACACTTATTATGAGCTGGTCGACGAGCGGGTGAAGGACCACGGCGAGCCCACCGCCGAGCTGGAAAAGCGCCGCATCCTGGTCGACGGCGCGCCGACCGAGGGCCAGGGGCTGCTGCTGCAGATCTTCACCCAGAATGTGATCGGACCGATCTTCTTCGAGATCATCCAGCGCAAGGGCAACGAGGGCTTCGGCGAGGGCAATTTCAAGGCGCTGTTCGAATCGATCGAGCTCGACCAGATCCGCCGCGGGGTGATCGACGCCGAATGAGCCACAATGACGCCGACGCGCTGGCCGGGCGCGTGGCCTTCGCCATGCTGGCCAATGAAGGCACGGGCAAAGCCTGGGGCATCCACATCGAGGAAGCGCGCGAAGGCTATTCGCGCATCCGCATGAAGCTGACCGCCGACATGCTCAACGGTCACGGCAAGGCCCATGGCGGCATGGTTTATGCGCTGGCCGACACCGCCTTCGCCTATGCCTGCAACAGCCGGAATGTTCGGACTGTCGGTGCGCAGGCGACGATGGTCTTCCTCGACGGTGCGGAAGAAGGCGAAGTGCTGGTGGCCGAGGCCCAGGAACAGGCCCTTGTCATGCGGTCGGGCGTCTACAATGTCAGCGTGCGGACCGATACCGGACGCCCGGTCGCTGAGTTCCAGGGATTTTCGAGATCGATCGGCGGCCCCTATATCGAGCCTGGAGAAGTTGATTGACCGAAGCCTTCATCTGCGACGCGGTGCGCACCCCGATCGGCCGCTATGGCGGTTCGCTGAGCAGCGTCCGGGCCGACGACCTTGCGGCGATTCCGATCCGCGCCCTCAAGGAGCGCAATCACCAGGTCGACTGGGCGGCGCTCGATGACATCATCCTCGGCTGCGCCAACCAGGCCGGGGAGGACAATCGCAACCTGGCACGAATGGCCGGACTGCTTGCGGGCCTGCCCGACAGCTCGGGTGGAGTGACGCTGAACCGCCTGTGCGGCTCGGGGCTGGACGCGGTGGCGATGGCGGCGCGGACGATCCGCGGCGGCGACGCCGAGCTGATCATTGCCGGCGGCAGCGAAAGCATGAGCCGCGCGCCGTTCGTCATGCCCAAGGCGACCAGCGCGTTCGACCGCAACGCCGAGATTTATGACACCACCATCGGCTGGCGGTTCGTCAATCCCAAGATGCGCGACGCCTATGGCGACGACACCATGCCAAGCACCGGCGAGAATGTCGCCGAGGAGTATCAAATCGGCCGCGAGGACCAGGACAAGTTCGCGCTACGCAGCCAGCGAAAGGCGGCGGCGGCGCAGGCCAACGGCCGGCTGGCGAAGGAGATCGTCCCGGTCAACATTCCGCAGCGGAAGGGCGATCCTGTCGTCGTCGACACCGACGAACATCCGCGCATGACCAGCATCGAGGCGCTGGCCCGGCTGAAGCCGATCGTGCGCGGCGACGGCACGGTTACTGCCGGCAATGCGTCGGGCGTCAATGACGGTGCAGCGGCGCTGATCGTCGCCAGCGAGGAAGCGGCCAAGCGCCACGGCCTGACGCCGCGTGCCCGGATCCTGGGGGCGGCGGTGGCCGGAGTGCCGCCGCGGATCATGGGCATCGGCCCGGCCCCGGCGACCGAAAAGCTGCTGGCGCGGCTCAGCCTCGCCTTGGCCGATCTCGATGTGATCGAATTGAACGAGGCGTTCGCCGCGCAGGGACTGGCCGTACTTCGGCAACTTGGCCTTGAGGATGAGGACCCGCGCGTTAATCCCAACGGCGGTGCGATCGCGCTCGGCCATCCGCTCGGCATGTCGGGGGCTAGGCTGGCGCTGACCGCGACCGAGGAGCTTCAGGGCGGATCGGATCGCTACGCGCTCTGCACCATGTGCATCGGTGTCGGCCAGGGGATTGCCCTGGCACTCGAGCGCGTGTGATGGGCGTGCGCGACATCTGGACGGTCCTCAGCCAAATCCCCGATCCCGAGATCCCGGCAGTGTCGGTGCTCGACCTTGGCATCGTGCGGTCGGTCGAGGAGGACAAGGTCACCATCACCCCGACCTATTCGGGCTGTCCCGCCACGCAGTTCATCGAACAAAGCATCCGCGAAGCGCTCGACGCGGCCGGCTATCGCGATGTCGCGATCGCGACGGTGCTGTCGCCTCCATGGTCGACCGACTGGATCAGCGAGCAAGGCAAGGAGAAGCTGCGCGCCTATGGCATCGCCCCGCCCGAGCTGGCCAAGGCGGCAACCTGCCCGCGCTGCGGATCGACCGATACGGAAGAAGTCAGCCGGTTCGGCTCAACCCCCTGCAAGGCGCAGTGGCGTTGCCGCGATTGCCTGGAGCCGTTCGACCGCTTCAAGTGCCACTAACCCCAACATCACCCGCATTGCCCGCGGTGCAGCAGCTTGTGATCAGCCAGCACCAAGGCGACCATCGCCTCGACGACCGGCGCGCCGCGAATGCCGACGCAGGGGTCGTGACGGCCCTTGCCGCCAATGCTGGACGTCGGCTTGAATGCGACCCGCAGGACGATCGCCCGGCCGGTTGAAATGCCGCCGTCGATCCCGCTGGCCTGCTTGGCATCCATGCTTTCGCTGCCCCGGGCTCGACCGGCAGCAAAGCCCTCGCCAATCTCGACGCCCTTGACGGCATTGATGCCCATGCAGGCGGCCGCCAGCTCGGCATCGAGCTTGGCGTAAATGGGGGCGCCCCAGCCGGCGGGGACGCCGATTGCGACGCATTCGACGATCGCGCCGAGACTGTCACCGGCCGACCGGGCCTCGTCGAGCATCGCCTCCCAGCGGCTTTCGTCGGCCTCGCCGCCAATCTCGGCCACGCTGGCGGCGATGTTGGCTTCGGGCACCACGAGCCGTGCAACCGCTCCGCCAGCCACCCGCATCGCTGTCTCCCGCGCCGAGGCCCGGCCGCCGCCGCGAGGGTCGCGGAAGCCATATTTTGCGTCGTAAGTGAATTCCGCGTGCCCCGGCCGGTGGGGCGCGTCGCTTGGATAATCAGCCGGCCGGGCATCGAGATTGTCGATCAGCATCGCGATCGGCGTGCCGGTCGTCTTGCCCTCATAGACGCCCGACAGGATCCGAACCTGGTCTGGTTCCTGTCTTGGCGAGACGTTTTTCGAGGTGCCCGGCCGCCGAAGGTCGAGGAACTGCTGGACCCAGCTTTCATCGAGTTCCAACCCCGGCGGGCAACCGTCGATCACGCAGCCGAGCGCCGGCCCATGACTTTCGCCCCAGGTGGTCAATCGAAACAGACGACCGAAGCTGTTGATGCTCATTTGATGGCGGCTCCCAGCGAACGCATCACGTCGGTAAAGCCGGGAAAGCTGGTGCCGATCATTTGCGTTTCGTCAACCTCGACCGGCCGTTCGGCGCCGAGGCCGAGCGTCAGAAAGGCCATCGCAATGCGATGGTCGCCCTGCGTCGCGACGCTTGCGCCGCCGCGCACCTTGGCCCGGCCCAAGATGCGCAATGCGTCGCTTTCAACCAGCGCTGTCACTCCGCAGGCGGTCAGGCCGGCAACGATCGCGCCGAGCCGGTCGCTTTCCTTGATCCGAAGCTCGCTCAAGCCCTCGATGACGCTTTCGCCGTCGGCGAAGGCACAGGCCACGGCCAGCACCGGGATCTCGTCGACCATCGCCGGGACTTGTTCTGCCCGTACACGGCAGGCCCTGAGGGGAGCATGACGAATGGCCAGGTCGGCGACAATTTCGCCCGACTGGATGCGCTCGTTCGAAACGCTGATGTCGGCGCCCATTTGCTCCAGCACTTCGTAGAGGCCGGTGCGCAGCGGATTGACCAGGATTGCGCGGGCCGTGACGGCCGAGCCCCGCACGATTGCCGCCGCGACCAGCGGGAAGGCGGCCGAGGAAGGATCGGCAGCGATACTGAGCCCGCAGCCCATCAGCTCCCGGTTAGTGCCCAGCGAAACTGCCCAGCCGTCCGGCGTATCGTCTACTGCAACCTTACAGCCGAACTGGCCAAGCATGATCTCGCTATGGTCGCGGCTCGGTACTGGTTCGATGATCCTGATCGGCGCGGCGGTGCCCAATCCGGCTAGCAGGATCGCCGACTTGACCTGCGCCGACGCTGGGACGTTGCGATGCTCGATGCCGCCCAGATTGGCGCCCTGGATCGTCAGCGGCAGGCTGCCGCCTCCCTCAATCCCAGCGCCCATTCGAGACAATGGCAGCGTCACGCGCTGCATGGGTCGAGCGGACAAGGAGGAATCACCGGTGAACAGGGCCCGCATCCCGGGTCTCCCCGCGACAGCCCCCATCAGCAGCCTGGCGGTGGTTCCGCTATTGCCGCAATCGACCGCGCATGGCGAGCGCCAGGGTCCGCCGCACACCGACCAGACCTGGCCGCCGTTCTCGATCTTGATGCCGACCTCCCGGAGCGCGTTGACCGTCGCCAGCACATCGTCGCTCTCGAGCAGTCCGCTGATCTGCGTTTCACCCTCGGCCATGGCGCCGAGAATGAGCGCGCGGTGGGAGCA
>Ga0157380_10002547_pt1 | contig 12302 bp, 4 predicted proteins | sample S35metaG_FD_119757 | JGI IMG/M metagenome (GOLD analysis project Ga0157380, IMG submission 119757) | Switchgrass rhizosphere microbial communities from Kellogg Biological Station, Michigan, USA - S3-5 metaG | ecosystem: Host-associated > Plants > Roots > Rhizosphere > Soil | place: USA: Michigan...
GGTGTGCCGAGGCCGACCGTGCGACCCACGGTGCTCGACAGACGACCGAATGTCGTGCCTGCCGTGGCTGCGTTGTAGGGCTGTCCGGGCTGGACGGTGTTCGCCTGCCCAGGCGTCGCCGGAACCGCCGCGTTCAGCGTGCCACCGGGGTTCGCGTAGTTCACGGCGTTGAACATGTTGAAGACCTCGCCACGGAACTCCAGGTCGCTTCGACCGCCGAGGCGGAAATGCTTGGCGAAGAAGAAGTCCACCTGCTGGAAGCTCGGACCATGGACCGAGTTGCGCTCCATGTCGCCGAACGTGCCGGGGAGAGGCGCCGCGAACGCCGCGGGATTCAGATACAGCAGGCCGCCGTCCTTGATGAACGGATCGACGCCTGGTACCACGTCAGGACGACGCACGTTACGCGACGCGCCGCCACCTGGCGTATTGATGACCGCCACACGACCGACTGCCGGACCCGTGTAGTAGAGACCGCTCGCCGTGTCGCGGTAGAGGATGTCCGGCCGCGTCACGAGCACGTTGATCGGCACACCGCTGCGAGCGTTGACGATCCCGCCCACGTCCCAGCCACCGAGCACCGCTTCTGCGAGGCCGCCCGCATTGCTCCCCCACTTCCGGCCCGCGCCGAACGGCAGCGAATACATCAGGCTGACGTTGAACGTGTGGCGCACGTCGAAGTTGTTGTAGCCCTGTTCGTACTCGAACTCCGACTCGGTGCGCGCGTTGTTCGCCGCCGTGTTCGCTTCGTTCGAACCGCCTGACGTGCCGCGGCTGCTGCCGAGCGTGTACTGCATGTTCATCGCTAGGCCCTGCGCCGAGCGACGATTCAGCGAGAGCATCAGCGCGTTGTACTGGTCGTGGCCGCCGCTGGTCTTGAAGTCGACCTCGGCGTATGGGTTCTGCACGCCGGTGACATTGCCGGCGGCATCGCGAGTCACGATCGAGAACTCGCGAATGACGAGCGCCGCATTCGCCGGGTTCGGATTCGTGACCACCTGCGTGATCTGATTGGCGACGCTGCGCAGGAACAGGTTGCGTCCTTGGCTGCCGACGTACGCCGCAGTCGCGCTGAAGTTTCCGCTCAGTTCCTGTTGAACGGACGCGGTGTACTGGTAGACCTTCTCGGGGATCGCATACTCTGCCGCATACGCACGCGGCTGGTAGCTGCGATTGTTCGGGTTGCTGGTGAAATTGTTCACCAGCAGATCCTGATTGATCGGGTAAGCGAGGAACGGGCCGGTGCTCAACGTCGTATTGACGCGGTCGCTCTCAATCGGCTGAATCAGGTCTTCACCTTGACCGGGTCCGACGAAGATGCCGAATCCCGAGCGAAACACCGTCTTGCCGAGCGCGTAGGTTGCTGCGACGCGCGGCTCGAAGTTGTTCCCCTTCGTGCCATGCAGCTGCGTCGTATTCGGGTCGATTTGGCCGGTATCGATGTTGAACTTGACGATCAGGTTGTCCTCGACCTTCAGAGGCGTGAAGTACTCGTAGCGCAAGCCGTAGTTCAGCGTAAAGTTCGCACCGGCGTGCCACTCATCCTGCGCGTAGGCCACGTAGTACTGCTGCCGGGTATTCCGCGGGCCGGTCGCACCGTTATTGAAGACGCTCGGAGCGCTGATGTCGCCCGCATACTGAATGCCGGACGGCTGATTTGCCAGGAACGCCGTGACGTTCGGATAGGAGTACGTCGTGCCACCAAGCTGGTCCGTCGTCATCCGGATCATTCGCACCTCACCCCCGATCTTGGTGAGGTGATTGCCGCGCACCGAAGAGAGTGCATCCGCGAACGCAATCGAATACGGGTCGTAATCGATGCCACGACCGTTGGTGGCGCTGTTCGCACGCACAAGACCGCCAGGAATGACAACACCGGTCGACGCACTCTGGCCGGCAATACCGGTGTTGGCAATCGATCCCGTCAGGTTGATCGCGATTGGGCCGTAGTCGACTCCGCCAACCACCGGCGCGATGCCGCGGACGTGCGCGATCGGCGCGTTGTAACCGACCTTGAACTCGTTCAAAAGACCGCTGCTGAGTGTGCCCTGAAGATTGAAGATCGCGTTGTTGGGCTTATTGGTGACCTCGACAACGCGGCCGCTGATCCCTTCAGGGCGCAACTGGCTGCCATCGTCGCGGAAATAGCGGAAGTATGAGTTCCACTGCGAATTCAGGCGGAGGTCCACACGGAGGCTGAACGCATCCTCCTCGACGTTCTCGAGACTCTGCAGCTGATAGATGTCGAAGTTCGGATCGGTTGATGCACCCGGCAGGAGCACAGCACCCGGCGCCGTGAAGCCCGGACGGAGAGCGGCAATCGCCGGGACCGCCCTCGCCCACGCCGCGGCGCTCGGCGCGGCCTCGACGAAGTTCACGCCGGCGTCGAGACGATACCCTTCATAGCTGCCGAAGAAGAACGCGCGATCCTTCAGGAACGGACCTCCGAACGAGGCACCGAACTGGTGCTGACTCAGAGCGGACTTCGGCAACTCCTGGATGACGCTGCCATCGGCGTTGCGTGTGGAATCGAAGTAGTTCGGCGCGTCCAGTGCATCGTCGCGGTAGTACTCGAACACCGAGCCGCGGAATAAGTTCGAGCCCGACTTGGTTATTACCGATACCTGGCCCCCCGTGCCGGTGCCGAATTCAGCGGGGTAGTTGTTCGACTCGACGCGGAACTCCTGGACGTTCTCGAGGCTTGCTTGAAGCTTGAAGGGCGAGGCGATCTGGCCGGCGATGTTGCCGGGCGACGCATCGATGATCGCCGAGCCCTCGACGCCGTCGAACTTGATGACGTTCTGGTTGTTGGCGCGGCCGCTGAATCGCACGTCGTTCCAGGTGCCGGTGCCGGCATTCTGCGAGCCCGGCGCCTGGAGCATGAGTTGCGACATCTGGCGACCGTTGACCGGCAGGTTCTGGACCTCGCGTTCGCTGACGTTCACGCCGATGCTGGCGGAGCTGAGATCGATTGTGCTGACTTGCGCCTGAACGGTGACCGTTTCGGAAACACCGGCCGCCTGCATCGTCAGGTCGAGCGGGAATTCCTGCCCGGCCACCAGCTGGAGCCCGTCGAACTTCAGCGGAGCGAGCTGACCGAACGTCGCACTAATCGTGTAAACGGAAGGCCTGAGGTTGGGGACGATATACCGCCCCTCGGCATTTGTGGTGACCGTCCGTTCCTCACCCGTGCGCTCGTTCTTGACGACCACGATTGCCCCGGGAACGACCGCGCCCGATGGATCGAGCACGACCCCAGCAAAACGTGCATCCGCCTGCGCAAACGCAAGGGCGGGGATCAAAAGGCCGATCGCGAGCACAAGCGCTACCGACGCCTTCAAAGTTTTCATACGCTCGAAGACTCCTCTGAGAAATTTCCTTGTCCGTGAACGTTCTGAGCCTATCGAGGGCGTGTAACAGGAGATTCACGCAGCCGATTCGCGGCGGTTAATAACAGCTGTGTGAGTGCGCAGATCTGCGACTGTTCCGAGCAGGCGTCTCGGCCGATGAATTTACATACGCGTAACATTGACGTCGTGCTAGTGTCATGAAACTGATGAAGTCAGTCACGCCGCTGGTTGGATGCGTGGCTCTGCTGTCCATCGTCGCGGGAACGACGGGCAGACATCACGACAGTGCTGTCCTGCTGGCCTCGGAAGCACCTGCGCTCGTCCTCAATCTCCACTTCACAAGCTCCGACTCGCTCCCGATCACCAGCCGCCGCGCGCTGATGGCCGAAGCCGAGTCGATCTGGAAGGCTGGGCACGTCCGCCTGAAGTGGCTGCGCGAGAGCACGGAAGCGGATGAGGGTGACACCCTCAGAGTGCTGGTCGTCGCGAGACCAGTGCCGAGAGCCTCGGAGTTCTCACCGTGGACCGTCGCAGAGCTGTTACGGCTGAATGGGACTCAGGCGACGGCGATCGCGTCGACGATTGGGGCCAAGCGAATCGTCGACGAGAGCCGATGGGAGTTGCTGGCGGAGCCGACGGCGCTGCAGGACCAGCGCCTGGGTCTGGTCCTGGGTCGAGCGGTATCTCACGAGATCGGGCACTACCTGCTTCAGACGAATACGCACGCGACGCGTGGGCTCATGCGCGCCCGCATCGAAGCGCGGGAATTCGCCGACCTGCGTTCGGGGACATTCCGGCTCGACCGCGCCGCAGAGGCCCATATGGCCACCATCGCCGCTAAAGGACCCCTCTCTTCAGAGCCAAGTACCGGCTTCTCGTATCCGGCACGGTAAGTTCATCGTTTTCTGCTATTCTCGCGACGTCTGTTCAGAATGAATTGGCGACGCGGGCCCGGGCTACACCTCGCCGTTCTGGTCGGGTACATCGCGACCGCGCTCGTCTTCTCCTGGCCGCTCGCGCTCCATCTCAGCACAGACCTGACCGGCTCGCCTGATGGCGATACCGGCGTCTACGTCTGGAATCAGTGGGTCTTTCAGCACGAGATCCTGGAGCACCGCCGCCTCCCCTTCTTCACCGACTCGATCTTCTCGATGACTCAGGAAGCGAACCTGAGCCTTCACAACTACACCCCGTTTCAGAACCTGCTGGCCCTGCCGCTCTCCGGATGGCTCGGCGTCGTGACGACGTTCAACGTCATTTTCCTGTGCATGTCCGTGCTGACGGCTTACGCCACGTTTCTGCTGGCGAAGCACGTGACCGGCCGGCCGGCGGAGTCGTGGCTGGCAGGGCTGTTGTTCGCGTGGAGTCCGCTGCTCGTCACGCGCGGCATGGGCCACTTCAGCCTCGTGGCAGCGGCACCGCTTGCGATCTTCCTGCTCGTGCTGATGAAGGCGGACGGACAGGAGCGCTTCCGCGATGCGGCGGCGCTCGGCGCCGTCGTCGCGTGGGCGGCAACGGCCGACGCGTACTACGGCGTCTACTGCCTGTTGATTGGCGCCGTCTTTCTCCTCGCCCGCATCTTCGCGATTCACGCCAGCCCACAGTCGGGGCGCTCGCGCGCGTTGCGATGGGCGATCGACGTACTGCTGCTTTGCACGGCCGGCCTCGTGGGCGCCATCGCGATCACCGGCGGCTGGACGTCCACGATTTTCGGCCACGCGATTTCCGCGAAAGGCCTCTACACGCCGATGCTGGTGCTCACCGTGCTCGCGCTGCTGCGCGTGGCCTGGCACGTCCGCGCATCACCACGACCCGAGGCGCGCACGGACGCGTGGCGGCTTGCGTTGCTGACGGCTTCTGCGGGACTCATTGCGACGGCGATCCTCTCACCCGTTCTCTATGCGGTGGGCAAACGAATCAGCTCGAGCAACCTCACGTCGCCAGGCATCATGTGGCGCAGCAGCCCGGCAGGCGTCGACGTGCTGGCACTCGTCATCCCAAATCCGAATCACCCTCTGACTCCGGCCTGGATCGCCGACTGGGTGAAGTCCTTTCAGGGTGGATACCTCGAGAGCGTCGTGTCGGTCCCGATTGTCGTGTTGACGGTGTTGGTTGTCGCGTGGCGCATGGGATGGCGTGCGTCACGCTGGTGGACGATGCTGGCGGTGACGTTTGGAGCGCTGGCGCTCGGCCCGTTCATTCATATCGCGGGGATGAACACCTACATCCCCGGACCGTGGGCCCTGCTTCGATACGTGCCGTTGCTCGGCCTCGCACGCACGCCTGCGCGATTCTCAGTCGTGATGATGCTCGCAGTTGCGGTGCTGTTTGCCGCGGCGCTCGAATGGTTCGGGCGCAGATACCCGAAATATCGCCCTGCGATGCTGACGACGGTCGCGGCGCTGCTCGTGGCCGAATTGCTGCCGGCCCCGCTGACGCTTCACTCAGCGGCCGTTCCGAACTTCTATCATCGCGTCGCTGCGGCGACGGGCGACGTGCGCGTCCTCGAGTTACCCACGGGCGTCCGCGACGGCACATCCAGCGTCGGCAACTTCACCGCCCGGTCGCAGTACTTCCAGACGATGCACGGCAAGCCGCTGATTGGCGGCTATCTGTCGCGTGTGGATCCGGAGAGCAAGTCGGAGGTTCGCCGGATCGACATGATCGATGCACTGATCGTCCTGAGCGAGGGAGGCTCGATCTCACCCGAGCGCGACGCCGCGCTCGTGGCCAGCGGTCCGATGTTCGTCCATGATGCGAACCTCGGGTTCGTCATTGTCGATCGCCTGCGCTCCTCACCAGCACTGATCGACTTCGCCACTCGCGCGTTGCGCCTGCAGCTCGACGAAGTGGACGGCAACTTCGAGCTGTTCGAACCTGCCAAGTAGACCAACCGTCCCTCGTCCCTGGGACCTTAGCGCTTGGTCCGTCCCTGGTCCCTTTGTCCCAAGTCCCGCTTCAAGGTGTGACCGCGCAGCGGACTCGGAACCAAGTACGAAGGACAGAACGCTAGCGCACGTAGAGCGCGAGGCGGGGAAACGCGAAGCGGCCTGCCACATCGTCAATGATGTTCACCTGACAGGTATACAGGCCAGGCCTGAACGCGTCGGCCGGCACCTCGAATTGAAACAGCGCGGCACGCCGATCGGCCGCATCGAGATCCGAGCGCTCGACGAGTGGTGTCTCGAAGACCTTGACGGCCCCGCGATAGAACGCGAGGCTCGTCTTCAAGAGCGCCGAACCGCCAGGCGGCGCCTGCGGCTCATACACCTCGTAGTAGAAGTACATCTTCTGATCCCGATCGACGACATGCGTGAGGCTCGGGAGGAGCTCGACGCCTTCGCGAACGAGCGGATTGTCCGTGCGCTTTTGTCCCGTTGCCGGCCGGATCTGCGTGCTGAGGGTGACCGAACTGACCTTGACGGGAGCCTGCCTGAGGTCGGGGACGAACACGCCGGACTCAAACGAGCCCATCGTTCCGTTGGCGTTCTCGCGCACGACGACCTTCACGACGAAGCGTCCGGGTGGCAGCGTGAGGCCAGCCTGATACAGCAATTGCCGCGACGCGAGACCTGACGCATCCGCCGCGATATCGAGCGTCTCCCGGAAACGACCCACCGGCCGGCCCTGTTCATCGCGAACGATCCCGAGCACGTCGAGCGTGTCGCGCTGCGGCGATTCACGGAGAGCGCCACCAGGCACGGCAACCGACAGCGGCACGTAGTAGCGATCTGGTCCCAGTCGAAACAAACCCGCCGACATCACGACCGGCAAATCGGTCGCCGAGACCGGCGCGGCGAGCTGTTCCTGGAGCTGACGCTCGCGATCCTGGCGATTGGTGTGAGCGAAGTCGCGCTCGGCGTAGTAGCCGGCACGATGCTCGACGCGAAGGCCAGGATTTTTCACCCGCACGGTGATGCGGCGGAAGCGTCCGTCCTTCGACGCATTCGTGCTGTTGTAGCCAAGCAGGTAGTAGAGCGAGGTGTCGCGCTGCACCTGCGTGAAGGCTTCACCGAAATCGTTGGTGTCGGTGAACGCACGTCCACCAGTGTCGGACGCGAGCGTCTGCAACGTCTCCTGCGAGGCAAACAGGCGATCGAACTGCTGATTGACGCCTCGACCCGAGAACGCGCTGACGCCTCGAGCGCTCGGGCGCGACGCATCGCCACCGGGAACGATCGCCTGCAGCCCGCGTGTATCGACCGGATAGATCGACATGTTCGCGCGCACCGCGCTGCTCGTGGTCGCGCGCAACTCGACCTGGTTGTCGGTTCCGCTTCGTGTCATGCCGCCGCTGAAATAGAGCACCGACTTCTTCTGTTCGATCGAACCGAGCATATCGGCCAGCGTGCGGAGGCCGCGCAGTCGCGCGTCGTTGTTGAAGAGATCGTATTCGGCGGTGTCCGCGGTCACCGCGTCTCCACCTGCGGCCGTGACCTCGTCGGCGGCCGCGGTTTCGGCGGCCGGCGCATCGAAGGCAGTCGCATCGACCGCAGTGAACTCGGCGAGCGTCGTCTTCACCTGCTCGCGATCACCGCTGAAGTCCGAGACGACCTTGAGCGTCGTATCAATCGTCGTGATCGCCACGAGATCTGCGTCGCTCATCTGGTGGTCGACATAATCGGCTGCCGCACGCGTCGCGCGCTCGAGCTCTTCGGGCTGCATCGAGCTGAGATCGAACAGCAGCACGATCAGGCGGCGCCCGGAGAGATCGTCCCGCCGCACCGGCGTGGCGGCCGCGGACGACACGGTCGACGGCACCGGCGTGCCGGGCTTGAGCAGCTCGGGAGGCGGCGCAGCCGGCTGCGGTGTCGTCGCGATCTCCTCGACATCGAACGACGTCACCTGCTGCGCTTTGTCGTCCTCGCGCACCTCGAAGTCGGCTGCCGTCAGGCCACGGACCACGGCGCCGTTGCGATCGCGGACGACGACGTCGACGACGACGAGGTTGACGTCGGTTCGAAAGACCGGCTTTGAGCCTTGTTGCGCTCGCGGAGACGCAGTCGTGAGCGAAAGCGCGAGGCCGAGAGCCAGAAGCCGAGAGCCGAGAGTCGATCGGCGCATCAGAACCTGAACCTCACGCCAAGTTGGACGGTTCGCATCGGGCGGATCGTGACGACCTGCCCGAAGGTCGGTGAGTTCACGACTGAGTCGACCGCGCCGAACCGAACGCTGTTGAACAAGTTCGTTGCCTGGAGCTGAATGGAGATCACCTGCGTGTTCGACAGCCGCACGTCACGCGTGAGCGACGCATCGACCTGCTGACTCGCTGGCCCGACGATGGTGTTCCGCGCGGCCGACCCGAACGCGCCCGTGACCGGAACCGCGAAGGCCGACGTGTTGAAGAACCGAAGAAGCGTCGGCTCATCGATCGAGATTGGCGCGCCGGTGTAGTCCGCTCGCAACGTGCCATTGGTGCCACGCGCCACATCCGAGGTGGCCCCCACCAGCCGCGCGGTGAATGGTGTGCCCGACTGCGCAGTGAACGCGCCCGACATCGACCAGCCTCCAAAGAGCGCCGCCCAGCCACCTCCCTTGGTGAGCCACTGCCTGTTCGGACCGAACGGGAGATCGATCTGCAGGTTGCCAGTGAGCTGATGGCGGCGATCGAAACTCGAGAGGCCCCACTCCGCATCGAGGTTGCGATCGTCCTGTGCCACGACGCGCCCGCCACCGCCGATGGAGGAGGCATCGTCTCGCGACTTCGCCAACGTGTAGCTGAGGCTTCCTCCGACGCCCCGGCTTTGCTGCTTGCGCAGCCGGAACGTGCCCGCATGGAGAATCGAAGCGCCTTCCGAGCTTTGCCAGAGGAAGGCCTGCACTCCCTCGATCCGCAGCCCAGCGGGATCACGATTCGGTGCGCGCAAGACGTCGAGATGTGTCCCGCGAGTCCCGGTGTAGCCCGCACCGAACTGCCACCCGCGGCCGGCGTTGCGATTGACGTCGAGGTTCCACGTCTGGATGACGCCGAGCTGATAGTTCTTGTCCACGCCGAAGTTGTTCGTGGTGGTGGACGCATCGACGTTTGCAAATGCGTCCGAGAGCAACAGCGGATCGGTGGTCGATCCGACGTTCGTGCTCGTGACAGCAAACGGTGGCTGTGCCGACAACTGACGCGCGATGGCGGCATAGGCGCCGTTGTTGAAACTGATGCCAAAGCCGCTGCGGACGACCGTGCGCGGAGTCATCCGCCATGCGAGACCGACCCGAGGAGCCACATTGTCGTAGTCGGGGTAGACGAGGCTCGAGGGGAACTCCCCGGTGTAGAGGCCGCTACCTCCAGCCAGCACCGGATCGACAGCCGTGAAGTCGAGGGCTGCATCCAGGTTCACCATCCGCCCCTTGGCTTCGGTGAACGGCCGCACCACTTCGTAGCGCACGCCGAGGTTGAACGTGAGGTTCCCGCGGACACGCCAGTCGTCCTGCACGAACAGGCTGAAGGCTCGTCCCCGCAGGGCAACGCCGTCGGTGTATTGGACACTCGCCTGCTGCGGAGATCCGAGGAGAAAGTCCGCGAAGTCCAGACCGTAGGAACGGACGATCTGTCCCGGAGCGGAATACAACCCGGTGAACACGAACGTACCGCGCGCATCGCTGTTACTCACACCGTCCGAGTCGTCCATCCGGAAGTCACCGCCGATGCGAAACGTGTGTGCACGAACTGGACGCGTCGCGCTGTACATCATCTGGATGCGTCGATCGGTGCGGGCACTGGGCGCCGCATCACGCACGCTGGTGAGACTCGAGAACGACAAGTTCGGCACACCCCACTCGAACGGGTGCGTCGCCACACCGGCGATGCCGGCGTTGCCGGCAACATCGAACGCACCCGCGAATGCGTTCCTCGTGTTCGACGTCGAACGCGTGCCTGTCACCTGCAGGTTGTGCACCCATCGATTGCGAAGGATGTTGAGCGACACGGGCACCGACCACGACGACCCGATGTTGGCGCCACCGAGCAACGGAAACACGTTCACGACGTCGGCGTCGTTGTGACGATACTGAAGCTGCGCGTTGAGTACGACGGCGGTACCTGAACGTCCGCCGCGGCCGCGGCCACCACCTCCACGGCCAAATCCACCCCCTCGTCCGAAAGGTCCGCCACCACGTGCCGGAGTAGCCGAGAAATTGTGCGTGACGCGCACGTCGACGCCATCCGATGTCGAGAGCGCCGTGGCGCTTCGACGGTAGTTCTGCGTCACACCGGGAAGATTGGCGATCGGGATGTATCCAAGCAGGGCGAGTGCTGAGGGATCAAGTCGAGACTGAGGGATGACCCCGCCTGCGAACGGAAGACCTGTCGTCGGATCGACGGGGCCAACCGAAAGGGTCGAAAAATCACCAGCACGCATCGCCTCGCTCGGGACCGTCGCGTATTGATCGACGAGGTTCGTCGAGTGACCGCCTGAGTAGTTGACAAAGAACGTCGTGCGAGTCCCGTCGTACACACCCGGGATTCGCAGCGGCCCCCCGATAGTTGCCCCGAACTGCTGGCGCGCATAGGTCGGATCGGTTTGCGAGTTGGCTCGAAGCGGATACGGCGACGCATCCAGCACGGAGCCGCCGAAGTTGTAGTTCGCCGATCCTTGCAACGTGTTGCCGCCGCGTCCTCGCCCGAAGAAACCTCCGCCGCCTCGTGCTCCGAACCCGCCGGGTCCGCCTTGAGGGCCCGGACCAAATCCGCGCGGACCATCGGCGCCTGCTTGTGCGCCAGCGAACGCGCCGGGTCCACCACCGGGTCCGCCAAAGCGCGGACCGAATCCCTCAGGCGGCTGTGCACCCGCCGCCGCAAACTCACCACGCCCCAGAGCCTCGATTCGATCGCGAAGCTGTCCTCGATCGAGGTTGACCGCCTCGCCGGTCACCGCCACCACGCTCGTCGAGGCCTCGGCTGAAAAGCCAGGCGGCAGGAGTCGCGTCGCGGGATCCCCATCGTCGATGGATGTCGACGAGTTGTCCGCGGCCGCCGCGGCGTTCGACTGAACGAGTTGCAGTTGAGAGAAGCGAGGCTGCCCGCCTGGCTGCGCTGCGCCAGCGCCAAGGCGATTCGGCCGGCGGAGAGAACTTGGCGCTTCGATCACGGGACCAGACGCTTGTCCCAACCCCGCCTGCGCACGCGACGTCAGCACAAGCTGCACATCCAGCGGGACCTCGCACGAATCAGCTGTGACAGCGAGTGTCTGTTCGAAACGAGCGAACGCAGCGAGCTCTGCGGACACCAGGAACTCGCCTTCCGGGACCCTCAGGCGATACGCACCGTTCGGATCAGTGGACGTCGCGGCCACGACCTGCCCGTCACGCGTCGCGGTGACCGATACCCCGGGCAGAGCTGTCCCCGAGTTCACCACGCGGCCAACGATCGTGCAGGCGGGACGCGAGGTCTGTGCCGGCAGAGCCAGCAGAACGCCGCCGCCCACGAGCACCAGGCTCGACAGCGCGACGATCGCCCTCGGGAGTGCTTTCATTCGCGTAATTCGCCCATGATCCTCACATCTACATGGCAGCGGGGTGAAAATCGCGCTGTCATCGTTTCGTCACTTGTGAATCACAGCCTTACCACGGCCGGGCGCTAGACTGAGGACTGTGGCTAGCCCAGTCAGTCCCCGTCCGAACGTCCTCGTGGTCGAGGACGAGTCCAACATCCGAGAACTCGTCGCGCTGCATCTCCGGCTCGAAGAGCTCATCCCCGTCGAATCATCTGACGGCGACAGCGGCCTTTCCGCTGCCCGCTCGCGCAAGTTCGACCTGATCATTCTCGACCTGATGCTCCCGGGCCTCGACGGCGTCACCGTGTGCCGGGCGATCCGTCGCGATTCGCCGAATGCAGACACCCCGATCCTCATGCTCACCGCCAGGCGCGAAGAGTCCGACAAAGTCCTCGGTCTCGATAGCGGCGCCGACGACTACCTGACGAAACCCTTCGGCATTCGAGAACTCCTCGCGCGTGTCAGA
>Ga0157380_10002548_pt1 | contig 12301 bp, 8 predicted proteins | sample S35metaG_FD_119757 | JGI IMG/M metagenome (GOLD analysis project Ga0157380, IMG submission 119757) | Switchgrass rhizosphere microbial communities from Kellogg Biological Station, Michigan, USA - S3-5 metaG | ecosystem: Host-associated > Plants > Roots > Rhizosphere > Soil | place: USA: Michigan...
CAACACGATCCTCGCCGACGGGCTGCGCGACGTGAAGCGCATTCCGCTGGCGCGTGCGCGCGTCGCGGGCACGACGCATCGCTTCGACTACGCGGATTCCTATGTCGCCGATCTGTCGGCGGTGCTCGACCTCGATGTCCTCCGCGGCTCGAAGCTCCGGCTCGGCGTCGATCCGCTCGGCGGGGCCGGCGTCGCCTACTGGGGGATGATCGCCGAGCGCTACGGAATTCCGCTCACCGTCGTGAGCGAGGAGGTCGATCCGACCTTCCGCTTCATGAGCGTCGACTGGGACGGCAAAATCCGGATGGACTGCTCATCGCCGTACGCGATGGCGCAGCTCGTCGGGATGCGCGATCGTTTCGACGTCGCCTTCGCGAACGATGCTGACCACGATCGCCACGGCATCGTGACGCCAACGGCGGGACTGATGAACCCCAATCATTACCTGGCGGTGATGATTTCATATCTGTTTACGCACCGAGACGCGTGGTCGCCAGCAGCTGCGGTCGGCAAGACAGTGGTGAGCAGCAGCATCATCGATCGCGTCTCGAAGAGCCTGGGCCGCCGCGTCCTCGAAGTGCCGGTCGGATTCAAATGGTTCGTCGATGGCCTGCTGGATGGCTCGCTCGGCTTCGGCGGCGAGGAAAGCGCTGGCGCCTCATTCCTCCGCATCGACGGGTCGACGTGGACGACAGATAAGGACGGCATGATTGCCGGCCTCCTCGCGGCCGAAATCACTGCGGTCCTCGGCATGGATCCTGGAGCGCGCTACGCCGGGCTGACGCGCGACCTCGGATCACCGATCTACGAACGCATTGACGCCCCCGCGACCGTCGAACAGAAGCGACGGTTCAAGCAGCTCGCACCTGAGCAGATCGATGCAAGAGCGCTCGCCGGCGAGCCGATCCGTTCGATCATGACCACCGCGCCCGGCAACGGCGAATCCATTGGCGGCTTGAAGGTTGTGACGGACGAAGGCTGGTTTGCGGTGCGTCCGTCCGGCACGGAAGACGTGTACAAGCTCTACGCGGAAAGCTTTCGCGATTCCGCTCATCTCGAGCAGATCCAGGCAGAGGCGCAGGCGATCGTCGGCAGGCTGTTCGCGTAAGGCGTTCAACGGCGAGGGACTTACCTGTCCCTACCAGAAAGTCCGTACGTGCGTTTCAATGGGGGTCTCGGCACCTGGGAACAGCTGACGACGTGATGCCGGTCGGCGTCTCCGGCGTGACGTTCCCCGACAACGGCGCCCTCACGGTCGACTTGGGCCGAAGGGGTCGCCTGCCGCCACGTCAGCTCTAGCACAGCAACCAGGCAGGCAACGGGCGGACTGTACCTGTTTTGTACCTGGACCCCGGCTTTCCTGCCGATCTCGCCGATCGGGCGCTTCGATTCGTTCAGATCGTTAAGGAATTCGTCGATGCTGGTGGACCAACTCCCGCCGCCTCCACCATCATTTCTGCCAATGATTCAGGCCTCAAAACAGGAGTTGCCGGGACTCCTGTACCTAAATTGCCGTGCGTGTGGGTTTCGACAGGCGCGACAAAGGTGTGGGTAGAGATCCCACGAGACCGAGACGCGATCTGGGGCTGCCTCCAACAATATGCGTCTGCCGAGCGACGCCGCGAGCTACCACATGTCGAACCGCGCTTCAGTAAGTTCTACACCTCGAAGACAGGTCTCCGGCTCCAAGGTATCCTTCGGATTCTTGGTGGGGTCTCTTCAGCCCGACGATTGTTCGAGGATTACTACTGGCAACGGGTCTTCCTTACCTTGGCAGGGGTGGCGCGAAACGCCGTCGAGAAGAGAACATCGCACGCAGAGCGACTTCTTGCTGATTTCTTCAAAGAGAATCGCGAACCCGATTTCTGCAGAAGGCACCCGCGGATCAGAGCTCGCGCTTCACTTCAACCGGCGATTCGTAATGCGCCGCGAAAGACCCGGGGCCGTAACGATGCGCGAGCTTCAGACCTGGTTCGGACAATGGAAGGGCGAAGGGATTCGTGCCGGTGGCAGTCAAGCAGAATGGTGGAATCATCACAGTTCGTTCGACGACTGGCGACGCTCCGAGTTGGATCGCCTCCTTGAGGCGGGCCTCCTGGAACAGGGCTGCACTGAGAAGAGGCGCCAGTGACCACCCGGGAACGTCGCAACCTCGCGATTCCTATCGGAGTTCTGTTGGTCTTGACGAGCCTCGTGACGAGTGGCGCCGTACTCGAGGCCACGGTGTTACCAGAAGGCACGTTCGTGGGCACGACCCGCCGCGCGGCGGCGCTCGTGGCTTGTAGAGTGCTGTTGCTCCTCGCTGCGATATGTCTCATCGCTAAACGACCTCGCGTCACATCCGTTCACATCGCCGCCCTCGCAGTGGCGAGCGTCGTCGCCGGCGTCCTCTCTGTGGCTCTCCTGCAATTTGCCTACACACCTCCGCGCATTCCCAGCGGCTGGCGCTCCTTCGCTCCGGTGGCTGAACGGAATGAGCTGGGCTATAGAGGCCGTAAGATCAGTTATTCCTCTGACGATTTCGTCGTCCTGTTACTGGGGGACTCTCAAGTGGAGGCCATGGCCCTCCCCTTCGATGCAATGCCGGAGCGACTGTTGGAGAGCGCTCTCCAGGGGCGAGGCCGACATGTTCGCGTCTTCAGTGTAGGGACCGGCGGCTACGGCCAGGACCAGGAACTTCTCGCCCTGGATGAGTATTTCCGGACGAATAGAGCAGACCTCGTCGTGCTATGGCAGACGCAGAGCAACGACATTTGGAACAATCTCTTCAAGACCCACATGCTCAATCGGAACCCGAAGCCTACGTTCTGGCTCGACCACGAAGGGCTTCTTCAGGGCCCAAGCGAACAACTGGGAGAGTCGATAGGCGATTCGCCATTCGTGCTGACCGCGCTTTGGAGGCGAGTGTTCGGTCTGTCGCGACGCGATCGAGACTGGGAACAGACGCTGCCGGAGCCATACTCACCTCTCACGAGCTACGGCGGGTCGGCGAACAACACCTGGCAAAAGCGGTGGAACGCCAATGTGGGCTTCATGCGTGACGAAAACTTGGCGACCGAGAAGAGCCATATGGCCGTGATGCTGACGCCGCGCAGTAAGCGCATGCAGTACGGTCTCGATCTCACACGCGCCCTGACTCTGCGCATATCTGAGACCGTCACCGCGCAGCACGGCCGTTTCGTCGTGCTGCAGACCGAGACAAACGACACAGCGCCAGCTCGCGACGAGGTCTACAGCCTCAACGGCAGGTATTACAAGGTATCCCGCGACCAGTTCTACGCGAACTGGGAGTACATCAATCGCGGCCTTGCGGTCGAAGTCATTCGCGTTACCGTAAAAGATTGGCGAGTGTCGGCGGAGGACGGACACCTTAACGCTGAGGCGACGAATCAGGCGATGTCGCTTGTGGCTGACCGCCTGCAAGCCTGTGCCTACCAGAAATGCCGTACATGTTGCCTGGATTGAGGTTACGGCCGATCTCCGCTAGCCTCGAGGCGTGAGTTCTGTCGTCGTCTCTTTGCTCCACTCGGGGCGGTTCCTGATCCGCTCACGCGCCGCGTTGCACTTGGAGATCATCGCGCTCCGACACCAATTGGCCATCGTGAATCGATCGCGTCGCCCACGTCTTCGTGTGACGTCGGCAGATCGGATGCTCTGGGCGTGGCTCTCACGAGCATGGCATGGCTGGCGAACGGCGGTGCACATCGTCAAGCCAGAGACCGTGGTCGCCTGGCACCGGCGCGGATTCCGTCTGTTCTGGACGTGGAGGAGTCGACAACGTACTGGGCGCCCAGGCATCCCACTCGACGTGCGCGCCCTGATCCGTCAGCTGTCCACCGCGAATCCCCTCTGGGGTGCGCCGCGAATCCACGGCGAGCTCCAGAAGCTGGGAATCTCGGTCAGTCATTCGACCGTCGCCACGTACATGCGACGGCACCCGCGCCCACCGTCCCAGACGTGGCGCACCTTCCTCACCAACCATACCAGCCAGATTGTGGCCGCCTTGTTTGTCGTACCGACCGTGACCTTTCGGCTCCTGTTCGTGCTCGTCCTCTTGGGACACGACCGTCGCCGCATCGTGCATGTGGCGGTCACCGAGCATCCCACGGCGGCCTGGACCGCCCAGCAGCTTCGGAACGCCTTCTCTGAGGACCAGGCGCCCGGCTATCTCCTGCATGATCGGGATGGCACGTTCGCCGCGGTCGCCACCACCGTCGCGGGCATGCACATCCAGAGCATCCGCACGGCGCCGCGCTCGCCGTGGCAGAACGCCTACGTCGAGCGCGTCATCGGCTCGATCCGGCGCGAGTGCCTGGATCACGTTATCGTCGCGAACGAGGCCGGATTGCGCCGAGTGCTCGCGGCCTACGTCGCGTACTACATGCGCTCGCTCGCGCACGCACCTCGCACTCGGAAAGGACAGCCCGGTGGCTCGGCCGGTCCAATCACCATCAGCCGGACCCATCTCGCCTTGCCGACGCCGCGCAGGCGCCGCAACGCCACGTCATGCGCCTTCAGATGGAGTTTTTGACAGGCACAGCCATTTGCGACTGACAGACCCTGACTTGGGCGGCGGCGCCGATCGGTCCGATCGACGCCGTCGCCTCCCTCAGTCTCAGGGATTGACGAAAAACACGGCCAGGGCGTTGTTCATGTCTCGCGCCGCACAGAAAATGCCGTCGTCATGGCGCACCGCCGCTCGATGTGCGCAACCCGGATCCGACGTGAAGCGCCCCGGGACGCTTTGGAACCCCGAGCTGAAACCGGTGCTCGGGTTGAGGCGAATCGCTTCGATGTAGTTCTCGGTGGCCCGTCCCACGCAGATCACTCGGTTGAAACCTTCGTTTGCGGGGGCACAACTCGGATCCCCAACCCAGGTTCCTCCCAGATTCTGGAACGCCGACTTGGCGGTCATGCTGAAGCGGACCGCGACCAGGGCATTGTTGACGTCTCTGATGGCGCAGGTGGCGGTTCCTGACCCCGTATTCGCGCAACTCGGACTCCCGACGAATTTCCCTCCCAGGCTCTTGAACCCCGAGGTGTAGCCGGTCTGCGGACCAAAGCGGATCCCGAACAGGCTGTTGTCGGTGCCTTTCACGGCGCAGATCACTTGGTTGAAGCCGCCTTTCGCCGCGACACAACTCGGATTGTCGACGATGGTTCCTCCGAGGGCCTGCCACGGCGTGGCGCCTCCAGCATTGAAGCGGATCGCGACCAGGTGATTGTTGCGGTCGACCGCCGCACAGGTGGCCCAGATGTTCCCCCCGCTCGAACCGGTCAGGACACAACTCGGATCGCCGGCGATCTGTCCTCCCAGGTTGAGGTAGGTATTCTGCCTTCCATTGCCGCTTGTGAAGTCGAAATTGGTGCGAGAGGAAACGATCGCGACCAGTGAATTGTCAGCGCCCACCCCCGCGCAGATCATGGTGTTGGTCTCGGTGGTCACCGCCACTTCTTCGGTGCACGTGGGATTCCTCACGGTTTCGAAGCGCGTCTCCCTGACGCAGAAGCACGCAGGATCGAACCTGATGTCGCTCAATTCGACGACAGGAGAAATGTTTGATGGAGGAAGAAAGACATCCGTGAAGGTGAAGCCGAACACGCTGTTGTCGGAGGCTCTCGCCGCACAGTTGTACTCCTGGTTAGCCCCGGTGGCCCCCGGCCTGCACGTTGGCCGACCGGTGAATTGTCCCGAGACGGTCTGGTATTGCTGCGCCCCCGCTTCGGTCTGCAGCAGAGATAGAGATGCGGTGACGAGAGCCGTCACGCTGAGGAGCCTCAACAGTCGCGGATTCATGCCACTCTCCCATCGCGCGGGCTCTGTTCGGCGACTCGATGCCGAGAAGGCCGCTCGCTGGTGAGGTAAGCAACGAACCTGGACCAGACCCGCCACGACGGGGTGGCGGGTTCCGCGGCGGTTCGTTGCTTACCTCACCAGGACCGGCCTGCGTCGCAATGAACCGCCGGGAGGGGAGAGTGTCATGCGCATCGGATTATCTGCCACGGTCGTGGTCTTCGGGTTGCTTCTGACGGGCGCTGTCGCTCCCGCGACGGCTGCGCCGATCAGCTATGTAGAGTCGGTCTCTGGCGACCTTGCCACGGCTCTCCCTGCACCGACCGTCTTCACGCTCGACGCGGGAGTGAACACGGTTTCCGGCACGTTGGCGTTCACGCAAGCCGACGGGCTCGAGCGGGACAGTTTCGCGGTGAGCGTGCCGGTCGGCATGCAGTTGACCTCGATCTCGTTTGCATTTACGACCACGCTGGTGGGGCACAATGACTTTGCCGAGAAGGTATTCACGTTCGATTTTGGCAACCTCTTCCCTCAGTTCCCCATCCCGGCGTTTGGCATCATCGATGTCATGGGTGCGAGTCCAGTCGACGTATTCGCGATCGCCTTGCCGGTCGGCCCAGGGGTCTACGGCATCTTCGATAATGGCGGGCAAATCGGCGGTCCGGGTTTCACGGCCGACTACACCTGGAGTCTGACTGTGGTACCGACGGCCGTGCCTGAGCCGGCCTTGCTGGTGTCGCTGGGCGCCGGGCTGTGCGGCGCGTTCCTGCGACGTTATCGGCATCAACGCTAGCCGTTACGGACGGTCAGGTCGCGGCCTGACCGTCCCCCGTCAGTTCACGGAAGAGCCACGCGCGTGCCAGGCTCCATTCGCGCTGCACGGTGCGCACGGACATGTTCAGCACTTCGGCCGCTTCGGTCTCGGTGAGCCCGCCGAAGAAGCGCAGCTCCACCAGCTGACTCTTTCGCTCGTCGAACTTGGCCAGTTTGCTCAACGCTTCGTCGAGCGCCACGATGTCTGCCGTACGCTCTGCGACAACGGCACCCGCTTCCTCGAGGGGCACGACCACAACCTGCGCACCGCGTTTCTGCCGTCCACGGCTGACGGCGTGACTCACGAGAATGCGCCGCATCATCTTCGCCGCCACGGCAAAGAAGTGGGCCCGGTCTTGCCAGTCGACCGACTTCCACGCAACCAGGCGGAGGTAGGCTTCGTTGATCAGGGCCGTTGGCTGCAGCGTATGGCCAGGCGCTTCCCGGCCGAGGTAGAGCCGGGCCAATCGTCGCAGTTCGCCTTCTACCAGCGGCGCGAGCTGGTCGAGCGCCAGCTTGTTGCCTTTACTCCAGGCAACCAAGAGCTCAGTGACCTCGCTGCTGGAGGGGTCCAGGTGTGGCATCACGGCGCGTAGCGGGTGAGATCGACCTCGTCCACGGTCATGACATCGAGCACCTGTCGCACCTCTTGCGTGATGAGGACATGCCGTTCGTCCGGTGAAACGGAGATGCCGTCACCGACCTCTCGTTCGAACGTGACAATCGGCGCTACCCTCCGATCCTGCGGGCGCGTTGCGACAAGACTCCAGGGCTCGTGGGGCGAACGTCGCGTCACCGCGTAAACGGCGCCGCTCGTCACCGCAAAAGACCCCGGCGAATGGATGGACGAGAAGAGCTGCGTCAGGTGACCCCCTCCCGCCGGTCGCATCAAGAGATCGGTGCCGCGGACGTACACCAGCGTGCCGCCGTCTGGCGTGAACTGCAGCGCGGTGCCTGGAAGGGTCTCGATCAGTTCGGGCGTGCCGCCTTGCGCGGGCATGCGCCAGATGCGTGGCGCCCGCTGCCGGGCGATCCGGAAATACAACCATTGACCATCGGCGGAATACACTGGCAGGTCGGCCTCGTCACCGACGAGGAGCCGCAGCGCGCCGGTGGCGGCGTCGACTTCATGGATGCCAGCCTTGCCGGGGAGGGTGCCTGCGATGGCGAGTCGCTTGCCATCCGGCGACCACTCGAGACCATGGATGTGCACCGTCCCCGGCTGGAGCCGCGTGAGCTGCCGTGGCTCCGTGCCGTCAGCGCGGGCGAGCCAGATCTGTTGGGACCCGCTTCGTCCGGAGAGGAAAGCGACCCGGGATCCATCGGGCGAATAGCGCGGAAGTTCATCGATGAACGTGGACTCGATAATCGCCGTCGCGCGGTTCGGGGTCGCGCCACGCTGTCGATCGCCGATGCTGGCGCGGAAGATGTCGGTGTCGCGGCTCGATCGCGTGTACACGATTCGGCTCGTGCCAGGCTCGGCGCCGGGGCCCAGGTCGATGGCGCTGACACCGGTTTCCGCGAGCGGCAGATCCGTTACGGAAGTGCCACTCACTCGCACGAGCTTCAGACGAGCGTCGTCCATTGCGCCACCTGCAAACACCAGGTGCCGGCTGTCGGCTGTCCAGGCGGGAAACGCATTCCAGAGGCCAGCTGACGCGACTTCCGTGGACGGACCCGCGGGACGCATATCGCTCGTCAGATCGAGGACGTGCAGGTGAGCGACGCCCGGCCGGAGGATGCGCGTGAAGGCAATGCGGCGGCCGTCGGGTGAAAAACGCGGCGTGAAGTCGCCCGGCGAGGTTGGCCCCGGACTGGTGAGTGCGAATTTCTCGCCCGATTCGACGGAGATCAGCACCAGGTAGGACTGCGCGTCGACGCCCCAGCCATCCGACGCAACAACGAACCGTCCATCGGGAGAAAAATCGAGGTAGGCGCTGGGCAAGTCATCTGCGAAGGCGCTCGGCGTGTCCACTTCGCCGATCCTCCGCGGTGGCTGCTGCGAGAGGCCGACAATCAACACGTCACGGCGTGCCGAGTCCTCGGTCTGACTGCGAAGGACGGCAAGCGTCTTCCCGGTCGGCGACCAGGCGGCGCTGAACGCACGTCGTGCCACAACCTGTGGCTGCGCAGCGAGCCCTACTCCCTGGACGACGACGTCAGGCTCCGAGGTTCGAGTCCCCCGCGTATAGGCCACCTGCGCGCCGTCGGGCGAGAGCCGCGGTCCGAATTCGTAGCCGGGGTCGGACGTCAACGGCACTGAGGACAGGGGCGGCAGCGAGGGTACGAACGATTGCACTGCCAGCCGACCCGCGATGGCGAGGGCTATCATCCCGAGCACAATGGCTGGCACCATCCGTCGCCAGCGAAGCTCTGAAGCGGGAAGGTCCCTCCGCCGAACAGGGCCCAGCCGATCTCGAGCGCGTTCGAGATCGCCCGCGAGCTCGTCCATCGTCTGATATCTGCGGTCGCGCTCTTTTACCAGCGCCTTGGCAATGGTCGATCTGAGCGGCTCGTCGACGCTCGTCAGTGCCGCGTCCTGAAGGTGATCTTCGGGGGCAAGCAGCGACGCAAACACTTCGGCCGTGCTCTCCTGCGGAAACCGGCGCTGCCCGACGGCCATCTCGTAGAGCACCGCGCCGAGGCTGAAGATGTCGGTCCGCGCATCCAGCGGCAGTCCACGGGCTTGCTCCGGCGACATGTACCGCGGCGTGCCCATGACGACCCCGGACCCGCTCGGCGCCGGCGACACCGCATCACTCGCCCTGGTCGCAATCCTGGCCAGGCCAAAGTCGACCACCTTCACGAGGCCATCGGGCCGGAGCATGATGTTCTCGGGCTTGACATCGCGATGCACGATGCCCGCCCTGTGGGCTGCACTGAGTGCTGCTGCACACTGGATGGCGACGGCGATCGCGTCCGCCTGGTCCAATCGTCCCTTGCTCAGCCGGTCGCGAAGCGAGACCCCTTCGATGAACTCGGTCGCGATGAAGTGCGTCCCGTTCACTTCGCCGATTTCGTAGACGGTGATGATGTTGGGATGATTGAGTGCCGACGCCGCCTGTGCTTCGCGGATGAAGCGCCATACGAAGGAGGGATCCCGCGTGTAATGCGGATGCAACAGCTTGAGTGCGGCAAGACGTCCGAGTCGCGAATCACGCGCGACGTAGACTTGACCAATCGCGCCGGCGCCTATCGGCGAGAGCCTCTCATAGGGGCCCAACGATCGGCCGTCGAGCGAGTTCGCGGGCGCGCCGACGGCGTCGAGATGTGCCTGGAGCTGTCCGCGATTGAGGAAGCTTCCCGCGTGGTCGTTGGCGCGGACGAGCGACTCCACTTCCAGGCGCAGCTGCGGGTCATCTGCGCACGCGTCGTCAAGGAACGTCGAGCGCTGGTCGGGTGAGTGGGCCAAGGCGGCGTCATACACCTGCTCGATCCGTTTCCAGCGCTCGACATCTACACTTTGGCTCGGCTCCACGATGTCTGAATTGTTGCGGTAGCCAATTGTAGTGCCCGCGGAAATCGGTGCAGGCGACGATTTTGTCCCTTCACCTCGATGTCTCGTCGTTGGTCATCAGGCGAGGGCCCGATGTGCACGGATGGGGTAGAGCGATGCGAATGCTGATGCCGATGCGGAGAAGACGTTGATCGCGGGTTCCGACCGATCGTGGTGCCGCGGCGCCCAACTCGTGGCTGTCGCGGCGTTGAGCTCAGCCGGGTTGCTCGCCGCATGCACGCAACGGGTGGAGCCAATCAGGATCGGCGTCATGCACTCGCTGACGGGGACGATGGCGATCTCGGAAACGTCGCTGCGCGATGCAGTGCTCATGGCCGTGGACGAGATCAATGCCGAAGGTGGCGTTCTGGGTCGTCGCATCGAGCCGGTCGTCGTAGATCCTCGATCGAACTGGGATCTGTTCGCCGAGCAGGCCCGCGAGCTCCTCACCGAAAAGCAAGTCGCCGCGGTCTTCGGGTGTTGGACTTCGGTGAGCAGGAGGTCGGTGCTGCCGGTCTTCGAGTCGCTGAATGGCCTGCTGTTCTATCCCGTTCAGTACGAAGGCGAGGAGATGAGCCCGAATATCTTCTATACGGGAGCCACTCCCAACCAGCAGCTGATTCCCGCCGCCCAATTCCTGATGAGCCAACAGGGAGGCTCGAAGAAGAAGTTCTATCTCCTCGGAACCGACTATGTGTTTCCGCGTACCGCGAACCGGATTCTGACGGCGTATCTCATGTCGGTCGGTATTCCGCGGGCGAATATCGCCGAGGAGTACACACCATTCGGGCACGCAGACTACCGGACGATTGTCCGCAACCTCAAGGAATTCGGTAAGAACGGTGATGCCGCCGTGCTGTCGACCATCAACGGCGACAGTAACGTCCCGTTCTACAGCGAGCTGGCTACGCAAGGCATCAGTGCGGCCACGCTGCCAGTCATGGCGTTCTCGATTGCCGAAGACGAGTTGCGCCTCATGGACACCCGGCACCTCGTCGGGCACCTGGCCGCGTGGACGTACTACCAGTCGATCGACACGCCGGAGAATCGGCAGTTCGTCGAGGCCTTCAAAAGTTACGCGGAGAACAACGGTCTACCGGGTGGGCGCAGCCGGGTCACCGACGACCCGATCGAAGCAGCGTACTTTGGCGTCTACGTGTGGAAGGCGGCGGTCGAGAAGGCGCGGTCGTTCGAAGTGTCCAAGGTTCGCGCGGCCGTCCTCGGCCTCGAGTTCGATGCCCCCGGCGGCCGCAAACGAATGCATCCGACCAATCAGCACACGTTCAAGCCGGTCTACATCGGACGGATTCGCGCCGACGCGCAATTCGAGGTGGTCTGGCAGACTGGGGAGTTGGTGGAGCCTCAGGCATTCAACGAGTACCTGAAGACCGCGGTCGCTCCGCGCGATTGAGGCCCGACCGCGCATTGAAAGACACGAAGGGCCGCGCTGCGAAGCAACGCGGCCCTCAAAAGTCCGTACGTGCCGTTTTATTGAGGTTCTCGGCCCTGGCGGACGGCTCACGAAGTGAGGTGTCGTCGTCTCCGGCCTCGTGACGTTCTCCCCAACAACGACGGGCGGTCGGAACTGCGCAAGGGTGCGGACCCTCACGGTCGACTTGGGCCGAAGGGTCGTCTGCCGCCACGTCAGCTAGCACAGCGGCAAGGCGGGCGGACTGTACCTGTTTTGTACCTGGACCCCGGCTTTCCTGCCGATCTCGCCGATCGGGCGCTTCGACTTGCTCAGATCGTTAGAGAATTCGGCAATTTGGGTGGATCAACTCCCGCCGCCTCAAATCGAGAAGGCTCTGCGGCGGGAACCGTGGGTGACTCGGCAGGACTGAGCCTCAAGCCCGCGTGCTGCCGGTCTCATCTGGGACGAGTGAAATCCCACAGCCCGCTCTCTCCTTCAGGATTCCGACGACCCAAATGCCGTCTTAGCCATAGGAACGGGGCCAGTTCGAATCGCCGAACGCCCCGCCCGGCCGAGAACCCGCGTGCGAGCGTACACTACCGCGCATGCGAACCAGAGTTGCCGCCGCCGCATGTTTCGCCGTGCTCGCCGCCGTCGCGATCGCGCAGCAGTTTCCGCTAAGACAGAACGTCGAGGTGCTCACGGAAGCGCCGATGCGCCCCGTCAAAGTGAAGGACGGCCTCTACATCATTCGCGGGCCAGCCATGCCCTGCATGACGGGCTGCCG
>Ga0157380_10002549_pt1 | contig 12298 bp, 9 predicted proteins | sample S35metaG_FD_119757 | JGI IMG/M metagenome (GOLD analysis project Ga0157380, IMG submission 119757) | Switchgrass rhizosphere microbial communities from Kellogg Biological Station, Michigan, USA - S3-5 metaG | ecosystem: Host-associated > Plants > Roots > Rhizosphere > Soil | place: USA: Michigan...
TGAGCTGGTTACGATAAGAAAAATAATTATCTAAAGAAATATCCTTTACTCTTATTTTCTCTTCATTACCAGTTTCAATATTCCTTATAATAAACTGTGGGATTTTTTTAAAACTACTATTCACCAGAACCAGGTGCTTTGTGTCAACCCATTGGGGAAACTCCTCATCACCGGCAAAATGTTTTTCATTAGCGGCCCAATTACTTATTGAATCTTTTACATCACCTATTTCTTTTTTATAGAACCCGATGGCATCATTTCTGAATTGCTGGTAATTTAATCCTGTATGTCTTTTTACAGCTTTTTGCAGAGGGTAGAACAATCCTTTGAACCGAACCGCATCGTCAGTAACTTTTCCCCAGATATCATTTCCATATTTTTCGCGGCCATAAGCAGTTAACAGGTATCCCAATTGATAGTGATTGGGTATATAATCACGCAATGATCCATTGCGTAATGTCATCCAGGAATAGTCCTTCTTAGCCGCCCATAGAGATCGGTAACCATTGAAAAAAAATGGTAAGCGTCCTCTGCCTTGATTGCTTGTATAGGTTTCCTGATAAACAGCATCCCCTTCCCAGAACCAATTTGGTATAGCTGTGCTGTTGGCAAAAGAAACGCCCAGTTCGCCTGCCAGTATATAAAACAATCCCGATATACCTTTTCTGAAATTATTATACTGCTGAACATGCCGATACTCATGCAATACCAGTTGCTGGTACCATGGCAAACTGCCCAGCTCGAAACTGTTCTGTTGCGGCGTCATATAAAATTCGCTGCGATAGGGACCAAGTCCAACATATGCATTAGAAATGGTCGTCTGATTCTGCATCACAATATTGATCTTACGAACCTTTTTACCCAGTGTTGATTGTGTGGCTCCTAATTGATGACTAATAGCGGCTATTTCGTTGGCTAGTTTTTGCAGACCATCCGGAAATATAACACGAACCGTATCGGTATTGATTTGCTTCCATTTCAATGATGGAGGATTGCCCCCGAATTGTTGAGCAGAGGAATTAATAACAACGGCAAGCAGGCAAAATAGTAAGAGGGTTTTGGGGGAAGAGTACATGAATGCTCTTTTATTTTGGATCGCTGAATTTCGAATGTGCAAATATGCAAATCAGCAAATGTGCAAATTCTTCAGATTTAAGTTTCAGTATTAATTTATAATATTCCTGATGACGACCAAATATACAGATTTGCTGATTTGTATAAGATTAAGCGGGATTGAGAATACATCGGGAACTATAAATTCAGGTAATATTTGCACATCTGCACATTTTCTCATTTGCACATTATTCATGGTGCATCGTAAGCTTCTTCGCCATTTCCGCACTCATCCCTTCGGCCGAAATACCATATCCACTCACCAGTACTCCCTTTACCCCGTCCTCTTTAGATTCAATACCGTAAACTACGGCCTCATCGGCGGGATCGGTATTACCTTCAAACCGATACACTTCAGTGATTTCGAAATCCGACACATCATATTTCTTATCGTTACATATCAAGCAGTTTTCCTGGAGGTTGAAATCGAGATGGAAACCCCTTTGTTTCAAGCCATTTACAGCCTGCGAAACGGTATCATACGCGATCATAATTTAGAAATTTTGTTACAAGTTACGACATCCCGGTCGTTGGTTCCCAATCGTCTCTCTAAGTCTTCGTTATACCCCGGTTTTTAACCCTGAGTTTTCTTGCTCTTTACGGCCAATAATAGTAGTTTTGCCGCGAACATAAAAAAAGTAAAAATGTCTACAACGTCAAAGAACATTGATTTCAACCTTAAGCACAAAGTAAAAGATATCAGCCTCGCCGAATGGGGCCGCAAAGAAATAAGACTGGCTGAAGCCGAAATGCCTGGTTTGATGAGTATCCGCAAGGAATACGGACCTTCTCAACCACTGAAAGGAGCCCGCGTAGCCGGTTGTTTGCACATGACTATTCAAACTGCCGTTCTCATCGAAACCCTCACTGCACTTGGTGCCGAAGTAAAATGGAGCTCTTGCAATATCTTCTCTACACAAGATCACGCCGCTGCCGCTGTAGCCGCCGCTGGTATCGGAGTATTTGCCTGGAAAGGACAAACGCAGGAAGAAGCGGATTGGTGCATTGAACAAACCCTGTTCTTTGGTGCTGCCGACAAACCCCTTAACATGATTCTTGATGATGGTGGTGATCTTACCAATATGGTTCTGGATACATATCCTGAACTCGTTCAGCATGTAAAAGGAATTTCAGAAGAAACTACAACAGGTGTTCACCGTTTGTATGAAAGAGTAGCGAAAGGTACACTTCCAATGCCTGCTATTAATGTAAACGATTCTGTTACTAAATCTAAATTCGATAATAAATACGGATGTAAAGAATCTCTTGTAGATTCTATCCGCCGCGCTACTGATGTAATGCTGGCTGGTAAAATCGCAGTAGTTGGTGGTTATGGTGATGTAGGTAAAGGTTCTGCTGCTTCATTGGCTGGAGCTGGTTGCCGGGTAATCGTTACTGAAATCGATCCGATCTGCGCATTACAGGCAGCGATGGATGGTTTTGAAGTTAAGAAGATGATTGATGCAGTTAAAGAGGCGGATATCGTTGTTACTGCTTCTGGTTGCCGCGACTTGATCACGGGCGCTCACTTCAAATTAATGAAGGATAAGGCGATCGTTTGTAATATCGGTCACTTCGATATTGAAATCGATATCGCGTGGTTGAATAAGAACTATGGCAGCACAAAAGATACTATCAAACCACAGGTAGATATCTATAATGTAGATGGTAAGGATATCATTATTCTTGCAGAAGGTCGTTTAGTGAACCTTGGATGCGCTACAGGTCACCCTTCTTTTGTAATGAGTAATTCCTTCTCCAATCAAACACTCGCTCAAATCGAACTTTGGAAGAATCATAAGAACTACGATAACAAAGTGTTTGTACTTCCAAAACACCTCGATGAGAAAGTGGCCCGCCTGCACCTCGCAAAAATCGGGGTTGAATTAGACGAACTGACTTCTGCACAATCAGAATACCTCGGTATTACAAAAGAAGGTCCGTTTAAGCCGGAGCATTACCGTTATTAATACAAGCTGCACGCTATTCGCTGCACGCTTTACGCATAGAACCCGCTTCGAGAGAGGCGGGTTTTTATTTCACACTATAATTTGACGCTTGAAACATTGAAATCATGTTCAATACTTCTTTTATTGTTTGTTATTCTGCAGTTATACTCTTGAATAACGAAGTGTAGATCCTGGTATTAACCCAAGGTCTTCGAGTTTGTCGTTAGCTTCGGGTGAAATTTGTAAGCCTTTGAAAGGAATTGGCAATATAGTAACGGTCCAGTTTTCATTGCTCAATGAATAATATTCCGATACCTCTTTTAATGTTTTTCCCGGATAAAGAAATGTCTGGAACCTTTCAATTTCATGTTCATTGTGAATCTCTACAGTGAATCTTATATCATCGCAATTCAATAATTCCTCAATTTCCAATGGGTTGGTTCGAATGTAATATAAAACCTTTGGATCCTCTACGAAAATCCGGACTTTAGTGTTAATAGCATTCTTCGATACAAACTCCTTATATCCTCTTACCATCTGTACCAGCGAAAACACACCTGGAAATCTTCTTAACTTCCCCGAAGCAAGAGACATAATATTAATCGATTTATATTTCGGCGTAAGGTGTTTCAATGCTTCCACGAAACTGTCTGCTACCCGCCTTAAATCCCTGGCATCCCTTGAACTTTTATCGCCTGTCATATCACGTGCAGCTACCCCATAGATATCTGATTTTCCCATTCGCCAGAGGCTTGTATTTCCAATTCTCTTTTTATCCCCTTCCTTTAAATTCAATCGTCTGTAATAATGTTTAAGAAAATCTTTCATTCTACCGGACAGATTAGTATCATTATCTTGATAACCTACACTGAAAACAGTACAAGCGTTATGTTCAGGAAAAGGCATTTTCCCAGATACAATTTCCAATTCAGCAGGCTCAACCTTATATTTTAATGCAGAAAAATCGTTTGGAGCGAAACACAACTTATAGAGTTTATTCGATTTTCCGTTTATGGAATCATGGAACATTTTAATATATGAAGGCAAATCAGAATAATCCCCATCATAATAAATAGCAACAGTGTTAAGCCGGGTATGGAGAAACTGGTGATCCACCGTTCCACTGTCTAAATCTTTTTTTCTGAATAAGGCACAATGAGTATTAGGGTTGCATCCATATTTTTCCAGCACTTCGCCAAAAAGGCCGGTAAAATATTCTTCCGACAGCCCAGATCCAATAAAGAAGAAGGAGTAATTGCGAAACACTTCTGCGAAAACAGAACGGAAAACCTGATTGTTATAGGTTACATTCCGATATTGTCGATGGCCCACTACAATTTCTTCATGGAGATTCATGTTATTTATGCTATTACCAAAATAACCCTGTAATGCCCAATAAGCTGAACCACCTGGTGCCTGCAATATCGTCAATAACGAATGACAATCAATTTGATTTCTCCCAAATACTGAAATCGGTGGGCCATCTATATCATCATGATGCATTTTATAGGCTTCGGTAAACATGGTATCATAATTTGTAGACAATACCAAGGGCCACCAAATCTTACTAAGCCAATTACAATGCTCCGTGGGGTAATTTGAATGATCAGGGGCAATACTCTTTACTACAAACTCTATAAATTTTGATGAATCCTGGTGGATGAGTTTAGTGACTATCTTTTCCGAATTCGAAATTAATTCAGCTGTTGTATACTTTCTCTTTTTCAGCAACTTAACTCCTGCTAACTGAGAAAGATTGGAAATAAATGTTTGCCATGTTGGAATAGAAGGAGCACTTATACCTGAACCAGTGAAAGGGACTAGCTTTCCTTTATTATAAGTACTTACTAGTCTTGGGAGAGCTTCTTCAAAAGAAATAGGTTTGAAACTCATTTCGATTTTTAGTTTGATTAACTAAAATATAAGCTACTTCAATTTTAGATTCCATATTAATACTGATGAAATCCCATACTCACAAATGCCAGCACTACCGGTAACGATTCTCTCCAATAGGTCCAGTTATGTGCGCCGTCCCGTACCCGGTATTCATGTGGGATATCCCTTTTCCTCATTGCAATGTGAACGAGTGAATTTCCTTCAAATAAAAAATCATCATCTCCACAATCGATATACCATCGAACAGATTTTTTAATACTATCCGGCCAATTCTTTACCAATTCCACTACACTCTGACGTTTATAATATTTCTCAATCAATGAATCCGGAAGTCCCGGTGTTGTTCTGCTCACATTTCCTTTCGCAATTTCTATGGTTAGTGGACCCGTACCAGCGCTTAGCGGACAAGCGGATGAAAATAATTCCGGATGATGTAATGCATAGGTAAATGATCCATCTCCACCCATTGATAACCCTGATACGGCCCTAAATCTTTTTTCTGCTTTTATCCGGTACTTTTTTTCAACATAAGGCATCAACTCCTGGAAGAAAAAATCTTCATAGAGCCAGGTACCATTCGCATTGTTCGAATATCCGCGTGTTCCGGTATTGGCATCCGGCATTATAATAATCATCGGTGTTGCCTTGCCTTCATTAATTGCCTTATCGGCAATATTTAATACTTCCCCAAATTGAACCCAACCGGTTTGATCATCACCTCCACCGTGCAACAAATACAACACAGGATAACTGCGTTCGGATTTTTCATAATCCGGAGGCAGGTAAACCGCGTATTTCCTGTCCATCTTTAAAATTTTACTGGTCAGGGTAAGATTATCGTAGACTTTGCCAGTTTGCGCATTCGAGATTAATACACAATTCATGACAATGATCAATATATATAAGTTCTTTTTCATAACAGCAGGCTGGTTTTAGTAATGACTTAAAGATAGTGATTTGCTAGTACCAAGAGTCAAGATGCCAGAGTATAAGAACCAAGAACCCAAGATGCCAAGATCCAAAGAAAGAATACAAAAGAAATACAAAGAAAGAACCCAATAAATTTAAACAGGACTCCAAAATTCGGAGACCCGTTGAAATTTTTTATTTTTTTGTATTCTTTCTTTGATTCTTGGTTTTCTTTTGCCTTTATTCTTTGGATCTTGGCATCTTGGGTTCTTGGTTCTTTTAACCGGATCTTGGCATCTTGGTTCTTGTTTTCTTGGTTTTCACCGTATATTAGACAACCAAAAAAAAATTCTTACATGAGAAAAATCTTGACTGCACTATTGTTCTTCAGCCTGTTCATTCCTTGTTTACTGGAGGCACAGAACTATAGTAATTATGTTCAACAAACGGAGCGCATCAACGCGATCGCCAAGAATTACCCCCAGCTTGCTAAAGTTCGTTCACTAACTAAAACTGCCGGCGGAAAAGATATCTGGCAGATTACTATCGGAAGCGGTAATACTGAAAGCAAACCAGCGATTGTAATTGTTGGAGGCACCGAAGGCAATTATCTCTTAGGAACTGAGCTTGCCATTGGGTTCGCTGAAAACTTGTTACAATCGGGAACGACAGATAGTATCAAGGCGCTGCTCAACAAAACAACTTTCTATGTATTCCCGAATATGAGCCCGGATGCGATGGAACAATATTTCGCCCCATTAAAATACGAACGGCAGGGAAATGCCACCTCAACGGACGACGATCGCGATGGAAAAAACAATGAAGATGGTTTCGAAGATCTGGATGGCAATGGAAAAATTACCTGGATGCGGATTGAATCTCCCATAGGTGATTATAGAACACATCCTGATGATCCACGCGTATTAATCAAAGCTGATAACAGTAAAGGGGAGAAAGGTAAATACCTGTTGATGGCAGAAGGAAGTGATAATGATAAAGATGGTAGTTTCAATGAAGATGGCGAAGGAGGAGTTTGGTTCAATAAGAATTTCACTTACAAGCATCCTTCTTTTACAACAGGTTCCGGTGAATTTGCAGTATCGGAAAACGAAACAAGAGCGCTGCTGGATTATTTGTTTGAACAGTTCAACGTTTATGCTGTTGTAAGTTATGGAAGTAATAATAATCTTAGTACGCCAGTTAGTTTTAATTCACAAGCTGCATCAGCACCCATCACTGCCGGATGGCTTGAACCGGATACCAAGGTGAACGCAATGGTTTCGGAACTTTATAATAAATCCGTAAATCAAAAAGACGCTCCAAAAGCAACTGCCAATGGAGGCGACTTCTACTCATGGGCCTATTTTCATTATGGAAGATATAGTTTCAGTACACCCGGATGGTGGGTTCCAAAATCCAAACCCGATACAACTAAAAAAGAAAAAGCATTCTCTGTAGAAGATGCTGGTGCCAATTACTTACGCTGGTCGGCATCGGAAGGCATTACCAATAATTTCACGGAATGGAAATCGGTTCAGCATCCGGATTTCCCCGGACAGAAAGTAGAAGTAGGGGGTATCGATCCGTTTGTATTGATCACTCCTCCTTATAAACTGGTAGCCGACCTGGTAAAAAAGAATTCGACTTTCCTGGTGAAACTGGCTTCTTATCAACCCGAGTTGGATATCACCAATATTAAAACAGAAAAATTGAGTGATGGATTAACGAGAATAACATTGGAGGTGATTAATAAAGGTGCGCTTGCTTCTCATTCCAAATTAGGAGAAAGAAGTTATTGGGTAAAGCGTATCAATGTTAAGGTGAATACAAGCGCCACACAATCTATCATCAGCGGTAAAAAGATTCAATTACTAAATTCGCTGGAAGGATACAGCTCTCAAAAATTAAGCTGGCTGATCAAAGGAAGCGGTAAGCTGACTATCGAAGCAGGAAGTCCGACTACCGGTAGCAAAACCATCGATGTTACTCTTTAACGTTCATTCAAAAAAAGTTTAGTATGAAAGCTTCGATAAAAAAAATCATTAGCATAATTACAATAGCTGCTGCTGCCTTCTCCGCGAATGCACAAACTGCAGCTCAGATATTCAAAGCATCCGGCTCGCCAGTAAATCCGAAAGTTGCAATTAGCTGGAACAAATATTACGATCACGCCGGCATTACTGAAATCTGTAAAAAAATAGCGGCCGCTTATCCAGATCTTGCCAAAGTAGAATCAATTGGTAAATCTTTTAAAGGACGTGATCTCTGGGTATTGACCATCACCGATTTTAAAAAAGGCGATCCTTCCAAAAAACCCGGAATGTATATTGATGGAAATATTCATTCCAACGAAGTTCAGGGAAGTGAATTTGCTATGTATACCGCCTGGTACCTGACAGAATCATTCAATGATACCAAGTACATTCAGGAACTACTGGCAGACAAAGTATTTTATATCGTTCCTACAATCAACCCGGATGGACGAGACAGTTATTTTCATCAACCTAATAATGGAAGTAGTCCTCGCTCGGGAGTGATACCTGTAGATAACGACCGTGATGGATTGGTGAATGAAGATCCATATGATGACCTGGATGGTGATGGGAACATAGTTTCTATGCGTCGTAAAAATCCAAATGGACGTTTCAAAGTAGATCCGAGCGATCCAAACCGAATGATACAGGTAGGTCCGGAAGAAAAAGGTGATTATGAGTTTTTAGGTCAGGAAGGAAAAGACAATGATGGGGATGGATTAGTGAATGAAGATGGTTATGTATTTGAATACGATCCCAACCGCGATTGGGGCTGGGGATGGCAACCGAATTATATTCAAAATGGCGCATATAAATATCCTTTCTCGCTTCCCGAGAATAGAGCAGTGATGGAATTTGTAATGAAGCATCCCAATATCGCTGCCGCGCAATCTTATCACAATGCCGGTGGTATGATATTACGTGGTCCCGGAGACCCAAATGATTTGGTTACCTACAATGGAGCTGATCTGCAGGTGTACGATGCGATTGGAAAGAAAGGAGAGGAATTACTTCCAGGCTACCGCTATCTTGTGGTATATAAAGATCTTTATTCTGCATATGGTGGTGAGCTCGATTGGTTTTATGGTGGTAGAGGCATTTTCACCTATTCCAATGAACTATGGACCCCTTACCTGATGTTTAATAAAGATGCTACCCGCGATCCACAGGATAATGCTTCGTATCAGTTCGATCGCTATCTCTTATTCAAGGATGCATTTATTCCCTGGCACGAATTCGATCATCCCCAATATGGAAAGATCGAGATCGGTGGTTACAAAAAGAATTTTGGAAGAGCACACCCGGGCTTCCTGTTGGAGAGTGATGCACATCGCAATATGGCATTCACTATTTATCATTGCTATCATACTCCCAGGCTAACTATTGATTCCATATCAGAAAAAGACCTGAGCGATGGATTAAAGCAGGTAACCGCGATTATTTCTAATAGTCGCCTGATGCCAACCCATTCCAACCAGGATCTCAAATACAAAATCGAGCGACCCGATCTGATAACCCTAAGCGGCGCAAAAGTAATTGCCTCTATGATTGTTGAAAACGCCGACCTCAATATATCTTCCGAACAAAAAACCAATCCCGAAACCATCAATGTCCGGAACATTCCGGGATTAGGAACGGTAACGGTAAGATGGATTGTGCAGGGAAGCGGAACGTACACTATTACTGTAGATAGCAAGAAGGGCGGTACAACGAGTAAAACTCGTTAAATGTAAAATCTAAAATATAGAATGTAAAATGTAAAAGTGAGTCGCTGATTATCGGAGACTCACTTTTACATTTTACATTTTAGATTTTACATTCTTCATTTCATTAATTCCTCTGTTTAACTAAAATCCTCTTTCTGTGTTTCGCTCCCCATTGATGCAATTCTCCAATCAATGGTTTTAGAGTTTTGCCGTAGTTGGTTAGTTCGTATTCAACAGAAACCGGCACGGTATCATACACTTTCCGATCGGCCAATTCATTGATCTCAAGTTCCTTTAATTCTTTAGACAACATCTTGGGTGTAATCCCCGGTATTTCGCGCAGCATCTGCTTGAATCGCTTTTTCCCAAATGAAAGAGAGATAATAATCGGGAGTTTCCATTTACCACTGAGTATATCCAACGCATCCTTTACCGGTAACAACATCTTTACACATTCTGTGGAGGAAGCATGTGAAGGGCAGGTACGCTTATCGTGTGTTATTGGGTCCATATAACAAATGTACAAAACCTAACGCTTTCTTTTCCACATCGGTATCCTCGAGTATACCGGTATACTTAAGGGAACTGGTTTAAAATGGATACCAGATCACCCTAAGTTTGTACAAAATTTAATAAAATGAAAAGAGACAAAATCCTTTATTGGATATTCACCGGCCTGGTATCCCTGGGCTTTGCAGCAAGTAGTATCATGTATTTAACGAAAAGCCAGCAATTGGTAGACGGATTTAAGTTCCTCGGCCTTCCTCAATACCTTATTCCGATTTTAGGTCTTGCCAAATTATTAGGAGCCCTGGCATTAATTAATCCCTGGTTTCCTAAGTTAAAAGAATGGGCCTATGCAGGATTTACATTCACACTTATTGGAGCATCGTGGTCACATATCTCGACGAATACTCCTTTCACAGCACCTTTGGTATTTTTTGTACTGGTAGCTATCTCTTATATCTTCTTTACGAGAATAAGCAGACAGCAATCAATCGCGGGCTCTTCAACCGAAAGAGCTACACGTGTTCGTAATCAGGCAATTTTAGTTGATTAATAGGATAGCGCTCACAGAAGAAATATGCTGGTTGGTGAAGATTTGGTGGCGGGTGAAGACACCCGCCACGGGCACCAACCAGTGAGATAGAAAAATGGTTAGAGGTGACAAATGGCTGGTGAGGGCACCAGCCATGGAGCGGTTTTTTTTATCTTCGGAGTATAAGCATTTTGAAAACAACCATGACAATCCGTGATATTGCACGATTTCGATTACTGAACCAACAATTGGCTGCACCAATTTTTTCAACTCCACAACAAGTAGTTAGTTGGATGATTGCTCAGCAGGCGCAGGAGTATACAATGGCAAAATGGGCCATCGGCTTAAGGGCGAAAAATCTCACTGATTCAATTGTTGAAAAGGCATTTAATGAAGGAGCCATTCTTCGCACACACCTGATGAGGCCCACCTGGCATTTTGTTGCACCGGCAGATATTCGCTGGCTACTTGCTCTCACCGCTCCACGGGTTCATGCATTAAGCGCTTTTTATTATCGTCGCGCAGAATTGGATGCCAAATTGTTTTCAAAAACCCAGTCATTAATGATAAAGGCATTGGAAGGTGGAAGACATTTGACCCGTTCCGCATTACAATCCGAATTCGCGAAAGCAAAAATTAAAGCCGAGGGGGAGCGACTTAGTTATATAATGATGCAGGCGGAATTGGAAGGTTTGGTTTGCAGCGGTCCACGGCAAGGGAAACAATTCACCTATGCATTGTTGGAAGAACGAGTAGCTCCTGTGAAGACATTATCAAGAGCTGAAGCACTAACAGAATTTGTACGACGATATTTTACCAGTCGCGGGCCAGCAACCTTACAAGACTTTTCCTATTGGTCAGGTTTAACGTTAAAAGATGCGAAAGAAGGAGCATCCGCCCTACCCTCATCTTTTCTGTATGAAAAAATTAATGGCGAAGATTATATTTTTTTAGAACTTGAATGGAAGGAGAAAAAAAATAATATAACTACATTCCTGATGCCCGACTATGATGAATATGGTATGAGCTATAAAAACCGTAGCGCTTTAATGCATCCTGAATTTCCACCTATTGAAGACAGTGCGGTGTATAGTCACTGGCTGGTGGTAGATGGCAGGATTGCTGGTGACTGGTCAAGAACAGAGAAGAATAAAAAAATTGTTGCTGAAACCAGGTCATCAATCAAGATTAGCAAGTTGAAGGAGAAGGAAGTTGTGAAGGCCGCAAACAGATACAACGCATTCTTCAACAATGAATCTCCTCGGCTGGTGTCTCCACCAGCCGAAATTTAGTATCTCCACCAACCGAAATTTAATTGCTGGCTGGTGGAGAATCTTACTGGCTGGTGGAGACACCAGCCAGAGCAAAAAAATTGGGGCGAACCATTGTTCACCCCATTAACACAACTGCCCACTTTAAACTACTGTATTTATATTTGAATTTATAACACAAAGATGGCTGTACCTTCAACAGAATGCAATAAAGGCCGTAATGAACTGGAGAAAGAGTTGCGGGAATTGAGTTAAGCAAGGGATGAAATACAAAAATTATATTTAGGATAAGTTTAATTTCTAAAATAAAATAAAAGCTATGCGTATTTATTCACTTGTACTGCTGCTGTTTATTTGCAGTCATTCAAAAGCCCAATCTCCA
>Ga0157380_10002551_pt1 | contig 12296 bp, 10 predicted proteins | sample S35metaG_FD_119757 | JGI IMG/M metagenome (GOLD analysis project Ga0157380, IMG submission 119757) | Switchgrass rhizosphere microbial communities from Kellogg Biological Station, Michigan, USA - S3-5 metaG | ecosystem: Host-associated > Plants > Roots > Rhizosphere > Soil | place: USA...
ATCGTGGCGTGCCACCCGGGCACGATGCCCGCCGAGAAGTCGAAGCTCACCACGGTGTGCACGGAGAGCACGAGCGGCGTCGAGAGGCCGGCCAGGATCAGGTAGGCGATCTCGTAGTTGGCCCAGTGACGCGCCGAGCCGCGCCAGCCGACCGCGAAGAAGCCGTAGACCACCTTCACCAGCTGGTTCTGCGCGCGGTCGCGCAGCGTGGCCAGGTCCGGGATCAGCCCGACGTACCAGAAGAGCGCCGACACCGTGGCGTAGGTGGACACCGCGAACACGTCCCAGATCAGCGGGCTCTTGAAGTTGGGCCAGAGGCCCATCGTGTTCGGGTACGGCATCAGCCAGTAGAACCCGATCCAGGAGCGGCCCATGTGCAGGATCGGGAACATCCCGGCGCAGGCCACCGCGAAGAGCGTCATCGCCTCGGCGAAGCGGTTGATCGACGTGCGCCACTGCTGCTTGAGCAGCAGCAGGATCGCCGAGATCAGCGTGCCGGCGTGGCCGATCCCGATCCACCAGACGAAGTTGATGATGTCGAAGGCCCAGCCGATCGGGATGTTGTTGCCCCAGATCCCGATGCCCGTGAACAACAGGTGGGCGACGGTGACGAGCATCACCATCAGCAGCGAGAACGAGATCGCGAATCCCACGAACCAGCCGATCGGCGTCTTCTTCGTGAGGACGAGGCTCGCGATCTTGTCGGTGACCGAGCCGAACGTGTGGCCGGGGCCGATCACGGGGTGAACGACCCTCTCGTCGCTAGCCATGCCGCTCGTCCTGGCCGGAAGCACCGGGAATCTCCGGGTTCGGGTTGCGCACCGCCGCGAGGTAGGTGGTGCGCGGCTTCGTCTGCAGCTCGGCCAGCAGCGCGTAGTTCCGGGGATCCGCCTTCAGCTTCGCGACGCGGCTCGTCTTGTCGTTGACGTCGCCGAACACGATCGCCTGCGCGGGACAGGCCGCCTCGCACGCTGTGACGACGTCGCCGTCCTTCATCTCGCGCCCCTGGTTCTTGGCGTCGATTCTGGCGCGGCTGATCCGCTGCACGCAGTAGGTGCACTTCTCCATGACGCCGCGCGAGCGGACGGTGACCTCTGGATTGCGCTGCATCTTGAAGGTCGGCGTGTCCCAGTCCTGGTACAGCAGGAAGTTGAAGCGCCGCACCTTGTAGGGGCAGTTGTTCGAGCAGTAGCGCGTGCCCACGCAGCGGTTGTAGACCATGTCGTTCAGGCCTTCGTCGCTGTGGACCGTGGCGGCCACCGGGCAGACCACCTCGCAGGGCGCGTTCTCGCACTGCATGCAGGGGATCGGCTGGTGGAAGGTTTCGGGATTCTCGGGCGCGCCCGCGTAGTAGCGGTCGACGCGGATCCAGTGCATCTCGCGCCCGCGGGCGACCTGCTCCTTCCCCACCACCGGCACGTTGTTCTCCGACTGGCAGGCCGTCACGCAGGCGTTGCAGCCCACGCATGCGCTCATGTCGATCGTCATGCCCCAGGCGTGGCCCTTGTACTCGACGGGCGGATAGAGCGAAAGGCCCGGATCGGGCACGTGCCCCAGCTTGTGGACCACGTGCTCGTCCTTCGCGAGCTCGTCCCTCGTCACCGACCGGACCACGTGGCGCTCGTGGGCCTGCTGGTGCTCGGGCTGCTCGATCGTCCAGTGGTCCTGGGTGCAGGCGATGCGCGCCGTCTCGCCGGTCTTCCGAACCTGGAGCCCGGACGCCGTCCAGGGGGCGCTGCTCGTGCGCAGGGCGTAGGCGTCGAAGCCGGTGCCGTTGCCGATCTGGCCGGCGCGCGTGCGGCCGTAGCCGAGGTGCAGCGTCACCACGCCGTCGGCGTGGCCCGGCAGCACCCAGAGCGGCGCCTTCAGCGTGCGGCCGTCGAGCGAGAGCTCGGCGACCTCCGTGACGTGGCCGCGCGCCGTCTGCTCGGTCGCGACGCCGCCGAGCTCGGCCGCGGTTTTCGGGCTGACGAGCGCCAGGTTGTCCCAGGTGACCTTCGTGAGCGGCTTCGGCAGCTCCTGCAGCCAGCCGAGGTTCGCGAAGCGCCCGTCGAAGACCGACGGATCGGGGCGGAACGCGACCTCGAGGCTCGCCGCGGCGGCGGCCGCGGGCGCCGGGATCGTGGACGCGCGCGCCTTCACCGCCTTCGCGGGAAAGGCGCTGCCCGCCACGACGCCGTCGTTGAGCGCGCGGTTCCAGCGCGCCTCGAAGTCGGACGCGCCGAGCGGCGTGCGCCAGTGCGCGCGCACGACGTCGTAGCCCTTCGGCGTGCCCTCCGCGCGGGCGAAGGCGTCGAGCACCTCGATCTCCGACAGCGTGTGGTAGAGCGGCGCGATCAGCGGCTGGACGATCGTCGCGGTGCCGTCGACCGCGCGCAGGTCGCCCCAGCTCTCGAGCGGGTGCGACGCCGGCAGGTGCCAGTGGACGCGGCCCGCGGTCTCGTCGACCGTGAGCCCGTGGTGCACGCGGAACGGCACCTTGTCGAGAGCCTCGACGAGCTTCAGGTCGGCGGGGGCGGCGTAGACGGGGTTCGCGCCGAGCACCACCAGCATCTCGACCTGGCCCTGCGCCATCTCCTCGACGAGCGCCTTGAGCGCCGCGGTCTCGCCGCCCGGCTGGGCCTCGGCCGGCGCCGTGTAGCTCACCGTCGTGCCGATAGCGCCGAGCGCTTCGTTGATCGCGTGGGCGAGGGCGTGGACGGCGGGAGGCTGGCTCTCGCCGGCGAGCACCAGCGCCTTCGAGCCCGCGCGCTTCAGGTCCTTCACGAGCGGAGCCACCCAGTCGTGCGCCACCGCGCCCGAGGCCGGGAGTCCGCAGCCCGCGGCGACCGCGCGCGCGAAGCCCTCGATCGCCGAGCTGCGAAGGGCGAGGCGGTGATCGGCGGACGCGCCGGTCAGGGTCGGCGAGCCCTCGACGACGTAGAGCCGGTTCATCGCCGCGAGCTCCGACCCGCCCCTGCGGCGGGAGGCGAACTCGCGCACGAGCCGCAGGCTTGCCGGGTGGCCCGAGACGAAGTCGGCCTCGAGGCTCAGGATCACGTCGGCCTGGTCGAAACGGTACTGGGGCTCGACGGGCTCGCCGAACGCCATCACGGCTCCGGCGCGCGTGTTGTCGCGCGAGACGGGCTCCCAGCTCACCCACTTCGCCGCGGGCATCGACTGCAGCAGCTCTTGCATCTGCGCCGCCAGCGTCGGCGAGGTGACGCGGCCGGTCAGGATGCGCAGGCCGGCGCCGCCCTTCGCCTTGAGCTTGGCGAGCGGCTCGCGCAGCGCCGCACGGAAGTCGCCCCAGGTCCGCAGCTGCCCGAGGTACAGCACAGCCTTCGAGCGGTCGGGATCGTAGAGCCCGAGCACGTGCGCCTGCCCGAAAGAGTCGGTCGCGCCGAGGCTCGCGGGATGGTCGGGATTGCCCTCGACCTTGGTCGGCCGGCCCTCGTGGCTCTCGACCAGCAGCCCCCGCGCGTAGCCGTCGTGGGATGCGGCCGTCGCGAAGAAGAGCGGGCGGCCGGGCACGAGCGCCTCCGGCTGGCGCACGTACGGCAGGATGCGCTCCTCCGGCTGCTTGGTGCACGCGGTGAGGCCGGCGAGCGCGAGCGACGCGCCCATCAGCGTCAGGAACTCGCGCCGTCCCTTCTCGTCCTCGAACATCGAGGCCTGCTCCGGGAACTCGCGGTGCAGGAAATCCATGAACGCCGGGGTCTTCGCGAGCTCGTCGAGGCTCTTCCAGTAGCGGCGGCGCGCCGCCGCACCCGGGCGGCGAACGCCCTCGAACTCGACCGGCGACGCGGGCAGGTTCTCGTGGCTCATCGGTGACACGTGGAGCAGGACGTGCTGGTCTGGACGCCGTAGTCCAGCGCGAGCTTGCGCCCGAGCTCGAGTTGGTTCGACGGCGGCTGCCAGGCGACGCTGTAGACCTCGGACCTCGGGCGCAGGTACTTCTCCGGCGCGCGGTGGCACTCCAGGCACCATTCCATGAGCAGCGACTTCTCCTGCCAGACAAAGGCCATCTTGTCGATCGGGCCGTGGCAGGTGGTGCAGCCGACGCCCTTGTTCACGTGCGCGCTGTGGTTGAAGTACACGAAGTCGGGCAGGTCGTGCACCTTCACCCACTCGAGCGAGGTCCCGTCCCGGAAGCTCGCGCGCACCGGCTCGAGCGTCGGGCTGTCCTTGAAGATCTGCGAGTGGCAGTTCATGCAGGTCTTGGTGGGCGGGATGCCGGCGACCGCCGACTTGTCGACGCTCGTGTGGCAGTAGCGGCAGTCGATGCCCATGCCGCCGACGTGGTGCAGGTGGTAGAAGGGCACCGGCTGCGAGCGCGCTTCCTTCTGCCGCGTCATGTAGGACGAGCGCGGCCACACGAAGAAGAACGAGCCCAGCACCGCGGCGGCCACGACGCCGCCGATCACCAGCGAGGCCCTGGCGAAGTCGTTAGCCTGTCTCGGGAAAACCTGGGCCATGCTCTCTGGGTGCGCTTCGGGACGAAAACGGACCAGTGAGGCTAGTACACGGCCCTTTCGGCCGTCAACCGGCAAAGCTGACAGGACGTGCTCATTACGTCCCGAACAGCCGGTCGCCGAAGTCGCCGAGGCCCGGCAGGATGTACTTGCGGTCGTTCAGCCCGCGGTCGAGCGCGGCCGTGTAGACCTCGGCCTCGGCGTGGGCTTCCTGAAGGAACGCGACACCTTCGGGAGCCGCGACCACGCAGAGCAGCCGCACCTGGCGGGCTCCCAACTCCCGCAGGCCTTCGATCGCCATCGCGGCCGAGCCGCCCGTCGCCAGCATCGGGTCGAGCAGGTAGACGACGGCGTCCTGCAGGTCCTTCGGGACCTTCTCGTAGTAGCGGCGCGCGACCGCCGTCTTCTCGTTCCGCTCCAGGCCGAAATAGCCGACCTGCGCGCTCGGCACGAGCTCGAGGAACGCGTCGAGCATGCCGAGCCCGGCGCGCAGCACCGGCACCGCCACGACCCGGTGGGCCAGCCGCCGCGCGCGCGTCGTCTCGAGCGGCGTCTCGACCTCGGCCTCGGCGGTGGGCAGGTCGCGGGTGGCCTCGGCGGCCACCAGCAGGCTCACGCGGTGGGCCAGGCGCCGGAACTCGGTAGACGGCGTCCGCTTGTCGCGCAGCAGCGCCAGCACGTCGTCCACGAGGGGGTGCGTCACCACGTGCAGCTTCATGGCGGGCGGGAGGATAGCACGCGCGCCCGATGCTATACTCCGCGGCTGATCCGAATGCGACTGACTGCCGACGAGATCCAATTCATTTCCCGCAAGATCGTGAAGACGCTGGTCTCCGCCGAGCGTCTCGAGGTGGACGACGAGGCGCGCGTGGTCGAGGGCATCGCGAGAACCATCGTCGACGAGCTCGCGGTCGAGGACCGGCTGAACGACGAGGCGCGCGAGGTGCTGGCCCAGCACATGGGCCAGATGGAGCGCTCCGACATCACCTACTCCGAGATGTTCCGCAAGGTGAAGCGCGAGCTCGCGAAGAAGAAGGGGATCGTGCTGTGAAGCTCTCGCGCGAGAAAGTGCTTCACCTGTCGCACCAGATCCTCGGCTACCTCGACAAGGACGACGGCGTCGAGTACTTCGACGAGCCGCAGGAGATCCGCCAGACGATCGTCAAGATCATCATGGACGAGATGAAGAACGACGAGGCGATCGACGCGCTCGTGCGCAAGAAGCTCGAGACCCAGAAGCGGATCGTCGAGGGCTCCGACGAGTGGGACGTGCTCTACCGCAAGTACTACGAGGAAGAGACGGCCAGGCACCGCAAGCTGATGCCCTAGCCACGCCGGCCTGGTGTATCGTCGTCGGCGATGACCCGGCAGCCCGAGTCGCGTCGACTGGTCGTCGTCATCCCGTTCCTGAACGAAGCGGAAAACCTGCCGGTGCTCTACGAGCGGCTGTGCGGCGTCCTGGAGAAGGAGCCCGAGAGCTTCGAGCTGCTGTTCGTCGACGACGGAAGCACAGACGGCTCGGCCGAGTGGATCGCCGGGCGGGCCGCCGCGGACTCGCGCGTGAAGCTGCTGCGCCTGTCGCGCAACTTCGGCCACCAGCTGGCGATCACGGCGGGCATGGACCACGCCGACGGCGACGCCGTCGTGATCATGGACGCCGACCTGCAGGATCCTCCCGAGGTCATTCCCGAGCTGCTGCGAGCCTGGCGTGGAGGCCACGAGATCGCCTACGCGGTGCGCGCGAGCCGCAGCGGCGAGTCCTGGCTCAAGCGCTTCCTGGCCGCCACCTTCTACCGGACGTTCCGCCAGATGGCGAACGTGGACGTGCCGCTCGACACGGGCGACTTCCGGCTCGTCGACCGCAAGGTGGTCGACGCGCTCAAGCAGGTTCGCGAGCTGCACCGCTTCGTGCGCGGGCTCACCTGCTGGGTCGGCTTCTCGCAGACGGCCGTGCGCTACGAGCGCGCGCCGCGCCACGCCGGCGTGACCAAGTACCCGATCTGGAAGCTGATGCGCCTCGCGTGGGACGGCGTCACCTCCTTCTCGAGCACGCCGCTGCGCTGGATGACGCTGATCGGGCTCTTGGTGTCGATCGCGGGGCTGGCGCAGACCGTCCACGTGGTCGTCGGGCGGCTGCTCTATCCCGGCACGATGGAGCGTGGCTGGGCCACGCTCGTGGCGATCGTGCTGTTTCTGGGGGGAGTGCAGCTCGTCTCGCTCGGGCTGATCGGGCAGTACGTCGGCCGGATCTTCGAGGAGAGCAAGAAGCGGCCGCTCTACTTCGTCAAGCAGAAGGTCGGGCTCGCCGAGCCTCGGGAGGCCGAACGCTGAAGCGGCCGTCGGGCCCCACGCTCGCGGCGCTCGTGTGCTCCGCGCTCGTCGCGCTGCTCTACGTGAGCCCCGTGCTCCCCGACGTCGCGCGAACCGGGCTCGACTGGCCGATCTGGATCGACCACCCCGAGGGATTCATCCACACGAACTACGGCAAGTGGTGGGCGCTCTCGCCCCACCGCTACCTGGTCGACGGCAGCTCCGGCGAGTTCCCGATCTACTACCCGTGCCTGTCGGACTCGCTCGTCAACGTCGTGGCCGCCGGCCTCGGCGTTCCGGCGATGAGCGTGCAGGCGGTGCTGTTTGGCCCGCTCCTGGGCGGCGCCTTCCTCCTGGTCAACTACCTCTCGATCGCAGCCGTCACGCGCGACCGCCGCGTGGCGCTCGTGGCGAGCCTCCTGATCTCGCTCGGCGGCAGCTCGGTCTTCCTGGACCGCCCCGAGCCCGTGTCGGGGCTGTCGCTCCAGGCGGTGCTTCACGTCCCGTTCCACGTGATCTCGCTCGCCACCGCCCAGAGCCTCGGCTGGGTGCTGATGCTGCCGTGCCTGAGCCTCACCCATCTCGCCTACCGCGACGCCAGCCGCGCGCGGGCGGTCGCCGCCGGCGCGCTGCTCGCGGCGCTCTTCTACTCGCACACGCTCACGTTCGTGAACGTCGGCGCCGCCCAGCTCGCGTACCTGGTTCTCGCGAACGCCCGGGAGCGGCCGCGCGACGCGCGTTTCCGCGGGTGGCTCGCGGCGCTCGGCCTGGTCGCGCTCGCGTTCGTCGGCCTCGTGGCGACGCGGCCCTCGCTCTCCTTCGCGCTCGTCGTGGCGCTCGGGGGGCTCGCGCTCCTGCCGACCTTCCTCGTCGATCCCCGGAAGGGCTTCTACTTCTGGAGCTACGGAACGGCCGGGCTGCTGGCGCTGCCCTACGTGCTCGTCCTCGCGCGGAACCAGCACGCGCTCGCGCTGGTGCAGGACGCGTGGAACCAGGTGCAGATGATGGCGGTGGGCCTCGCCGGCTTCTCGTTCTTCTTCGCCGCCTACCTGGTGGCCGCGGCGTTCGGCTGGAGCTCGCTGCGCGACGAGCCGGTGCAGACCTGGATCTTGTCGCTGCTCGCCGCGACGGCCTTCCTCGCGATCAACCACCTCTGGCACTGGGGCAATCACCCGTACCGCTATGCGATCCACATGCTGTTCCCGCTCGCGATCCTCGCGGCCCTGGGGCTTCGCCACGCTCCACGCCCGCTCGCCGCCCTGCTGGGGCTCTGGCTCGCCGCCGTCTGCCTGTGGGACGTCGTCGGCTTCGCCACGGGCCGCACGGCCTCGGTGCGCTTCCGCGTCGCGGAGCCGGAGCGTGCCGCGTTCCTCGAGAGCGTCCGCCGCGTGACGAGCCTGGAGGACGCGCGCGGCCGCCGCCTGCTGGCTCCCGCAGAGCTGCCCCCCTACCCTCGCGGCCTCGTCCAGCAGGCGATGCTGATGAACTACGCGCGGATCCCGGCCTTCGTCCCGGACTACCGGCACGTGCTGTGGCCGGAGCGCTATCGCAACCGCATGGGGCTTTTCTGCTTCCTGTTCCCGGGCTATCCCAACCAGGACTACCCTTTCGGCTGGCGGACCTGCGACGAAGAGCTGGAGCCGGACCCCGCGCTCGTCACGATCCGCGACGCTCGCCTGCGGACCCAGATCCTGCCCGTCTATCGCATCGGCTACGCGGCGGCTCCGGCAAAGCCTTTCTCGGGCCACCTCAAGCAGGAGGCGCCGCGCTACGGCTGGCCGATCGTGGTCGAGACCGACAACGCCTCGTTCGTGCGCACCGACGTCGCGTCGCTGCCGGGCGTGGCACCGCTCGTGCGCGAGGACGGACAGGCGGACGCCTTCGTCATCGGCGTGACGCCCGCGCGCGGCGGACCTCACGTTCTCGTCCTGGGCGGCCGGCGGCTCGAGAGCCGGCTCACGCGGCTGCTGCTCGACGGCCGCGCGCTCGGCGGGGTGCGGCGCGGCGGGAACTGGGCCGTGGTCGAGCTCGAGCTCGCATCGGGACCGCACCGGCTCGAGCTGCCCTCCCTGGACGCGGCCGCGGACTCACAGGCCGACTACCTCTACTTCGCCGCGGTCGTGAGCCGCGAGCAGGTTTCCGAGTACCTCACGCTCGGCGCTGCGGGGACGGACGCCGCGGACGGCGAACGGCGCTAGAATCCCCGGACTCGCGCGACGGATGGAACCCTTCTTCCAGAAGAGCTACAAGGCTCTCGTCGAGTCTCCCAACGGCACGGCGGTCTGGTGGCACAGCCTGCCGCTGCCGGACGGCAACCGCGTCAACGGCAACAACCCCGACAAGAGCCTGCAGCTGAAGATGTGGCGCGCGATGCAGATCGCCGACGAGGGCGGTCTCGCCAGGAAGCGCGTGCTCGACATCGGCGCGAACGACGGCTTCTTCAGCGTGGCGGCGGCCATGGCCGGCGCGCGCAAGGTGACCGCGATCGACAAGGACTGGTCGACCTGGCCTCTGAACATCGGCTACTCGACGCGCGCCTGGCAGGTCGATCCCGAGATCGTGAGCGGCGACTTCATGAGCCAGGGGCTCGGGGAGCCGTACGACGTGATCTTCCTGCTCGGCGTGCTTTACCACCTCGAGAACCTGCCGGCCTGCATGCGGCGCCTGCGCAGCCTGCTGGTCGAGGGCGGGGTCGTGTACGTCGAGACGCAGATGTCCCAGATCGACAGCCCGCTGCCGATCCTGGAGTACGCGAGCGATATCTACCCGACGGTCGCGATCCAGGACAAGAAGAACCTCGCGCTCGTGGGCATCAGCAACCAGTTCTTCCCCAACGAGCCCGCGGTCATCAACCTGGCGCACTCCTACGACTTCGAGTGCGCCTCGCTCTCGGGCGCGCACAACGACTACACGCGCGAGAATCCCTTCCGCCGCTTCTTCAAGCTCACGAAGCTCGGCTGACCGGCTTCAGCTCCTGCCGCGGCCGCTCGGCAGGTCGTACTCGTCCGAGAACACGCGATGGTAGATGCGCCACATGTCCCGGATCGTGGCGAGGATGTTCGGGAGCGAGGTCGAGCTGCCCGAGCCGAAGCTGCGCGGGAAGGTCTGGATGCCGACCTCGCCGACCCGGTAGCCCTTGAGCATGGCCTTGATCGCCAGCTCGGCGCCGACGAACGGGCTGGTCGACTCGAGCGCCACGTCCTGGAGCACGCTGCGCCGCACGAGCCTGAGCCCGGTCGAGACGTCGCGAAACGGAGTGCGGAAGAAGAAGCGCAGCAGCACGTTGTAGACCCACGAGACGAAGATGCGCGTGCTCGAGTACACCTTGCGGTACCGGAACGTGATGATCAGGTCGTAGTGCTGTCTGAGCTTCAGCAGCTTGCGGAAGTCCTCGATCTCGTACTCGTCGTCGCCGTCCGTCATGCACACGATGGCGCAGCGGCTGGCCTCGATGCCCGAGCGGACGGCCGCGCCGTAGCCGAGATTCCTCGGGTGGTGGATCACGCGCACCTCGGGGTGCTCGCGCGCGAGCTCGTCCGCGATCGCGCCGCTCCTGTCGGGTGATCCGTCGTCGACGATCACGATCTCGTACTCGCAGCCGAGCGAGGCGAGCAGCAGGCGGGCCTTCTGCGTGACGGCCCTCACCGTCCGCTCGTCCTTGTAGACCGGGAAGAACAGGCTCACCGACTCGGGATCGCCGGGCATCGTCAGGTCTTGAGGCGCTTCCACAGGAAGAACGGCAGGAGCGGCAGGATCAGGGACACGATGCGCCACGCCCGCGGATGGTACACGACGCCCTCGCTGCGGCCGAGGTCGCGCACCACGCGAGCCGAAAGCCGCGCGGGATCGGCGCGGGGCAGGGGCGTGCGCCGCCCGAAGGCGAGGCTCGTGTCCAGGAAGCCCAGGACGTAGAAGCTGACCCGCACCGACGTTCCCGCGCACGCGTGGCGCAAGCCTTCGAACCAGGTCTGCAGCGCGCGCTTGGACGCCGCGTAGACCATGTTCGTCCCGCGCCCGCGCACTGCGGCGACGCTGCCGAAGCCGACGATGCTGGCGCGGGGCTTCTGCCGCAGCTCACCCAACAGCTCCCCCACCACGGCCACGACCGACAGCAGGTTCGTCCCCACCAGGCGCGCGGCCACGTCCGCGCTCGTCGTGGCGTCGTCGGTCGCGGCCGTCCAGCCGATCGGCAGCAGCAGCGCGTCCGGGCCTCCGAGATCGCGCACCGCCTGGTGCAGCGGCTCGAGGCGGGCGGGCCCGCCGCCCAGATCCAGCGGGACCCCGACGACCCTCACCCCGTGCCGGATCCGCAGGTCGGACGCGGCCGCCTCGAGGTCACGGGCATCGGCCGAGACGAGCACCAGGTCGTGGCCGGCCGCGGCGAGCGCCTCGGAAAGCGCGCGGCCGAGACCCGCCGAAGCGCCGACGACCACGGCCGTCACAGCGCGAGCCTCGCCGAGAGCTCGGACTGGAAGCCCGCCGTCGGGTCGAGCGCTCGCCGCCGCTCTCGAAACTCCTCGTACCCGGGATAGCTTCGCGCCACGACCGCCGCCGGAAGCCGCGAGTCCTTGACGATGTGCGGCAGCGCCCCGTGCTCGAGCGTCAGGCGGTCGAGCACCTCGAGGAAGCGGAGCCCCTCCGCCGAGCGCACGAGGTCGAGCGTGACACAGACGCCGTCCCCCTCGAAGCGCAGCAGCTTCGGCTCGCCGCGGAACAGCTTCAGCGAAGCCATCACGATCGGGGGTCGTGAGCCGAGCGCCGCCCGCTCGAGCGCGCCCAGGAACTCGGACGCCGCCGCGTGCGGAACGATCGCCTGGTACTCGGCGAGGCCGCGGCGGCCGTAGAGCAGGAAGTACTCTCCGCGCTTCGCGAACGGGAACATCGCGTCGAACAGCGGCATCTCCGACTTCACCGGCCGCAAGCCCTCGGAGGCGCGGAAGGCCGTTCCGAGCAGGCGATTCGCGGCCGGTCCCCAGAAGGGCGCGACGAGCCGGCGGCGGCTTGCGGCGCTCAGCCGCAGGTAGCGCGGCACCACGGACTCGCGCGGCAGCGGACCCTGCGGCAGCTGCCCGACGTACACGAGCCCGCGGCCGAAGACGCCCGCGACGGGCGTGCCCTGGTGCCACGTGTAGGCGAAGGCGGCGCCGTCCGTCCGTTCGCGCACCCGGGCGAGGCCCTCGGCCAGCGACTCGATCGGGAGGCGTTCGACCGCGGCCGTCCAGCCGGACAGCGCTTCGAGGCGGAGCGTGACCGTGAGGATGACTCCCGTGAGGCCGTAGCCGCCGCACGTGAGCTCGAAGAGGCCGGGCTCGTTCCGGGAGTCGCAACGCAGCGTGCCGAGGCGGGGGTGCAGCAGGGTCACGCCCACGACCGAGCGACGGAAAGCGCCCTCTTTGTGCGGGTTCTTCCCGTGGACGTTCGCGGCGACGCAGCCGCCGACGGTTATCGCCGGATAGCCGGGCTGCACCGGCAGTATCAGCCCTCGCGGCGCCGTGAGCTCGAGCAGCCGCTCGAGGCGCATCCCGGCCTCGA
>Ga0157380_10002553_pt1 | contig 12295 bp, 7 predicted proteins | sample S35metaG_FD_119757 | JGI IMG/M metagenome (GOLD analysis project Ga0157380, IMG submission 119757) | Switchgrass rhizosphere microbial communities from Kellogg Biological Station, Michigan, USA - S3-5 metaG | ecosystem: Host-associated > Plants > Roots > Rhizosphere > Soil | place: USA: Michigan...
AAGAGTTACTCGAAACGAGCTTTCAAGTTATGGCTCGCTAGCAATGGGACGTCTTTAGCCTGCGAAGCAGGCGTACGTGTAAAGCCTTTGGGGCGTGAGCCCCAGGAAAATGTGCACTTCACTCTCAACAGCCCGTGAAACGGGCGGTAGTCCAAAAATCCTTGAGTCTTTCGCCCGCTCACGCGGGCTCGGCCTTGAAAACACCACGTTCCTGGGGCTGGCGCCCCAGGCTTTATGCTCACGCCTGCCTTGCAGGCTAAGAACTCGATTAGCAGTACCTTTGCCTCGGCGAGTCTTTCGAAATCCGGCCAACTGCATTGCTTTGGGAATCTCTTTATTGAGCATGAACCAACGCCAGACGTTACTAGTTCTCAAGTTTTCGGCGCTGATCAGAGTTATGCCAACGTCGATGCCGATAACATCAGGATTAACCCACCCATTATTCGGATTGAAGGCATCGACAAAACCGTAACGATCATAAATGCGATCTCCCCACCTTTGGTGCATTGTCTTCAGCGCCGCAAGCGTAATCCTTGGAGTGAACATTAATGAACCACCAGCTGCAGACGGTACGACCGTTCCGTCAATGTCGGGCGTGGGCGGTGGTCCACCCCAGGCTCGATATCCTTTAGCGCTATCAGAGGCCGTGATCCCCCAAACGTTTTCTGTATAACCCGGAAACTTATCCGAGAGGCTGAGGCAAAACTCACGATGAGCGAGGGTGGCCTTAACCGAGTTCTCAAAATAGTTGGTGTACGGATACCAGCTCTCTTCCTGATTGCGGAAGTCAACCCAAGCCTGCGAGTACTGATGTACGAACAGCGGAGCCTGGGGAAATGTTAAATAGGTGTAACCACCGAATGTGAGTCGTAGCCGCTGCCAGGCCTGCCACGCACCGCGATTGACTGGATGAGTTGGAGAGCCAATGGCGAGTAGTTGAAGTATTGCGTGTTCGCTGTAGTGGTTCCAGGTATGCTTGATGAATCCGCTTTCGGGCCTCCATCCGTGCGAGAGGAGCAATGAATTGCCGGCGAGCATCCACGGAAAATCAACACGCTCGTATATTAATGTCGCGAGCCGAACAATCTCCCTGTCCTGACGAAAGTACTGGCGGGCCGTCAATACCCCACCGAGCAACAATGCAGTATCAATGGTGGAGATCTCACTTTGCCATCTCCGTTCGCCAGTTTTTCTATCGACAAAATGATAAAACCAGCCGTGCTCGTGCGGTGATCGTTCGGCGTAGAAACGGAGTGTCGTCAGCACACGATCGCGAACGGCCTTTCGATCGACCCAACCACGAGCTGATCCGATACACAGAGCAGTCAAACCAAATCCTGTTGCTGCACTGCTCGCAATGTTCACGCTCGGGTGGTCCTTGTTATAAGGGACGCCGTTGGCCCGAGCCCTGTCAGCAACTAATCCTGTCTCAGCGTCAGCCTGTTCCCAGAAAAAGAGGAATGATCTCTTCGAAAGATCTTCGAGAAAGGTGTCGTCTTGCGCAGAAAGCGAACGAGTTGTGCGGGTCTGCGGGTAACAAGGGATCGAAAACGCGACTGTGATCAGCAGGAGACTTGTGCTTAATCGGGTTAGGATCAGCGACCTCAAGGAAGATTGCTTGATGTAGCGTCTCAAAGCTTTGTCTCAAGAGTGGATTCGCTGGCAACGAGTTTCGTGTTTAGTTTGTGTGATTTCGTGGATCGTTCCGCTTGTCCAGAAAAGCAAGGACGATCCACGAAATCACACGAACCAACACGAAACCAAAATAGGTCCAACTCGAGCTAGATGTGACTTTTGAGGCAAAGCCTTCTCAAGTTTTATTGATCATGTCGCGGCGGACGAAGATACCACTGGTTAATGAGTGCGGCAGGACGAATCCTTTCTGTAGAAAGAATTCGTCCTACACCTGAGCCCCAATCCTAGAACCTGAACCGCGCTTGGAGTTCAACCACGCGACCGGCGAGACCCTCGGTCGCGATTCCGAAGCGAGGGTTGTTTGTTAGCACTCCTGGTTCGTTTGCACCACGCGGATCGAAGAAGCCTATGGTTGTGGCGTCACTGCCAAACGCAAAAGTTTTCAGGTTTAGCTGGTTAAAGACATTGAAGAAGTTTGCGCGCAACTCCAAATCAGACGACTCACCAAGGAAACCGCCGAGTCGAGTGTGTTTCACGAGGCTCATATCAACATTGAAATAGCTTGGCCCTCTAAAGGAATTACGACCAATGCCCGGAGGCGCAACACTGTTGTTGGGTAGATCGAAAACAACGAAGAACGGTGCTCCTCCACCTGGGAAGTTACTGCCGGTAATAAAGGCGTCATCGGAGGTGTCGATGTCGGTTGGCCCGCGATAACCCTGTGGACGTACGGGACAAAGCGATGGGCCACCGGGAGTACTTGTGCAGCCACCGACCACAGGAGTAAACGGAAATCCGGTGCGCGCTGTTACGAGGCCGGTGATTCCAAACCCGCCTAACAGCTTTCCGACGAAGTCATTTCGATGACGAAAGAACGGGAGCTCATACAAACCCGAAAAGTTGAAGTAGTGACGGACATCGAAGTCCGAAGGCCCTCGCTCAGTACGATTGTCCTGAGGAAACGTTTGATTAGTGACGAAGCCTGGCCCTTCGTAAGACAACTGGTCAATGCTCTTGCTCCAACGATAGTTCGCCTGAAGTTGAAGACCAGCAGTGAAACGTCGGACCAGGTTCAAATTGAGAGCGTTGTAATTGGAATTAACGTCCGGCGTCGTAAAGAATACCTGGAAGAAAGCAGGATTGTTGGCATACAGGAAATTTTGATTCACCAATCGAATCAGTTTGTGACCTACACTGCCCTGATAGCCGATCGTCCCCGTTAGTTTTGCGGGCAGCTCCTGCTGTACTTCGAGTGAGTACAGGTAGACATACGGGTTGGGAAGATCTTGCGGTGCGCCATAGAGTTCAACTGCGCCGACGTTAGGACCCCCTGTTGCAGGGTTTATGCCCTGGCCCAGTGCCGGATTTCTTGGATAGCTGTTAACGGAACTGCTGGAGCCAAGCGCGTAGAGTATCTGACCGTCTGCGAACGGACTGCCAAAGTCAGTTGGTGCCGTACCGCAGCAAATATTGAAGCGACCAAAGAAGGGCGGATTACCACGCGTGTTAGCTAACGGAGCTACCGGAATGCGGTTGTACGCAATGCCGAAGCCTCCGCGAACAACGGTACTATCTCCAGCTTCACTTCCCAATCCCAAAACTCGGACTCTTGGACTGTAAGCAAAGCCGATCCGCGGTGCGAAATTATTTCGATCAGCGTCAAATAAGTCGGTAACGGGCCTTACTTGCGAATCCACCAATCCCTGCGACCCGAAAAAGAGGTTACTTAAGCGGCCTTCCTTTTCTGCGAGCGGCGAATAGTATTCGTAACGCAGACCGAGATTAAAAGTCAGATTAGGACGCACTTTCCAATCGTCCTGCACAAACCCGGCCCAGTAGTTCGTGGAGAAATAACGCTGAGCATCTGCTGGATTGCCGTTCCTGGGGTCCGCGTTAACTGCTTCAAAGATCGGAGTGCCGTTCGCCAGGTTGAAAAGACCGAAGAAGGAGTAGAGCGGACGAGAACCGCCCGAGCTATCACTGTTGTCCTGTTCCTTGCGGTATACACCACCGATCTTCAACGCGTGGTTGCCAACTACTTTAGTTAAAGTGTCGCTGAACTCGAATATGTTCTGAGCAAGGATTCCGGGCGTGTTCTCGCTACGGTCCGCGCCAAATCGAATGCGGTCGAACGGCAATCCTTCCACCTCCACCCGAGGAATTCCAAAGTTAACGTTGGTTGCGTCTCGTTGTTGGTCCGACGCGAATCGAGTTGCGTTGAAACGCGCTTCATTTAACAAAGTCGCAGAGATAATTCGACGGTAAATGACTGTCCCGGAAGTATTGAGTGGCTTGAACGGAAGATCGGCCATTGGTCGACCCTTGCCAGCGCCGTCACTGCTGAGATTGTCTAACTTCGTGACGTAAGTACTTAACGTGAGGCTGTCTTTATTATTTGGTGTGAAATCAAGGTGCACGTTGTACTGGTTCCCACGATCCCTGCCCGGAAGAGCAAACTGAATCTCCTGGATGTCGGGTATGCCGTCGAATCCGCCACCAGTCGGATTGCCGAGCGAAACATACTCGTTTACTGCACCCGTGATCGAACCGATATCCATTCCCCCGGCTACAACGCGACAGCGATTTGGGTCGTTACCGAATGCTGCACAACTTGGGGCGAAGACGTTGATGACCCGAGGGTTGATCCCCTGGGAAGCAAAAATCTGAGCAGTAACACTGCCAGGTCGAAGTTGCTGCACAAGCTGCCGAAATTCCGATGTCTCAACGAAAGCGCGGCCGGTTGAGTCGAACGACTTGCGCAGTCCTTCGTAGGAAAGAAAGAAGAACGATTTATCTTTTCCCCAAACCGTAGCTGGGCCACCTTCACCAAATCGAGGGAGATACAGTGGTCCGCCAATACTGCCACCGAATTGACGAATGTAATCGTTGACACGAGTTGGTGGCGCGCCTGGTCCACCATACTTATTAAAGGAATTCAACTTTGGCGAATTGTATTTGAAGAACGCAGAGCCATGAAAATCGTTGGAGCCTCCTGCCGAAACGACTTTGACTTGCGCTCCGGAATTGCGACCGTCTTCGGCTGAATAGGAAGCCGAGAGCACTTTAACTTCTTTTATAGACTCTTGATTCGGAGTAACTAGTGCTGCGCCTCCCCAATTGAAACTGTTGACGCTGACGCCATCAATTTGAAAGCTGTTACTCGAAAGTCGTTGGCCGTTTGCCGAGATCTGGACCTGGTTCTCCGTTTGGAAGATTGAATTGTTCGAGCCGCCAGGCCCGGTAGTATTGGGCAGGTTTACGGCGTTGCCATTACTTGCACGCGATCCATCGCCAAAAACTCCGGGCGTAAGTCTGGCCAGCTCGTACGGATCGCGTCCCACTTGTGGCAACTCGCGTATTTCCCGCGTGGTCAAGGCCCGCGATACTTCTCCATTCTCTGTACCCAGTGCTTGCGCGGTGGAGTCAGAGATAGTCACCGTCTCAGCCACCTGGCCCGTCTCAAGGACGATGTTGAGACCCTCCGTAGTCTCTGCACTGACACTTACGTTTTCGAAGATCTGTTTTTTGAAGCCCGTCTTCTCAACTACGACCACGTATGTCCCCGGTGGAAGTCCCGAGACGCGATAAAAACCTTCGCCGCTGGAAGTTGTAGTTTGCTTGGTGTTCGTCTCCTTGTTTGTAACCGTGACAGTTGCTTCGGGTACGAGTCCACCAGTTGCGTCGCTAACTGTCCCCTGTATGCTGGCCTTGAATTGCGCTCTGGCGGTCACAAGAGGTAGTAAAAGAAAAAGCCCACAGATAATCGCGCGAGCTGAAAAAGAAGATAGCCGGAACATGGAATTCTCCTCCTTGGCGAATTGCAATGGCGGGGAAACTTGAAATTGTAGAGGGCTCGAAACGCTCACCACCAGGGTCGATATTCAATCCATGCCCAGGTGGATCGGCTTCACTTTTTTGGGGGATTGTTCAGGTAAGAGGGAAATTTCCTCAGCGCATAAGTACCACCAAAGTCATAAAACTTCAACAGATATCTGACAGAAGGTCCTTGGTCTTTGGCCTTTGGTGGTTGGTTGGGCTTTGACTGTTACGTATGCTTGTGACTTGATTCCAACGCCAAATTCCCAAGGCCAAAGGTCCAAGGCCCAAGGTCCAAGGTCCAAGGTCCAAGACCAAAGACCAAAGACCAAAATAGTATGTCGAACTCAATTCATACTATGAAAGATTACCTCTTTATCTTCGTGTACATCCTTTTACTCGTTGCCAGCGCCGCTGCCCAAGACGTTACGCGGCTCGAGAAGATCGGTGATGTAGCGGACGTCCGCCGGGACGACCGCTCTGCAATCCTTAACTGTACCGACAATTCCCAAGTTCGAATAACGGTGCTGGCTCCGGATTTGATTCGCGTTCGTGCGTCCTTTTCAAAACAACTAGCGAAAAGAGATCACTTATGGGCCATCGAGAAGACGAATTGGCCGAAACCACGTTGGAACCCTTACTTTGGAACTCAAATAACGAAAGCGCCATTGTGTTGCCATCCATTCAGCATAGGCGGAGAATGGGTGACATCAGGGCCACAGTCATAAGAAAGTTGTAACGTTCGCGGCTTACTTTGGTAAAGATGGAGAATCGCCAAATAGGTTTTGGCCCGTTTCGGTTTGATGAGTCCAATGAGTGTCTTTGGCGAGGCTCTCAGTCGATCCGGCTTCGGCCAAAGGCTTTTGCTGTTCTAAAGCATCTAATCGGACATAAAGGTGTATTAGTAACCAAACAGCAATTGCTTGATGAAGTTTGGCCAGAGACGTTTGTCGGTGACGCGGTATTAAAGGACTGCATTCGACAATTGCGACAAGCGTTGCACGACGATCCAAAAACGCCGCAGTTTATCGAAACATCGCATCGACGAGGTTATCGCTTTATCGCTCCGCTGCTTGAAGCGAACTCAGACCAGCACGTGAATGATGCGGTCTCCTCTGTAGCGCCCGCTGTCACTCCGCATACCTCTCCTTCGGGTGTCGCTTCGGTATTCACCAAGATACTTGGCCGGGACTTAGTGCTCGCTCAGATGCAGAAATGCCTCGAGCACGCGTTGGCTGGTGATACTCAGATAGTTTTCGTCACCGGAGAAGCCGGTATTGGCAAGACAACGTTGGTCGAAGCATTTCTGGAGCAGAACAGCGCTAACGTCTTCGTCTTACGGGGCCAGTGTCTCGAACAGTATGGTTCAAGCGAAGCCTATCTCCCGGTCATGGACGCTCTTTCGCAGTTACGAGATGACCGTCATTCTCAAGTCATTGAGATCCTTCGGAAAAACGCTCCCAGCTGGATCCTTCAGATTCCCCGGCTCGCAAGCGAAACGGCAGAAAATTTCCTGGGAGTAACGCGCGAACGAATGCTCCGAGAAATTGCTGAGTCGCTCGATTTAGTATCAGAAACAATGCCCGTCATCCTGTTTCTTGAAGATCTGCACTGGAGTGACTATTCAACGTTGGATCTAGTGTCCTATTTCGCACGCCGTCGTCAGCGTGCACGACTATTACTGATTGGAACCTATCGGCCCGTCGAAGTAATTGTGACCGAGCATCCATTGCAACGAGTGAAACAGGAACTTCAACTACACAAACTCTGCCATGAACTACCGCTTGAATATCTTAGTGTGGAAGCGGTTAGCGATTTTCTTCAGCTAACTTTTCACGGACATCAATTTCCACCCGCTCTTACCTTAATGATTCATCAACGTACGGAAGGCAATCCGCTTTTTATGGTTAACGTTGTTGAGTTTTTGGTCAAAGAAAAAGTAATTGTCGAACACGACAACATCTGGAGTCTACAAGTTGACTTGAGTGAGGTGGAGTTGGGAGTGCCCGAGAATATCCGCCAAATGATCGAAAAACACATAGAGCGGCTGGAGCCATCAGAACAGCGCATTCTCGAAGGAGCGAGCATTGTCGGTATGGACTGTTCGGCGATTGCGATTTCTGCTGGCCTGGCGGAAGACGTGGTCCAAGTTGAAGAAATTTGCGATGGCCTGGCACGTAAGAGTCACTTTTTATTGCCTGCTTACCTTGCCGAATTGCCCGACGGCACACGTACATCGCGCTACAGGTTCATTCACTCGCTGTATCTGGACGTGCTTTATAAACGGGTAGCACTGACGCGGCGGCGGCAGATTCATGGCCGGATTGGTGAGCGGGGTGAAACTATTTACGGTGATCGAGTGGGAGAAATAGCTGCGGAGCTTGCCGTCCACTTCGAACAATCTCAAGACTTTGTGCGCTCCGTAAAATACCTTTTGCTGGCAGCCGAGAACGCGAGCCGTTGTTCCGCAGGCCATGAAGCAGTTGCGCTTTCAAGACGTGGTCTTGAGTTGCTGAAAACATTGCCTCCCAGTCCGGAACATGCCAATCAGGAACGTAGTCTGCAATCAATCATTTCGAACCAGACAATCAATTAGGTCTTCTCCCGTCTGAATCAATCCGCTCACCTCTCACCGAAACAAGACCTCAACATTACAACTTCTTTACAACTTGCTGATCCTCAGCGACTACTGCGCGCGCGTATTCAGTTGTCGGCACAAAAGCTAAGGAGGGCATTTTAATGCGACAGCAATCTGAGTCCAACGGTAGAGGTGAATACGTATTGGCGACTGGAGACGCAGCAGCAAATCGTCTGCGTATTCTGCACAATATTTATGGTCCAGGTGCACGCGAGTTATTAATACGAGCGGGGATACGGCCTGGCATGCGCATCGTCGATCTTGGTTGTGGCACTGGGATGGTAACGCAACTCCTCGCCCAACTCGTAGGACATACTGGAGAAGTAGTCGGCGTAGATTACAGTGCGGCGCAGGTAGAACAAGCACGGGCATTGCTCCCCACCGAGCTTACTAATGTGCGTTTCATTGAGGCGAGCGCAACCGATACTGGATTAACCAGGGATAATTTCGATCTGGTCTATTGCCGCTTTCTTCTTATCCATCTAACCGAACCTGAATCAGCCTTGCGAGAGATGCGCGAGTTACTGAAACCAGGCGGCATTATCGTTTGTGAAGATGGTGATCTTACGTCTGCCGGTAGTGAGCCTCCTTCAAAGCTTCAGGAATTCTCGCACCTGTTCGGCGCTCTTGGTCCGCAGTGGGGTGTGGACTACACGCTGGGCCGTCGACTCTTTCATATGGTCCTGGGAGCCAGTTTTTCGCAAGTCGAAATTACCTTGAACCAACCTGTTTTCGCGCAAGGCGAGAACAAGCGGCTGCTGGAGTTATCGGTGGCTGAAGCCGGACCATCTTTCGTAAAAGCAGGACTCCTTACGAACGAGGAGTTAAAAGAAACCCTCGTCGAGATGCGTCGTCTATGTGACGACCAAACAGTGCTCGCACTCATGCCTCGAATGAGCCAGGTATGGGCCAGGAAATAAGCAAAAGCTCTTTGACGCATGATCGAGCGTGATTCATAACAAGCAGTCATAGAAAGGGAAATCAGAATGAAGAAGTTTACTCTCCTAAGTCTTGCCATCGTTGGGTTGTTATCAATCCTGACTGCCGGCAATCTATCCGAAACCACACACGCGCAGGGCAATACGCCCAAAGACTTCGTCGCGCCGGTTGTCTTCCAGGCCGCCGGACCAAACGCCGCTTCCATTCAAAGCACCGTTGATGCATTTCGCGCTGCATTAGGCAATCCCAACGGCAATGCGTCGGGGCCACTTGCATCCGGTCGCCGCGAGATCAATTGGGATGGAGGGGGTGGTGTGAATGCGACTACAGCTCCGGTAACGCCCTTCAACGTATTTTTGAACACGCGAGGTGCCCAATTCACCACACCTGGTATCGGCTTGTCGCAAGCGCCGCCATCGGGCGGACCTCAAGACGGACTCGCAGGTCTCTTCAACAACCCGTCTTACGCGACTACGTTTACCACGTTCAGTCCCTTGCGTCTGTTCACTCCGGTGGGAAGCAATGAAACTAATGCGCTGTTCTTTCTTCCGGGATCAAATGGGAGTGTTCCCGCAACTGTCAGCGGTTTCGGCGCCGTGTTTACGGATGTCGATCAACCAGACGGTAGTGGGCCTGGGACAAAACGAGGTAATCGCGGATCGAGCACACTACTGGAGTTCTTTGGTTTAGATGGACGCCTCTTGTTCAGCAGCTTTGTTCCGGCATCGCCCGGTGATAGAAGCTTGTCATTCTTTGGAATCACCTTCAGCGACCCTCGGATTGCCAGCGTTCGGATTATCGCTGGTGAAGTCGCCGGTCCGGACGATGATCAGAAAAACGACATTGTCATGATGGATGATTTTATTTACGGCGAACCTCAGCCCGTTCAGTGAGGTTTCCAGGGAGGAATGCTTGGAAGGGACGGCCGAAAATCAAGGCAGTCTCTTCCGAACATTTTTCAGGCGTGGCTGAATTTCGATCGTCTATTAGCCACAGGCTGGCTCGAGCTATTTCGCGAAGGTTGAAACCATTCCATCGGGTGATAGTTTGCGGATGCGGTGATTGTACATGTCAGCAATGAATAGATTTCCCTTGCTGTCATAGGCCATGCCCTTCGGAAAATTGAACAATGCTGTCAATGCCTTGCCGTCTTGATATCCTTCCTGCGATCGACCGGCGATATTCTGCGAACAAGGGTCGATGATATTGCCGCCCGCAAGTGTAGATACTCTGCCGTCCGCGATCCTGATAACACGGTTAATGCGTTGATCGGTAAACAGAATCTCGCCTTTTTTGTTCACAATGATATTCTCGGGCTCGACAAACTCAGCCGTGGCGATCGGGCCCTGCGTGTATACCGGACACCATTCTCGTTTATAAGGCTGGCCCGCGACCAACGTGATCGCGCCGGTGACGACGTCGATCTTTCCAACGAAACGGCCGAAGCTGTAAGAGCCGAAAATAACGTTCCCTTGTAGGTCGATCGCCATACCGCTGATCTGATTCGGAAGGATATATTTTCCGTCCGGTGTTTTTAGCGTCGACACCATTCCATTCGAGCTGATCTTTCGGATGACGCTAAAACTCTTCCTGTTACTCTTTTCGTATTTCCTCGCCTGGTCGCTCAAATTGAAGCTGTCGGTGACGAAGTTAGTGCCGATCGTATCCTTTATCTTGTCGGCGCTATCGGTCAAATAAATGTTGTCGTTCCGATCGATTGTCATAAGACCAATTGCATTAAACCCGGCCGTGGCTAGCGGGCCGTCTTCAAGCTTATAGCTGTACAACTGGCCGGCAAATTTGCTCAAAGCAGCTTTGTTATCAACGGAGACCGTTATTTTGTAGATGACATTGCCGTCATGGGCGTAGAGATTGTCTTTGGAGTCAATAATGAGATCTTGCCAATTCCGGTCCATGCCGCGAATAACCGGACCTTGCTTTGAAAGATCTGTAACTGTGCCGTCCGGAGCAATCTTCAACATCCCGTATTTGAGCGTAACGAAAACATTATCCTTGCTATCTATGACAATGTGCTGAGGTTCGGAGACCGATCCTGGCGGACGCACCTGTGCGGGCACATTGATCGCGAAAAACATCGCGGTTAACAGGACCAGGTATTTCATCGTTGGTTTTTCCTTTGGCCTTCTACGTTGATGCGAGATGCCGGCCACGGATAACACCCCGACAATCTAACTACTTGCACGGTGCGATAGGAGTCAGCGTGTATTTCTCGGTGCCCGTGCCTGTATAGACTTTGTCTCCGGTGACCTGCCCGGCGCCTCCACCAGTCATTGTTCCTGGCTTGCCGACACCTTCCGGAAGAGAAATGGTGTAGGTGCCACTGCCCTGGGCGTTGAACGGTCCGCCGCCGTAGGTGTAAGTACCGGACAGTCCACCGGAGAGCTGCATAGTGATCCCGCCACCGGTAAGCGTAAAAGGTTTCATGATGTCGCAAACCTTCGTATTGGTTTGCCAGTCATCAAGACCACCGACGATCTGGTACGAGGCGCCACCTGTGCTGGCTGTGCACCTTTCAGCAATTTCTCTAAGCCTCCGAACTTTTTCCGCAAAATCATTCGGCAAAGGAGCACTCAAGAGCCGGCACAAACTGCCGAGATAAAGCAGATCTTCGAGAGCCTTTCGGGCATGTTTACAATCCAGTTCTGCAGCGGCTATTTCTTTGAGAACGACTTGATCTTCAAATTGATTCAGAAGCGATAGTGCTTGCTCGCCGACTTTATTTGCTTCAAATGAACCTTCTTCAAAGCGCGCGAGTTGTAGTAATTCACCGAGTTTTTGTGCCAAACGCGCATTCGCGCTGTCTGCCTCCAGTTGTAAATTTGCCGCCCAAGAAGCCGAACCGCTGCCTACACCCGCACCACTGAAGTGCATCAACTTGATTTTGATTTCTTTACTCTTCGGGTCGATCACGGCCAGGTGATAGTCCTGTCCATCGCCTTCGTAGCCGAAGATGATCTGTTCCTTGGTCGGGATCTCCTTCGCCGGCACAATCGTCAACGTCGCCATTTCCTTGAAGAACACACCTGAAGGTTCCAGTTGAACGGCGGTTGGAGTGTTATTAGCCAGCGGTGCGCCATCGAGGCTCTTGACGGCGGTCAAGGTGATCGTTGTATCCGCCTCAACAGCGTTCGCGGGAACGTCCAGCGTGAACTTGCTCCCATCTGCCGCTGTCAACGAAACACTGCCGCCACCCTGTGAGACATTCCCGGTTGCGGTTTGTTTTTTATCGAGTTGAACCTTTACATC
>Ga0157380_10002555_pt1 | contig 12293 bp, 14 predicted proteins | sample S35metaG_FD_119757 | JGI IMG/M metagenome (GOLD analysis project Ga0157380, IMG submission 119757) | Switchgrass rhizosphere microbial communities from Kellogg Biological Station, Michigan, USA - S3-5 metaG | ecosystem: Host-associated > Plants > Roots > Rhizosphere > Soil | place: USA...
AAGTGGGAGCACTCCGGGCGCGCCACCTTCCTCAGACCGACGGATGCGCTCCATGGCGCCCTGATCCAGCGGCCCTTGCCTGTGCTCGGTAGCGATGAGCTAGCGTTGCCTGTCTCATCACCGTCCCACGCTCGCGCCCAGGGTGACGAGAAGCTCGTCCAGTTGCGCGAACGTCTCGACCGTCGCATCCGCCGACCCGGTGCCGGCAGCATCGAGAGCTTCCTTCGAGGGATACAGCTCGTGCATGACGAGCAGCGTCTTGCCATTTTTTTCCTCGAAGGTGACCGTGGTGATAGCACCGTCCTCACTTTCTTCATTCGTCCAGACGAGGCGCGAGTGCGGTGTCACTTCGTTGTATGTGCCGAAGAACGCCGCCTTAGAGCCCTCGTAGCTGAACTCGAGACGGTACTGGCCCCCGACACGAACATCCATTTCGCAGGAGAGCAGGGACATACCCATCGACTTCGGCACCCACCATCGCTTGAACAGCTCGGGCTTGGTCCACGCCTCGAATATGATGCGCGCCGGACCGTTGAAAGTTCGCGTGACGACGAGCTCACGCCCGGACTTCCGTTCCACGGACGTGCGGTTCTTCATGGGTGTGGGCTCACCTTCTCTTCTTGCGTCCATCGACCTTCTCCTTCCGTTTCAGTTCTTCGACAACATTGTCCAGCTCGTCGAAACGGGCGGCCCAGAGCTGGCGGTAGCTTTCGATCCACGCCGCCTCTTCTTCGAGTCGACACAGGCCGAGCTTGCAGGTACGTATCCGCCCAACCTTCTCCGTGGTGACCAGCCCCGCGCGCTCCAAAATGCCGACATGCTTCTTCATGCCCGTGAGGGTCATGTGGAATTTCTCGGCAAGGTCCGTGATTGAAGCGTCTGCGCGGCCGAGCTGCTCGAGAACGCCTCGTCGGGTGACGTCCGAGAGCGCGGCGAACGAGGCGTTGAAGTGGGCTTCTGAATACTGAACCATGTGGTTCAGTATTTAACACGCGGATAGGCGGCACGCAAGGGGAGGCTCGCGCTGCTTCGAACAGCTCGCTGTGACGCCAGTCGCCGCCGTCGACCGGTGGAAATCACTCCGTTAGTCGCTTCGCGCGATCTTCAAGTAATCACGGAGACCGCCATGCGCGCATCCGCGTCGCTGCGGCCACGGCCGCGCACGATGAGCGTCGCAAGCCTCTCGAGTGACGTCATTTGGGCGCCAGCGCTATGATCCGGGACTCGAGAACGTCGACCCGAAGAAGGCCGCTCGCCAGATTCTCAATCAGTCTGGATCTCAAGATGAGCTTGTGGAGAACCGCGTTTCCTGTCTATCTGGGCTTCTTAGTGGCCATCACGTTTGGAGACCGCGCAATGGCGCAGCAAGGGCCAGCGATAACCACGTATGGAGATCGACATGAGGCTGCGCCCGCAGAGCTCGATCTGTTTTCTTTTTTGATTGGCAAATGGGAAGGATCGGGAAAGACCCGCCTCGCCGACGGGACCATTGCTGAGTACGACGGCCTTTCATGGATCGGCCGCTATGTGCTCGACGGCATGGCGATTATTGATGAGTTACATGCGCCCCTACCGGGCGGCGGCCGTGGTTTGGGTATGACTCTTCGCTACTTCGATATGGACAACGACGCTTGGGTTGTCGAGTTTCTCAACGTATCCAATTCGTTCATCCGGAGGCAGGTCAACGAGCGATCTGGCGCGGTAGAGAAGGATGGTTCAACGGTTGTCGTGACCTCTGTAAGCGACAAGTCGATTAGTCGGGAGTTCTACCGCGTGATCGATGACGATCGCTTCGTGTATACCATCGACTTGTCGAACGACGGGGGCGAGACGTGGAACAAAGGTTCCATCGAATTCACCATGAATCGAGTTGAGTGATTCCCTCGCTGGGCAATCGGCCGAAAGTGGACGCAGGCAGCGTGTGATTCGGCAAAATTCGCCAATCGCGGTCCTCGGCTACCGCTGACGCGGCGTCACGACGCGCGCCTGCGCGAGCCGTTCGATGATCGCCTCGCGCGCGGCCCGGCTCGCCGACATGCGGGCCTTTGCGATAGCCACTACGGCGGGCGACGCCGTGTCGGGACTGCCCGCTCGAAACGGCGGGGCGGGCGCGTACTCGAGCGCGAGCTGAACCGCTTCCGCCTGCTCGCGCCCGATGAGGTCAGCGAGAACGGTGAGCGCGAAATCAACTCCGGCCGTGACGCCGCCTGCGGTGATCAAGCTGCCATCACGCACGACTCGGTCGTGCACCGGCACGGCACCGAAACGCTTCAAGAAATCGTGCGAGAACCAGTGCGTCGTAGCGCGCTTGCCGCGAAGCAAGCCCGCTGCGCCGAGCACGAGCGAACCTGTACAGACCGCTGTCACGTAAGAGGCGCGTTCGGCGCACGCGCGCACGAACGCGAGCGCCTCGCCGTCTTCGAGCAGGGCATTGACGCCGACGCCGCCGGGAACGCAAAAGACATCGAGCGCGGGACAGTCGGAAAACATCGTCGTCGGCGTCAGCGGGAAACCGGTCGAGGAAACCACGGGCGCCTGGTTCTTCCATATCAGATGCACCTTCGTCTCGGGCGAGGACGCAAAGATCTCGTATGGAGCGGTGACGTCGAGCTGCTGCACGCTCGGGAACACTAGAAAGCCGACATGAATCGTCATTGCGGACCTCTCGACTTTTGACATCGGCATGGTGGCGCGAGAGGATTTGGCGCATATGCCAAAGACCCCTCGTTTCACGCCACCCGCTCGAATCGAAATTCTCGCGTTCCCGCGCGTGCAGCTTCTCGATGTCGCCGGTCCCTTGCAGGTATTCGCGTCGGCCAACGACCTCGCGGTCGCGGCGGGCAAGGGTCGCCCTTACGAACCGGTCGTCGTTGCGCAGCGGTCGAGTGTCACGACGTCGGCCGGGCTACGCCTCGGGGCGGAGCGGATCGGCCGCCGGCGATCGCCGCCTGACACCCTGATCGTGGCCGGCGGTTTCGGCGTCTATCACGCTTGCGAGAACGTCGAGCTCGTCCACTGGGTCGAGACGCGCTCGACCGCTGCACGCCGCGTCGCCTCGGTGTGCAGCGGCGCGTACTTGCTCGCAACGGCGGGTTTGCTCGATGACCGCAAAGCGGTCACGCATTGGAGCCGCTGCGGGGATTTTGCGCGCCGCTTCCCGCGTGTGCGGGTCGACCCAAATCCGATCTACGTGCAAGACGACAACGTCTGGACGTCGGCGGGCATCACAGCCGGCGTCGATCTGGCGCTCGCATTCGTCGAAGCGGACCTAGGCCGAGCGGCGGCGCTCGCCGTCGCTCGGCACCTGGTGGTGTTCCTTAAACGCCCGGGCGGCCAGACGCAGTTCAGCGCGGAGCTCGAGCTACAGCACGGTGACGCGCGGTTCGAGCGATTGCATGCGTGGATTGCGAGCCACTTGGCGGGCGACCTGTCGGTGACCGCGCTCGCGGACGCCGCCGGTATGAGCGAGCGCAGCTTCGTGCGCCACTATCGGCGAGCTACGGGATGGACGCCGGCGCGCGCCGTGGAGCAGTTGCGCGTTGCGGCCGCGCGCCGGATGCTCGAGGACGGCCGTACGGCGAAAACCTGCGTCGGTCGCTGCGGCTTCGGTTCCGACGAGACGATGCGTCGCAGCTTCCTGCGCTCGATTGGTACGACACCGCAACGATATCGGGAGCGTTTCGCTGCTACGGCCGGCTCCGCGAGTTGGAGCGAGAGCCAGCCGTCGGCCAGACACACCCAGCGCTGACGAAGCCGGGGTTCGGGAGTTCGAATCGCTCCGGGCGCGCCACACGCCTGTTCGACGGCTCAGTCGGGACCGCTCCACGCGAAGGCGATGAGCTTGCTGGACTTGCCGGTACGGTCCCAGTTGAAACCGAACGCGTCGGCGCGATCGACCGTGGCGCGGCCCCAGGTAGCGACTCCACCAGGACCGGTTTCCGCGCCCGGTAGGTTCTGGATCTTCGTCACCTTGCCATCGCTGGTCGGGCCCATCAGCGCTTCGGCCACGGCCAGGACGCTGTGGACCGGAATCTCCGCCCTCCATTTCGAAAGGTCGGGTGCGATCTCCACCTTGATGGTCGCGAACGCGAAACCCTTGGTCTCGCCCTTTACCATGTCGCCGAAGCGCTTAGGCCAGCCGCCCGCTTGGCCAGCAAATACGGTCTGCAGAGCGGCGCGCTGGGCTTCGTCTGCGCGATCGTCCATGAAAATCGCGTTCTTGAAATCGCTGGCCTTCTCCCAAACGTTGCCGCGGAACGACCCCAGCATCGCGACGTTGAGGCCGTCGAGCTTGACGGTGCCGTAGCGGCCCTTCTGGATGTGCCAGACGAGGATGCCCTCGCAGACCCCGTCGTCGGGCGGCTGAGCCCATGAGCATGGGCACGGAATCGCGCAGCGGCATACGTCGAACCACTGACCCTTGATGGTCCACTTCTGAACGTCAGCCATCGCAACCTCCCTTTTTCTGCAAAGGCGGCGGCCGTTACGATGGCGGACATTATCCACCCGGGGGTGGCGGAAACAGAAGCGCCGGGCACGCGGGGAGCGGGCATGCGGAAGTCTTCGTATCTGGGAAATAACGGCCTTGTGATCGGCGGCCTCGCCGGGGTGATTGCCTGCGCGTGGGCGTATGTGGCGACGGCATCACTGGATATGTATGGCCGCATGGACGGAGCCGCCGCCTGGATGATGGAAGGAACGTGGGACGCGCGGTACCTCCTGCTCATCTTCCTGATGTGGGCGGCGATGATGGTTGCGATGATGCTGCCGAGCGCGCTGCCGACAATGCTTATCTTCCACAGAGCGGTCCGGAACGATCCGCAGGTCCGCTCGCCACGCCGGCGCATGCTCTCGTTCGTGGCCGGATACATCGTGGCGTGGTCCGGTTTCAGCGCCGGCGCATCGCTGCTGCAGTGGGGCCTGGCCGAAGCGGCGCTGTTGTCGCCGATGATGGTGAGCGCGAGCCCGTGGTTAGGGGGTGCGATCCTGGTCGTGGCGGGGGTCTACCAATGGACGCCGCTGAAGTATGCGTGCCTTCGGCACTGCCGCTCGCCCCTTGCGTTCCACGCAGAGCACTGGCGACCCGGTATGCCCGGCGCGCTGCGACTCGGGCTGCGTCACGGTCTCTATTGCGTGGGCTGCTGCTGGGCGCTGATGCTGCTGCTGTTCGTCGGTGGCGTGATGAGCCTCTTGTGGATCGGCGGCATTACCGCCTTCGTTCTGCTCGAGAAACTCGCGCCGTACGGCGTGCGGGGAGGCCGGTTGAGCGGGCTCGCGTTGGTGCTTGTCGGCGCGTGGGTATTGACCTCGGCGTAGCCGCGCCAGCGTCACCAAAACCCGATTGCCTCTCGTGAGTTGTGAAGTCACGGCGTGGGATTGTGGGCATCACGAATGCGATGCCCACCGGTGCACGCTGCCTTCGTGCAGTACCCCATAGATCTCGTCGCGCAGCGCATTCGCCTCGGCGGCCGTCAGCGTGCGCTCGAGATCGCGGATTACAATCCGCAGCAGCACGTTCTTCTGCGCCAGTCCGATGCCGAGCCTTTCGCGCGCAGCGGCGGGCAGGTCTGCATACCGCGTCTCGCCGACGACCTCGATTGCCTCGACCGCCGCGCACCGGCTTCCGAGCGCTTGGCGCGCGCGGTCGCCGAGTTCCTCGGGTGTCGTGTCCTCGGCGACCGCAATGGACAAATCGCGGCGTATTGGCGGCTGTGCAGACACGGCTCGATACGGTTTCAAATCGAGCATCTGACCGGCGACCCGAGGATCTGCGGAGCGCAGCGCGCGAATGTCGCCGATGCCCTTGCGCAGCATGAGCATCCGATCGAGTCCGATGCCCATCGCGAGCCCGTTGTACTCAGCCGAACGCAAGCCGGCGACGTCGAGTACGCGAGGTGAGGCGAGACCGCATTCGAGGATTTCCACGGGCTCATCTGCGACCACTGCGTGGACCTCGAGTCCGTCGACCGTGTAAGGGTGGCTCGTCGGCGCAAGCTTGAGGCGGGCGTTGGGCAGCATCGCGCCCGCCGCGACTCCAATCATCTCCTCGAGCTCGGCGCGCCCGAGTGGACAGCGGGCGATGCGCCATAGGTCGAGCTGATGTGGCTCGCCGACGTGGAGTCGGTCGATCGTGTCACGCCGGTACGTGAGCCCGGGGCACACCAGCAACACGTCGTCATAGCGGGCCGGCGCAATCATGCGCAGAGCGGCGGGAATCATTGCAGAGGTTTGCGTGCGCAGCAGCCTATCGGCTGTCACGTAACGCGTGTAGCGCGCATCACGCGCCGCCGCTTCCGGCGGATAACCGAGCGCGTCGTAGTTGTCGGCGATCGTGGCGACGGGCGGAGCGCGGTAGACGAGCACTGAGCATCGCCAGCGCTCGCGCAAAGCCTCGACCGCCGCGCTCACCAGGAACTGAATCGCGTGAGGCCCCTGAGCGGCGTCGGTAAGGTCGCGCACAGCGAGCGAACGTTGGTAGGTCAGAGAATCGACCGTTTGAATGGACATGACACACCTCGTTGCAAAGCCGGTTTGTGAGACGCTGCAAGGGCAGCAATCGGCGGTCACCCCGGGCCCGCTCGAGCGGTCGAGGCAGCAACGGCGGTGGAGAAATCAGAACGAGATCAGCACGCAACCCGAAGCCCCGACGCCTGGAGCAGGCCGGGGCTGATAAAGGACATGGTGTGTACGCATGACATGCGTGCACTCTAAGGCATTATTTCGCGCCAGCGAAGGCGTCGCGGACGTAGCTCGCGAGAAAGTCGGCGAGGGCGCGCACGTGTGGCTCGTTCTTGAGCTCTTCGCGGACGATCAGCCACATCTCGTCCCGCAGCTCCGGCGGTGCTGGGAAGCAGCGGACGAGGTCGGACTCGGCGTCGCCTATGATCGTCGGCAGCGGGCCGACTCCGAGCCCGGCTTTCAAGTTCGACACCATGCTGACGAAGCTGCTGCTGCGGAAGCGGACAACGGCATCGGGCACAGCCTCCGCAAGCCAACGCGAGCCCGGTAGTCGCGTCAACCGGCCCTCGAAACCGACGATTTCGTGTCCGCGCAGTGCCTCGCGGCTGCCGGGAACGCCGCGCTCGGCGGCGTACGCGGGACTGCAGTAGATCGTCCACAGAATGTCCGGCATACGTTGCGCGACGATTCCCGCGCCCTCTGGATGCGAGCTGCCGCGCAACGCCACGTCGGCTTCGCCGGCGGCGATATCGAGGCGTTCGTCCGTGGCGATCAGCTCAACCGACACGCCGGGGTAGAGCGCCTGAAACGCACGCATACAAGGTGTGACGAAGCGCGCTGCCAAGCCGTCACTCGTCGTCAGGCGCACTGCGCCACCGACGATCCGCCGCCTCGTCGCGAGTGTGTTCTCGAGGCCGCGCGCCTCCTTCTCCATGCGCTCCGCGGTCTCGGCGACAAGCTTGCCCGCTGGCGTGGGTGTTTGCCCGGATTTGCGGCGCTCGAATAGTGACGTGCCGAGTGTCGTCTCTAGCAGGTCGAGCCTACGCAGCACAGTCGTCTGATCAACACCGAGTGATCGAGCGGCCCGAAGGGCGGAACCCGTGCGCGCGACGGCGAGCACGTAACGCAGGTCGTCCCACTGCATCGGCGGATACTGCACGGGCGCAGCACGACAGCGCAACTTTGCGCATTCCAGTTCGCGTCTGGCGCTGCCATCGTTGCGGCCGTTGTTTCGCTCCTACACGGACACTACGGCCGAGGAAGACTCCGATGAAACTCGTAAGCTCGCTAGTCACTCTGTACTTCGTCGTCGGTTCGATCGCGTGCACGGGACCAGCTTCACCAGGGGCCGGCGAGCCGACGCTCGCCGAGGTTCGCAAGCTGACCGAACGGTTCCAGGACGTTGGCACAGCGCTCGCCGAGGGCTACATTCGCGACCCGTTCGATCTTTGCGATACGGCCGAGATGATGGGCCGGCCCGCGGCGGAGGGCGCAATGGGCGTCCATTACGTTCGTCCCGACCTTCTGGGTATCACGAAGCCGCCTTCGCCTCGCGTGAACGGCGAAGGCATTCACACCGACTTCCGCAAGCCGGCCATTCTCATCTACGAGCCGCAGGCCGACGGCTCGATGGAGTTGGTGGCTGTCGAGAATCTCGTGTTCGCGCACGCGTGGCGCGCTGCAGGGAACGCCGAACGGCCGACTTTCCATGGTGTGCCATACAACTCGATGATCGACGATCCGAAGACTTCGACGGACGAAGCTCACATGTTCGAGCCGCATTTCGATCGGCACGTTTGGATCTATCGCGACAATCCGAGCGGGGTTTTCTCGCCGTTCAATCCTTCTGTCACTTGCGCTCACCACAGGGGCGGGCGGAATCATCACGACGCGCACCCGGCGCATAGCGGATGACCGCAGAGCTCACGTGAGGATTGCGCCGTAGGAACTTTGTTTCGGACGTTCGAATCTCTACGCAAGGCGTCGCGCCCGATGTAGGCTTACGCGAGTCAATCGAACTGTTGCGAACATCCCGGAGCGGATCCGTCGCTAGATCGATTCGCACAGGAGCGAACGTCATGAAAACCGCTCTATTCGCGATCCTGTTGTCCGCCACGAGCCAGCCTATCGCCGCTCAGTGGCTGAGCCACCCAACGCCCGGTATCCCGCGTACTGCCGACGGCCAGCCGAACCTGGCGGCGCCGGCGCCGCGTACCTCGGACGGGAAGCCGGACTTATCCGGTTTATGGACGAGAACGTCCGTTACGAACACGGGGGGCTTCAAGCCCGTCGAGCCGTCTTCGGTGGACGCCGTGGTGCGCGAGCGCGCCGAAAACTTCGGCAAGGAGAGCATGTTCGCCTTGTGCCTACCGCGCGGACCGGGGTACATCACGGCCCGCGGACCCGACCTGAACTGGGCGATGACGAAGGTGATCCAGACGCCCGAGCTCATTGTCATCCTGAGCCCGGACCTCACCTATCGACAGATCTTCCTGGACGGGCGTGCACTCGAACCCGACGCGAATCCGAGCTGGATGGGCTACTCGGTCGGGCACTGGGAGGGCGACACGCTGGTAGTCGAGAGTGCGAGCTTCAACGATCGGACTTGGCTGGATGGGGGCTATCCTCACACGGAGGGGCTACGCACCGTCGAGCGTTACCGGCGCTCCGACTTCGGTCACCTCGCGATCGAGGTGGAGCTACACGACCCCGCACTGTACGCCGCGCCTTGGACGGCCACGGTCGCGGCGCAGTTCGCCGCCGACACGGAGCTGCTCGAATACGTCTGCAACGAGAACACCACGTTTCACGAGCACTGGGTCGGCACGCGTTCCGACGCGCAGCAGTCCGAAGCCGCGATTCCAGCAGACACCCTCGCGAAGTACGCCGGTACCTACACGGAGCAGCGACCGTTCTGGCAAGGCGCGGCCGTTGCGCGAGTGTTCGAGATCAGGTTCACCGATAGCGCGCTGTTCCTCGGGCCGACGCGGCTCGTGCCGCAATCCGAAACCGTATTCATCAATGGGGGGCTCGCGATCGAGTTCGTCAGAGACGGCCAGGGCGCGCCAACTCACCTCTTCGACAAGCACGTGTCGGGCGATTACAGATTCGACCGCGTGAAGTAGCTAAGCCTAGGGCGTATTTTCCTGGCTCGATGCGGCGAACAGCCGCTGTCCCGTCGAGGTGACCACTGAGCGTGCGTTACCGGTCGGCGACCCATCTTTCGCCAGGCTGCCCTCGACGGTGATCACGTCACCGAGCTTCAAGGTGTTGCGCGTCCAACCAGCCCGCATCAGGGCATTCGGGCTGTTCATCTCAACGGCCCAATTCGTCACCTTCTTGGTCTCCGCGTCGGCAACATCGATGTACAACCAGGCGTGCGGATTCGCCCACACCACCTTCGTCACGGCACCCGTGAGGGTGAAGGGTTTGGCCGCGTCGAACTCGGCCGCAAATGAATGATGCGCAAGGAGTGGGCGCGCGACGACTGACAGACCGATTCCAACGATGAGCGCAAGGTTGGTTCGCATCGAGCCTCTCCACACCAGAGCTGTCGCGACAGCGCGGAACCGAGACGGGGCCCAAGACCGGCTCGTCTGGGGCGCGCTTGGTGCGAGATTGTGATGCCAAAGTTCAGGCGGGTCTACTCGCGCGAGCGCTTCGACCACATGCGATCCGGCTGACGCGAGCAACTCCCCGGCGTGCCTCGTCATTCCGGAGTCGCGGAGCGTACCATCACTTTCCAGGGCCCAGATTCATCGCTTTTGGCGCGCCACTTCCATGACCAGCAGCGTGGCAGTCGCCGTTCTAGACCGACCCTCCAACAACGAAGGAGCACGACATGCACGCAGTAGTCAGAACGTATTCCGGTAAAGGCGCCAAGGACCTCTTTGATGTGCTGGAAAAGCGCAAGAAAGACGTGGAAAGCCTTCTGCGTCCCATCAAAGGTTTTGTGAGCTACACGCTTGCCCGCAGCGGCGATGGCGGATTCTCAGTGACGGTTTGCCAAGATAAGGCCGGCACGGATGAGAGCGTTCAGGCGGCGCGTACATGGATCGCCAAGAACGCCGGAAACACTGGCGCTGGCGCACCGACAGTTTCCGAGGGCCCGGTAATCCTCCAGATGAAATAGTCGGCAGACATCAGGCGTCCGTTTCTCCTCGCAAATAGGAGATGCTCTGGCGCAGAATCCGACCTCTTGAGGAAGGAGTGACGATCGTCATGCGGCTTGCGAGTGGATTCGTGTTGGCGTGCGCATTTGCAACGAGCGGCGCATGGGCTGCGGATGTCACGGGAAAGTGGGCCGCGACCGCGGTAGGCAACAACGTGACAGTCACGCTCGACTTAGCGATCGCCGGTAACGTCGTTACTGGAGCTATCCTCAATCCCCAGTCCGGTCCTGCAGAGATCAGGGACGGCAAGATCGAGGGTAACAGCATCTCCTTTCATGTCCTGCGCACCGCGAACAACGCGACCACGAAGATCCTGTGGCAAGGGACGATCGAGGGCGAAGAGATCCACTTCACGCGTAGCGTCGAGGGTGCCCCGGGACCCGGGATGCAAGTCATCGCGAAGCGAGCGCCATAGCCGCCAAACGTTGCAGCGCTGTTGACGCTGGAATCGGCCGTGCGCTAATCGCGAGCCGCACGAAGCGCTTCGCCCTCCCCGGCGTCGGCCGCCAGCGGGCCGCCCGATAGGATGATTTCCACACGACGGTTGCGCGCGCGCCCGTCCTCAGTCGAATTGTCGGCGATCGGCCTTGACGGGCCGAGGCCCGCGACGTCGATTCGTTCCGGCGCGATTCCCTGCCCGATGAGGTATTCGCGCACGGCACTGGCACGGCGCAGCGAAAGCTCGTTGTTGGTCGCGAGGCTGCCGGTGGTGTCGGTGTGACCTTCCACGTTGAATCGCAGCCCGGGATACGACGCGACGATGCCGGCGAAACGCGCGAGACCCTCGCGTGCGGACGCGTTGAGGTTCGCGGTGCCGGTCGCAAATTGCACGCCGCCGACTTCGGACACGAGCCCGCGATCCGTCTCTTCGGTAGGCAGAGCGGCGTTCAGCCGATTGCGCAAATCCTGCCGGGCCTGGAGCGTCGCGACGCGCTGGGCTTCCTGCGTCGCTGCCGCCGCGGCCGCCGCGTTGCGCTCACGCTCCGCCTCGGCGTCCGCGCCGGCGAGGGCGGCGCGACGCGCATCCGCCCCGGCAAGCACGGCCGCCCGTGCCGAGTCCGTTGCGGTCTTGCGGTCCTTCCTGCCGCCGGCGAGTGCGGTCTCGGCTTGCGTCAGGCTCTGCGTCGCACTGGCGAACTGTTGCGGAGCGAAGCGGTCCGCGCCCGCTGCCCGCGCGATCGCGACTGCGTAGCGGGCTTGTGCCACTTCCAGCGGATCCTCGCCGATCGGAACAACCGGCAGCGCGGAGTAGTCGTTGCGCTCCACGAGCGTGGTGACCTTGGATTCTTCGCCTTCGACCTTATCCGCCACGTTGTACAGAGTGATCATGTCGCTCGGCGTGCCCACTGCAAAGTGCGGCTCGGCCGTGACGATCAGCGCGAACTGTGACGCGCCGTAAGAGGTTTCGAGCTCGCCCTTGTCGTCGAGCGATGCCAACACACCTTGGTTGATCGCTCGACCATCCGGAGTGAGCGCCCAGACGACGTAGGTCGTGTAGGGGCCGAGCGACGAGGGCGCGGGCAAGTTCCACGCTTCGGCGGCAATTTGCGCGTTGCCGTTCTGATACTCGACTTGCGCCTTCCCTTGAGCATTCGCCGCAATCGGCGTACCGCGCAGGAACAAGTCGGATTTCGGGCCATCGCGATAGTTGAACATCGAGAT
>Ga0157380_10002557_pt1 | contig 12288 bp, 8 predicted proteins | sample S35metaG_FD_119757 | JGI IMG/M metagenome (GOLD analysis project Ga0157380, IMG submission 119757) | Switchgrass rhizosphere microbial communities from Kellogg Biological Station, Michigan, USA - S3-5 metaG | ecosystem: Host-associated > Plants > Roots > Rhizosphere > Soil | place: USA: Michigan...
GCAGGATCGAGGACCCGGGCGATCTCGGCCTCCGAAAGGATTTGCTTCTCGCGGACCAGTTCGAGGATCCCGCGACCCGTCGCCATCGCTTCGGAGGCCAGCGCCGTCGCACGGTCGTAGCCGATGACCGGGTTGAGCGCGGTCACGGTGCCGATGCTGTAGTCGACGTCGTGCTTGCAGACCGCTTCGTTGGCGGTGATGCCGTCGACGCAGTGCAGGCGCAGCGTCCGCGCCGCGTTGATGAAGAGGGTCTGCGCCTCGAAGAGGCACGCGGCGATGACCGGCTCGAACACGTTGAGCTGCAGCTGGCCGCCTTCGGCCGCCATCGACACCGTCAGGTCGCTGCCGATCACGCGGAAGCAGACCATGTTCACGACTTCCGGGATGACCGGATTGACCTTGCCCGGCATGATCGAAGAGCCCGGCTGCTTCGGAGGCAGATTGATTTCGCGCAGGCCGCAGCGCGGGCCTGACGAGAGCAGACGCAGATCGTTACAGACCTTCGAGAGCTTGATCGCCAGGCTCTTCATACACGATGAGTAGAGGACGAAGGCCTGCGTGTCCTGGGTCGCCTCGATCAGGTTGGTTGCGAGGTGAATCGGAAAGCCGGTGATGGCTGCGAGATGTTGCGTACACTTTTCCGCGTAGCCGACCGGGGCGTTCAGTCCCGTGCCGATCGCGGTGGCTCCCATGTTGACTTCGCAGAGCACGGCCTGCTGAATCCGTTCGAGGGCGAGGATCTCGCCGGATAACGTCTCGGCAAACGCTTCGAACTCCTGGCCGAGCGTCATCGGCACGGCGTCTTGAAGCTGCGTCCGTCCCATCTTCAGGATGGCGGCGAACTCCTTGCCCTTCGCGCGGAAGGCGGCGATGAGCTCCTTCATCGCGGCCACGAGACGGACGTTGCCCAGCGCCATTCCGATGTGGAGCGCCGTCGGGTACGCGTCATTGGTGGACTGTGACGCATTCACGTGATCGTGCGGGTCGCAGAAGGCGTACTCGCCTTTCTGATGGCCCATCAGCTCGAGGGCGCGGTTGGCGATGACCTCGTTGATGTTCATGTTCGTCGAGGTGCCCGCGCCGCCCTGGAAGACATCGAGCTGGAACTGATCGTGAAGTTTCCCGTCGATCACTTCCTTGCAGGCACCCTCGATGCCTCGAAGGATCGTCTCGTCGAACTGCCCGCACTCGTGGTTCGCGCGCGCCGCGGCGTACTTGACCATGGCCAGCGCTTTGATCAGATCGGGATAGAGGCGGAGCTGGACGCCAGAAATGTGAAAGTTCTCGAGGCCACGCGCGGTCTGCACGCCGTAGTAGGCGTCGGCTGGCACGGCCTTCTCTCCCAGCAGGTCGTGTTCGAGACGTGTCGATTGATTGGCCATCGCAATGACTCCTCGGGTAAACGCGTACTGGAACAGCGAGAGCGAAGGTCGCCTGATAGATGAGCACGTCGCATGCCACGACGTTGACGACTGCTACGCGTCGTGACGTGAAGGTGGGGGTGCGATTTTCACACCTCTCGCACCTCTTCGGCGTACTCGAGGCCGCGAGAGCCCCCTGGAAGGCTGAACACCACGTCGGGATTTTCCGTGGCGCGCTCGATTAATTCCGCAAGAGCCGAGAAGCGATGCGACCGGACCTGACGACGCAGATCGGTTTCGTTCTTCCAGGTCTCGACGTAATGAATCACGACCAGCGCGCCCATCTCAGTAGACACAGAACACCCTGCGCAGCCCGGTGCCGCACGTGTCTGGAGCATCAACGACTGTAGTGCTGCGGTGATTGACTGTGCCTCCCCTGCAGGGACACGCCATTTCACCGTCATACCGACGGGTACGGATTCCATCCTCGCTTCTCTGGCATCGCGGCGAAATTCAGGAGTCCAGGATTGTGCCGCTGCAGAGCGCATGCCATGAACTGAAAGATCAGGGGATAACAGGCTGGTCTGCTGAAGGGAACCTGGCGGGAGGCGTCAGGCTCCGCCGTGTTGGAGGTTCTCCATTATCTCGGAGCGGGCAGCCCACGACGCCACGCAACATCCCGCGGGCACGCCCGTGGCGATAGCGAAGGTCGTTACGGCGTAAGGGCTTTCTGCTGTGATTCTGAATCAAACGTAACGTGGCATGACCCGTGCTGAAGCGCTCGACGTATGACGGTGCGGTGTGCGTCGATTGCCTTCGCGGTGTGGGGACTGACCCTCACGCTGCCGCTCGCGGCGCAGCAGCCGGCTGCTGACGAGTTCAACGACTCGCACTTCCATCTGACGAACTACGTCCAGGAAGGGATCGACGTCCGCCAGTTCCTGAAAATCATGGGCCGCCGCGTCACCCGATCGACGCTCTTCGGGATACCGCTGCAGCAGCAGTGGTCGTACGCCAACTCCGGGAACTTCGCGCCCACCTACTACCTGCAGAGCGACGCGCCGCTCTACTACTACTCGTTCACCGACGCGTACATCGCAAGCGCGTATCGTGCGCTCTCGAAAGAAGAGCAGGCGCGCTTCGATCCCATGATCACCGGATTCAATCCGGCCGACATGTATGCGGTCGATCACATCCGTCGAGTCCTCCGGACTTTTCCCGGCGTGTTCACCGGCATCGGCGAGTTCAGCATTCACAAAGAGTTCGTGTCCTCCAAGGTCTCCGGCGAGACCGCAAGCCTCACGAATCCGGCGCTCGATCGCGTGCTCGACTTCGCCGCCGAGGCCGGCCTCGTCGTCATCCTGCACAGCGACATCGACATGCCCTTTGCGAAGGTGGATGCCGAGCCGGTGTACCTGGCGCAGATGAAGGCACTGCTCAAGCGTCATCCGAAGACCGCGATCATCTGGGCTCACATCGGACTCGGACGCGTGGTCCATCCGGTTCAGACGTCGGTTGCTGTTGCGGCCGAGCGCTCGCCAGCGCAGGTCGGGCTCGTCGAAGCGATGGTCACCGATCCGGCGTTCTCTCATGTGAGCTTCGACATTTCCTGGGATGAGGTGGCGAAGTACGCCATCGCATCACCGGAGAGCGTGTCACGCGTGGCGGCAATGCTCAATCGCTATCCCGATCGTTTTCTCTTCGGCACGGACACGGTTGCGCCCGCAGGGCCCGAGCCGTATTACGCGGTGTTCGACATGTGGGCGCCGGTGTTGAAGCAGCTGACGCCGGAGGCAAGTCTCAAAGTACGCAAGACCAACTACGAGCGGCTCTTCGACGAAGGGCGCCGGCGAGTCCGCGCGTGGGAAAGGGCCAACGTTCGATGAAAGCGGTGTTCGTGTGTTTCGTCACGGCGTGTGCGATCGTGGGCGGAGTCTCTGCCGCCGCCGCGCAAACGGCATCACAAGCGAAGCCAACGTTCGAGATTTACGGGTTCGCGATGCTCGACATCGGTCACGACTTCAAACAGATCGATCCGAACTGGAGCGACACGATGCGTGTCACCAAGCTCCCGAAGGTCGAAGACGAGTTCGGACACGACAACAGCACATTCGCCGGCGTGCGTCAGAGCCGCCTCGGCGTGCGCTCGTCGACGCCGACGTCCCTCGGTGAGCTCAAGACAACGTTCGAGTTCGAGTTGTTCGGTACGGGCGTGGACGAGGGGCAGACGACGTTCCGTCTGCGCCATGCCTACGGCGAGGTGGGTGCCTTCGGTGCGGGGCAGACGTGGAGCCCCTTCATGGATCCCGACGTCTTCCCGAACTCGCTCGAGTACTGGGGACCGACGGGCATGGTGTTCTTCCGCAACGTCCAGGTGCGCTGGATGCCGATCAGGGGCGAGCGCAGCTTGACGTTGGCGCTCGAACGTCCGGGCGCGAGCGGCGACCAGGGCATCTACGCCGACCGCGTCGAGGTGCAGAACATCAACGCTCGCTTCCCGCTGCCCGATTTCTCGGCGTCGTACAAGCTCGATGAGAAGTGGGGCTACGTCCGGGCCGCAGGCATGCTTCGCGTCATCAAATGGGACGACGTCCTCGACGATCGATTCGATCTCTCGGGTGATGCGATGGGCTGGGGACTCAATCTCAGCTCGAACGTCAAGGCCAGTCCGAGCGACACGCTTCGTCTTCAGGTGGTCTTCGGTGAAGGCATCCAGAACTACATGAACGATGCCCCGGTCGACATCGGCATCGTGAACCAGTTGCAGAACCCGGTGACGCCGATCACCGGTGAAGCGCTTCCCATCGTCGGCATCGTTGCATTCCTCGATCACACCTGGAACGAGCGGTTCACGAGCAGCGTTGGCTACTCGCGCACCGACATCGACAACACCGAAGGGCAGGCGCCGGACGCGTACAAGACAGGCCAGTACGCACTCGGCAACCTCCTCTACACGCCCGTCCCAAACGTGATGGTCGGCGGCGAGTTGCAGTGGGGCCGACGCGAGAACTTCTCGGACGGCTTCCACAGCGACGGCTTCAAGTTGCAGTTCTCGTTCAAATATAACTTCTCCTACAAGGTCGGAGGCTAGCAGTATGAGCAGGCACGTCAATCGCTGGCGATTCGGACTCCTGTCAGTCGCCGCTTTCGCGATCGTGGCGCTGGTGACGGTTGCCGCGCAGCAGCGCCCCGATCCGCAGACTGCAGTGAACAACGCGTTCAATCAGTTCAGGACCCTGAAGGAAGGGAAGAACGCGGACTACATCCCGGCGCTCGCGAAGGTTGACCCGAACCTGTTCGGCATCGCGCTCGTCACCGTCGACGGCAAGGTCTTCACCGCCGGCGATATCAAGACCGAGGTCTCGATTCAGTCGATTTCCAAGGTCTTTACGATGGCGCAGGTCATCCAGGAGCAGGGGCTCGATTCGATCGAGAAGCGAATCGGCGTGGACGCCACCGGTGCGCGGTTCAACTCGATCATCGCGATCGAAGGGGTTCGCACCGTCGTCGGAACCGGCGCACCTGAGATGAACCCGCTCGTGAACCCGGGAGCGATCTCGGCGACGAGCATGGTGACCGGCGCCAACGCCAACGCGGTGTGGGCCAAGATCATCGGCTTCCACAACGACGCTGCCGGGCGCTCGCTGAGCGTGCTGCAGGACGTCTACAAGTCGGAGTCCGACAGCAACCAGCGCAATCAAGCGATCGGCGCCCTGATGCTGGCCTATGGCTACATCAAGGCGAACTGGCCGCAGGCCGTCGATCTCTACACGCGTCAGTGCTCGATCGGCGTCAACGCGAAAGACCTCGCGACGATGGCGGCGATGCTGGCGGCGAGCGGAAAGAACCCGGTGACTGGAAAGCAGGTGATGGACGCTGCGAAGGTCCCCGGAGTGCTCGCCGTCATGGCCACAGCCGGCCTCTATGACGATTCGGGCAAATGGCTTTATCACACGGGACTGCCTGCCAAGAGCGGCGTAGGCGGCGGCCTCATCGCGGTGTCACCCGGCAAGTTCGGCATCGCCGTCGTATCACCGCCGCTCGATGACGCGGGCAACAGCGTCCGCGCGCAGCGAGCAATCGCCGCTATTTCAAATGCCCTCGGGGGCAATCCGTTGGCACCAACGGCACGTTAGTGGAGGACTCAATGTTGAAGAGAGCTATCGTCATAGCAGGGTTATTTGTCATGGCCGGAGTCGTTCCGGCGTTCGCGCAGAAGGTGGAAGTCAGCGGGTTCGTGGGCTGGTCCATCACGGACGGCGTCGATAGCGACCCGATACTGGCCGGCGACGGCAATATCTACGACACTGTTGAACCGGATGATGCCGCGATCTATGGATTCACTGTCGGCGCGCTCGTCGGCGAAGGCGCCGAAGTTGGCTTCCGGTGGGCACAGCAGCCAACGACTCTCACCATCAGTGGAACGTCGGAGCGGGAAATCGGTGATATGAACATCACTTCATACCACGGCTACTTCGCCTACAACTTTGGCGACGTTGACGCTCCGGTGCGACCCTTCGCGCTGATTGGCCTGGGCGCGACGAATTACGGCTCCGTGGACGCGACAATCGCCGGGGTGAATCGAAGCCTCGGTGGCGAGACGCAGTTCTCGACCACGTGGGCCGCGGGCGTGAAGATGCACGCTCGGGCCGTCGGTCTGCGCCTGGCGCTGGAATGGACGCCAACCTACATCAAGACGGATTCGACCGGTTGGTGGTGCGATCCGTATTGGGGCTGCTACCTGGTGGGGAACGCTCAGTATTCCCATCAATTCCAGTTCAATGCCGGCGTGATGTTCCGTTTCTAGACCTTGGTTCGGCGCCGTGTACACCGGGCTCAGCGGCTGGAGGTTCGTCCTTCCAGCCGCTCTCGTGATCGTTGTGGTACTCGAGACACCGGCCAACGCGCAGAAGACAGACATCGTCACACTCGCCAATGGCGATCGCATTACGGGCGAAGTGTCGACGCTCAGTCGGGGTCAGCTCGAGTACAAGACCGACGACCAGGGAACCCTCTACATCGAGTGGGATAAGGTGGCGACGGTCACGTCGACCGGCCAGTTCGAGGTCGGCACGAGCGATGGCCAACGGTTCGTGGGCAGTCTCGGTTCCGAGCCAGGCCGTCTCCTTCTCGTCGTCGGCACGACAGGTACCGAGCGCCTGTTGATGACGGACGTGACGATCATCACGAAGATCGGCCGCAGCTTCTGGACGAAGTTGGACGGGTCGATCGATGTGGGATTCAGCTATACGAAATCAAGCGCCATCGCGCAGCTGAACCTCAACTCCAACACCCTGTATCGCAGTCCGTCGTTCGAGGCCCGGTTGTCCGCCTCTGGGACGGCGACGCAATCCAACGACGAAGAAGGGCGCGACGACCGCGGCACGCTGCAGATGTCTTATCTCCGCTACCGCGGGAAACGGTGGTTGGTCGGCGGCGGCGCCGGTTTCGAGACCAACGAAAGCCTCGGTATCAAACTGCGGTCGCAGGTCAGCGGCGCGGTTGGTCAGCGCCTGGTCAACACGAATCGCGCGCAGCTGGCTGTGTCCGGCGGCTTGTCGGTCAACGACGAGCATGGCGTCGATAGCGAGCCGACACAGAACATCGAAGCCATCATGACGTTCCGGACGTCGTACTACGCCTACGATTATCCCAAGACGAATATTGACGTCGGGTTTCAGTACTTCCCCAGCCTGAGCGACTTCGGCCGCCAGCGCATCCAGTTCGACTCGAATTTCCGCCGAGAGCTCTGGAAGGACGTTATCCTCGCCGTGAACATGTTCGACACATTCGATAGTCGGCCGCCCAGCGCCGACGCGGACCAGAACGACATCGGTGTCGTACTTTCCTTCGGTTGGTCGTATTAGCATCATTCCTGTCAGAGGGGCATTTTCGTTCGTGGCCTGAGTAACTAGAGAGGGGACGAGATGGCAGCCAAGACCCGCTTCCAGACGGCTCGGCAATTGACAGCACTGGTGACTACGGCGAGTCTGATGCTCCCCTCAGTTGACGTCGTGCTGGTGGCGCAGTCCTCGACGGCAAAGCCGCCGGCCACGCAGTCCACCTCGAAACCACCGGCCACGCCGTCTACGGCGAAGCCGCCAGCGACGCAGTCGTCAACGGCCAAGCCCCCCACGGCCGCGACCCCGGTCGTCAGCGATGCCATTGTCGATGGTGGATGGCCGCGCGCCCTGCTGACGGCCACGGGCGGGCAACTGTTGATCTACCAGCCGCAGATCTCGACGTGGGAGAGGCAGAAAGAGATGCTCGCCTACGCGGCGGTGTCGTACCAGATGAAAGGCGCCACCCGGCCCGAGCTTGGCACGGTGACGTTTGAAGCCAACACCGACGTGTCGCTCGAGGAGCGCCTCGTCAGGTTCACGAACATTCGCGTGACAGAGTCGAACTTTCCGAAGCTGACGCGCGAACAGGTGCGCGACATCACCGACACGATCGTCGTCGGCATCCCTGACCCGGATCGCGTCATCGCTCTCGATCGTGTGATGGCGAGCCTCGACCACAGCCAACTCCGTCCGATGAATGTCGAGGGCGTCAAGTCCGATCCGCCGCCGATCTTCTACAGCACGTCGCCCGCCGTTCTCGTCAACATCGACGGCGATCCAATCTGGAGCCCGATCCCGTCGAACGATCTGAAGTACGCCGTCAACACCAACTGGGATCTCTTCGAGCACGAGTCGACGAAGACGTATTTCCTTCGCAACGAGAAGGTGTGGCTGAAAGCGTCAACCCTGAAAGGACCTTGGACCGCTGCCGGCACGCTGCCCGGGAGCTTCTCCAAACTGCCGGCAGACGAGAACTGGAAAGAGGTGAAGTCGGCATTACCTGGATCGAAGGTCTCATCCGTCCCGGCGGTGTTCGTGAGCACAACTCCCGCGGAGATGATCCTCGTCCAGGGGTCGCCGATCTACACGACGGTACCTGGCGCGAGCCCGCTGATGTGGTTGCAGAACACCGAGTCCGACGTCTTCCGGTTCGGCAGCACCGGCGCGGTGTACTACCTCGTTGCGGGGCGGTGGTTTTCCGCTTCGAGTCTGCTTGGCCCGTGGACGTTCGCCACAGAGAAGTTGCCGGATGTCTTCAAGCAGATCCCGCTCGAGCACCAGCGGTCACGCGTCCTGGCGTCGGTGCCGGGTACTCCGCAGGCCGCAGACGCCATCCTTCTCGCACAGGTACCGCAGACCGCCCGCGTGAACAAGAAGACGACGATGGCGCCGGACGTCGAGTACCAAGGCGAGCCAAAGTTCGAGCCGATCCCGACGACGGTGGTGGAGCGTGCGGTGAACACCGACAAGGACATCATCAAGGTCGGCGATCTCTATTACATGTGCTTCCAGGGAGTCTGGTTCATGGCGCGTAGCGCCAACGGACCGTGGGAGGTCGCGACATCCGTTCCAGAGGCCATCTACAAAATCCCTGCGAGTTCGCCGTCCCACAACGTCACGTACGTGACCGTCGTGGAGGACGACGATGACGAGTGGGTGACGTACGCTGCGGTCGCCGGCTACACGGGGATGATGGTCGCGTACGGTTGTGTGGTGTGGGGGAGCGGATGGTATTACCCACCTTACGTCTGGTACGGCGGCTTCTATCCTGGCTACTATCCGTTCTATCCCACCTACGGATTCTCGGCCTGGTACAACCCATGGACAGGCGCGTACGGACGGAGTGCTGCGGTCTATGGGCCGTATGGCGGCATGGGCGCGAGTGCGAGATACAACCCTCGAACAGGTACGTACTCACGCAGCGCCGTGGCATGGGGCCCGTATGGCGCGCGTGGAGTTGGCCAGGCGTACAACCCGCGCACCGGGACGTATGCGCGCACGAACCAGGGCAGCGGCGTCTACGGAAGCTGGGGCGCGACGTCAGTTCAGCGCGGCGACCAGTGGGCGCAGACTGCGCGTGTGACCAACCGCGTCACCGGCAACACGACGCGCGTGACACAAGGCAGTGGCGGTGGGACAGCCGTGACACGCAGGGGGCCTGGAGCTGATTCAGGCGTCGTGCGAACTGGTGGTGGCGACGTGTATGCCGGTCGAGACGGTAATGTGTATCGCCGTGAAGACGGCGGTGGTTGGTCCAAGTACGAGAACGGATCGTGGGGCTCCGCCGAGCGGCCGACGCCGTCGGGCGATCGAGCCGGCACCGCCGGAGACCGCGCTGGCACCGCCACGCCTCGAACAGGCGATACCGTCGGTCAGTTGAATCGTGACTCTGCCGCGCGCACGGAAGGCAGCACTCGAACGCGCGACTACGGATCAGTCAAGAGCTCTGGTGGCGGAACGAGCCGGCCGGGCGGTTACGGGACGTATCGTCCGAGCGGTGGCGGATTCCGGGGCGGTGGAGGGCGGCGCCGATAGATCGTCATCGATCGTGCCTGCGCGATTGTGGATGTCGCGCAGGCGCGGCCGAGCGACGGAAGTTCAGCTGGCTTTTTGTGCCGCCGCCACTTCCGCACCAGGCAACTTCTCTGGCAGCCGCTCGAATCCAACCAGCTTCCAGCCTCCACCCTCCTGCCGGAAGTAGGCGCGCACCGGCACCTTCCATGTCGGGTGCATCGCGCTGTCAGCGGCGATGTCCACCGCAACATAGCCACTCGACGGGAGACCGTTCGGCGCCGGGATTGTGGTCGTCGTGCTCTTCGTTTCGGAGAGTGGCGTAGTCGCGCCGGTCGCGTTGTCGAAGCGCATCCACGACGCCCGATAGGTCTCGGGGTCCTTCGCGACGCCGCCGGCGACTGCCGCGTTCTCGAACGTCAGCCCCTTCGCATCGAGACGCGGGTTCACGATCGGGTTCACCCCTGTCAGATAGATTTGCTTGATCGTTTCACGGCGCTGGATCAGCACGTCAGTGATGTACTTCTCGGCCGTGGGATTGCTGTACTGCCCGGTCTTGACAATCGCCCTGATCAGGTCGTCGCTGAAGGCCGCGATGCGCTGCGCCGCCCAGAAGGCGTCGTCGGCGCGCATCTCCATGTAGGCCACCGTCGGTGTCTGCGGCCGCCACTTTCGCGGGTCGAAGACCTTGCCTTCGAACTTGCCGACCGATGGGTACTCGATGTAATCGACCGTCTGCCACGGGCTCAACCCGAACCCAAGCGTCAAGAGGCGCTTCTTCGACGGACCACCTTCATAGAAGTACTCGTAGCTCAAATCCCACTCGTAGCGGTCGTTCGGCATCCCGAACGTGGAGCCCACGTCCTGCAGGTAGTGCCGGATGAACGTCTTGCCGTTCTCAGTAATCACCGAGTCGATGGTGTTCGCGGCCTTGAGGTCAGTGAGGTTCGTCCATGCGCCGAAGACGCGCAGCGCCCGCAGCTCGCGGCGGTGCTGATGCGGCACGACGTCGTTGGGATCGTCGGGGCGAGTGCCGACGTACTGAAAGCCACCGAGAATCCTGCCGGGCAGTTGGCGGCCCGCGACCACCCGATAGGATCCGTCCTTATTAGGCGCAACGCCCTCGAGGATGACGTTGATGTCGTCGCGGTTGAACCGCGTTCGCTTCCCGTTCGGACGACGAACCGTCGCCCCCGGGTCGATCGTTGTCTTCTTCGGATCGAGCGTTGTCAGGAACGACTCGACCTGGTTGTAGCCCAATGCCCAGAACACCTTCGTCGCCATGACCACGGACCCAGTGGCGGCTTCCGGCGCCCACGGCGGATCGAACTCGAGGAACCAGGTCTCACCATTGGCGTCCTTTGCCGTGAAGCCGGGATGCGAGCCCGACGTCTTCTCCCTGAACAACACCCATTTCGACGGGTCGGGCGGCGCGCCCATGACCGGGCCGCGACTGATCTCCTCAGCCGTGATCGGTCGCGTGCCGATGCGGTTGGTGAACCAGCTCGAGTCTGGCACCTCACCGATCGTGTTGATGTTCTGTGCTCGCACGCCAGTCGGTTCGAGGCCGGCGTTGACGAACAGGTTGAACATCAACTCGTACATCTGTGACTGGTCGTACGACGCCGCTTTCGCGGGACTCTGCGATTCGGGTTCGCGCGCGATCGGATCGTCTGGATAGAAGCGCGGGCCCTGCATTGATGCGACGGTGGCAAACGCGGCGACCGCACTGCCCGACAGCACCAGGGAGGCGGCTCGACGCACGCGTGGCGACAGCATTGATGGAAACATGAAGCGTTGCCTCAGAAACTAGGACCTGTCGAGAAGATGAAGGAGAGGCCTTCGTGGCTCTTGGCCAGCTCGACGCGGAGCGGCGTCGCGAAGGGGCCGTGGAAACGGGTGCCGACGCCGAAGTCGTCGTTCAGGCCATTGAGATCGAGATCCTTTATCCGCGGGGCGACTTTGCCCGCGTCGTAAAAAAACGCCAGGTCCAGATAGCGGTTGATCGGGATGCGCCACTCCGCCTGAAGCAGCAGGCTGTTCTTATCGCGGAATCGCCAACTGTTGTACCCGCGCAGCGACGATCCACCGCCAAGCGCTGGCAGCATGAAGAACGGTGTCTCCTGGCCGTCCTTGTCCGTTGCGCCCTGCACGCGTCCGCGGAAGGAGAGCACCCAGGTTTCGCGCAAAATCGGCACGTGCTGGATGGCCTCGTATTGCACCATCTGGAACCCAAACGCGTCGTCGGAGTCGCTGTAGTCGTGCAGGCTCACACTATAGAAACCACCGCGGCGGGCGTAACCGGAGGAGATCCTCCAGTCGATTCCGACCGCACCCTGGGTGTGAAGGTAGGTCACTTCTGCGCCGAGGCCTGGAAGAGTCGCCGGGGTGTACTTCGATTCAATCGACGGATAGCGGCCCTCGCCGGACTCCTGCGACCACCGTGACAACTCGGCGCCGCCGCGCAGCATGAACAGTTTCCTCGTCGGGAAGATCGTGAAGAGTGCGTTGCCGTAGGGCTGTTTGAACAGATAGTTGGCGCGATCGTCTATCGACGTTTCGTTGCCGATGCC
>Ga0157380_10002561_pt1 | contig 12281 bp, 10 predicted proteins | sample S35metaG_FD_119757 | JGI IMG/M metagenome (GOLD analysis project Ga0157380, IMG submission 119757) | Switchgrass rhizosphere microbial communities from Kellogg Biological Station, Michigan, USA - S3-5 metaG | ecosystem: Host-associated > Plants > Roots > Rhizosphere > Soil | place: USA...
AACGGGTCACAGCCCACGCCCGCGTCCGGACCGGGCGTGGCCTGGCCTGAGCCAGGAGCAGTCTCGTGGCCCGCACGCGAGCCGGTGGCATGGCCGCAGCCCGCTACCGCCGCGGCGGTCCCTGCGCAGACACCGTCATCGGAAGGCACCTTGCCGGCAGGACCGGCCGTCGCCGCCGCTGTCGCGGCGACCCGACCGGCAGAAGCCTTTGCCGGCCCCGGCGCATATCTGCCGCCGGCGCCGGTGGCGGTCCCATCCGGTCCTTCTGCTCCGGCTCGCGAATGGGCCGGCCAGACTGCCGCGGTCGTGGGAGTCGAGGCTGCGGTGACGCCTGACGCACCGGGCGGCCTCAACGCCGATCTGCAGGTCCGCCTGCTCGACTTCGTCAAGTGGCTGTCCGTCGCCGGTTCTGCCTTCGCCGCCGTCGGCTTCCTCCTCCCGTGGGGCCAGGTCGTGATCGGTTCGGACGACACCGGCTACTTCGGCCGCTGGGGCATCGCAGGCCCGTGGCATCTCCTCGTCGCGCTTGCGATCCTCGCCAACCTCGGTCTGGCCGTCATCGATAACAAGGTGCCTGTCTGGATCCGCACAGGCATCGCGGGACTCGGCCTCGGGGCGCTCCTGCTCGGTCTCCTCTGGCCGTATCTGACGCTGTCGTCGCTCGGTGCGGGGCCGGGCGCAGTCATCGCAGCGATCGGCGCAGCAGGCCTCGTCGTCTCCGGGATCCTGGCGCTCGTCGCCGACCGTCACGCGGAGACCTCCCGCCCCGTCTGACACCCGCCTCCGCACACTTGCCGGCACGGCCGGGAAGCAGGAGGTCCCCTGCTACACTCCCGACCAGCAGCTCGCAACGGAGGCGCCTCGGCGCATGCCTGAGATCCTCAATACGATCGGCCAGACGATCGACGACATCGTCAACAGCCAGGCCGTGCAGATCACCGGGCGACTCATCTTCATCTACCTCGTCGTCCTGTGGATCGCGTCCGCCTACTGGGCGTACCGCGACATGCAGCAGCGTTCCGACAACGCGATCCTGCCCTACCTGGTCGCCGCCGGGATCATCCTCTTCACCCCGTTCCTGTTCTTCCTCGCGGTCTGGGTCTACAAGATCATCCGGCCGCACGAGAAGGTCGGCGAGGTCTGGGAACGGAACCTTGCGGAGGAAGCGCTCCTCAACGAGGTCGAGGCCGTCCCGCACTGCCCGACATGCGAGCGACGTGTCGATCCCGAATGGATCATCTGCCCGTCCTGCCGGACCCGCCTCAACCGCGTCTGCCCGAACTGCTCACGGCTCGTCGGTCTCGATTGGTCACTGTGCGCGTGGTGCGGCAAGGACTTCGAGCGGCGTGATGTCGTGGCGGCGGGGATGATCCAGCCGCTTCCAGCGGGGAATGAGCAGACCGGTCGGATCGCGGCACCGGCGAGCGGCGCGGCGGCCATACCGGCGGCGATCGGACGTTCGGTGCGGTCCCGTGGCGGGCGCCAGCAGCGTCCGTCGACCGCAGGGGATCCGCTACCCGAGCGGTGACGCCGCAGCCCCCGGATCCCTCGACACCGTCGCCCGACCCCACGCCCCTCCCACCGGATCCGTCTGACTCGGACGGCGCCGGTCCACCCGACGAGGCCTCAGCGTCAGCACCTCCGCCCCGCATCGGCACGTCGACCTTCACGATCGAAGGCCGAGCCGCGCCCGGCCTCTTCGTTCTCGGCTGGCTCGCGACCCTGGCAGGACTCGGTGCGATCGTCCTCGCCGTCATGTCCGGGGCGCCCATCGTCGGGCCGCTGCTCCTGGTCGGCGGGCTGATCGTGCTCTCGATCGGTCTCGTCGCCGGCGCCGGCGGTCAGGCCATCGAGCGAAGGGCGCGCGGCGTCCTGCCGTACACGGGTCCGTCGCCATTCCTCTTGTTCCTCGCCGGGATCCCGATCACCGGTGTCCTGCTGATCCTGGCGGGCGTGGTATTCGGACTCTTCAGGATCGACGTGGACGGTCCGATCGGGCGCCTCGCCTCGGTGCTCGTCCAGGCCGTCGTCTACATCGGTCTGATCCGGCTGCTCGTGGTCGACGGCGGCGCGTTGTCGTGGAAGGCGATGGGCATCATCCGACCAAGGTTGCCGGCCCTTGGCGACATGGGGCTCGGAGCGTTGACGGCGTTGCCGGTGATCGTCGCCACGATCCCGGTGGCGGCGATCATCACGCGCTTCCTGCCGATCGCGCCGGAGAGTCCGCTGCCACCCGCCGGTGACACGCCCGGGTTCATCGTCAATCTGCTGGCGGGTGCCGTCGTCGCTCCGATCAGCGAAGAGATCATGTTCCGCGGCTTCGCGACGACCGCCTGGATGCGGGGGATGGGCCGTTGGCGCGGCGTCGTGCGCGGGGCGCTGTTCTTCGCCGTGGTCCACGTCCTGACGATCTCGGGCATCGATGCGAGCCAGGCCGTCGGCGTCGCGCTCGCGGCCTTCGTCGGCCGGATCCCTGTCGCGTTCGCCCTGGGCTGGCTGTTCCAGCGCACGGGCACGATCTGGGCGTCGCTGGGGCTCCATGCCACGTTCAATGCGATCCTGCTGATCATCGCCGAGGTGGCGGCGCGTGGGGGGATCCCCCAGCCCTGAGGCGTAAGCGGCCGCCCATCGGTCGGTGAGTGGGCGGTGAGCCCTCGCCGATAGCCTGCGCTCGTCCTCGAGGTCCGGATGGCGGGAGGAATCGGCGGGCTCTCGTCGTTCGGGCCGCGGGGACGCCCGATCTCGTGCAGCCGAGGAGTTCCCGTGCTCGATCCGACCCGGCCCTCACGTGCGCCCGGCCATGCCATCCGCGAGCTCCCCGAGGCCGAACGACCGCGCGAACGCCTGGCCCTTCGCGGCCCGGGCGGGCTCACGACCGCGGAGCTGATCGCGCTGCTGTGGGGCAGCGGCGTCCGCGGGCGCTCCGCCGTCGAACTGGCGACCGACGCGTTGACGGCATACGACGGGCTTGCCGGCCTCGCGCGGGCGACGGACCTCGAGCTCGCCGGGATCCCCGGCGTCGGTGCCGCGAAAGCGGCCCAGCTCGTGGCGGCATTCGAGCTCGGACGCAGGCTCCTTGCTGACTGGCCGACAGCGCGCTGGCTCATCCGTGGTCCGAGCGACGTCGCGGACCGGCTGACCCTGCAGATGGGTGGTCTCGAGCGCGAGGAGCTGCGCGTCGTGATCCTCGACACGAAGAACCACGTCCTGAGGGTCGCGACCGTCTACCAGGGCAACGTGTCGGCGTCACTGGTGCGTGTCGGCGAGCTGTTCCGGGACGCCGTTCGCCTGAACGCAGCCGGCGTGATCCTCGTCCACAACCACCCGTCGGGCGACCCGACACCGAGCCCCGATGACCTCCACCTGACCTCTGAGGCCCTGGCCGCCGGGCGCCTGCTGGACATCGCGCTCCTCGACCACCTGGTGATCGGTCACGACGCCTACGTGTCGTTGCGCGACCGCGGGGTCTCGTTCGACCGACCGGCTTCCGACGCCCGGTGAACCGGCCTGAACGGGGTCCTCTGGTAGACTGCGCGGCCTAACGGCCCCGAACGGGGCTCGGATCCGGCCCATTCCCGGCTCGACACGACCCTCATACCGGCTCGCCGTCGCTCCCGACCCCCAGCGGCGACCCAGAGGACCCTCCCGGAACATGCTCGACCGCCTGCTCGGCCTCTTCTCGCGCGACATCGGCATCGACCTCGGCACGGCGAACACCCTGGTCCATGTCCGGGACCGAGGGATCGTCATGAGCGAGCCGTCGGTCGTCGCGATCGACGCCAAGACGAAGCGCGTGCTCGCGATCGGCGCCGAGGCGAAGCGGATGGTGGGACGGACCCCCGCGAACATCATCGCGGTCCGCCCGCTCCGTGACGGCGTCATCAGCGACTTCGACGTCACCGAGCAGATGATCAAGTACTTCGTGAACCGGGTCCACGACCGGATCGGGCTCATCCCGCGACCGCGGATGCTCCTCGGCATCCCGTCCGGCGTCACCGAGGTCGAGAAGCGCGCGGTCCGCGACGCTGCCCTGAACGCCGGCGCTCGGTGGGCGCGGCTGATCGAGGAGCCGATGGCCGCCGCGATCGGCGCCGGGCTCCCGGTGAGCGAGCCGTCGGGCAGCCTCATCGTCGATATCGGCGGCGGAACGACCGAGGTCGCCGTGATCTCGCTCGGTGGCATCGTCGTCAGCCGCTCGATCCGCATCGGTGGCGACGAGATGGACCAGGACATCGTCACGTTCGCCCGGCGGGAGTACAACCTGTTCCTCGGCGAACGGACGGCCGAGGACATCAAGATCGCGATCGGCTCGTCCTACCCGGGTGAATGGGACGCGCAGCGCGTGACGCTCCGGGGTCGTGACCTGCTCACCGGTCTGCCACGCAGCGTCGAGGTAGGAGCCGATCAGATCCGCGAGGCGATCGAGCCGTCGGTCGCACAGATCATCGACACGGTGAAGGACACGATCGAGGAGACGCCGCCCGAGCTCGTGGCCGACATCATGGATCAGGGCATCGTGGTGGCCGGCGGTGGCGCCCTCCTCGCAGGGCTGGACCGACGGATCGCCGAGGCGACCCAGATGCCGGTCCATATCGCCGACGACCCGCTCACGTGCGTGGCTCGCGGTACCGGCGTCGTGCTCGAGGAGCTCGACGAGATGGACCGGGTCCTCGTTGCGGAGACCTATTCGCGGCCGCCGCGCTGACCCACTGGCCGGCGGTTGACCGCCGGTCGATGATTCGACTTCCCCTATGGCTGCTGTACCGACCGAACGCATCAACCGCCGCCGCACCGTCGCCTTCACGATCCTCGTGTCGGTGAGCCTCGTGCTGATGGCGATCTCCTCGAACCCGTACGTCCGCGAGGTGCAGGACGGTGTCGGCTTCGCGTTCCGGCCGATCCAGGGCGCACTCGACTCCGTGGCCGGCACGGTCGCGTCGATCGGCGCGTCGATCGCCGAGATCGACCGGCTGCGCGTCGACAACGGCACGCTGCATGAGGAGAACGATCGGCTGAACGTCGAGAACACCCGGCTCCAGGAGATCGCCCGCGAGAACGAGCAGCTCACCGACCTGCTGCAGCTTCGCGCCGGCTTCGACTACAAGACCGCGGCCGCGGCGGTCATCTCCCGGGATTCCTCCGAGTTCCGGCGCGTGATCGGCATCGACAAGGGCTCGAATGCCGGGATAAAGGAAGGCGACGTCGTTGTCGCGGGCGGTGGTGCGCTGGCCGGACGTGTGACCAGCGTCGGGCCGGACAGCGCATCGATCGTGCTCCTCACCGACGGTTCGTCGACCGTGATCGGCCAGCTCGTGTCCAACGCCGCCGCCGGACGCGTCATCGGCCAGCTCGGCGGCGTGCTCGTCATGGACCAGATCGACTCGGGCGAGAAGATCTCCATCGGGGATGAGGTCGTATCCGCCGGGATCGAGCTCGGCGCTGGTGTTCGCTCGCCCTATCCGAAAGGTCTCCTCATCGGGCAGGTCGTCGATGTGCGCCGCGACGCGAACGCAGTCGTCCAGACGGCGTACCTCCAGCCCGCGGCCGACTTCGACAAGCTCGAGTTCGTGCTCGTCGTCCTCGACTACCAGGGTGGGTTGCCACCGGTCGGGGAGCAGCCGGTCGACTGCAACGCGAACGGGGGCAGCACCCTGCCCGAGGGCGAGCAACCGTGCCAGCCGCGCTCGGCGCGTCCATCCGCCAGCCCGCGCTGAGTCCGGGCGGTCCTACCCGCCGCTGCTACGCTTCGGCGCCATGAAGGGCATCGTGCTTGCCGGCGGGACGGCGACTCGCCTGTTCCCGCTGACGATCGTCACCAACAAGCACCTGCTGCCGATCTACGACCGGCCGATGATCTACTACCCGATCGAGACGCTCGCCGGGATGGGTATCCGCGAGGTGCTGGTCATCGTCGGCGGCAAGAGCGTCGGTGACGTCGTCGAGCTGCTCGGCGACGGCTCGCATTTCGGCCTCGACTTGACGTACCGCTATCAGGCCGGTGCCTACGGCATCGCTCAGGCGATCGGTCTCGCCCGGGACTTCGTCGGCGCCGAGGCGTTCTGCTGCGTCCTCGGCGACAACATCCTCCGCGGACCGGAGCTCGCGGACGTTGCGACCGAGTTCGAGAGCAGCGACTTCGGCGCCGGTGCCCTGCTCTATCGCGTGCCCGACCCGGAGCGGTTCGGGGTCGCAGAGTTCGACGCGGACGGGCGCGTCATCGGCTTCGAGGAAAAGCCCCAGCAGCCGAAGAGCGACCTGATCCCGATCGGTGTGTATTTCCTCCGCCCCGATGCATTCGGTGTCATCGACAGGCTCGCCCCATCGGGTCGCGGCGAGTTCGAGATCACCGACGTGCTGAACCACTACATCCCGGACGGCCGGCTCTTCACCCGGATCTACGAGGGTCAGTGGACCGACGCCGGAACGGTCCCGTCGCTGATGCGCGCCGCCGAGCTGGCGCGCGACGACGATGCGACCGGCCGTTTGGCGCCGCCCGTGGAGCGTCCGCTCGGGTGATGGGCGCGCGACGCGCGTGATGGCGATCGACCCGAAGCGACTGCTTGTCACCGGCGGGGCGGGCTTCATCGGCTCGTGCTACGTCCGGGACGTGCTCGCCCGCCGCGACGGGACGGAGATCACGGTCCTCGACAAGCTGACGTACGCCGGCAACGAGGCGAACCTCGCCACGATCCGCGATGACCCCGAGATGGCCGCTCGCCTGCAGTTCGTCCGGGGTGATATCGCCGACGCTGCCGTCGTCGAGCCGCTGGTCGCCGTCGCCGACGCGGTCGTCAACTTCGCCGCGGAATCGCACGTGGACCGGTCGATCCTCGACCCCGAGGCGTTCCTGCGGACCGGCGTCATCGGTGTGCACGTGCTCCTCGAGGCTGTCCGGTCGTCGTCGCAGGCGCCACGGTTCCTGCAGGTCTCGACCGATGAGGTCTACGGCTCGGTCGAGGAGGGCTATTCCCGGGAGGACGATCCGCTGCGTCCTCGATCGCCCTATGCGGCGGCGAAGGCCGCTGGGGAGCTGCTCGTACGAAGCTACGTCGTGACGCATGGGGTCGACGCGGTTGTGACCCGTGGCTCGAACACCTACGGCCCGTATCACCACCCGGAGAAGCTCATCCCCCTCTTCGTCACCAACGCGATCGACGATCAGCCGCTGCCGCTGTACGGCGATGGACTCCAGCGCCGGGACTGGTTATACGTCGCGGATCACGCCGCAGCCGTCGACCACGTGCTGCGCCACGGCGTCAGCGGCCAGACCTACAACATCCCCGGTGGCGTCGAGATGGCGAACCGAGATGTCGTGCGTCTATTGCTCGATCGCCTCGGCAAGCCCTGGTCGCTCGTCCGCCACGTCGAGGACCGGCCCGGGCATGACCGACGCTATGCGATGGACGGGACGCGGCTCACCGAGCTCGGCTGGTCGCCAGGAACGGCGTTCGAGGATGGGCTGGGACAGACCGTCGACTGGTTCGTGGCCAACGAGGGGTGGTGGCGGGCGGCGCGCTCCGGCGACTGGGACGCGTACTACGAGCGCCAGTACGGGTCGCGTCTGCGGTCCGCCGGCTGATGCGCGTCGCCATCACCGGCGCCGGCGGGCGGCTGGGCAGTGCGCTCGTCACGGCCCTCGGCGATGCGCCGTTCACCGGCCCCGCGGGCCCGATCGCCTGGACCCGCGACGAGTTCGACCTGGACGCTCCCGAGTCGATCGGGCGGCTGCTCGACCGCGATCGGCCCGAGGTCGTCGTCCATACAGCCGCATGGACGGATGTGGACGGTTGCGCGCGAGATCCCGATCTTGCCAAGCGCCGGAACGGCGACGCGGTCCGGGCCGTCGCCCTGGCAACGGTCGACCGAGGCATCGACCTCATACAGGTCAGCACCAACGAGGTCTTCGACGGGAACCGCGCCCATGACCGTGGGTATCGAGTGGACGACGAGCCGTCCCCGGCGAACCCGTACGGCGCCTCGAAACTGGCGGGTGAGGATGCCGCCGCCGCGGCATTCGGCGCGCAGCCCACGCGGCTTGCGATCGTAAGAACCGGGTGGCTCTACGGCATGCCCGGTGACGATTTTCCCGAGAAGATCCTGGCTGCCGCCGAGCGAGCCAGCCTCGCTGGGCAGCCGCTGAAGGTCGTTGGCGACGAATACGGGTCGCCGACGTTCGCCCAGGACGTCGCCGAAACGATCTCCGACCTGCTGGGTTCCGGCGAGATGGGCGGGATCCATCACATCGTCAACGCCGGGGTGGCATCCCGGGCCGATTGGGCTTCCGAGGTCTTCCGCCAACTCGGACTCGTCGTCGAGATCGAGGAGGTGCCCGCCTCGACGTGGGAACGCGCGTCGACCCCGCCCCGATGGGGTGTCCTCGAACCCACGCCCACGGTCAGCGGTGAGCCGATGCGATCATGGCAGACGGCTCTCGCTGACTACGTCCCCGTCCTCCGTCGGCGGCGGGCCGCGACCGGTCGATGACCGAAGCAGCATCCGAGACGATCCCCGGCGTTCGCTTCGGGACCGTCGAGCGCCATGCCGACGAGCGTGGTGCCTTCCGCGAACTGTGGCGGGCGTCTACCGTCGGGTGGATCGAGGCTTCGGATGCGGGGGCGGCCGAGGGGACGACGTCCGGCTTCGTCCAGGCCAACCTCTCGACCTCGTCGCCCGGCGTGCTCCGCGGGCTGCACCTCCATCGACATCAACTTGACCGCTGGGTCATAGCATCTGGCCGGGCGTTCATCGCGCTCGTCGACACGCGCCCGATGCTCGACGGTGGCGAGGCGCCTCGAGTGGAGACACGCGTCCTGGACGCGGACGGATGGGTCCAGATCCCAGCGGGAGTGGCACACGGCTTCCTGGCGCTCGAGGCGGTCGAGCTCGTCTACCTCGTGACGACCGAGTACGACGGGACCGACGAGCGTGGCTTTGCCTGGGACGACCCGCTCGCCGCGGTCCCGTGGCCGCTCCCCGTCCCGACGCCCGACGGACGACCGATCCTATCGGACCGCGACCGCTCGAATCCATCACTGGCCGAGCTGGTCGCTCGGCTTCGCGCCGGCGACTGACCCGCGACCGACCCCACCGGACCCCGCCGGACTCCCCCGCACCACACATCTCAGTGCTCCGAAGGGGCTAGGCCGCAGCGGACCTTGCTGCGATGGAGTCGCTCGTCGTTCGCAGCGACGCTTCGCAGGTCAGTCACCCCGATGACGTGGAGCCCCAGTGCGTCGTCCCCTTGCCATCGCCGTGCTCGCGCTCGCCGGTTCGTTCGCGGCGCTCGGGAACGCCCCGGCTGCCGATGCCGCGGCGGCGCGCACTCCCGCGAAGGTCGTCATCGTGGTCGGTGCGACCCACGGCACGACGCCGACGTACCGCAAGTACGCCGACGCCGCGTACGCCGAGGCGCTCAAGTACACCCCGAACGTCGTCAAGGTCTACAGCCCGAACGCGACGTGGTCGCGGGTAAAGACGGCGGCGGTCGGAGCGGCGATCCTCATCTACTTCGGCCACGGCAACGGTTGGCCCAGCCCATACACCTACGACCCGCAGTACACGACCAAGGACGGGATGGGCCTGAACGCCGACCTGAACGGCGACGGGAAGCTCTCCGACTACGAAAACAAGTACTACGGCGAGCCGTACATGAAGTCGCTCGACCTCGCGCCGAACGCGATCGTGCTGCTGCACAACCTCTGCTACGCGTCGGGCAACTCGGAGCCGGGCAACCCACAACCGACCGTCGGTGTCGCTCGCCAGCGGATCAGCAACTATGCGGCCGGCTTCCTCGCCTCTAACGCACAAGCGGTGATCGCGGATGGCCATCACGGCCCTGCCGACTACATCCGCGCGTTGTTCACGACGGATCAGACCATCGAGCAACTGTGGCGGACGGCGCCCGACAACAACGGCCATGTGAGCAGCTTCACGTCGACCCGCACGAGTGGCGTCCGCGCCCTGATGGATCCCGAGGGCACGTCGACCGGCTTCTATCGATCGCTCGTCACGACGCCGACACTGACGACGCGGATGGTCGTCGGGACCGTCGACACGAGCCGCGATCCCGCCACGCTCCAGGTCCCCGGCCGTGCCTCAGCCAAGGTCGTTGACGCGCCGCTCTGGCCGGACATCGACACAGCGGTCGCCGGTGCGCCCGAGACCGCCGCTCCGCAGGCACTCGATGCGCGCTTCGCCACCATCGCGCGTCCGACGCAGACCGGGCCGGCGGGTGCCGCGCTCGTCGAGGTCGCGCGGCTCGACGACGCAACGGTCCACGGGTTCATGCGTGCGACCGACCTCACGCCGCGCGACAGCCTCCCGCCTCGCGTCCTCGCGGTCGACCCGGCGGCGCCGGTCCTGTCGCCGAATGACGACGGGATCGCCGATTCGACGACGATCCGAGCGGCCCTGTCCGAATCCGCCCGCTGGACGATCCGTTTCCGCGACGTGGACGGGACGACGCTTCACGAGTCCTCCGGTCAGAGCGCCGACCCCGTGGCCACATGGGACGGGCTCGTCGACGGTGCCCCGGTCGCCGACGGCACGTACAGCTATCGGATCGATGCGACCGACGGCTGGTCGAACGCGAGCTACAAGACCGGCACTGTCAGGGTCGACCTGACCGGTCCGACGCTGTCGGGCGTGACCCCTGCCGCAGACGCCGACACATGGATCTCCCCGAATGGTGACGGCGTCCGCGATGCGGCGGCCTTTGCCGGCACGGCGTCCGAACCCGGTTCCGTTGCCGCCTACGTTCGTGACGCCGGCGGGACGCTCCTACGCTCGTTCAGTGTCCCCACGCCGACCACGACTGCGTCGCTGACCTGGGACGGCAAGGCCAACGACGGATCGGTCGTCCCGGATGGCACGTACGAGGTCCGGCTCATCCCACGCGATGCGGTCGGCAACGTCGGACCCTCGGTCACCCGCTCCGTCACGGTCGCTGCGATCCTCGGGTCGGTGACGTCGTCCAAGGCGGTGTTCTACCCGCAGGACCGCGACGCGCTGTCGACGGGCACGCGGCTGTCGTTCGCGCTCCAGCGACCGGCGACCGTCACCTGGACGATCCACAACGCGGCGGGCGTCGTGGTCGCGACGCTGCTCGACGGTGTCGACACCCCCGCCGGCACGACCGCCCTAAGCTGGTACGCGCTGGGCGACGCGGGTGCGATGCTCCCGACCGGGCGCTACACGTCGCTCGTGTCGGCGACCGACGGGACGCTGACGGCGGTCCAGTCCGTCGGCTTCGAGATGAACGCCTTCGGCATCCGGCCATCGGCATCGATCGCGACGCGCGGTCGGTCGATCACGATCAGCGTGACATCGGCGGAGGCGCTCTCGACAGCGCCCCGCGTCCACGTCGCGCAGCCCGGCGTCGCGACCTGGGCCGTGACGCTGACGCGCACGTCGGCCGGCACGTACAGCGCCACGCTCACGATGCGGAACGGCGGACCCGCGGGCACGGCCAAGTTGACGGTCAAGGCCGCCGACTCGGCGGGCATCTGGCAGTCGACGACGCTCTCCCTCCCGTTGCGCTAGGACCTGCGCACAGCCCACCAGACCACACCGTACCGGTCCGTGTCGGGACCTTCGGAGCCTTGTCCGGCCGATGTGCGGACGAATACGGTCGCCATCCCAGAAGCCGAGGTCCGTCTTGCCCGTCCCGTCCCCGCGCCCCGCAGGTCGGTCGCCCCGACGTCCCCTCGCGACCGGTGCCTTCGCTGCCTTGCTGCTCGCCCAGGCCGCCGTCCCTGCCGCGGCGTACAGCGCGTCGCCGACGGCGGCCACGGCCACGCGCGCTCGATCAGACACGAGCGCTGGCCTCCAGCCGACGATCCAGTGGGAAGAAGCGTTGGCGCATGAGCACGACCGGATCGCCTTCAAGGCGGGTGGACGCGTGACGGTCCCATTCCGCCCGAGGGCGACAGATCGGTGGGCGGTCGGCGGCGTGATGGCGCGAGCCCTTCCGGCCGGACGCCTCGATGGCGTGGCCATGCGCAAGTCGGACGCGCCAGCGGCCCCCTCCGTCGATCAGCCGATCACGGACCCTGCTCGCATCATCGACGCGCGAAGCGCGGTCGCCGCAGCCCCTTCGACCGCCCAGGACGGCGTCCTTGAGCCGCAGGCACGGATCGATCCGGGCGCGCTGCGACGCGAGGTCTTCGGGTTCCTGCCGTATTGGCAGGTCAACAGCAGCTCGCTGCGGATCCAGTACGACAAGATCTCGACGATCGCCTACTTCGGGATCCGCGCGGATGGTTCGGGAAACCTCGAGAAAC
>Ga0157380_10002563_pt1 | contig 12281 bp, 14 predicted proteins | sample S35metaG_FD_119757 | JGI IMG/M metagenome (GOLD analysis project Ga0157380, IMG submission 119757) | Switchgrass rhizosphere microbial communities from Kellogg Biological Station, Michigan, USA - S3-5 metaG | ecosystem: Host-associated > Plants > Roots > Rhizosphere > Soil | place: USA...
ACCGGATCGACTTCCTGGGTGCCCATGATCGACTTTTTTACCAACGGCGTGAGCACTTGTTCTTCAATCTCTTCTTTCGTCCACCCCTGGGTCTTATCGAAAAACGTGAATGCCTTCTTACGATCGATCATCTTCACGATCTCCGAGCGCATATGCTCGTGATCGAACCCGAGAGTGTGCCCGGCCTCGTGTCGGACAACGCGACGAAACTCGGAGTCGGAGGTCTTCATCGTAAAACCTTCGAGATTCATTGTTGGCTCATCCAACTCTGCCTCGAGTATCTCCGTACCCACCCATGACCAGTAACCCGAAACTTCTGGCGGCTCCGTGAGACGTGCGATTCTCACCTCGCCGGTATCGTTAGTTTCCGAAAAGACAACGTTCGCGTGTTCGCCCCACGCGTTCATGTGGCGGATGATTCGTGTACGCAGCGCTGCGGGCGGAGTATCGAGGAACGAAACACTCAAGCGCACGCCTTTTGCCGGCCACTTTCGGCCTACGACGACAGCTATGCGGCGCTCTCCACCACGACGACCGATTGGTGTGCGCGCTATCGTGCGACGTTCTCGTTCATTTTCAGGATTGATTTCGATGGCGCGGCGGTGGGCAGCCTCAAGCTTCTCCATAGGAACAGGCTTGGGTCGACAGACGATAATTTTCGACATGGTGATTTTTGAGAGGTTGTAGTTTTGGACGTGCAACACTCTGCGAACAGGTGCCGCAGGAAACATCAGGTGCGAGGGGCGCTCAGTTTATCTGATGTGAGTAGTTTTCACCAGAAAATGATTAGCCGCCCTCGGAACGAACTTACGACGGAGGGCTCAAGCTAATACTGGGAGCGCGGACGTCCTCGTCCGCAAATGAGCGAAGCGAACATGTTGCGCGCCTAACGGCGCGTTCGCGGACGAGGACGTCCGCGGTCCCAGTAATAGCGCTCCCAGTAATAGCTTGAGGGAATAGCTTTACCGTGCCGAGGTTGATTGGGAACTCGGTTTCTTCACTACCGTAATTTTCAACTCCGACGGATACTGCTTCGAGTGATGCACCGCGTTTCGCGCGATGACACCTTTTGATTCATCCCAATTTCTTCCGCCGGTGTTGAGGTTTCGATCGAAGCGCGGGAAATTGCTGCTCGACACTTCGATTCGGATCCGATGACCGGCTTCGAAGAAGTTACTTGTAACCATCGGACCAAGTACCACTTTGTAGACTTTCCCCGCTTGCATGAAGGCTAGCGGCTTGTCGTAGCCGTCTCGATAACGCATTCGCTGGATCGTTTCATCCAGATTGTAAGCACGGCCGTCAGGATAGACGTCGATTAGTTTCACTGTGAAGTCTGTATCTTTCGCGTCTGACGAAACATAGAGCGTCAACTCAATCGGACCACTAACTTCAACGCCCTCCTTCAAAGGTTCAGTTGTGTATACAAGAATGTCAGGTCTCGTTTCTTGTTTACGCTGATCGTACGATCCCGCGGTGATTGCGTTACCGGTACAACAAACATTGCCTCCATATGACGGCACTGGATTCATCGGATCGTATTCAAACTTGTCTGAGCTATCTGCTGCCGGTGCTACCTCGGCCAGGATTCCATCCCCGTTCATCGTATTCGCGTGGCCACCACTCGACAGATAGAAGCTCATCGGTTGAGCGCCGCGGGGTGGCCAAACATCCGACGTCTGCCACTTGTTAATGCCCATCGTGTAGTAACGCACGCGTGGCATCTTCTCGAGAATTCCGTTCGCTTCCCCTTTCAGATAATGATCAAACCAGGCGTACGTCAGTTCGTCGTAATTCAAGCGAGCATCGCCGACACTTCGCTCGCCGATTACAGTGTTTTCAGTCGCACGTTTGTACGCACAATGAAGTGTCGGTGCGATAACCGCATACTGTTGATCAGCAATTCCCGGCGACGCGGTCTTTCGCACGTGATTGTAAGCTGCGAGATTTGGGCCAATCGACACATCGTACCAGGACATGAACCAGAATCCCGGAATGTTGATTCGCATGTTGTCGTGCCAGAGTCCGCCCTTGTACCACGCCGGATCGTTCGGGTCGCGCTGGATCATCGCACCGCCAGTATCTACTGGCATTCGATCGGCGAAGATACCATGCGGCCCACCTGCCGCTTCCATGATGTCTTTGACCGGGAGATGCTGAAGGGCCTTCGCCCAATCCACCGATTGCGACTGCATGGCGAGATCGAAATATCTCGAAGTGCGAATTAGATCTTCCTGCGATGCCCCACGCGGCAACATCGGACGTACCTGGTTCTGCTGACCGTAGAGCCAAGCGATGAACAACATCTGCACGGCACCGCCGCGATACCAGTTTCCCTGTTCGTAATAGCCACCTACGCGACCTACACCCGCGCCGAAACCCTGCGGAATAAACGTCGTGTATGCCTTGGCGCCTTGCGCAGCTACGGCCAGTTGCCATTCGGCAGTTGACGAACAACCGATCGTGCCGACCTTCCCGTTGGACCATGACTGTTTAGCGATCCAGTTAAACTCTTCGACGCCGTCAGTGAGTGGTGGCCCAAGAATGTCGTAGTTCCCTTCCGAAAAGAACCGGCCTCGCTCATTCATTTCGACAAACGCATAGCCACGCTTTACTGCCTCGAGTTCATTGCTGAGATCACGTGGCGCCCCGCTGCGCACATCCCAGTAATTGAAGTTGTAAGGCGTGCGAACGAAGATCGTCGGATACTTCTTTGACGTGTCTTTTGGACGGTAGACGTCGGTCGCGATTCGTGTCCCATCGCGCATGGGGATCATCAACTTGCGATCGACGACCGCAATCGACTGCAGTTCGCTTTCAATCGCATTGCGACGCGCGATGACCTCAGCTGCCGGCGCGTTCCGGCCCTGCGAATGAACAATCGTGTTATCAGAGAACCTAAGCGCGATGCAGCAGGTCAGGACGACAAGCGTCAAAATGCAAACGGACTTTTTCATGGATGGGCTCCTTAAAAAGATACGGTCGGTACTAAGCGTTTATGCCAATCACTTATTTACCACGACACTCAGAGCCGGTCTCAGGACCTCTCAAATCAAACTGCGGCAGCTCAATGTAATGTCCGGCACGGTCTCGTGCCCACGCTAGAATCGACATGGGCAATGCACCGTTCACTTCAAGAGTTGCGGTCACCCCGGTTCTAACGGTTGTCGGTGATGGCGGAGTCAACGTGATGTCGAGACGGTCTGCGCCACTGGGTTCCCTTGTAATTGAAAATGAGCCCTCCGGCGCCGGTGGTGTAACTGAAACGGAATCAGGGGCGATCGTCCCACTAAAACCTCTAATTCCCGCTGACTGTAAACCACCGGCATCGCCGGCGATAAGGATAAGCTGCGTTGGCATTTCGCGAACGATAATACAATTGTCAGGCGGTTTTTGAATGCCGTCGATTGAACGGAAATAGTTACGACCACGTGCGCGTGAGACGAAAACTACTATGTCAGGTGGTGTCGTATCGGAAGCCGGTGCCGGACGCACGCAGCCTCCAACGACTAAGAAGCTTACTATTATCAAGCAGGTGATCAGTTTGATGACCATGAGGCGTCCTCCTTCGATAATGTTTCAGTCCAAGTGTCGCTGCGTGCCGACCTCGTAGGCTTCGCGCAGCCAGCTCTCGACTTCTTTGTCCAGTTCGCTTACAGACGCAATTCTGAAGTGATGGACATAACACTTTGGCGTCATCATTTCAATCTTTCTGAAGCGAGGTGACTCCAGACGTCTCGTTAACACGACGTGGGCATCAAGAGCTCGATCCGTCAGTTTATTGACCGCGGCAAAAATCATTCGCACCTGAAAGCCGACGCGTGTTTTGGCCGGAGCAATTTTCACCGGCCCACATTTGTGCACCAGAGAGCTGAAAGTCTCATAGAGTGAAACAGCGTCAGAACTCTTGTTTGCCAGGAAGGCTTCGACTGAATAGCGACCGCAAGAGTGCGGCATGTTCGTAGTAACGAACTGCCGCTTGCACTTTGGACACGTCCAAAGCGGTCGAGATGTTATGTTTCTGCGGCCCATGACACGGGGGGATACATCTATATCCGATACCAACTCTCTGCGCCACCTCGGCGTTCTCTGCGGCTCTGCGGTTTTGGTTGGCTGTCAATAACGCCCAACACCAGGACTGATGAGTTCAGGGTTAAGTCCTGGGTTTGTTGAAAGCTCGGCTGGTCCAAGGAAAACCGCAGAGCCGCAGAGAACGCCGAGGTAGCGCAGAGAGTCGAGTCATGAAACAACTTTATCTCGGGCGTGGAATTTCTGGAGCAGATCGCGCTCTTTGTCACGATCGATCCCAGCTTTCAGCCTCACATCTGCTTGATGTGCACGATGCCACGTTAGCGTGTCTCTGACGGTTTCGCTGAGTGAACGAAACGTAAGCTTTTCACGCACAGCTTTATCAGAATTGACGAACATAAACCCTTTCAGGTGGGGGGCCGCGTCTTCCGGTAACCAAAGCGGCATCTCACTCCATGCGGCAACGTTCTCGTCCAATAGAAACTTCTCATCGACCCAGGTGAACGTTGCATCACTATCGCTGACTGCCTGAGCTTGTTCGAGTATGTCTTGCATCGTCCAGGTGTTTGGCTTACTGGTCACGTTGTAGATGCCTGTTCCCTTCCTCTCAAGCATGTCGATGGTCCACGTGGCGAGATCACGAGCATCAATAAACTGCACCGCGCGATCAGGAGCACCAGGAGCTAATACCTCACCGCCTTCTGCGACACGAGCAACCCAGTACGTGAATCGATCGGTGTAGTCGTATGGCCCGACAATCAAACCGGGCCGAACATTTAGCACTCGTTGCGGCATTACCTTTTCAGCAGCTTGCTCACACAGTGCTTTCAACCCACCGTACAGATCGCCGAGCGCCGCTGCGGAAAAGTCCCCGGATGATTCGATCTTGCCTGCTCTCTCGAGTTGTTCGCTTGTGAGTGCCTTCAAAGATCCACGTTCGTCAACTCCACGAACGCTAACATCTGCATACACCGATACGCTGGACACAAAAGTGTAAACATCCACCGAATCAGCTAACAGCTGCGCGGAAGCTGCAACCGAGCGAGGAAAAGAACCGCAGGTATCAATGACAGCATCCCAGCGCCGACCTTTCAGTTTCGCCAAATCCTGGTTTCGATCACCTTGAATGTTTTCAACGACGGTCGACTGTTCGGCCGCATGGTGGCCACGATTGAAGAGTGTGACTTGATGATTGCGCGCGAGTGCGGTTGAAACTAAATGACGTCCGAGAAATCTGCTTCCGCCGATAATCAACAGTTTCATAAGAAGAGAGATCTCAGGAAGCCCGAGCCCTGGCTTCCGCAGATGTGATCACTTCAACTATTTCAAAATCGGCGAGGTCGTTCCAGTGAGAGGTCCATTCTTCGAACAACGATTGATCGTCACACTCCATCAACTGAAAACATCGATCGAAGTTAGGCTCAACCCAACTGTCGATATATCGCAGACCCTCGGGTGCCATCCTTCCCTTCTCCTGGAAGCGTTTGTAGATGGCGGTTGCGTCGCGATTCTTGAAATGTTCGATTACCATGAACAACATTGGACACACCTCAGAGACAGTGATAGCGGCCTCACGCTAACAACAGCGCCAATCGATCCAACTCGGCGCGAGGAGCTTCTGGAATCAACTTCTCGCTGTATTTAGCCTGACCGTTTTCGACATAAACGTGTTTTGCTGAAACGATATCCGACGAATCATGCAGAGGCACGACAACGAGATGCGCGTGCGCGACGCCATAACCATGCACGACTAACCCGACCCGTTGTGGCTTCAACCGTTCACGAAGATTCCTTGACAGTCTCTGTGCGTGCAAAATCATGTGGCACGTCAAATCGTCTGCGATATCGCAGAAGTGATCGATGTGCGCTTTTGGGATCAGAAGGAATTCCCCGGGATTGACTGGACGAAGTGTCATGAATGCCATGATCTGTTCATCTTCGTAAACGATGCTGGCTTCGGCTCTTCGCTCGACGATTTGGCAGAAAATGCAGGCCTGGTCCATAGATCTTTCAGTACTCCGCCCGTTCTTTGATTCCATCCAGGGTCTCGCGTAGCTCTTTTGTTCGAGCTGTAGTCATGTCGGCAAGACAGAAGTTGTATTCGAAAGTGCTCGCACTTCCACCCCCACTCAACTCCATTACGAAATCACAATTCGCGTCGCGATACTTAATCCAGGTCTGTTGGGCTATGCGCAACTTCAATTCCCACTTCTTATCACCCAATTTAGCTATGAGCTCTCGATAGGTCTTGTTCAAACTCGCATCTGCTTCGGCTAACTTTTTCGAGCTACAGTTCACCAAATCTATCGTGACGCCAGTTTGCTCTGCCCTTTCGCAGGGGTCTTGTTTGCTTTGTTGTTGGGCTAAGGTGCCGCAACAAATCGCGATCAGCAAAAGGAAACTCAGCATAAGAGTCTTCATTATTCGACCTCCCACTTTGCGGTAGTGTCGTAATTTGTAGGGGCGTCCCTCCGTGGGCGCCCCACTCCGATCGGCGTAACGTAGGAAGATGGGGCGCCCACGGAGGGACGCCCCTACAAATTACGACGCTACTTTTCCGCGACGTACACAATTCTTGAAAGCCGTCTCTCGCTGGTGAGTTTATGAACGGTATCAAAGAATCTCTGGAGACTTTCGAATCGCTCTTCGCCCTCTATTCGGAGTAGATCATCTTTGTGATTGTGTCGGGCCTCACGCCACCGACCACCGATCAAAGCGGCATTGTCTGTGACATCCTCTTGCTGGACAAGCTTGAAACCCGCTTGAGCAATTAAGTGTTCATTGAGACCTGAGGGCACAAAAAGAAAGAGGCCGATCGAACTGCGGAGCGCCAATTCGTCGTTTGTGACTGGGCCACTGATAACTACAGGATCCGTGAACACCGCACGCTCTCCTGGACGAAGAACACGGTTCCATTCCTTTAAGACAGCGAGACGATCGGGAAAGTGGTTCATCGAGTCGACGCAGAGCAGGCCGTCGAACGTGTTGTCCTCGAAGGGCAAACGCATATTAGCGTCGGCGAGAATGAAATTGAGTTTGTCGCTGTGAGGAGTTGCCCGAGCTAAGGTGGTGGCCGTCTCGATGCCACTGGCATTCGCGTCGATTCCTGTCACGTGACAGCCAATCTTGTTTGCAAGATAAACCGCAGGACCACCTGAACCACTGGCGACTTCCAGAACATGATGAGCGGAACCCAGACCGAGCCAGCTTATGAATCGATCGTACTCATCAACGGTCGTCCAGCTGTTCTGACCGATGTCTACACCGAAGGTTTCTTTTCTGATTGCATCCAGCACCTGCGCGGTAAAGTGTTTGTAAGTGCCGTAGAGATCGACGCGTTGAGGCAAGGGATTTCACCTTCTAACGGAATTTGTTGAAGGTTCCACTTTAGGTGGCGGGAGGGGATAACTCAAGTAGTGCCTCGCCGAATAGCAACTACTTCTATCGCTTCGCCCACGCGATGGCAGGTTCGGTCCACTCTTTCAGCGGTCGGAAAAGAAAGCCGTGTTTCAAGCCGGTGTTTACTTCAACCTCTTTCCAGTCTCGTACACCAGTGGCATCCCTTCGATACTCAACGCATGACTGGGCAAGGTCGGTCTTCTCGAAGATGGAAAGTACATTACCGTGTAGGTTGACCATCTTCAAAAAGGCCGGGTCGGCGGAACACGCCGCGATCAAAACAAAATTAACGTTGCGGTTTTGTAGGTAGGTGGATGCAAGCATTGCGATCCACGAACCCTGGGAAGCTCCGACTACCGTGATGTGCTTCGCAGGCACGCCGGCTACCAGTAAGGCCCGAATTTCGTCGGCCAGTGTCGCGGCATAACGCTCGACATCCGTACTCTGGTCTCTCGCCTCACTAATAACCTTAAAGCCGCTCTGCTTAAACGTCTCGAGTATCTGTTCGTACTCGTAGACTCCAAACCTTGGGCTCGTCGGACGCGTGTTTCCCTCTTGAACGATACGGCCAGGAAGATAAATCAAATAGCGCGATGCTTTATCAACCGGTGAACCGGATCGTTGGCTGGATTGTCCCTCGGCAGTGCCGAGAAACACTGTGCATAGCAATAGGACTACGAGAAGCTTCATCATAACCTTTTAATAACGGGCCCAAATCACGTGCTGCATTATTCCATCAATAGCCTGGCAGATTCCCCATAGAGCCGGCGGCAGATCGCTCTCATTGCCGTCGATGCTTTTGTTGCGACCTCCCACGCTGACGCTGGTGCTCACAACAACGCTGTCGGCCGTTCCTCGGAAATAATAATTGTTCATATCAAAGTAACCTTGAGCGATGATAAATCGCACGAGGTTGCGGTAATAGTAAGATGGCAGTCTGCCGTGCCGTTGCTGGTTGGTTTGCAGGTCAGTCTCGATAACGACTGCGTCTTCAGCCATCGATCCTGAATCTTCCGAACGCAACGTTACCCGTTTCACAGGACAACCGAAACAGGCAGTTACCATTCGTTCAAACGTGATCGCACTGGGTCTGGTTGAATCAAATTCCAACCTTCTTTCGGGAATCTGCACCTGGGAGCCAAGAATACTGTCAATCGACTTCACTGGATACGCTAACGCCTTTTCTACCAACGTCGACGTGTTGACGAACGCATCAAGCACAACACCAAACATAAACACCGAAATCGCTACAGCCGCGCGCAATCCAACAGTCCTCATGACTTTTTCCTTTCTGAGAGCAGACTCTGACGCCGGGGAATGTCTCTAGAATAGACGCCGCGTACATCTTTTGGTTCCCCAAAGACACCAATAAGAAGCGGCCGGAAGTCGATATTTACTCCGGCCGCGGCTAATTCTGGTGAGGGCCTCAGTCCCTAAAAGTAGTAGTCTCTCAGGGTGCCCTCAAACTTTCCTTTGCGCAGACAACAGTTTTTGAAATCTGCGCCTGGAGTTACATGGACACAGATCACGTCTCCCGAGTTTCTCGATCAATTCCTTCTCACCATGAACGACTCTCATTCCGCGTTTCACGTTAGTTTCTGATGGATAACCTCTCCGCCGTTTGCTCGAGCGTTCAAAAGCAGTCGTGCTCCTCTTTGTTCTCATGCTTTGACATGATCGTATCCTCCTTCACTTGTTGGCCGAACATCCTACTTGGTTAGATAGCGGTTTGGCACGTTTCGAAGCGGCAGTTCGGTTCCGTAATGCTTCCGATATAGATAACCGAGTGTTCGATAGACATCTTCTTCACGACGATGAAACTGCGAATACAATCCGCACTGCGCGTATGAGATCGGCGTGACATCCAGAATCAGCGTCTCCCAATCCATTCCGACTCCCCAACGTAGCCCTTTCAAACGTACACTCAGATCAGCGCCCGCTGCTACCAGCAACTCCATCACCGGCCGACAGAAATTGAAGATGCTATTAACCGCATGGAATACCGGGGTCTGTCCGCCGAAGCCTTCATCATCAACATCGGCAGCGGCGTTCAGATCTGCGCCAGCCTCGATGAGCACTTTTGCGCATTGCACGCTATTAAACTCTGCACAGACATGGAGTGCAGTTACACCAACGCACGATGTAAAAGCATTTGCGACATTCAGCTTGCGAGTGAGTTCAGTTTTGTCGCGCCCTGCGAGATGCTTCTCAAGTTTTTCTCCATCGTCTAACAAAACAGCCTCAAGCAGTGGGTCATCGATCGTCGCCCCTGCGTCCATTAACAACCGCAAACATTCGGCAAACCTGGGAGTACGGAGGTAGCCCGCGATGAAACACTCGATCGGCTTTTGACCCTTTATAGATTCAGTTGCACTAGCGCCGGCGGCAAGAGATTTTTCTATTCCATCAAGGCAATGCTCTTCAAACGCACCGAGCAGATCAGCTTCAAGTAACATGTAATTCTCCGGGTCCAACAGTTTAGAAAGGTTATTTAATCCATCTGCCACAATCCGTCGAGACAAAAAATCCAAAGAACACCCAGGGCAAGGTACCCAGCCAGCGCGAGGGGCCACAGCTTTTTTTTCTTCAATCCGAAGTAGATCGGAAGCGCAAGAACAAACAACGCATGAATAGTGATCGGGAAGATCATGATCATGAATGCCAGCGGTCCGTAGGTCGCGCGACTGATGGGATTAAAGTGGCCATGCCACGTTGACGTATCGAAAGGCGAGCCTCGATCCCACTGGTAAAACGACATCGCCAGGCCGCCGAGCAAAGACAACCCCAGCACACCAAACCCTACGAGCATCATCCTGATTCTGTAGGTTCTGAGTCTTGCCGATTCAGCAGGCATTGGTTGCCGGTTGGTTTCCCCGACGTCGTCTGACATCACGTTGATCCTTCCCTGGTCACTCAGGTTTATCTAAGAGACTGCGTTCGATCCTTCCTCTGACGCCGCAGCCAAAACCTCGAAAGCGGGATCGATATCAGCAAGCCAATAATAAACCACTGAATGATTGTGAAGAGAACGACGATAACCGTGGGAGGCGAATGTGGATTGCCACTGAGTACTGCGGCAAGCACGAATGGAACGATCACAGTCATACCCCACAAATTTGGCAAACCGACGTGCCAAATAAAATATTCGTGAAAGGGTGAACTGTCAGCCAATATGAGCCAGGTCATCAGAAGACCAACGGCTACGAAAACGACAGTGAAGACAAGCTGAAATTTGAGTCTGCGTGAGGCGGGAGATTTGATTTGTGACGCGCTTTCCATCGCGTAATCGTGTCACAAGCGTTATGCACTCTGCAATCGCGCCATCTGAGGGAGTCAATGAACAATTCTTGATCTCTTGAACCGATTGCTATAAGGTGCGCGACACAAAGACTGAAAAGCTCAAGCGCGTGGGGTTTACGCAATTGTTGTTGATTAAACCTCCCGTATTTATTGACTGGAGTACAACCTCCCACTACCGATGGAGACTCACCAATGAAGATAAAAGTAATTCTCATGATTCTCTCAGTTGTGTTTGTTGTAGCGCTTTGTCTCGGCGGCTCTGTACCACGCACTTCAGCAGTGGCACCTGCGCGTCCGTCTGCAAATGGCCACGGCACAATACTCCTGCAGAATACAGACGGCCGTACCGTTCGCCGCCAATTTTCGTTCAGCGCTCGGGTAAATGCCGACGGCAGCGTTCAGGGAACGGCCATACTTCACAACCCGTCGTTTGATCCGAAGTACAGCACCCAAATCAACATCACGTGCCTGCAAATCGTCGGCAATCGTGCAAGTTTTGGGGGCTCAATCAGGAAGACGACTGATCCAGTATTCAATGATGAATTCGATGCAGCCTTCTGGACCGTCTTTGACAACGGTGAACCGGGAGGCGGCAACGACACGATCAGCGAGATGTTCTTCGACAACGTGGTTGAGCCTTCGGCGTGTCAGTTCATCGGCGCCGATGACTTCCCACAAATTCCAATCGAAGCAGGCAACGTTCAGGTTAGACCATAACCTTTAACGCATCTTAACAACGAAGGAGCGGCCGGAGTCTCTAAGACTTCCGGCCGCTTTTAAGATCACAGCACACAGCTGAAGTTTACCTTCGCTGCAGAGCGTTCTGAATTCTCGCTCGCGTGTATCTTTGGAGAAGAATTGGATAAACGTGAAGGGGGATGTTCGGCAGTAAAATGACCGCCGCGAACACATACCAGCCTAGCATCAACGCATAGATTGCAGACGGCACCATAAGCAGAAGACTTACGAGGTGACACCGTTCCGCCAAAATCGTCTGGGCCTCAAACTCAATCATGGACTGCTTATTGCGGACGACTCTGTAAACGGGATCAAAGCGTCGGACCAGTTGATTGATGTAAAGTCCATTCGGAACGACCCGCTTAAAGAACCGTATTCCTAACAACTCATAGACACGACCATCAGCTTCAAAACGTTTGATATCAAAATACGAATCAGGAACATGTTTAAATGCGGTCGGGGTGACGCAAAGCGGACCAAAAACAAGCAGCAATGAAAGATATCCCTGGTAGGGCCAAATCTCCAGGATGAACAACTCGATCGGCGTAAAGCAGAAAGCGCAGCTGATAACAATGATAGCCGCGAGATAAGAGCCTGTGATCTGTGCCGCTTCTTTCGAGGTGTTGGTGGCGGTTAGTGTACAAACTGCTCCCATTGTCGACTCACTTCGTCAGTTCGCCAGATTTCACCGTCCAAAGAAGCCTGGATCCATCAAGTACCAGTTGACCAACCCCGCCAACAAACCAACGACGAACACGATCATCACTAAAAGTTTGTCACCGGTCGTTGTTGGTTTACCAGCCTTGCCTGGAAAG
>Ga0157380_10002564_pt1 | contig 12279 bp, 11 predicted proteins | sample S35metaG_FD_119757 | JGI IMG/M metagenome (GOLD analysis project Ga0157380, IMG submission 119757) | Switchgrass rhizosphere microbial communities from Kellogg Biological Station, Michigan, USA - S3-5 metaG | ecosystem: Host-associated > Plants > Roots > Rhizosphere > Soil | place: USA...
CGATCGCAATGGAAGGCGCGCTCAAGCTCAAAGAAGTCAGCTATCTGCATGCCGAGGCCTACCCGGCATCGGAACTGAAACACGGTCCCCTCGCGCTCATCAGCCCGGAAACGCCGACGGTGATCGTCATGCCGCGCGATGAGCTGTTCGCCAAGAACCTCGCGACCATCGAGGAGATTCGCGCTCGCAAAGGTCCGACGTACATCGTCACGCAGGCGGGAGAAGAGTTGCCGGTCGCCGTCGACGGCGTGTTCGAAGTGCCGGCCTCGGAACCGGAACTCGATCCCATCCTGCTGAACATTCCGCTGCAATTGCTCGCATATCACGTGGCGCTGGCACGCGGCAGCAATGTCGATCAACCTCGCAATCTCGCGAAGTCGGTGACGGTGGAGTAGCTGCAGCAAGCTTGCGGACGCTTCACGATGTTTCTCGCGGAGTCGCCGAGAACATGATCGGGTTAGGAGGAGAGACGGGCAGCGGAAACTCCCGACACTCCCGCCGCGAACGGCGAGGACCGCTTCCTCTGGAGCTATTCGGCGCTGCATCTGTTCGAGATTGCCGGCATCGGCAGCACAGCGGCGCAATTGAATTTCCGTGGCGCCCTCAGGACTGCCGAAGCGGCGGGCGCCGCCTCGCCCCCATACGATCTGCCCAATCGCAGCGTCCTGCACGACGACGCCGTCTTCGCGATTCGCGGCAGCCGGATCATCTCAGCGTCGTGGGGCGCCGACAGCGAGTAGTGTCGCGGCAATGAGCCCGTTCCACGGCGCATCCGCCCGTGGAAGGGCTAGTGACAGACCTTGTTGCGGCCGGTGCGCTTGGCTTCGTACAGCTTGTCGTCGGCGCCCTTGTACAGCTGTTCCATCGTCATGCCGGCGAGCAGGCAGGACGCGCCGATGGAGACAGTGACGCGCACTTCCTTGCCCTCGGCATTGAACGAATGCGACTGCACCATCGCCCGCAGTTCCTCCGCGATCCGCGTGGCGCTGGGCAACGACGTCTCGGGGAGAATGGCGCAGAACTCCTCGCCACCGTAACGGCCGAGCTTGTCGTTCGGCCGCAGGCGCTTCTGCAGGATCGACGCGAGGCCGCGCAACACCGAATCTCCGGTCAGGTGGCCGTAGGTGTCGTTGATGTTCTTGAAATGATCGATGTCCAGCATCAGCAGCGCCAGATCGCGTCCATGGCGCAGGGCGCGCGGGACCTCTTCGGACAGCATGGTATCGAGCTGCTTGCGATTGTGCAGATTCGTCAGTCCGTCCGTGATCGCCATGCGGAAGACGATCTCGTGGTACTGCGCCTCGACGTCGGATCCCGACAGGAACTTGAAAATGGTGTCGCCGACCGTGAGCTGGTCGCCACGGCGCAGTTTATGTTCCTGCGTCAGCCGCGGATCGTCGTTGATGAAGGTGCCGTTGGTGGATTCGAGGTCCACGACATAAAGCGCGTCGGCCCGATGTTCGAGCTGCACGTGTTTGCGCGATACGCAGTCGCTCGGCAGCACGATGTCGTTGTCGCGGCCGCGCCCGATGGTGATGACCGGCCGGTTCAGCACATGCCGGCGGCCCAGCGATGTCTGCACCGGCGCATGGATGATGACGAGACAGTCCTCGCCCACATGCTTCAGCTTGAGCTGATCTAGGCCGGTTACCCGCGTCTGGATGTCGTAATCGGAGTCCACTGGCACTGGCGGTCACGAGGAGAATCCGCCAAGCGTAATGCGTAACCGCTTCAACCGCCAGCGGCGTAGGTCCAATCGCCCACAAACTACACAGCCCCCAGCGTGAAATGGAAGGTTGCCCCCTCGCCCAGCGCCGACTCGGCCCGTATCGCGCCCCCGTGGCGCCTGACGATGCGATCGACCGTTGCCAGGCCAACACCCGTGCCGGGAAACTCGTCCTGGCGATGCATGCGATGGAAGGGCTGGAACAGCTTGTCGGCATAATGCGGATCGAAGCCCACGCCGTTGTCGCGAACGAAATACGTACGCCCGCTGTCGTCCCCGGTGGCCGTCCCGAACTCGATACGGGCCGCGGGATTGTGCGAACTGTATTTCCAGGCATTGGACAGCAGGTTCTCGAGAGCCACCCCCAGCAAGCCCCGGTCCCCCCGGACCTCGATACCTGGCTCGATCTTGACTTCGACCTGGCGTTGGGGCTCCTGCGCCCGCATCCTGTTGACCGTTTCGGTCGCCACGGCGCTCAGATCGAAGCGCTCCACGCGCAACTCCAGCTGGCTGATCCGGGACAACCGCAGCAGATCGTCGATCAGCGAAGTCATCTGCCGGATGTGCGAGCGCGCCACGTCGATACGGGCCAGGGAGCTGCTGGCGTCTGGCGACAAGGTCTCCGCCAGCATTTCCATCTGGCTCGACATCCCTCGCAGCGGCGCACGCAGGTCGTGCGATACCGCATAGGAAAAGGCTTCCAGCTCCTGGTTGGCGGTTTGGAGCTGCTGAGTACGCGTGCGCACGCGGCTCTCCAGTTCGCTCAACGCGCGCACATTCTCCATCGCCACCGCCGTGGTGTTGGCGAGCGCTTCCAGCAGCATCAATTCGTCGGGCGTGCAGGCGTGCTGCCTGGCCCAATAGTTACCGATCGCACCAATGGGCTTGACGGTGCGGATGGGCACCATGGCCATGCTCTTCACGAACGTCGGCCGGTAGGCGTCGAGGGGAATGCGCGGATCGACGTAGACATCCTCGATCACGGTGGAGCTGCCTTGCATCATGGTCCAGCCGCTGATGCAGGCCTGCATCGGAAAGCGCTGGCCTTTCCACAAGGGCGCAATAGCGTCTTCGTCGGCATAGAAACAATGATCGCCGTCGCGCAGGACGAACGTGGCGCCGTCGGCGCCAGTCAGCTCACGAGCGGCGCGACGCACGATCTTCATGATCGACGACAGATCGCGGGCCAGCGACAGTTCCTGCACTACGCCGACCAGTCGCGACATCGCTTGATTGTGCTTGAGGAGCCGCTCGCCGCTATCCTGCGCCAGCGGCGCGGCACTACTGACATTACTCTGGGGGCGACTACCTTCCACGCGCCGCAGCGCCGCTACCAGCTGCCAGAGATGATCCTTGAGGACATAATCGCTGGCACCTTCCTTCAGGCGCGTGGCCACATCTTCGTCGCGTGCTGCGCCCGAGCAGATGATGACGGGGATTTCCGCCTTGCTGATCTTGGAGTATTGCAGCGCCGCCCTGCCGCTGAAGCCGGGAACGCCGTTGTCGAGCAGCACTACGTCGAATGCTCCGCTGTCGAGCGCGGAACGAAATTCCTCGCCGGATCGCGCGCACAACACGTCGGCCTCCAGGCCGTTACGTTGCAGCGTGCGCTCGATCAGGATCGAATCGCTCGCGTTGTCCTCCAGGTGCAAAATCTTCATCCGCCCGCCCTTCCCCGCCTTTACTTATCGCGCTTGCTCATTGCGGTCGGAAAGTCTAGTGCAAGGTCATTGCGCCAGAAACCTGCGGTTTGTCACGAATGAGAACTGTGCGGCAGAAATCAGCGATTCTACGGCTGTTGTTGCGGGTTTTCCCCGACCAGTCCGCGTGCCTCCGTAGGCGTCAGCTCACGCCACTGACCGGGCCGCAACCCTTCCAGCGTGATGTTGATGACGCGGACGCGCCGCAGCTGTACCACCTGGTAGCCATAGAACGAGCACATCCGTCGGATCTGGCGGTTCAATCCCTGCGTCAGCACGATGCTGAACGTGGCCGGAGCCAGGCGGCGCACCTTGGCAGGCTTGGTGACCGTGCCGAGGATTCTCACGCCACCTGCCATGCCTTCGAGAAAGATCGAGGTCACAGGCCGGTCCACCGTGACCACGTACTCCTTCTCGTGTTCGTTCTCGGAGCGCAGGATCTGGTTGACGATGTCGCCGTGATTGGTGAGCAGGATCAGTCCTTCGGAATCCTTATCGAGCCGCCCGATGGGAAAAATCCGCTCCGGATAGTTGATGTAGTCGACGATGTTGCCGCGGATTTCCGGATCGGTGGTGCAGACGATGCCGACGGGCTTGTTCAGCGCGAGGTAGACGTGCGGCTTGGCTGCACCGACGCGCTTGCCGTCGACGGCCACGACATCGTCCTCGCCTACCTGCGTTCCCAATGTCGCCGTCACGCCGTTGACGGTAACGCGGCCGGCTTCGATCCATGCGTCCGCTTCGCGGCGCGAGCAGACGCCGGTGGAGCTTACGAACTTGTTCAGGCGGATGGAATGAACTCCGGATCGTCCTGGTGGGTGCGCTCGAATTTCAGGAAATCGTAGTAGCCGCAGGCGTTGCCGTACGGGTATTTGCGGCACACGTTGGGTCGCGCTTCGTACACCGTGCAGCGGCGTTCGTCGGTATCGAAGAAGCGGCAGATGGTCTTGTAGATGTGATCCTTCTGGTGCCGCAGAATCTGTTCGTCCACTTCCTTGGTCTTGTAGTTATACGTGAACTTCCTGCGGGCCTCGTCCACGGTGAGGTCGAAATGCTTGGCGAGACGCGCGATGTCGAATTCGCTCACCGCGATGCGTGAGTGACTGCAGCAGTAGCCCGGACAGGTGAGACAGTTGTAGCGTGCCATACGCGTTACCACTCGCTGCGGCATGCAGCGACCGCGAGCTTACTCCTTCCGCTGCAATTGCAGAAAGCTGAAAGCGTAGGCATGACGGGCGTCGGCTGCGCGGCGCTCGATCAGGGTCTCGCTCCACTCATGCGGATCCAGCTGGGGAAAGAAAACGTCGCCGGGCACGTCCGCGTGCACTCGCGTCAGGTGGATGACGTCTACATCGGGTAACGCCAGGCGGAACAGGTCGGCGCCGCCGATGATCGCCGCCCCTGGAAGATCGCCCGTAACATCGCCTGCAGCATCGGCCGCCGCCGCCAGCGCCTGCTGCAGCGAGGTCACGACGATGCAACCTGGAATCGCGAGCTGCGGCTGTCGCGACACCACGATGCTGGTCCGTCCCGGCAAGGGCCGGCCGATGGAATCGTAGGTCTTGCGGCCCATGATCATCGGCTTGCCCAGGGTGAGCGCCTTGAACCGTTGCAGATCGGCCGGCAAATGCCACGGCAGCGTGTTGTGGCTGCCGATGACGCCGTTCTCGGCAACGGCGACGACACAGCTCAGGCGCACGGCCGTCATTTCTTGCGCTTCTTCTGCTTCTTCTTGAGCTCGTCCGCCTTCTTCTTGTCCATCGGCTCACGGTCGAGCATGGTGCCGCGGCATTTCGGAGCGCCGCAACGGCAAGCGTACAGCGCCAGGTCCTCGGGCTCGTCGGTGCTGTCCCAGGTGAGCTGGTAGTCGTAGCCGAGTTCGTCGCCGGGCTTGATGTTGCGGGTGGCCTCCACGAACACGCGGCTCTGCTCGATCACCGTCTCGCAGTTGGGATTGCAGCTGTGATTGATGAAGCGTGCAGCGTTGCCGCCGTCGGTCGCATCGATCACCGTGCGGTTGCTGGCGATGAACAGGAAGGTGTGGCCGTCGTCGGACCCTTTGCGTTCGTAACGCCGATCCGCTTCCGCATGCGAGATGCGTTCGCCGATGTATTCGATGATGCGCGCGCCTTTCTTGATCGGTGCGATCGCGTACACCCCGGTGCCATGAATGGCGGAGTTGCGGGCCTCGATCAACGGCGACGAGTCGATACGCGGGAGGCTGGCGACGCGACGCTTGGCTTTTTTCTTCGGCGCCGGCGCAGTCTTGCTGCGTTTGCCGGGCTTCGGTTTCTGCTTTTGCTTCAGGGGCGATGTCTTGCGGCTCTGCTTGGGCATGGTGCTATCAACGGACTACTGGGAGTAAATCGAGCCGCTCGGCGGCACTCGCGAGCGCGTCACACTACGGGCACGGATGCGGGACGCTACTTCAAGCGGCTCCTGCTTCGACGACCTTCAAACGGCAGTGGGCTCAAACGGCAATGGGCGCCTTGATGTGTGCGTGCGATTGATAATTGATGATTTCGAAATCGGAATAATCGTAATCGAACATGCTGGCAGGACGCCGGTTGAGCGCCAGCCGGGGTGTGGGATAAGGCTTGCGGCTCAGCTGGGTATCGGCCTGCTCGAGATGATTCAGGTACAGATGGCAATCGCCGCCGGTCCAGACGAAATCGCCGACCTGCAGGTCGCACTGCTGCGCGAACATGTGGACCAGCAACGCGTAAGAAGCGATGTTAAACGGCACGCCGAGGAAGACATCCGCACTGCGCTGGTAGAGCTGGCATGAGAGCTTGCCGTTGCCCACCCAGAATTGAAACAGGGCGTGGCACGGTGTCAGCGCCATCTGGTCGAGCTCGGCGACGTTCCAGGCGTTGACGATGATCCGGCGCGAATCGGGATTCTTGCGGATCAGGTCGATGGCATTGGAGATCTGGTCGATGGACCTGCCGTCCGGCGTCGGCCACGAACGCCACTGGCGTCCGTATACAGGACCGAGCTCGCCCTTCGCGTCGGCCCATTCATCCCAGATGGTGACGCCCTTGTCGTGCAGGTAACGCACGTTGGTCTCGCCACGCAGGAACCAGAGCAATTCGTAAATGATGGAACGCAAGTGCAGCTTCTTCGTCGTCAGCAGCGGAAATCCCTGCGCGAGGTCGAATCGCATCTGGTAGCCGAACACGGACAGCGTGCCCGTGCCGGTTCGGTCTTCCTTGCGCACGCCGGCTTCGCGGACGTGTTTCAGCAGTTGCAGGTACTGTTCCATTCCAGGTGGCCGCCCAGGTGACTCGTCAGTGACTTGCCAGTGATTTCAAGTTGTCCACGTTATCTGGCGGACTGCTGCGACGGCGGAATCGCGGCCTGCCAGTTGCCGCTGGGCGTGCGGCGACGATAGGCCACGATCATCAGGTAAGCACCGACGAGGATCATCGGAGCGGACAACACCTGCCCCATCGTCACCCAACCGAACAACAGGTAGCCGCGGCTCTCATCGGGCACGCGGACGAATTCGACGACGAAACGGAAGATGCCATAGCAGACCAGAAACAACCCGGCCGGCGCAAGCCGCGGACGCGGCTTCGCCGTGAAAGCCCACATGATGGCGAACAGCACCAGACCTTCGAGCGCGCCCTCGTACAGCTGCGATGCGTGCACGTGCAGGACGCATGGATCGATGCCGAACCGTTTGCACAATCGCACTGCTTCCGCGGCCTGCACCGGATGCAGCCGGGAAGGATCGACGGTGAATCCCAGGGCCGACTGCGTCGGCTTGCCCCACAGTTCGCCGTTGATGAAGTTGGCGACGCGGCCCGCGAAAATACCTATGCACGGCAGCGGCGTCAGGAAATCGAAAATATCCGCGGGATGCCGCTTCTGGCGCCACGCCAGAACCGTGGCGGCGATGACGACTCCGATCATGCCGCCGTGAAACGACATGCCGCCTTCCCAGATGCGTATCAGCATCCATGGATCGTCGCTCAACCGCTCGAACCCATAGAACAGCACCCAGCCCAACCGGCCGCCGAGGATCACGCCCAGCGCGGAATAGAAGATCAGGTCGTCGATGTCCTGCGGTTGCCAGGTCGAGTGCGGATCGGCGCTGCGCTTGCGGGCCAGCCACCACGCAACACCGAAGCCGAACACGTACATGAGCCCATACCAGCGGATCGCCAGCGGACCGATCGAAACGATGACCGGATCGATGTCAGGATAGGTCAACATGACAGCGCTCGCGCCTTCACCATGTCATCACGGCCGGGGTGATCACGATCGGGCCGCTATTCCGGAACGACCCGGCAGACCAGCGACTTGAGGTAGCGCGTCTCGGGAATTGCGGGATGAATGGGATGGTCGGGCGCCTGGCCGCCGACTTCGATCACCTGCGCGAAGCGGGCAAGATGCCGCGCCGCACGCTGTATCGCCAGGGTCAGGCTGTCCGCTTCGAGGTGGTACGAGCACGAGCTCGACGAGAGGATGCCATCGCGTTCCAGCAACTGCATGGCCAGCTGGTTGAGGCGCTTGTAGGCTCCCTCGCCCTTGGGAATATCCTTCTTGCGCTTGATGAATGCGGGCGGATCGACGATCACCACATCGAAACGCCGTTTCTCCGCATGCATGGCTTCCATCACATCGAACGCATCGCCGCGGATGACTTGCGGCGTGAGTCCGTTGGCGGCAGCCGTCGTTGTCAGCGATTCGAGCGCCGACGCGGATGAATCCACGCAGGTCACTTCGGATGCACCGGCCTTGAGTGCGCCGAGGCCCCAGGCGCCGAGATAGCTGAATACATCCAGCACGCGCGCACCCTTCACGTACTTGCGCAGGTTCGCTCGATTCATGGCCTGGTCGAAGAACCAGCCGGTTTTCTGGCCGGTGCTCACCGGCACCTGGTACGTCACTCCGCCCTCTTCCACGGTCACGCTGTCGGGCATGTCGCCGAATCCCATGTCGACATAGTGAGTCAGTCCTTCCAGGTCGCGTGCGCCGCTATCGTTCTTCCACAGCAACGCCTTCGGGTTGATGACCTTCTGCACGGCCTGCTGGATATCTTCCTTCATCGTTTCCATGCCGGCGGTGGCAATCTGGCCGACCACGAGGTCGCCGAAGCGATCCAGCACCAGTCCCGGCAGGCCATCGGATTCGCCGTACACCAGGCGATAGTAGGGCGCATCGTACAAGCGCTTACGCAAGGACAAGGCGACCTGGAGACGATGCACGATGAGCGACTTCACCGGCAGGCCTTCGGTGTCGCGGGTCAGGATACGGGCGCTGATCAGCGAATGCGGATTGACGTAGGCGTAGCCCAGGAATTTGTCGCGATCATTCACCACCCGCACCAGGTCCCCGGCGCTGAACGCAGTCAGCGGTGTGCGCCCGGTATCGACCTCATTGGAGAATACCCACAAATGGCCGGCGGACAGGCGGCGATCTTCGCCACGCTTGAGGCGCAATTCGGGGATCGATTCAGACATCGGGGGTGTGTCGGTTCCGGTGATCGTCGTTATAGTGCGCGGATTCTAGCAAGGGCTGGCCACGACCATGAACACTTCGACTCATTCATCCGCGGCGGGCGAGCGCAATCGTCTGGCGCAGGAGACAAGCCCTTATCTCCTGCAGCACGCCACCAATCCCGTGGACTGGCATCCGTGGGGCCCCGAAGCGCTGGAACTGGCGCGGCGCGAGAACAAGCCCATCCTGCTGTCGATCGGCTATTCGGCGTGCCATTGGTGTCACGTCATGGCACACGAATCCTTCGAGGATCCGGCCACGGCGCAGGTGATGAACGAGCTGTTCGTCAACATCAAGGTCGACCGCGAAGAACGCCCGGACCTCGATCGTATCTACCAGATTGCCCACCAGATGCTGATCCAGCGCGGCGGCGGCTGGCCGCTGACCATGTTCCTGTCGCCGCACGATCAGCATCCGTTCTTCGGCGGCACGTATTTTCCACGCGATGCGCGTTATGGCATGCCGTCGTTCACCGACCTGCTCCAGCGCGTCGGCGCGTTCTATCGCAGCAGTGGCGATAAGATCTCCCAGCAGAGCGCAGCCATGCAACGGGCGTTCGACGAGATGCAGCCGCCGCCCGCGGGCGATGGAGTCATCTTCACCGCTGAACCGCTCGCTCTCGCACGCCAGTTGCTGGCACAGACGTTCGATGCGGAGTTCGGCGGCTTCGGCACGGCGCCGAAATTTCCGCATCCCACCAACGCCGTGTTCCTGCTGCGGCAATGGCGCGCGACGGCGGCTAGCGACGCGCCGGACCTGCACTCGCTGTACATGGCGACATTGACGCTCACTCGCATGGCTGAAGGAGGATTGTACGATCAGCTGGGCGGCGGCTTCGCACGCTATTCGGTCGACCAGCAATGGATGATCCCGCACTTCGAAAAGATGCTGTACGACAACGGCCAGCTGTTGCAGGTATATGCCAACGCCGGGCTGGCCACGGGCGATCCGCTATTCCGGCGCGTCGCCGCCGAGACGGCGGAATGGCTCATGCGCGATCTGCAATCGCCGCAAGGCGGATACTGGTCGACGCTCGATGCGGACTCGGAGGGTCACGAAGGCAAGTTCTATGTATGGAGCGACACCGAGATACGCGAGCGAGTACCGGCCGACCAATACGCTGTCCTGTCGCGGCGCTTCGGCTTGGATCAGCCGGCGAATTTCGAAGGACAATGGCATCTGCGAATCACACGTTCCCTCGAAGACATCATCGGTGAACTGGGGATTTCCGAGCGCGCAGCAACTGCCGCTCTCGACTCCGCGCGTCGCACATTGCTCGCAGTACGATCTGCGAGAGTGTGGCCGGGCCGCGATGAGAAAGTGCTCACGTCCTGGAACGGCCTCGCCATCGCAGGCATGGCTACAGCTGCGCGAGCACTGCGAAGGCAGGACTTCGCGGACTCCGCGCTGCGTGCGATCGATTTCATCCGCGATCATCTATGGAAGGATGGACGCTTGCTCGCCGCTCACAAAGATGGCCGCTCGCGCTTTCCCGCGTATCTCGACGACTATGCCTTCCTGCTCGATGGGCTGATCGAATCATTGCAAAGCCGCTGGCGCAGCGAGGACCTCGAGTTCTGCATCCAGCTGGCGGATACCTTGCTCGAACATTTCCAGGATCGCGGCGCTGCGGACCGGGTGGGCGGCGGCTTCTTCTTCACCGCCGACGATCATGAAGCGCTCATACACCGGTCGAAATCGTTCACCGACGAAGCCGTGCCCGCGGGCAATGGCATCGCTGCACAGGCCTTGACGCGGCTGGGATTGCTACTGGGAGAAACCCGCTATCTCGACGCTGCCGAGAACACGGTGCGTGCTGCGTGGTCCGCGCTCGAAAAATATCCGCATGCGCATGCAGCATTGCTCGTAGCGCTCGAAGAGATGCTGCATCCGCCGCAGATCGTCATCATCCGTGGCGCAGCGGCGGACGTTGCACAATGGCGCGATGAGATCGCGAAAATGTATGCACCGGGACGACTGGTATTCGCCATTGCCGCCGATGCTGCCGACTTGCCCGCGGTTATTGCCGAAAAGCGCGCTACCCGCGGAACCGTAGCGTATCTGTGTGAAGGAACGACATGCTCGGCGCCACTGCATTCATTGGCAGCGCTGCTCGCCTTGGCGCGTGTGTAGCCTGGCACGTGAGGCCTGGCACGTGAGGCGTATATCGCTGAGCGGCGCGACTCATTCCTTGTCGCGCTGTTTCTCTGCGCGTTCTTTGCCTTTCTTCGACTTCGCCTGCTGCTTCGCGTGACGCGAACGTTCGATGCCGGCAAGCTGCTTGGCGCGTGCGGCGTCGACAGCGGCACGTAGCGCCCGTTCGCCCCAGACTTTCAGCTGCGCCGGATCGCGCACCACATCGACCGGCACTTCGTGATGATCTGTCGTCAGGTCGAATGCATTGGGATAAGGCTTGAACTGCGCCATGCCGCGTGACAGGTATTCCTCGCGGTTCACCGGGCCGGTATGCAGATACAGCACTTCGTTGGCGACGATGCCTAGCAATCGTTCGTCAATAAAGATGCCCACCGCGCCGAAAATCCCGCGGTTCGATATCCGTCCCAGAAATGCCAGCTCTCCGGTGACGTAGCCCGCCAGGCTCGACTTCATCCGCATATCGAGCGACCCACGATTATCCTTGTCTGGCACGCCGCAGCCTTGAGCGGCATGCATCTTGATAACTCAACGCTCTCGTACTGACGGAACGCCGACCCTCATGAGCCATAGCGCTGTCCCAACGTTGCCCGGAACGTTGGCCCAGAACGTTGGTTATGGCCCCTTCCCTTCTCGAACAGAAAGTTTACATGCACTCGCCGTCGTGTAAAGCAGCTGACCGCGGTGTCAGGAACGCTGTTGCGTGTTGGAACGTCTTTTTGCGACCTGGCCCGCAGTTGACGCGCTCGTCGGTGAAGACATATTCGAGCACGCAGCTCTTGGTACAACAGGACGACGGCATCCCTGACGTGGCAGCGAATGCAACCTGGCGCAATCCCACTGCCCGCCGCTTATCCAATGGCGCCACCGGGATTGATCACGACGGTGCTGTCGTTCATCAACCTGTCCCGGATACTGTCGCGCAATCGCCCGTGAATAGTAGCGTCGAATGCGGGTGCCTGCGACCAATCGTAGGCCCACGGATTTCCGGTGCGCAGTGCCTGCGGTTCGTCGTCATAGCGAGGATGAACGTGCGCATGCAATGCCGGCTCGAGGTTCCCGAAGATAGCGTAGTTGATGCGCAGCGCTCCGGTGATGCCGAGAACGGCATCGCCGAGCCGGCCCAGGTCCGACATGAATCGATCGCGAGCCGGCGCATCCAGTGCATTGAGATGCGGAACCACCGGATCC
>Ga0157380_10002565_pt1 | contig 12277 bp, 7 predicted proteins | sample S35metaG_FD_119757 | JGI IMG/M metagenome (GOLD analysis project Ga0157380, IMG submission 119757) | Switchgrass rhizosphere microbial communities from Kellogg Biological Station, Michigan, USA - S3-5 metaG | ecosystem: Host-associated > Plants > Roots > Rhizosphere > Soil | place: USA: Michigan...
ATTCGCGCCGTCTGGCATTCGCGTCGTCTGGCTTTCGCGTCGTCTGGCATTCGCGTCGTCTGGCATTCGCGTCGTCTGGCATTCGCGCCGTCTGGCATTCGCGCCGTTCGGCATTTGCGCCGTCTGGGCCCTGCGCCGTTCAGCAGTCCGCCGTTCAATCGCTCCTACTATGTCGATATTCCTCCTTCTCATAGCGTCGTTAGGCGCCCTGCAGGCCCGCACCGCCGAGGTGTCGGGTGTCGTCTTCGACGACGTGAACCGCAACGGCACGCAGGATGCCGAAGAACGCGGCATCGCGGGCGTCGCGGTCTCGAATCAGGACGCCGTCGTGACCACCGACGCGCGTGGGGCGTTCCGGCTCGCCAGCGCGGGCACCGGCGTCGTGTTCGTCTCCACGCCGGACGGCTATCGCGCCGTCGGTCCGTTCTGGCGGCCCGCCGACTCCGCCCGACCGATCGCCTTCGCGCTCGTGCGAGATCCCGCGGCCGCCGAGCTGACGTTCATCCACGCGTCGGACACGCACATCTCGCCCGCGTCGCTGCCGCGCACGCAACGCCTCAGGGTGCTCGTCGATTCGGTCGCGCCCGGGCTCCTGATCATCACCGGCGACCTCGTGCGCGATGCGCTTCGTGTTCCCGAAGCTGAGGCAACGGGCTACTACGAGCTGTTCATGAAGGAGCGTGCCGCGTTCCGCACGCCGGTGTTCACGGTGCCGGGCAACCACGAGAACTTCGGCATCGAGCGCGACACATCGCACGTGCCGGCCACGCATCCGCTCTACGGACGCGCGATGTACCATCACTACCTTGGCCCCGATTACTACTCGTTCACGCGCGGCGGCGTGCACTTCGTCGGCCTGAACACCGTCGACATCAACGACCAGCAGTACTACGGGCACGTGGACAGCCTGCAGCTCGCGTGGCTCGAGCGCGATCTCGCGCTCGTACCGGCAACGATGCCCGTCGTCACCTTCGACCACATCCCGTTCTTCACGACGGTCGACGGCCTCAATGGCTACAACGACCGGCCGCCGGCTCCGTCGCTCATCACCGTGAACGGCAAGACGGCGTACCGCCACACGGTCTCCAACGCCGGTGACGTGCTCGCCGTCCTGCGCAAGCATCGTCACGTGCTTGCGTTAGGCGGTCACATGCACGCCACGGAGCGAATCCAGTACGAGATGACCGGCGTGAAGACGCGATTCAACCAGGTGTCGGCGGTCGTCGGCAACGCGCGTGGGGCAGGACTCGAGTCGGTTTCGGGAGTGACACTCTACCGCGTGAAGAACGGCGAGATCGATGGGGGCCGCTTCATTCCGCTCGATCGCGACCCGTAGTCCGTATGAACCCTCCCACGAATCCGGAGCGCCAGCGCGTCATCGACGACCTGTTCGACGGCGCACTCGACCAGGCGCCTGACGCGCGCGCCGAGTGGCTGCGCGCCCAATGCCCGGACGTGGAGCTTCGTGCCGAAGTCGCGGCACTGATCGCGGCGCACGATGAAAACGACGCCATCTTCGACCGCAACGCCATCGAGGTGGCCGGCCCACTCCTCCGCGCGCCTCGAGTCGAGTCGCAGATCGGTCCCTATCGTCTGGTGCGGGAGCTGGGACGCGGCGGCATGGGGATCGTCTACCTGGCCGAACGCGCCGACGGTCAGTATCGCCGCCGAGTGGCGATCAAGCTGTTGCGAAACAGCCCCGATTCGGAGGATCTGAACCGGCGCTTCGCCGCCGAACGGCAGATCCTCGCGTCACTGAGCCACCCGAACATCGCGCAGCTCCTCGATGGCGGTGTCACCGATGGGCATATCCCGTTTCTCGTCATGGAGTACGTGGACGGCGTGCCCATCACCACGTACTGCGACCGGCAGCGCCTCGGCGTCGAGGAGCGCCTGCAGCTCTTTCGCGATGTCTGCGCCGCGGTGCACCACGCGCACCAGAACCTGGTCATCCATCGCGACATCAAGCCGAGCAACATCCTGGTCACGGAAGAGCGACGGGTGATGCTGCTGGATTTCGGCATCGCCAAGCTGCTGAATCCGACGCTCGGGCCAGCCGATCAGGCGTACACACGGACCGAATGGCGCGTGATGACGCCGGAGTATGCGAGCCCCGAGCAGGTGCGCGGCGACTCGCTGACGACGGCGAGTGATGTCTACGCGCTCGGGGTGCTGCTCTACGAGCTCCTCTCGGGACGGCGGCCGCACCGCCTGACGAGTCGTTCGCCGCAGGAGCTCACGGAGATCATCGTCCAGCGCGATCCGGTGCTGCCGAGCATCGCGGTGACTCGTCCGGAGCCGGCCAGCTCCGACGTTGCTGTCACCGACGCGACGCCGGAAACGATCGCCGAGGATCGTCGCCTCACCGTGGAGCGACTGCGGCGGCGCCTGGAGGGCGACCTCGATGCCATCATGATGATGGCCCTGCGCAAGGAAAGCGCGCGGCGGTACGGCTCCGCGGACCTGCTGTGGGAGGATGTGCAGCGGCACCTCGATGGGCTGCCGGTGCTTGCGCATCGCGGAACGCGCTGGTACCGGACGTGGAAGTTCGTCAGGCGGCACCGCCTCGAGGCGATCGCCGCGGCCGTCGTCATCGTGTCGCTGGTTGGTGGGACGTCCGTCGCCGTCCGACAGGCCGCGCTGGCCAGCCGCGAGCGCGACCGCGCCGAACAGGCGCTCGGCCAATCGACGGAGGTCACCGAGTTTCTCGTTAGGCTCTTCCGGACGCCCGCGCCAGCGGGTCTGTCACACGAGCAGGTCACGGCGCGCGACATGCTCGCAACCGGTATGGCGCGTGTCGAGGACCTTCGCGGACAGCCGGTTGTCCAGGCGCAGATGCTCGACGCCCTCGGGCGCGTGAACGACCAGCTCGGGCGGTTCGACGAAGCGGAACGGCTGCTGCGACGGGCGCTGGAGCTGCGTCGAACGCAATACGGCGACAACCACGCCGACGTTGCTGCGACCCTCAATCACCTGTCCACCGTCGTGGCCGAGAGGGGCCGGCACGCTGAAGCGCTGCGGCTGGCGCGTGAGGCGCTGGACATTCAGAAGCGCGCGCTCGGACCGCGGACCCCCGAGGTCGCCCTGACGCTGTCCCGCGTCGGCGAGATGACGGAAGATGATGCCGCCGCGGAATCGCTGTTTCGCGCTGCGCGCGACATTCAGCGGTCCGCGCTCGGACCGCAGACGCTCGAGGTAGCCACCATCGATGTTCGGCTCGCCGAGATCTTCACGCGGCGAGGGAAGTACGAGGAGGCCGAAGCCACGGCCCGCGAGGCCCTTGCCATTCGCGAGCGCCTGATGGGGCCGGAGCACGCCAGCACCGCCGTCGGCATGATCTCCCTGGCCGAGTTGCTCCGTTTCTACCGCAACCAGCCGGTCGAAGCCGAGTCGCTCTACCATCGGGCGATCGAGATCCTCCGCAAGCAGCCTCGCCCGCGCCCAGCGCTGCTCTCCGGCGCGCTGGGGGGCCTCGAGTCCATCGCCCACTGGCGCGGGGACCACGTCCGAGCCGAGGCATTCGCACGCGAGGTCCTCGATGCACACCGGCGGGCGCTCGGCGCCGAGCACCCAATCGTGGCCGAGGCCATGGAGACGATAGCAGAGCATCTCGCCGCCCAGCGGCGGTATTCGGAAGCCGAAGACATGCTTCGCGCGTCGATCGCACTGCTACAACGGACGGTCGGCTCCGAGGACTTCCGCACGGCAAGCACGCTGATCACCCTCGGTCGCGTGCACGCGGCAGCTGGACGACTCGACGAGGCCGAGGACGATCTGCGCCAGGCCCTAAGCACCATGGAACGGGTGGAGGGTCCTGTGAAGGAGATCGAGGGAGAGGCCGCCGCGCTGCTCGCGAACGTGATCGAACGGCGAGGCAAAACCACGGAGGCCTCTGTGCTGTTCGAGCGTGCGGCAGCCATCCTCCGGCCGCTACCGCAGCGCTTTGGATACGGCAGGCTCGCGGCGTACGCGGCGCTCGCGGACCACTACAGGGCGACGAAGCGGTCGGTCGACGAGCAGCATTTCCGCCAACTCGCGGGCGCGCTGACCGCGCCGTGACGAGGGTCGCGATCGAGGGGTGCTTTCATATCTCTCCGTGATCCCTGCGAGACGGATACACGATCGCCACGTTCGAGCTCGCCGCCTCGTCATTCCGAGCGCAGGCCGCAGGCCGGAGGCGAGGAATCGCCATCCTCCCGGTAGAGCGACCCGCCCCTCGGTCGGGACGAGTGCGATTCCTCGCCTCCGCCGGCGCTGCGCGCGGGCTCCGCTCGGAAGGACATGCTCTTCCGAGCCTAACGCTCCCCGCCCGCCGCGGCTCCGGCGGACTCCGGTTCCTCCGCCGCGAGCAGCGCGCGGACGCGCGGAATGACCTCGCGCCCGTAGAGCTCGATGCTCCGCATCAGCTTGTCGTGCGCGAGCGCACCAGCACTGTATTTCATGTCGAAGCGCGAGAGACCTAACGCCCCAGCCGTCGCCGCGATCTTCTGCGCCACCGCCTCGGGCGCGCCGACGTACAGCGATCCCGCCTCGATCTCGCGATCGAACTCCGCTCGGCTCGTCGGTCCCCAGCCGCGCTCGGCACCGATGCGGTTCCGCATCTCGCGCCACGACGGCCAGAGCTCCTCGCGCGCCCGCGCGTCGGTGTCGGCGATGTGGCCGGGCGAGTGGACCCCAATGGGCAGTGAATCGACACCGCGCTCCGCGAGCGCGCGGTCGTAGAGATCGATGTACGGCGCGAACCGGAGCGGGTTGCCGCCGATGATCGCGAGCATGAGCGGCATCCCGTACCGGGCCGCTCGCACGACCGACTCGGGGCTGCCGCCGACGCCGATCCACGTCGTGAGGCGACCACTCTCGGTCGGCGGGTACACGCGCAGCCCGTCGAGCGACGCGCGCGTCGTACCGCGCCACGTCACTGGCACACCGGTCCGATTCGCCTCGAGGAGCGCCGCGAACAGCTCGAGCTTCTCTTCGAACAACGCTTCGTATTGGTCGAGCGGGTAGCCGAAGAGCGGGAACGACTCGATGAACGAGCCGCGCCCCAGGATGATTTCAGCCCGGCCGTTGGAGGCGGCGTCGAGCGATGCGAACCGCTGGAAAACGCGCACCGGGTCGTCGGAGCTCAGCACCGTGACCGCGGAGCCGAGCCGGATGCGGTGCGTTCGGCCGGCGATGGCGGCGAGGACGACCTCGGGGGATGAGACGGCGAAGTCGGCGCGGTGATGCTCGCCGACGCCAATGAAATCGACACCCAGCTCGTCGGCGAGAACGGCCTCGTCGATGACGTGGCGGATGACCTGGGCTTGCGGGAGGGGCCGACCGTTGGCGTCGCGGGTGACGTCGCCGAACGTGTCGAGCCCGAGCTCGAGATATGGCTGCATGGTCGTGGTCTGCGGTATGTGGTGCGGGCGCGCAGTGTACGCGATGATGCTGCACCCGCCTCCATTACTGATCCGTGGCGCCCCTTTTTGGTTCCAAGTCATTCCGAGCGGAGCCAGCGCGCAGCGCAGGCGGAGGCGAGGAATCGCACTCGTCCCGACCGGGAGGCCCCTCTACCGGGATGACTGCGATTCCTCGCCTCCGCACTTTCGGTGCTCCGCTCGGAATGACAGGGTCCGGCGATTCCTCGCCTCCGCACCTTCGGTGCTCCGCTCGGAATGACGAGGGCCGGCCTGCGCGTCTCCGCTAAGCGTTAGGTGCTCGACGACGACGCGCCCGGCGTGATCGCCACGTGTTGATCGGCGGTTGTCCCACCATTGGTACCGTTCGTCCCGCCGACAGTCGCGGGCGCGGCGGGGCCGGACCATGGTGGTCTGACACGAGAACACACCCAGTCGCCGACGCGACCGCGCCCCGCGGCGTCGATCGGCACGCACGCACGAGGTGACAATGCGCCCGCTCGTTCGCTCGATGCTTGCCGTGGCGTCGATCCTTCCCGCCGCGTTGCACACGCAGGACGCCGCCCTCCGGCGGGAGATCGATTCCCTCAATCGCGCCATGGAGCAGGCGTTCGCGAACGGAGACATGATGGCCGTCGCACGATTCTACGCCGACGACGCGAAGCTCATGGGCCCGCGCGGCAGCGACGTGTCGGGCCGCGCCGCCATCGATCGCTACTGGTCGGGCATCAAGGGCGCGAAGTCCTGGAAGCTCGAGGTCCTCGAGGTGGGCGGTGACCGCAATACGGCTTATCAGGTCGGGCGCTCGACGCTCGTCACCACGGGTGCGGCCGGAGATCAGACCTCGGTCTCACGGTTCGTCGTGATCTGGAAACGCCAGCCCGACGGCCGGCTCAGGATAGCGCTCGACTTCTACCACTTCTGAGGCGACCCGCCGGCAATCAGGGTCGGAGACAATGGACGATCCCATCGACGGCTGATCCCGTGTTGCGCCTCGCGTTCACGCGGGGCAATCTTGGGCGCTCACATTCCCCGGGCGCCACGTGGACTCGTCTCCCAACCCGGCCTTTCTCTTGAGTGGTGCGGGACGCGACCCGTCCAGTGACGATTTCCGGCGGCGCTCTCGCGTCTGTTCGACGCGCGAGATGCCGCCGCCCTGGACGCCGCGTGGCCCGCGTTCGTGGATGTCTAGAGCACCCTGATCCTGCAGGTCGCGAGGTCGACGGCCACGAACCGAGACACCGCGATGGACGCGTATGCGTTCGTGCTCGATCAGCTCCGCGAGGATGACTGTCGCCGGCTGCGTTTCTACTCCGCCCGTCGGGCAGTATCGCCTGGAGATCCAGGCGAAAACGTCAGGGGAAGTGACGGTCGGTCGCGCAGACCTACGGCGACAGATCGGCCACGTATCTCTGCAGCGGGGACCGGTCTCCGACGAACCACACATGCCCAAACGGGTCCGCGAAGCTCCCCTGGCGATGTGGTCCCCACGGCATGTCGTGCACCTTCACCGGGTAGGTCCGGCCTTTCGCGCCGGCCGCGACCGCCCGACCGATGAAGGCGTCCGGATCATCGCAAAACACTTCGACACGAACTGACGGCATTCCGAGCCGAGCGGGATAGTCCCATCCGTTGTTCGACGGCTCGCCGAGAAACAGCGGCATTCCGGCGATCGACAGGCCGATGACCGAACCCAGGTTCCACAACTCCTTGGCGTCCATCGCCTCGCGATACCACGCCGCCGCGGCCGGCGCGTCAGGGACCGCGAGCATCATTGACAAGATCGGGATGTCGGAATCAACCATATGGCTGGAAGAAGTGTTCATCACGCCGGGCGACGAACCCAAACCCGGCTTCGAGAAGAAGCTGCTCGAGCGTGGGAATCGTCACTGCGTAGTAGCGGCTTTGGCACTCGTGGACAATCGCCGGCTCGGTCCCGCGCTGCTCCACGAGACGTAGGGTGAGATCGTACTCGTCGCCGTCCCAGATCTGCTCTGCGGTGTACGTGCAATCACCGACGTTCCGCGCGCCGTATGAATGATGATCCCGCGTACGCCGCTCGATCGCGGCGTAATCTCGCACTGATAGGACGAAGACACGGCCGGGTATGAGAAGACGACGGCACTCAATGAACGCCGTTCTGATCTCGCTGTCGGAGAGCAGGTGCGGAATGGCATTGTCCCACGCGAGGCCGCCTTCGAGTCGACCGTCAGCTCGCCTCGCGTTGGCCCCTCCACCCGAAGGTAACGTTAGGCACGGCGAGTCGCATTGGCGGGACCTCGCCATACGTGAGCTTTCGCCACAGCCATTCCGTGGGCCCGAAGCGAAAACGCTTCAACCACCAGGTGCTCATTGCCATCTGGCAACCATAGAGAACGAGGGAGATGCCGAGCATTCCGGCAAATCCGACGTGGCCGAAGAGACCGAACCCGTAGCCGTAGAACAACAGCGTGCACGCGACTGATTGTGTGAGGTAGGTGGTCAACCCCATTCGGCCGGTTGCGGCAAGCGGCCGCAGTAGCCAGGCGCCAGCAGGTCGTTGCCAGAGCAGAAGCAGGACGCAGGCGTAGGCGACGGCGCCCCCGATGTAGGACCAGCCCAGCACGTTCAGCGCGGCGCGTCTCAGTATGGTGAGTTGGAAGTACGGAAATGGAAAGTGCGGCTGAAAACCGGCGGGAGCCTGCGGAGCGGGCCATAGGACGTCCGCGTACGCGTCGGTCGCGTACCCCACGGCCGTTACGATCGCCGCCACGATCAGCAGGCGGCGCGTCGATGCGGGAATCTCGATGACTCGCCGAAGGTATCCACTCCTCACCGTCCAGAGCCCCACCAGGAACGAAGCGAGAATGGTCACGTAGCTCCTGAGCCCGTACCGACCCAGCCAGAGGAGGTAGTAGTCGACCCGGGCGTGCTGGATCTCGAGCCACGAACCATGCGCGAACACGAATTCCCAGTTACCGCTCATGACCGGGTACCGGAGGCCGGCGAGAAACGTGAGGTCGAGCACGATCCACTGACCCACGAAATAAAGGAGACCGGCGGCGATCACGATCTGGCGATTGGTCGCCGTCCGGAACATGACGAGAGCGAACGAGACGAGCGCGTAGGTCGTGAGGATGTCTCCGTTCCAGATGAGACACCCGTGAATCACTCCGATCACCAACAGCACAGCCGAGCGTCGGTAGTACGTGTTCCGGACGTCGATGCTTCTGGACGTCGCGCGCACCAGCTGAATTCCGAATCCGATCCCGAAGAGCAGAATCAGCAGGCCATAGAAACGGCTGTCGATCAGGTAGTCCTGCGACCATGAGAGAGCGCGGTCGAGGGTCGTGACCGGCTTCGCGGTTCCATACCAGTCGTTGAGGTTCGACCACAGCACACCGAAGAGCGCCCAGCCGCGCAGCATGTCGAGGGCGTGCACGCGCTCGTCTGGCGCGACAGGCGCGAGGCCGGTCGAGGGTCGAGGGGCCGAAGCCTCGAGGCGTCCGATCGCAATTGGCGGGGTCGCGGTCGACACGGAGTCATCCCGACTGACGGTAGGTCTGCGATGCAACGACTTAGGGTCGAGCTAGCTTCGCACTGCCCGGGCTCGCCGTCCAGTCTTGGGTCGGAGAAGGCAACCCGGGAGTTCCGATCGAGGTCGTGCATCGTCGGCGGCCGAGTCGCGATGGCCGGCGAGAACGAGTTCGACCCTACAAGGACTGAATCAGGCGGTCGGCGTCGCGGCGTCGCCGGGCAATGGCGAGAGCTCGCCGCGTACGATGCGTTCGACCGACTCGCGCGCCGCGAGCTGCGCCGCGATGTCGTCGCCGATGCGCTGCGCCGCCTCGAGATCGCGCGTGAGGTCATCCGGCGACGCGCTTGCCGCGTGGAGGCGCAGCAGATCCAGCCGCAGCGACTCGAGAGCCGCGACGACGATCGTCGAGCGTTGGTCGAGATCCGGATCTGGCGTGCGCCGCCGCAATTCCACCGCGCTGCGCTCCAACTTCGCGACGAGACCCGGCAGCTCAGCGAATCGTTTGCGCTGCACATCGGGGAGGGCGTTGAAGAGCGCTTCCACCGCGCTGCCCAGCGCGAGCGACGTCGGCTCTCCGATGGCGGGCATCGCCGGCGAAGCATCGAGCCCGACGCTCGCGGCGCGAAACAGCGTTTTGCCGAACGCGCCGCGAAGGTGCCGGTGCCACCAGCTGTGAGCGCCCTGCGCCCGGCTCACGAGATGACGGATCGTGAGCGTGGGCGCGAGAATCGAACCGCCGATGCCAAGCAGTTCGATCGCATCGATCCCCGTGCCGGCGAGCCAGAGCGACGCGGCGGTCGCGCCGACGCCCGCGATCGTTCGCAACAGCGTCGACTTCAACGACGACGGCGTCGGAGTGCGCTCCTCTTCGATCCTCGATGCCTCGAGGTCGAGCGCGGGTATGATCGCCGAGTGGCTGTAACCGGCACGAATGAATGCGCGAGCGCGATCGACGAGCTGCCACACACGCCAGCCCGCGAGCCCGGTCATCGAAGCGGCGGTGCCAACATAGAGCATCACGCCGAACGCACGCGCGAGTCCGGCGGTAAAGGTGTCGGAGTCCTGCATGAGCGTGATCGCGAGCATGAGCACTGACGTCGTGCCGACCGTGACCGCGGTGGACAGCTCGTTGCCGGCCGCGTCGGCGTCGCGCAGGAACGCACGCACCGGCGCGGCGATCTCCAACGCGTTGCCGCCGATCGAGCGGAGGGCGTGTGCCAACGCTTCCGCCGAGGGCCAGCGCGACGCGCGATCCTTCGCGAGACATCGGTCGACCGCCGCGACGAAGCGCGGCGGCAGGTCGCGACGCGCGACGGCGAGCGACGGCGGCGTCTCGCTCACCTGCTTCGCGAGAATCGCCATCGACGATGTGCCGTCGATCGGCGCGCGCCCCGTAGTCGCAAAGTAGGCGACGGCGCCGAGCGAGTAGACGTCGCTGCGGCCGTCGAGCGGTTCGCCGCTCGCCTGTTCTGGACTCATGTAGCGCGGCGTGCCGACGATCTTTCCCTCGCCGGACGCGTTCATCGCGTGGTGCACCCACGCGATGCCGAAGTCGGTGACGAGCGCGCGTCCGCTGCCGCGCTCGAGCAGAATGTTCTCCGGCTTCACGTCGCGGTGCACGACGTCGTTCGCATGTGCGTGCGCGAGCGCCCAGGAAACTTCCTGCACGATGCGCACGGCATCACCGGACGAGAGCGGTCCGGCGCGCGCGACACGCTCGGCCAGCGTCTCGCCGTCGACGAAACCCATGACGAAGAATACGATCTCCTCGTGCTCTTCGACCGAATGGATCGGGACGATGTTCGGATGCGCGAGCGCGGCCGCGGTACGCGCTTCGAGCGCGAAACGCTCCCGATGCGCCGGCACCTCGGCGAGCGCCGGCGGGAGCAGCTTGATCGCGACCGGCCGCTCGAGCGCGACTTCGCGCGCGAGGACCACGATGCCCATGCCGCCGCGACCGAGCTCGCGCACGATCGAATAGCGACCGGCGACGACTTGTTGCAGCGCCAACAGCTCGGGCGAGAACGACGGGGGGAGGGCGGTCATGACTCCATCAATACTGCCCCTCGCCCGTCAGAACTCAACGGATGGCGCTCCAGGCGTTGGCCAGCACCAACTCCACGGCGCGTGAGACGAGGCGCCAATCGGCCTGTTCGCGGCGCGGTCGCACACGGCTTCGCGACGGTCTGAGAACGGTGAGCACCCGCTGGCGTACGGCGGAAGAAGCAAAATTCCGTGCGGATGGTATAATCTGCGGGTCGCCCCTCCGGAAAAACGATGCCCGCCGCTCGCCTCGTGCTCCCTCTCGCGGTCGCCCTCCTGGCCACGGCCGCTCGTCCTCACGCGCGCGCCCAGAACGCCACACCGCTGCGCGTCACCCGCACCACGCCTTCCGGTGACGCCGTTCCCACCGCCGAGATCACCGTCACGTTCGACCGGCCCGTTGCGGGCTCGCTCGATCGCACGGTGGATCCGGCGACAATCCTCCGCATCGAGCCCGCCGTGCGCGGTCGACTCGAGTGGCGCGATCCGGTGACCATTCGGCTGAGACCTGCGGAGGCGCTCACGTCCGGCGCGCGCTACACCGTTACCGTCGCAAACGGCTTCCGCGCCATGGATGGAAGCGCGCTCGCCGAACCGCACCGCTTCACGTTTCGTGTCCAGGGACCGCGGCTGCTCACCGGCGTTCCCGTGAGCGCGCAGGAGCGCGCGCAGCACATTGCCCCGAACCAGCGCTTCACGCTCGTATACAGCGGGGCCGTCGATCTCGCGAAGCTGTCCGCGGCCGCGTACGTCGAGCTCAGCGCCGCGTGCGGCGGACAGCGCATCGTTAGGCTGCGCGCGACGGCCCAGCGCCGCATCCGCGACGACGACCGGTGGAGCGTCCGCGAGGCGGGTGGATGGCAGCGCGATCGGTCGGTCGACTCGCTGCGCCGCGTCATCGAGCTCGCACCCGAGACCCCGCTCGCGCGCGCGTGCTCGGCGGAGCTCGTCTCTCCCACCGAGGTCGCGGACGACGTCACGCGTGCCGTCGCTCGCTGGCCGTTCGATACATACGGCGATCTCCGGGTCGCCACCGTCGTGTGCCAGGGCGGCCGGTTTTGTCCGTCCGGTCCGCTCAGCGTGAGCTTCACGAATCCGGTCCGCGGCGCCGAGGTGCTGCGTCACGTCAAGCTGGTGCCTGACGCGAAGTTCGCGGTCCGGGATACCAGCGCCGAGTCCCCCATCTGGACGCTCGAAACGCGGGTTCAGCCGCACGTGACGTACGCCGTCGTTGCCGACACCGCCATCCGCGACGTCTTCGGTCAAAAGCTCGTCGGGAACCCGGCGGTTGCGTTCCGGACCACGGGGTACGAAC
>Ga0157380_10002566_pt1 | contig 12273 bp, 17 predicted proteins | sample S35metaG_FD_119757 | JGI IMG/M metagenome (GOLD analysis project Ga0157380, IMG submission 119757) | Switchgrass rhizosphere microbial communities from Kellogg Biological Station, Michigan, USA - S3-5 metaG | ecosystem: Host-associated > Plants > Roots > Rhizosphere > Soil | place: USA...
CCTTGGGCGGCAAGCATTGACCGCATTGAGAGCCGCCACGGATACACACCGGACAATATCAGGATTGTCTGCCTGGTCGCGAATTATGCCATGAACGAATGGGGCCAAGATACGCTGGTACGTCTGGCGCGCGGTATGATACGCAACGCCGATATGGCCGTGCCAGAACCCACAAAAATGTGCTCCGCTAGTGACGCAGCGGAGGTATACAATAGCAAAATCAATGGCTTATAGCGTTAAGCATTCCCCATATAGGGGAATACGAAACAAGCGCAACAGTTGAAATTGCTGAATAAATCCAGTGATGCCTCGTCAATTCAGGATGCTTTGAGCCGGAACGGGTCAGGAACGGCGTCAAAAGTGACACGCCATTTGACGCAGCTAGGTTCGTCAATCGTTCACTAGCAGCCCCGGCATATGCTGGGTGGACCGGGTGGAGGCGGCGGCATCACCTCCAGCCGGTCCTTAGTGCCGCCAAAACAACGGCAGGCCGGGACCGCCGCCCAGCACGCCGGCAAGCCATGCCACAACGGCAATCAAGCACAACAGCCCGACCACGATCTTGCCAAACCGGAGAACATTGGCATCGATCGCCCAGCCGAAGAAACCCTGAATCACCCAGAGGATGACATAGGCGATCAGGCAGATGATAGCGATGTACAGGCACAGGTTCAGAAAGCTAAGCAGGATCGACATGGCTAGTCCTCCGGTGCGTCTACAGCCTGCGGCATCGGCTCTTTCGGCGGCGCCGGGTCGGCCTTGCCGTCATAGTTCGCATCCTTGATGCCCTGATACAGCAGGCTCTCGCTGGCGCGTCGCCGGGTCAGCCCAGGGAGGACTTTTCCCCCTCCCTTGTTCCAGCGGTGGAATTCGGCGGCGGCGCCGACATGGTCGCCGGCGTTGACGCGTTTGAGGAGAGTGGATTTTCCGAGCGCTCCGGTGTTGTAGTTAAAGCTGACGAGGGCATCGAACTGGTTCTGGCTAAGAGGCACCTTGACAAGTTTCCGTACATCTCGCTCAAACGCCCCCATATCTGCCAGAAACGCCTCATGGCATTGGCGAGCGGTCCATCGAGAGGATGCGTCAAATTTATGCCCTCCATGATGCGTTGTGCCCCAACCGATCGTGAGCACCCCAGCCGGGCATTTGTACGGTTTGTATTGATCCGGACCGCACTTTTCCAGGATGCCCTCGAAGTGTTTTATGAGATTGGCGCCGGCGTCACTCAGCTTGAGATGATCATTCATCTGGCTCCTCCTCCTCGACGGTGCCGCTCCTGAACTTGCTGTCGAGCAGGTCGGCCAGCCTGTGCGCGGCGCCATCGTCGCTGGCCGTGATGACCACCGTCACCTCGCTGCCGACAACCTCGATCCGGTATTCGACGATAGCTTCGCTCATTTGTTCCTGTCCTTTACGAACTCGTCAATGAGGCGCTTCATGATGACATCATTGGCCACTATTCTCTGTTCGATCACCGTGAGTTTTTCATCCACGCGCGCGAGCCTCGCGACCGTGTATTCTGCTCCCCGGGTCTCAAGCGTGTGAACCCTGTTTTCGAGCTTGACGGCATAACTGAGTATGGATGCCGCGGCCGCTCCCAGCGCCAGCATTTGTGCGATAAGGAAATAGACCAGCCCGGAATTTTCCCTCACCCACGATCGGACTTCTTCGACCATCAGCGCTACAAACTGGTACTGTAGTTTATATTCAGCGTGTCGCCGTTAACGACCGCCTTGTCTCCGGTCGAGAACGTGCCGGCCGACCACAGCACGCCGGCGGTCGAGTCCTTGGTGTTGACCGCACCGGAGCCGAACACCAGGAACGCGCCCTTGACCGTGCCGGTGGATGTGATCGCAAACGACAGCGCCGTTGACAGCGCCTTGTTCCCGACACTTGCCGCCGACCACACCGCCGTCTGACGGTTGCCGGTATAGGTCGGCGCGGTGGCTCCGCCGGCCTCGAGCCAACCGGCATGCGAGGCCATGGTGTCGCCGGCCGCAACCGCGCTGTAGGAGGTTGACGAGATCAGGCCCATGTAAGGCCCTGTCACGGTGTAGGCGGTGCCGGCCAGGAATGTATCCAGCGCCAGGTTCTTGCCGACCGTCGCGACTACGTTGTCGATTGTCTCGCGCCATTTCAGCCTGCCATCGGCGTCGAAGCATTCGATCTCATAGCGGCCGTGCGCCTCGGCCGCTTCGCCGATGCCGCCGCCCCGGATGACGGACGCGTCGTTGCATTCGCGCGCCTCGGCGCGTTCCTCGGTCATGGTATTCTCCTTTTGAAGTGGTTAGAAACGCGGGAATGCCGTCGTGGACACGGTGTATCCGCTATCGCTGGCGTAGCGCGCCGCCTTCGTCAGCCGCACCTCGTCGATCCAGCCCGAAAAAGCAGATGTTCCCGAGGTGGTAGACGCTCCAATCGTCAGCGTCGTGTTGCTGCCGGAAATGGTTTGAAGCGATGTCGACGACGCCACCATCGCGCCATTGATGTAAATCCGATACTTGGAACCATTAAAGTCGACACAGACGGCATGCCAGGTATTGGCGGTCATGGCGCCGCCGCCCAGCAACGCGATACTGGTGGTGCCGTTAGTGCTGACGTTCAGCCACATTTCCCCGTTGAACTGGTAGAACACCCAACTCAGGGTGCCTGCGCCTTCCCAGCACGCACAGACGAACCTGTTGGCGCCCCCGGTAACAATGGTCGGGCGTATCCAGCATTCGAGCGTGAACGGCTGATTTGACAGGGTAAAATCGCTATGGCCGGCAAACCTCACCCGATCCAGCGTGCCATCCAGCAACAGCGAGGATGCCCCGAACTTGAACTGCGCGGTGTCGATCTGTGCCTGGGCAAAGACGGTGGCGGTGCCTTTTGCAGTGCTGCTCTCGTCGGTCATTCCCGGCGAGCCGGTGGAAGCATCGGCGCCCTCGAAACCCAACAGCAGCTTGACGCTGGACCAGTACGGATCGCCGACAGGCCCGACGCTGGCCGAGGTCTCCGTCGCCGCCGCCGCCTCGACGACGCTGGCAGCGTAAGCGCTTCCGGCGTTGATGGTCTCGCTCGCGCTCGCCGCCTCCAGCATGATCTGGCCTCGATAGGCATCGACACGATCCTGCACCGAGGCAGGGTCGTCGACCAGTGTGGCAAACACGATGTTGCCGGTGCCTGGGCTGTCCAGCGCCGCGGTTGCCTCGGCAAGATCGGCCACGATCGCGGCCCGCCGTGCCAGTTGGCTGACGCTACAGACCAGCATCAGACCGGCGCCAGGCTCTGCGGGCCGTGCAGGCTCGGGTCAGGTTTGTAGGAGGTGATCGCCGGCGGCGATTTATCATTGGGTTCGAACTGACCGGCCACGATAATTATGCCTTCATCATCCACGCCTGTCGTGCCGGTGTTGCGACCCTTGATCCAGTCGGTCGCCTTGTGCAGCATGACATCCGGCTTGCGGCCCATGTATTCTATCGAACCTGAAACATCGTCTTCCGGCGTCGATTTCTTGCCCGGTGGCACTGGCTTGCCATCATCGTCGATGAAGGCACGCCGATCATCCTCTTCTCCGGTGTCGATCGTCTCACCGGTCCACATCAGGAACTCGGCCATCTCGACATGGAGGATCCTGCCCATCACATTTTTAGCGGCAGGAATACCAAAGGGCTGTTTATTCGTTGGCAGTGGGCTCGCCGGGTATTTGTAGGACGACACGCTGCCCCCCGTTGTGGATGTCTCTGCTATGCAGCCGTTGGCCGACCAGTTCCTGACGCGCGACTCGAATAAACTCGTGCTGTAGGCCTGTTGAGTGTAGCGGGAGATTAAGCCGTTGTCCCCCAGCGCGTCTCTCAAAGCCGTGTCGCCATAAATTGAATAAGCCTGGTCACCCCTCAGATTGTCGCCGGTATAGTTCACATCATCAAAGGCGATCCAGATTTTGCTGGGTTTCTTCACAGCAGGATTATCCGTGATGGTGGTGGTTGCCGGCGCGCAGGCCATGCCGTCGCGTTTCCAGTATGTGCCCGTGGCGCTGCCCTCAACCAACTCAAAGGATAGCAAGACGTGGTGCCATTGGTCCGGGGTGACTTTCATGGCCTTGGAGCCCGCCTTGAACGCATCCGGCCCGGTCAGGTCCATGACCTCCGACGACTTGTCCTGCCAGACATCGGTTGTAACCCAGGGATTGCCCGGCGCTGTCGAGCCGGTTCGGCAAATTGAACCATCCCAGGCGCTCATCGGGTTTTGCATCTCGACCGTGCCCGTCACCAGGCCATAATTTTGATCTGCTACGGTATGCCTTCTTGTAGCGCTGAGAAATTTACTTTCCCCCTTGTCGCTGGTTTGCAGAAAAACCTTCAAGTAGGGATCGCTGTCGCCATCGGAATAAACACCGACAAAGCAGGGATCAACTTCAACGGGATCACCCTTCTCGTAAACCATACCCGTGGAATAAGGAACAGGCACCGGCTCCGCTATCTGTCGTTGCCATCCGGTTCCGCCCGCCGCTGGCCCGTTGTATTGCCAGAAATAGGATTTGTAGCCGGCATCAACGGGAGACGGCGTTTTAACCTGGTTGGCGTCGAACAACTTCCCAAACGTCACCAATGGCATTATTCCGGCCATCCGCGGGCGAACTTCGGCCAGGAGTTCATCCTTGCTTCGCTCTATCAGCGCATCCATCGATGTCTTGGGCACGCGAAACCAGAACGAGATCACCGCCTTTTTGAAATCGCCGATGCCGTCTTGCATCGTCAAATAGCTCATCCATTCGCCCCGGCCAGTTTTAGCTCCACGACCTTCCTCCGGGCTTCAGGAGGTTTCCCGGTGTCCGGCGAGTTCTTGTCTGTATCGCCGAATTCCACTGCCAGGCCACCGGCCCAGTGCACGTTGACGGTGTTCGTCATAACGTCCATGCCGAACGGGCCGGGCACGCCGTCCGGCATCAGATATCCGTTCGCACGAACGGCAGCGTCACCGACATCCCGGCCGGGACAGCATTGCTGGAGGCTGTAACCCGTAATGCGTAGCGGTCCCCTTGAGCAAATTCCGTAGCCACCGGGACACTGATCGACCCACTCTGCCCACCGCCGGCATCAAGCGTGGCGCCTGCGGTAAACGTCACGGTGCCGACCTGAACACGGTTCTTTTCAATCGCGATGACGATGTTGGTACCGGTGCCGATGCCGACATCCAGGTAGGCGTAAGCGTGGTCATTGCCACTCCGCAATCCCATCGAGCGGTTGGCAATGCCCTGAAAAAAAAGTTCGCCCGCCACACGCTGGACACTGCCGGGCACAAAGATCGCGGCGTCATAATTGACATCGTAAAGCGGCATCCAGAACGAATAGAGTGGGTTGCCGCTGCCATCGGTGGCGTTGGGATCGAATGTTGCCGGCGCCGCCGGTGTCGTATGGGTAACCAGAACCTGATACATGCCGGAACCCGGCACCGAGACCATGGTATTGGCGGCGTATGGCGTCGAGTTGGTCCATTGTCCCACGTAGCTGATGGTGGCGACCGGCAACGGTATGGTCTGCGTCGTTCCGTCAGTGAAGTGAAACGTCACGCTGGTGTCGGTATAGGTAACGCTCTCGATGAGCTTGCCGTCGGCCAGCGCGTCGTTCAGATCGACGATCTGCTGATCCAGGTCATGGAAGTTGCCGTCGACCTGTGCCGCGCTATTGGGCGTCCCGGTGCCGGTGCCCCATGCGCCTGACGTGACATAGACGATTGCCATTATTGTCCGTCCGGATATTTGGTCACATCAGCTTCAATGACTTCGACATTGGGCGGGTCTTTGTATGGCGCGTATTCTATTCGATCCGGTTCCTTGCCGCCTGTAAGCAGGATCTTCTTCGTCACTTCAATGTCGATGAAATTGTCCTTATTGACGCTGGTGCCATGGCTAACCGAGCTTCCATCATCCTCCACCTGATAAACCCGCTTCTTGTCCACCTGTCGCTTCACTTCCTGTTTCTTTTCCGCTCGCGAGTAACTGTAGTTGTAACTGTAACTGGTGCTGACGAATTTGCTGCTGCCGCCGCCCATCACCACCATGCCCTGTTCCGGGTCGTCCGACTTGACAAGCACCCGAGGCCGCGCCGGGCGGATATTGGGAAAGACGACCGGACGAACGACAACTTCAAGGACCATCACACCGTCTCCATGTCGTATCCGGTCGGAATGTTCAGATCTGTAACCACTATCTCGTAATCACTCATAAATTCGCGTGTCATGCTTTTGAGTTTGAATGTCGCGCGGGTCGGGATCTTCTGCAATTCCTCGGCCGCCTGGTCCTTGGTCATGTCCTCGATGCTCGCGGCCTGCTCCGATGCCGGATGTTCGACCACCAGCGGAATATCGATTATGTCTTCCGCCCGCAGCGTCGAAAGGAAGTTTATGCCGTCGTCGTTCGGGTTGGCGTTTGGCGGCTGATAGCCGACCGAGGTATCGAACAGCACCGTGCGTCCGGTGAACTGCTGATAGTCGGCCCCGGTATAGGCAACCTCGCAATAGGCAGGATCGCCGCCTGACACCACCGCCGAACCACCGCGCCCGATGGTGCATCCAATCCGCACCTCGCAATTGATCCGGCCATCGGAGCCGTCCAGCGCCAATGAGTACGCCGTGATCTTTCCCAGCGCCTCGCCCACCCTAGGCTCGATCAGGAACGCATTTTTGCGCAAGGTAATTTCCGGCATCCGTTCCAGTTTCGGCGCGAACGCGATCTCCACCACCCGCGCCCGCTTCATCAGGCTGGCGCGGGCCAGTGCAACCAGGTGCTCGATACTTTGATTGCCCCGCGCGGTTGCAATGTAGGACCGTCGCGCGGGATCGCCGATCGGCACCACGGCGTTGATGGATTCGCTCAAATTGACCGACTTGATGTCATCGATGCGCAGGCTTTCGCCGTCTTCCGGGTCGGTCAGGATCGGCTGCACATCGGCAACCATCACCAGCAAAACCTTCTCGGTGCATTGCCGGTTGGCCGAATAGCCGGCTTTCAGCAAGGGAGTTGCCACCGCCTTTTGCACCAGGTACTGGGTGTTTTGGGAAAAACTGACACTGAGAGACGCATTCGAAGAAAAATTTGGATCGGCCCATTCGCCGCCCGGCCAACCGCCTGCCTCGGCTCCGGCAGTCCACGACGTTGTGGACTCCGCATCTTCGGGATAGGCAATCGATCCGGCTGGTATGATGCCTTCCTTGAAGGTGTTCGTGGTTTCCGTCGTTGTCGACGTGGTGGTTGATGCGCCGAACCACGAATCGTCGGGCGACCTTACCGTGATGGTTCCGGTACTGGTCCTGCTCTCGGTCTCGTAGATGTTCGGCTCGATTGCAATCGCCTCGGCTACCACCCAGCCGTCGCCGAGGCTGGAGCCGTTCTTCGGCCAGTTGTCGGCACCGAATGTGTAGGTTCCGATGGGACCAGTCCAGTTGTCGACCAGGTAACTGGTCAGATCAACGGTCCCTTGCGCCATCTGGGTCCAGGTGAATTCAGCATTGATCTCGACCGATGTCAGCGGCCCTGACGAAAGCGACAGCGACAGCCCGTCCCACAATACCTTGCCGGCCTCGGAGGCGCCGTCAAACTCGACCAGGCCATCCTCGCCAACGATCTCGTCCGACACCGTCAGGACGAGCGTCTCGCGGTTGTAGTGCCAGATCTTGGTGTAGCCCTCCAGCACCACCTCCGGATCACTGCGCCGGGATTCATCGATCACCGTCTCGTCGTAGTAAGGCAGCACCCGCAGGCTGTCGGCCAGCGCTGCCTTTTGCGCAGCAATATCCGCTGGCCTGGCGACAAATTCCAGCGTCACCAGTTCCTCGAAGATGGAAGTTGGCACGCCGACCAGCCGGCCGCGGAACTTGAACAATGACGGCCCGCAGTCGAGTGCGAACCACGCCCAGATCTTGCGGCCGGGACCAAGCAGCCCGATCGGGTCGCCGTCGACATTGCGCGGCCGTCGGACAACCACCGTGAGGCTGGCCGGGTCGCCTTCCGACTGCTGGATAGTGAACGAGAATATGTTCTCGTCCCAGCGCAGATGCTCGGACCCGAACACGGTCTCGCCGGCATTGATCCATGCGAAATAGGGCAAGCCGGCGGGCATTACGAGATCGCCCTTTGTTCGGCTTCCAGGGACCATGCCACCTCGGCCGCCCACTCGTCGCGCGAGGTGTTCCAGCTTGTTACCTTGGCGAGGATGGTCAGCGGATCTCCGGTGATGTCCTCGCCAAGACCGGGAATGCAGGTGATGATGACGTCCTGGCCCGGCCAGACATCGACCAGCGTCGGTGCCTCATGGTCGGTGCATTCGATCGAAACCTTGTACTGCCGGAACTGGGCCAGCGAGATGTCGGCCAGCATGCCCCGGCAATCGCGCGCCAGGCTGGCGGCCTGGTCGATCGGCTCCAGCGTCATGGTGATGCCGCGCACGGCGTATTGGGAAAAGTCGATGCCATCGATGGCAAGGAGGGTGTGGGCGGGCATCAGGTGTACCGGCTCGGCTTGCGTCCGCCGGAGCGGACCTGTGCCATCGCCGCCGCCTTGCGCAACTCGTCGACCACGCTGGTCGGCGCCCGCAGGCCGCCGATCGATGGCGTGCCGGGGAACTGGATGGTGACGTGGCTCATGCTGCCGACACCGCCACCCGCCGCGAACGCCGGCAGGCCGACCGGCCCGCCCAGCGCGAAGTGGCCCATGCGATCGAGCACGCGGCTAAGGTTGCCGCCGCTTCGCCGCAGCGCCTCCAGGAAACCCAGCACGCCCGGCTGCTGCACCGCCCGCGCCGGCATGATGTGCTCGCCGCGCGAGACCCAGGCGAGGTTACTGTCCGACGTGCCGGTGCCGCGACCGCCGACCGTGCCGCCGCTGGCATATCCCTGCATCGTCGAGCCGGTGCCGGCAGAAGCACCGCCACCCGAGAATAGTTTGCTGGCCCATTCCACCGCCTCCCTAAACTTGCCGATCAGCCCGTCGAGCGCGCCCATCACCATGTTGATCGCGGCCTGGCCGGCGTTGCCAAAGGCGTCCCAGATCGCGCCACCGGCCGCCGACGCCAGTTCGCCGATCTTCGAGATCAAACTTCCGAGCCCCTGCATGACCATACTGAAAGCCTGCGAGGCCGCAGAAGCAAACGCGTTCCACATTTCGCCCAATTGGGCCGGATCGCTGGTAAGTTTGAAGCGCTCCCACGCAGCCCACATCTGGTTGACCGACAGGACAAAACTGTTGGACGTGTTGGCGGCCTCTTGCGAGATCGTGCCCAGCCGTTCCCTGAACTGGTCCTGGGTGATGAGGCCGGCGCGCAACGCCTGCACCAGTTCCGCGCCGGCGCCCTTGAAGGCGTCGATTGCCAATTTGGATCGGATGGCGCTGTCCGGCATCCGCCGCAGCGCTTCGACGAACGCCGCCGTTCCCCTGACGGAATCGCCGGTAAGGTCGATGAAGTCCTGCAACGACCGGGCAGGGAGTTCAATCCTGGTTCCCGTCAGTTTCTCCAGCGCCTCGCGCGCCTTGTCCGCGGCCGGACCGACGCCTTCCGCCGCCTTCTGTAGCAGCATGATGGCATCCGGGTTCCTGCGCGCCGCGGTGCCGAAATCGTTGCTGGCCTCTGTAAGGGTCTTGATCGCATCGGTCACGAGCTTTAGCGCGCTGGCGTCGGCCTTCTCGGCAATCCCCTGCATGGCCTGCGCGACGCCATTGGCCGAGACCCCGGCCCTCTCAAATCCCTGCCGCAACCGATCGAAATTCTGGACGCTCATCCCGGCATTGATTGCCGCGGTATCGATCTTGTTGATGGCCTCGGCCGCGTTGATGGCACCCTTGACGATCGCTCCAAACGCGGCGGCAGCGGCAATGCCGACCGGGCCAAGTGCCCGCGCAACCCCCGCGATCCCACCACCCAGAGCAGCAAACCCGGTCTCCAGCTTTTGCACGATCCCGACCAGCCGCTCGATCCGCGTTGCGCCGGCCACCGCGTTCTGGATCTTGTTGAGCGCATCTACACCGACAACGCCCATGTCCTTTAATTTTTTGGTCACCTCCTCCGGCTTGAGGTTCTTGAACCCGCCGGCCTTCTCGGCCGACTTGGCGATATCTAAAAACGCCTTCTGCCCGGCCTCGCCGATATCGGCGAGCTGCTTCTGGATTTCATCGCCGCCCTCGAGCGCGATCTGGATCGAAAGTTTCTCGGCCATCTAGTCGCCCTTGAAATGCTTGATGAACAATCTTCCAATCCGCTTCACGTGATCCTTCACAATCTCGGTGATGTGGAACATCTTTCGGATGTGAACCTGCGGCACGCCGACATAAAGCGGCTTGCGATCGCGGCTGCGGTCGGCTTTATCGAACAGCATCGGCGTTCCGTTGATCGTCGCCGAAACAAATTTCTTGCCGGACTTCTTCGGCGCCGGCCCGCCCTGCGTGGTCGGTATCCACAGCAGCGGCTTGCCCTGGATGGTGGCGCCGTGTTCGAACACGCCGGCAATGCCGAAACGGTGATAGATCGTGGCCTCTGCCTGCAACGACGGCTTGTCGCCCTGCTTTGCGCCCTTGGTGCGGTATTGCAGCCCCTTCTGCCAGGACGCGCCGAACCGGCCGGCCCTCGCAATGTCCTGGCGACCTTCCTGCACGGCATTGGCCGAGGTCTCGCGCAGCGCTGCTACAGCGGCCTCGGCCACCGCCTCATGCTTGTCGCGCATCGCCTGGAGCCAGTCCGGCCCGTTGCTGGTTACCTTAAACTCGGCCATTCAATTCCTTCATCCACCTCTCGATAGCCTTCTGGTCGCCCTGCGCACCGACCGCAGCGACCGCCAGCGCATTGGCGCGATCGATCCTGTCCAGCCTGTCGTTGAATTCGAGATATGCCGAGACCTGCCGCGGCGTCAGCGTCATTGCATGGTCGGGCGGAAATCCTCGCCGGACGAGGGCGGTGATGCCGAGGGCGATTTCTTCAAGCGGATTTTTACGGTCTTTGGTTCTTCTTCTGCCGCCCCGGTCATGAGGTCTGCCATCGCCTCCATGAGAGGGGCGAACCCGTTTGGGAATGTCAGCCGATATATTGCGGTGATTAATTTGATCTGATCTTCCAGCGGCAGCGCGCCGGCGTTCCGTTCGGCCTTCTCGTCGCCAGGACGCTCGCACCCGGCGGCGATGATGGGCGCGGTCGCGGCACCTAGTTGCGCGATCAATCGCGGCCCAGCATCGTCGCCCCCTGCCAGCAATGTCACGAGATTAGGGAAGCGCGCCGCAATGGCTGCGATGTCGTCAATGCGCAAGCCCCGCACCTTGAGCCATCGGCCGCCCACGACCTTGACGGCCTCGACCGCCGTCGATGGCGCAATATCCAGAAGGTCGGTCATGGCGTTTCAGCCGGGAAGGTGAACACCCCGAAATCTCCCGCGGCGCTCTTCTGCACCTCGGCCTGCAATTCCAGCACCGTGAACTCGTCCTCGGCCGTGATGAAGCTGAACTGGCCTGACGGGACGATGGAGATCGTCGCGAGAAAGCTGATCTTCTGCCCGATATCGTTGGTACACTCGACCTTGATGTCGCCGGTGATCTCGGTGTTCTTGAAAGCGCTGACGGTAACGCCGTCAGGAACGCCGACGCCGATTTCGCCGAGCGTGAACAGGCGCAGGTTTTCCGGCGTGACCTCGTCGATCGTGAGCGTGATGGTTGCGCCAGTTTGCGTGACAGCGGTAAAGTCCTTTGTCTTGACGCCTTCCATCGAACTGAAGTGCTCCAGCTTCTCGATCGTCGGTTCCCATACGAACGAGGGCGCGTTGCCGAGCTCGACAAAGTCGGCCGCCTCGGCCTCCTTAAAGGACACAACGCCCTTTCCGATATGGTAGTTTTGGACGCTTGGCGATGCAGGCATGGTGGTGATCTCCTCTTAAAGGCTTTCGGGTTTCAGCGGGTACTTGAACGAGAAACGCATTTGCAGCGCGCCGTATTTTTTCTCTTGCCAGCCGAACATGGTTTCACATCCGAGATAGCTGATCTTGCCATTGCTGCCAGTCAGCGTGTTGAGCGTGGCGTCTTCCATCACCAGGTTCATCAACGCCCAGCGGAACGCGTTGAGGTCGGCCCCGATTCCGCTGGCCTGCTCCACGATCTGGATTTCCGGTGCCATCTCGACCAGCAATGGCCGCCCCGACGGACGCGATCCATTGTTGCCCGAGACAACGTCCTCGTCGCCGTCGAGCACGACCGCCAGCGGCAGATGGTCATCGGTCCATTCATTATTGTTACGTTGAACCGAGCGCATACCCGGAACG
>Ga0157380_10002567_pt1 | contig 12273 bp, 10 predicted proteins | sample S35metaG_FD_119757 | JGI IMG/M metagenome (GOLD analysis project Ga0157380, IMG submission 119757) | Switchgrass rhizosphere microbial communities from Kellogg Biological Station, Michigan, USA - S3-5 metaG | ecosystem: Host-associated > Plants > Roots > Rhizosphere > Soil | place: USA...
CAGCGGCTCGAGCTGATCCGCTCGATCGAGGCCGACCTCGACCGGCCGATCGGCGTGCTGCTCGACCTGCAGGGGCCGAAGCTGCGGGTCGGCACGTTCGCGAACGGCCCGGTGCAGCTGGCAGAAGGCGCGCCGTTTCGCCTCGACCTCGATCGCGACCGGCCGGGCGATGCGACGCGCGCGCCGCTGCCGCACCCGGAGATCTTCGCTGCACTGAAGCCCGGCGCCGAACTCTTGCTCGACGACGGCCGGCTGCGCCTGCGCGTCGAGCAGGCCGGCAAGGACTTCGCCCAGACCACCGTCGTCGCCGGCGGCATGCTCTCCGATCGCAAGGGCGTCAACGTGCCCGGCGTCGTCCTGCCGCTGTCGGCGATGACGGCGAAGGACCGCGCCGACCTCGACTTCGGCCTGACGCTGGGCGTCGACTGGATCGCGCTCTCGTTCGTGCAGCGCGCCGCCGACATCGTCGAGGCGCAGGCGATCATCCAGGGCCGCGCCGGCATCGTCGCCAAGCTCGAGAAGCCCGCGGCGATCGCGTGCCTCGACGAGATCCTCGCCGCGACCGACGCGGTGATGGTGGCGCGCGGCGACCTCGGCGTCGAACTGCCGGCCGAGCAGGTGCCCGCGATCCAGAAGCGCATCGTTCGCGCCTGCCGCAGGCTCGGCAAGCCCGTGATCGTCGCGACCCAGATGCTCGAGTCGATGGTCAACGCTCCGGTGCCGACGCGCGCCGAGGCGTCGGACGTGGCCACGGCGATCTACGACGGCGCCGACGCGGTGATGCTGTCGGCCGAGTCGGCGTCGGGCAGGTTCCCGGTCGAGGCGGTGGCGATGATGGACCGCATCATCGCGCAGACAGAGGCCGACCCGCACTACCGCGACGCGATCGACGCCTCGCACACGCTGCCCGCCCGCAACACCGCCGATGCGATCGGCTGGGCGGCGCGCTCGGTCGCGGGACTTCTCGACGTGGCGGCAATGGTGGCCTACACGAGCTCGGGCTCGTCGGCGCTGCGGATGGCGCGCGAGCGGCCTCGCTCTCCGATCATCGGCATGACGCCCAGGCGCGAGACGGCCCGGCGCCTGGCGCTCGCGTGGGGCATCAATCCGGTCGTCTGCGAAGACGTGACGAGCGTCGCCGGCATGACCGAGCTGGCGGCCAGGACCGCAGTCGAGCTGCGCTTCGCGCAGGCGGGCCAGACGATCGTCATCGCCGCCGGCATGCCGTTCGGCACCCCCGGCTCGACCAACCTGCTGCGCATCGCGCAGATCGACTGAGAACGCGCGCCAGGCGCTCGAGCTGCGCGATGGCGACCGTTTCCATCGCTACCAGACCTTCGCACGCTCCCTTTCGGTGCGGTACATCCGGTTGCCCGGCTTGACGCCGAACGCGGCGTGGAACTCCGGCTGGTTGCTCACCGGGCCGTTGACGCGCACGAAGCTCGGCGAGTGGTAGTCGGTCTTGACCTGCAGCGCAAGCGCCTCCGGACGGACCTGCATCATCCAGCCGAGCGCCCAGCCGATGTAGAAGCGCTGCGCCGGGGTGAAGCCGCCGATGGGCTTTCCTTCGCGGTACTGCGCGGTCTTCGTGAACGCATCCCAGGCGATCACGATGCCGCCGAGGTCGGCGATGTTCTCGCCCTGCGTCGCCTCGCCGTTGACGCGCAGGTCGCCGACGACGACGGTGCTGCCGTACTGCTCGACGACGACGCGCGCGCGCTGCTTAAACGCGACGTCGTCGGCCTCGAGCCACCAGCTCGCGAGGTTGCCGTGCTCGTCGTACTGCCGTCCCTCGTCGTCGAAACCGTGGGTGATCTCGTGGCCGATCGTCGTCGCGCCGGCGTAGCCGTAGACGACGGCGTCGTCGACGTCGGCGTCGTCGATTCCCGGCAGGATGAAGGCGGCGGCCGGCAGCACGATCTCGTTGTTCGGCGCCATGTAGTACGCGTTGTACGTCTGCGGCGTCATCTCCCATTCGCGGCGGTCGACGGGCTTGCCGAGCTTGGCGTTGTCGTAGTCGGTCTGCCAGATGCGGCCGCGCACGACGTTCTCGAGGTGCGAGCGCGGCGTCACCTCGTAGCTCGCGTAGTCCTTCCACTTTTCCGGATAGCCGACCTTCTTCCTCAGCGCGTCGAGCTTGGTCAGCGCGCGCTGCCGCGTCGGCTCGCTCATCCAGTCGAGCGTGCGCAGGCGGGCGCGGAACGCGTCGATCACGTCGTCGGCGAGCTTGTCGTAACGCACCCGTGCCGCAGGCGGGAAGTGCGAGGCGACGTAGAGCTGCCCGAGGGCATCGCCGAGCAGCTTCTCCTCTTCGTCGAGCATCCGTTTCCAGCGCGGCCTCTGTTCCGGCGTTCCGGTCAGCACGGTGCCGTAGATGCGGAAGTCTTCAGCCTCGAAGGCGCCGCCCGCCTGCGCCGCGAACGCGTGCGCGAGATGCCAGCGCAGATACGCCTGCCAGTCGGCGAGCGGCCGATCCTCCAGCGCCTTGCCGAACTGAACGAAGAACTCCGGCTGACCGACGACGACGTCCTGCAACCCGGGCAGGCCGATCGCGGCGACGTAGTCGCGCCACGCCAACGGCGCGAGGCGTGCGAGCTGGTCGACCTCGAACGGGTTGTAGTTGGCTTCGGAGTCGCGCAGCGCTTCGAGCTTGCGCGAGGCGCGCGCGAGCTCGGTCTCGATCGCCATCACGCGCTCGGCGTCGCGCCGGGCGACCGCCGGCGGCGCACCGAGCAGCCCGAGCATCGTGCCGACGTGCTCGACGTAGGCCTTGCGCAGCGCAACGGCGCGCGCGTCGTCGTCGAAATACTGGTCGCGGTTGGGCAGGCCGAGGCCGCCCTGGTACAGGTGCAGCGCGTGGCGATCGCTGTGCTTCTCGTCCTGGAAGACGTAGAGATTGCAGAACGCGTTCACGCCCATGCGCTGCAGGCGCGCGATCAGCGGCAGCAGCTGGTCGCGCGACGCGACCGCATCGATGCGGGCGAACTCGCCGTCGAGCGGGTGCAGCGCCTGCGCGGCGGCCGCGTCGGCGTCCATCGCAGCGCGCCAGAAGTCGCCGATCTTGCGCGCGTTGCTGCCCGGTTCGGCGCGCTGCGCCATCGCGGTCTCGTTGATCCTGAGCAGCCGCGCGTACGTTTCCTCCTGCACGACCTGGCCGATTCCCCATCGCCGCTCGTTCGCCGGGATCGGATGGTCCTTCAGCCACTTGCCGACGGCGAAGCGGAAGAAGTCGTCGCGAGGGTCGGCGCTGCGGTCGACGAAGGCGTCGAGGTAGCGCTCGGCGGCGGCGGAAGCTGCGACCACGCGCTCGCCTGTCGGCAGCAGCACGAGCAGCGCGAGCACGAGTGCAGCCTTCATGGCGTTCGACTTGCAGACCGCGGGTGGCGGATTGTGCCGCGGCCGCCGATCGCCCGCGCGCGCGCCGACGCCGCTACGATCGGCGCGACCATCCCGAGGAGCGGACAAGCTGCCGGCGTTTCCGGCTGCCGCGAGATCGCGGCGGCGCCGCGTCGCGCGGCGGGCGCGGCGGGCTCAGCGCGGCGCCGCCGCGCTCAGCTCGGCAGCCAGGTGCTGTCGCCGTTGTTGACCGTCTGCAGGAACTCGGAGTCGAGCGTGCTCGCGGTCGAGCGCGGCAGCCGCGCCTCGGGGAAGGCGATCGGCAGCGAGAACTGCAGCCGCGTGCGCTGCTCGCCGCCGCCGGCGGTCTCCGCCCCGGCGCGCGCGGTCGGCGCGCCCGCGACCTGCAGCCTGCCGCTGCCTTGCGCGACCGATCCTTCGACGCCGGTGACCATGACGTCGAACGACACGGTGCTGACGCGCGAGGCGTCGCTCGCCGCGCCGCCGCGGCCGCGCGGGCCGGCGTCGACGGCGGGGTTGACGGCGACGCCGTGGCCGGCGGCCGCTGCCTGCGCGGCGAGGACGCCGTCGACGATCTCCGTGACGGCGGTCTGGATGAAGTCCTTCAGGTCCACGGCGTCTCCTTGCCGATGACAGTGGTCAGCTGAGCGCCATCAGCTTGCCGCGCTTCTGGGTCAGGTCGATGAAGCGCTGCAGCGTGCGCACGGTGTCGCCGCTCGGGCGCAGGTACTCGAGGCCGAGGCGGACGCCGCGGCCTTCGTTGTTGATCGAGGTCACGTGCTGCAGCCGCAGCTGGACGTCGAGCTTGGTGTCGTCGTCGAGCTCCATCCGCACGCCCGGGAGCGTGACGCCGGCGTTGAGCGCCGGCAGGTCGCCCGGCAGGAAGAGCGCGCAGCCGCCGATGCTGAGGTCGATGATCCGCAGCGCCATCTCGACGTCCTGGTCGGGATGGCGGAAGCGCGCGATCGGGGCGCTCCTCATCAGCGGCCGGACACGGAACGCGTTGCGGCGCTGGAAGCGGTACATCTCGCGCGGGAACGGGCAATTCAGCACGCTCGCCCGGTTGCCGTGCACGAGGACCGGATTGCGGATCTCGAACTGGACCTTGACGCTGTCGAGGTAGCCGACGACGGTGACGTCGTGCGAGTGAAGGACCGACTGCATCGCCGGGTCGTTGGGGTCGGCGTTGAAGCCGATCGTCGCCCGCTCGCTGTCCATCGTCCAGATCGCGCTGCGAAAGACGCTGCCGTCGCTGCCGTGCAGGCTCAGCACCACCGCGCCGTCGAGCAGCTGCTTCAGCAGCATGCCGACGTCGCGCGGCGAGCCGATGCGGAACTCTTCGAGCGCGGCCTTGCCGGACATGCCTTCGAGCGGTGCCGGGCTGGTTTGCATGGCGTCTCCTGGAACGCTTCGCTGCGGATCGCTGCGGCGCTGCTCAGTGCAGCGTCTTCGGCCGGCCGGCCAGGATGTCGTCGAGGTCCTCGAGCCACGGCTCGGCGAGCTGGCGGATCTCGGCGTCGTTGATGAGGATGCGCTGCATCAGCCGCGACTTCAGCTGCGCCTCGTCGGGCGGCAGCGGATGCTCGGCGGCGGTGTTCTTCAGCTGCGCGATCAGCACCGCGCACGCGCCTTCGAGCTTGACAACCTCGTCCCACTTGCCGCCGCGCGCGGCGTCGAGCATGTCCTGGCTCGCCTTCTCGATCGCCTGGTAGTAGTTGAGCAGCACGGAGTTCATGGTCGTTGGCTCTCGGGAGTGCACGGCGGTCACGCGGCGGCCCTGGCCGGCGCGTCGACCTGCGGCGCGATCGCTTCCCACGTTTCGCGCATCGTCTGCACGAGCGAGGCGCAGTCGGCGAGCGCGGCGTCGTCCGACTTGAGGTTGGCGAACGTCAGGCGGCGCACGATGTAGTCGTAGAGGTCGCGCAGGTTGGCGGCGAGCGCGCCGCCGGCGTCGAGGTCGAGCGGCGCGAGCAGCCCTTCCTCGACGATGCGCACCGCGTGGCCGATCGCGCGGCACTTCTCGGGGACGTCGCCGCGCGTCATCGCGCCGCGCGCGGTCGCGATCTCGCCGGCCACCGCCTGGTACAGCATGGCGACGAGCCGGTGCGGGCTCGCGCCCTCGGTCGCCGCCGTCGCGCCGACGCCGCGGTACAGCGACGCCATCGGGGCGCGGTGGCCGGGGGTGGAAGCGCTGCTGAACATCTCGGTGGGCTCCTCGCGTCTGAGCCTGTTTATCGACGCCGGGGGAGGATTCTTTACGGCGAGAGACGCCTCGTTTCGCGTCCGTTTTCGCCTGCGCGGCCGGCGCCGCAGCCGCGCGCGGCCGGCGCCTTCAGCCGCCGCCGCCGTTGCCCGTGTTGGAGTTCAGCGACTGCGAGAACGAGTTGTTGAAATAGAACTGCTGCGTGACGTACTTGGCAAGCGCGTTCGCCTTGGCCATCGTCGTGTCGAGCGCGTTGTACTGGGCGCGCATGCGCGCCTCGATCGCGTCGAGCCGGTCGCTGAGCGCGTCCTGGTCCTTCTGGTTGCGCGCGATTCGGGCCTCGATCGACTTCGTCTTGCCGGGGAGCGACCCGTTCGAGGCGAGCAGGCCGCCGGTCCAGTCCGAGAAGCGCTTGCCGATGCCGCTGTTGCCGGCGACGCTGGCGTCGACGGTGGCGAGCGCCTTGGTGAGCTCGGGCAGCCTGGTGAGCGCGTCGGCGAACTTGGTGTCGTCGAGCTTGAGCGAGCCGTCCTTCTGCAGCTGGACGCCGAGCGAGCTGAGCGTCGCGAACGTCGACGACGCGCCGCTCTTCGTGCCGACGAGCGTGTGCAGCTGGTTCTGGATGCCGGTCGCCGTGCTGTCGCCCTGCAGCAGCGCCGCCTGCTTGGTCGCCGCGTCGTAGTGTGTCGCCTGGCCGAGGAAGTCGTTGAGCTGGTTGTAGGCGCCGACGAACGCGCCGACCATCGTCTTGATCGCGTCGGTGTTGCGCGTCACGTTGACGGTGACCGGCTGCGTCGTCACCTTGCCGAGGTTGAAGGTGATGCCGTCGATCACGCCGTCGAGGGTGTTGCTGCTCGAGGTGACGGCGATGCCGTTCACGGTCGCCTGCGCGTTCGCCGCCGCCTGCGCGAGCGTCATCTGCGCGGCGCCGCCGGCGGGGTCGAAGGCGAGGCGCGACAGGCCGGCGGCATCGGCATTGGTGCCGTCGCCGTCGCTGACCGTGACGCGAAAGCCGTTCCCCACGCCCGGCGCGGTCGACTGCAGCGCCAGCCGCGAGCCGCTCGCGTCGGTGACGACGGTCGCGCTGACGCCGGCGTTGGCGGCGTTGATCTTGTCGCGGATGCCGGCGAGCGTGTTCTCGGAGGCGCCGATCGGCACCGTGATGTCGCTCGAGCCGGTCTTCGGCGTGAAGACGGTGCGGTCGGCGTTCCAGCTGCCGAGGCGGATCGTGAGCGACCCGGTGCCGACGACCGCGCTGGCGTCCGCGAAGGCGCCGCTCGCGCTCACGATCGACTGCGTCGCCGAGAGCGAGCTCACCGCGACCGAATAGATCCCGGGCACCGCCTTCGTCGTCGTGCCGGCGCTGACGCTGGTCGGATCGCTCGACGTTGCGTTCGAGAGCAGGTACGAGTCGGCGCTGAAGAGCGGCTTGGCGGCGTCCTGGAGCGCGGAGACGAGCGACTGCAGCTGGCCGAACGCGGACAGCTCGGTCTTCATCGTCGCCTGCGTCGCCTGCAGCCGCGTCAACGGCTGCCGCTCGACCGTCATCAGCTGGGTGACGATCGAGTTGACGTCGAGTCCGCTGCCGATGCCGGCCGAGGAGATGGTGCCGGTGGTGGAGGAGAGGGTGGTCATGCGGTCGCGGGGCGGAGCGGCCGGGCGGGCCGCTTCGGCACGTTATCGGCGCGGCGCCCGTGGTCTTGAGCGCCGCGCCCGAGGACGCCCGGGATCAGCCCTTCAGGAGCTGCAGGACGAGCTGCGGCATCTGGTTGGCCTGCGCGACCATCGCCGTGCCGGCCTGCTGCAGCACCTGGGCGCGCGACAGCGCGGCGGTCTCGGCGGCGAAGTCGGCGTCCTGGATCCGGCTGCGCGACGCCGACAGGTTCTCGCTCGCCGTCTGCAGGTTCTCGATCGTCGACGAGAAGCGGTTCTGCACCGCGCCGAGCGCGGCGCGCGAGCCGTCGACGGTCGCGAGCGCGGCGTCGATCGCCGACAGCGCCGCGTTGGCGCCGCCGACGGTCGAGATGTCCATCGCGCTGACCGCGGTGCCGGTGCCGGCGATCGCGAGCGACGCGCTCAGGCCGCCGGTCTGCGCGAAGACGACGCTGCCGCTGGTGCCGCTCGGCGCCGTGTAGTTGAGGTTGAGCGAGCCGCCGGTGATCGCGGCCGCCGACAGGCCGAAGTCGTCCGCCGTCGAACCGGCGAACGTTCCCGCGCCGTAGACGAGGGTGATGTTGCGGCCGTCGGCAGCGGTCAGCGCGACCCCCGCACCGGTGTCGGTCGCGGTGACGCCGGTCGCCGCCGACTGCGCGTTGATCGCCGCGACCGCGTTGGCGCGGTTGCTGGCGAGCGCGGCGGCGCCGTTGGTGCCGGCGATCGAGATCGCGACGCCGTTGACGGTGTAGGTCGCCGTGCCCGCCGCGGTCGCGTTGGCGGTCGACGTTCCGGCGGCGACGCTGGTCGCGTTCGCGGTCGCGACGAGCCCCGGCACGTTGCCGCTCGTGATCGCCGCCGCCTGCGCCTTGGCGTCGACCGCGACCGTGCCGAGCGAGATCGCCGGTCCGCCGCCGACGGTCACCGTCAGCGCCTGCGCGGTGTTGCTCGCCGTGCCGATCGACTGGTTGACGACGTTGAAGCCCTGGTAGACGCCGAGCGCGCTGGCGCGCGCGCTGGCGATGCCGGCGATCGTGATCGTCTGGCCGGCGTTGGCGCCGACCTGGAACTGCTGCGCGGTGAACGTGCCGTCGAGCAGGTTGAGGCCGTTGAACTGCGTCTGCGTGGCGACGCGGTCGATCTCGGTCGCGAGCTGCGCGACCTCCTGCTGCAGCGCGACGCGGTCCGACGCGCTGTTGGTCGCGTTCGCCGACTGCACCGCGAGCTCGCGCATGCGCTGCAGGTTCGCAGTGACCGACCCGAGCGCGCCTTCGGCGACCTGCGCCAGCGAGATGCCGTCGTTGGCGTTGCGCGCCGCCTGGTTGATGCCGCGGATCTGCGCCGTCATCCGGTCGGAGATCGACAGTCCGGCGGCGTCGTCCTTGGCGCTGTTGATGCGCAGTCCCGACGACAGCCGCGCGATCGCCGTCGACAGCTCGTTCTGCGTGCGGTTGCTGTTGCGCTGCGCCGTCAGCGACGACACGTTGGTGTTGATGATCTGGGCCATGAAGCTCTCCGTTGCGCCCGGACGGCTCGACCGGACGGCGTCATTCTGGAGAGCGCGGCCGCGCGCCAAGGCCGCGAAAAGCGCCGCATTCGCGCGCCAATTCGCTCACGCGAAACGACGAAGGCCGGATCCGGTTGCCCGGATCCGGCCTTCTTCGAAAGCCGGGAAGAGGCGGCACGAAGGCCGCCTCGCGATCTCAGCGCAGCAGCGTCAGGACCTGCTGCGGCAGCTGGTTGGCCTGCGCCACCATCGCCGTGCCGGCCTGCTGCAGCACCTGGGCGCGCGACAGGTTCGCCGTCTCCTGCGCGAAGTCGGCGTCCTGGATGCGGCTGCGCGCGGCCGACAGGTTCTCGCTCGTCGTCTGCAGGCTCGTGATCGTCGACGAGAAGCGGTTCTGCACCGCGCCGAGCGAAGCGCGGCTCGAGCTCACGGTCGCGAGCGCGGCGTCGATCGACGACAGCGCGGCGTTGGCACCGCCGACGGTCGAGATGTCGATCGCGCCGACGGCCGTGCCGGTGGCGGCGATGGCGGTCGTGTTGTTGAAGCCGGCGGCCTGCGCGAACACGACGTTGCCCGAGACGCCGCTCGGCGCCACGTAGTTGACGTTAATTGTCGCGCCGACCGCAGTACCGGTCGCGACGAGGCCGAAGTCGCTGACCGTCGAGCTGGCGAATGTGCCGACGGCATACGAGGTTGTGATGTTGCGGCCATCGGCGGCGGCGAGCGAAACGCCGGCGCCGGTGTCGGTCGCGACGACGCCGGTCGCTGCCGATTGCGCGTTGATTGCGGCGACCGCGTTGGCACGATTGCCCGCGAGCGCGGCGGCGCCGTTCACGCCGGCGATCGAGATCGCGACGCCGTTGATCGTCACGATCGCCGTACCGGCGCCGGTCGCGTTGGCGGTCGAGGTGCCGGCCGCGACGGCGGTCGCGTTGGCCGTCGCCGTCAGGCCCGAGATGTTGCCGTTGTTGATCGCGGCGGCGATCGCCTTGGCGTCGACCGCAACCGAGCCGAGGGCGACCGCGCCGGCGCCGCCGACGTTGACCGTCAGCGCCGCGGCGGTGCTGCTCGCCGTGCCGATCGAGGCGTTGGCGAGCGAGTAGCCCTGGTACGAGCCGAGCGCGCTCGTGCGAGCCGACGCGATCGAGGAAACGGTGATCGTCTGGCCGGCGTTGGCGCCGACCTGGAAGACCTTCGCCGTGAAGCTGCCGTCGAGGAGGTTCGTGCCGTTGAACTGCGTCTGCATCGCGACGCGGTCGATTTCGGCGGAGAGCTGCGCGACTTCGAGCTGCAGCGACGCGCGGTCCGACGCCGAGTTGGTGGCGTTCGCGGACTGCACGGCGAGCTCGCGGATGCGCTGCAGGTTGTCGCTGACCGTCGCCAGCGCGCCTTCGGCCGTCTGCGCCAGCGAGATGCCGTCGTTGGCGTTGCGCGCCGCCTGGTTGACGCCGCGGATCTGCGCCGTCATCCGCTCCGAGATCGCGAGCCCGGCGGCGTCGTCCCTGGCGCTGTTGATGCGCAGGCCCGACGACAGGCGGGCGATCGCCGTCGACAGCTCGTTCTGCGTCCGGCTCTGGCTGCGCTGCGCATTCAGCGATGCCAGGTTGGTGTTGATCATCATTGCCATCTAGATACTCCTGAACGGTTGAAGAACCCGGCACAAGCGCCGTCATTGCCTAAGCGGTTCGCTTCTTGGGCGGCCCGCTTCGAGCAGCCGGCGGTGATGAGCCACCGGCCTGCTGCGCCCGGCTCGTCTTCCCCATCCCGCTCCTGCTTGCGCTGTCGCGAAACTCGGCCTCTGACTCCGGACCCCGGCTCGGATCGCTCCGCGCCGTTGGGCGGTTATCGGGCAGGGTTTCCGCCAACTTGAGCCGCTCGTCGGCGAAAAACTACCGGCCCGTTTTGCGTGTCATCCGCTTACGGGCGCGTCGCGCTGCGCCGACGCCGCTGTGTCGAATTGATGCAGGGTCGGCGTGCGCTCCCCGGGACGGGCGCGACGCGGTAAGAAGTTCGCTGACAGGCCTCATGGAAGAAGCTGGACTTCAGCGACCGAGATGGCCTGATGGTCGCGGCCTGTTCGGCTCTTCAGAATTCCTCCCATCGCAAGGCCAGGACCTTGCGGCGACTCAGACAGGAACGACGGAGCCACCCATGAACGCAGACCAGATCCTCGCCGAGATTCGCGAAGCGAACCTCTCCTACTTAATGCTCGCGCAGACGCTGATCCGCGCCGACCGCGAGCAGGCGCTCTACCGCCTCGGCATCAGCGAGGAGAGCGCTTCGCTCATCGCGCTGCTCACGCCGGCGCAGATGATGAAGATCGCCGCGGGCAACACGCTGCTGTGCCGCTTCCGCATGGACGAGGACGACATGGTCTGGAGCCTGCTCCTCAACCACGGCAAGAGCGCCGCCAACGACGCGACGGCGCGCCTGCACGCGTCGATCCTCCTCGCCGGCCGTCACCAGGAAGCCGCCTGACCATGCGGCAAAAGAGCATCCTCATCGAGGCCAAGCAGATCAGCCGCGCGGTCGCGCTGATCGGGCTCGGCGCTCGGCTGCAGGTCCTCGAGTCGGAGACCGACCTCTCGTACGAGCGGCTGCTTCGGCTCTACAAGGAGGTCGCGGGCAAGTCGCCGAGCAAGGGCCAGCTGCCGTTCTCGACCGACTGGTTCATGACCTGGCAGCCGAACATCCACGCGTCGCTCTTCCTCAACATCCACGAGTACCTCAACAAGTCGTCGGAGCTCGACGAGATCGACGCCGTCATCAAGGGCTACCAGCTCTACCTCGAAGAGACCGTGGCGCAGGGCCTCGAGCCGCTGCTGTCGGTCACCCGCGCCTGGCGGCTGGTCAAGTTCGTCGACAACGGCATGCTGACCATGACGAAGTGCTCGAAGTGCGGGGGTCACTTCGTCACCCATCCGCACGAGATCGCCCGACACTACGAATGCGCGCTGTGCAATCCGCCGGCGCGTGCCGGCAAGGGCAAGGCGGCCGGCGCGATCCGCATGCACTAGTACCGTTTCCGCGGGCGAGCCCCGCTCAAGTCGCCGTGCGCGGCGTCGAAGAACAGGGCTCTCCGTTCATGTTCTTGCTTGTCTCCTCCAGCACATCACTGTGCTTTGAACGCGGGTCCTTCGGGACCCGCTTTTTTATTCCGGGGTGATTCGCCGCCACTTGCGGTGACCGTCGGCACGGCGCGCCGGCAAACTCAAGACCCCCAGGGCACCGCCGATAACCGGCACGGCCCGGCGCATCGGCATCTGGCCGGTTCGGAATCTCTTTAACCATGGTCGTCCTGATCGGTTACGCCGTCGCGATGGGGTGCATCTTCGGCGCCTACATCATCCACGGCGGCAACATCGGCGTGATCCTGCACGCGCTGCCGACCGAGCTGATGGCGATCCTCGGCGGCTCGCTCGGCGCGTTCGCCGTCAACAACCAGCCCAAGGTTCTTAAGGCGACCGCGGCGGCGCTGCCCGGCGTCCTGAAGGGATCGAAGTACTCGAAGGCGCGCTACATGGAGCTGATGGCGCTGCTCTACGACATCCTG
>Ga0157380_10002568_pt1 | contig 12270 bp, 10 predicted proteins | sample S35metaG_FD_119757 | JGI IMG/M metagenome (GOLD analysis project Ga0157380, IMG submission 119757) | Switchgrass rhizosphere microbial communities from Kellogg Biological Station, Michigan, USA - S3-5 metaG | ecosystem: Host-associated > Plants > Roots > Rhizosphere > Soil | place: USA...
GACCTTCGACGAAGTACCGGTTCTCGGTGACCACGTCGTATCCCGCGTCGGTGACCGTTGGGCGGAAGTGCTGCCGCCACCGCGCCGACGCGGCGTACTGCCGAACCAGCACGTCCTGGGTCAGCTGCGCCTGCTGATGCCGCGAGATGATCTCGGCCACCGACAGCGTGGTGGCGGCCGACACTTCCGACCGCTCCACCATTACGTCGGTGGCACCCTCGTTGAAATCCACCAGCATCGGCCGGCCCGTCAGCGGCACCGAGACATCGATGCGGCGCGTGGTGGCGTCGCGCCGGTAGCCCGTCACCGCGGGTCGTGCACCCGTCAGCAGGTCGCGGAGACCGGGCACGCCCTCCACAGGGAGGGTCAGCGATACATCGAGCGGCGCCCCTGCGGCGTCACCCCAGTAGACGAGAAATGTCGAGAAGGTGCCCGTGTCGAACAGCAACCGGTGGCGCACCGACGTCAGCACGTTCTGCTGCCCCGTCGTGAGCCGCAGCCCCACGGCGCCGGCATCGAGCGCCGACACCGGATGCGTCAGCAGGGCCGCAAGGGGAGCGAGCGCGCGAAGGGCCTCGCCCGTGAGGTCAGAGGCGCGCCACGCTCGCGCGGCCACTTCGGTCCCGACATCGACGAGCACGTCCTCCACGACCCGGCGCGTCGGCTCGACGCCGGGAGGCGCGTCGGCCGCGCCGCGCAGCGCGAGCCGGGCCGATGGATCGACCTGCCGCAGCCACGCGGAGATGCCGTCGCCACTGGTAGCGACCGCAAGCAGATCGACGTACGGCGCCAGGTCGGCTACGTAGATTTCTCGGCGGCGGTCAGCATCGGCCATGCCCGGCCCGCCAATGGCCAGCACGACACCGGGCCGGCGCGCCCGGGCTTCGGTGGCCGCCACTTGCATGGCAAAGGCGGCTACGGACGCCGGCTGACGGTCGACGACGACTTCCAGGATGCTCAGCGTGAGCTGACGCCGTTCGAGCAGCGCACGTACCTCGCCGCGCCAGAGTTCGACGTCAGCGGCTGAGAGTGGCGCGGGGATGGCAAGCCAGAGAGGAATCTTGCGGCGCTCGAGCGCGGCGAGCCTCGCATCGCTCAGCGCGGTGGCCAGCGGGTCGCGGAGTTCGAGGCGCACGGCGACGGGAAAGGCCAGCGTGCCCGCCTGATCGAGCACTGAAAGAGCGGCGCCATCCGGGCCATCGTCGAGCGCAATCCGCATCTGCGTCTCGGCGGCCGGCTGTGCGCCGGCCGGGGCGGCAAGACCAATCGCGCACAACAGCGCGACTGCGAGGATGGCGCCCCGGCGTTCGAGGTTCATGGAAGGGGCGGTGAGCCGGCCATCTCACCTTTTCCGAGGTCAGTCTGGTTTACAGGAGCGGCTACGCTGGACGAAGTCGGCCATGGTGTTGATCGACTCAAAGACTTCCATGGCCGTCTCCTCGTCTCGAATCTGCACGCCGAACGACCGCTCGAGTTCCAGCACCAGTTCGAGCACGTCGATCGAATCGAGCCCGAGTCCGGCGCCGAAGAGCGGCGTGTCGTCGGCTATCTCGTCTGGCGACATCGGCAGGTGCAAGCCGCGCACCAGCGCGCGCTTCAACTCGACCTTGAGCGCGGCCTGGGAGTCGGGCATCGGCGTAGTGTCGCTCACAGCAGCCCACCATCGACGCAAATCACCTGACCGGTGATGTAGCTGGCTGCATCCGACGCGAGGAACGCGACGAGCGACGCCACCTCGTCGGGCCGGCCCATCCGGCCGACCGACACCGTCTTCAGATGAGCCTCACGTGCGCGAGGAGGCATGATGTCCAGAAGTTCCGTTTCTACGAGACCGGGCGACACGGCGTTGACCAGCACACCCTTCCCCGCCAGGTCGCGAGAGAGGGCTCGCGTGAACCCTTCGAGTCCGGCCTTCGATGCGGCGTAACCGGTCTGCCCCGGCAGTGGCACTCGTGCGCTGGGCGAAGACACATTGATGATGCGGCCCCACCCTCGCATCATCATTCCGTTTACGACGGCGCGCACCGAGTGATATGCACCGGTGAGATTGACCCCGATGACTTCGTCCCATCGAGCCGTCGCCATGAGCGCCACGTGCACGTCGCGCGTGATCCCGGCATTATTCACAAGAACGTCGACGGCTCCCAAAGCGGCCGCGACCTGTTCGAAGAAGGCCGCCACCGAGGCTTCGTCCGCAACATCGCAGCGGCCGGCCCAGGCCCGCCCGCCACGCCCGACGATTGCCGCTGCGAGTTCACGAGCGGGCTGCTCACGATCGCGAAAGGCAATGCCCACCGCCGCACCGCGCTCCGAAAGCAGTTCCGTGATCGCCCGGCCGATGCCGCGCGAGCCTCCAGTGACGACCGCAATACGGCCGGCGAGACTCAAGGCATCGGGGGCGACGGACATTCAGGATCAGCGATCATCAAGCCGAAAACGCATGATACACGACAAGGTCCGGCCGACGGCCGCGGTCATGCGACCACGCGCAGGACAGCACTGAAGAGCGCGCCGCCGCTGGCGAAGCTGTTGACGACGGCGACCGGGCCTGGCGCGCGCGTCCGCCGGCGGGCAAGACGCAGCACCGCGGCCTCGGGTGCCGGCTCGACGAGCCCGGCGATGGGGGGCACTTCGCCTACGGCGCCGCACAACAACGCAGCGGCGCAGGCGGCGGCGCCGGACATGCCCCCTTCGCCGATCGCGCCCTTGAGCGACGTGACGACGGGCGCGTCGCCGAAGACGCAGGCAATCGCGCGCGCTTCGGCCGCGTCGAGCGCATGGGTCGCGTTGGCCGAGGCGTAGACGACGTGGACGTCGGCAGGGGCGAGCCCACACTCGTCGAGCGCCTGAGACATCGTCCGCGCGAGCGGTTCGGGATCGTGCGGCCACGCGTTCAGCGTCACCGCGGCGCCCGAGGCCGCGACCCCGAGAAGATCGCCGCGGCGCCCGGGCGCGCCGTTGTCGGGCTCGAGCCACAGGCCGAATCCGCCCTCCCCCATCACGAACCCGGATCGATCGGCATCGAACGGGGCCAGCCGGCGCGAAAAGGCCCGCTCCCGCGACATCACCTTGAACCGATCGTGCCCTTTGAACACGGTCTCGTAGAGGGCATCGATCCCCCCCGCGAACAACGACGTGGCCCGGCCCTCACGAAGAAGGTCCACCCCGCCGACGATCGCGGCGAGTCCCGACGCCTCCTTGTGGCTGAGCGTGATGTTGGGGCCGCGCAGCTTGAACTCCAGCGCCGTCAGGCCGGCCGCAGCGTTTCCGACGGTGCTGTCGAACAACAGCGCCGGCGCTCCCGTGGGCCCGCCGCGCAACATGGCCTCGAGAAACACCTGCGTGGACTGGCCGCCGGCCGTGGCGCTGCCGAGCACGACGCCGATTCCGTCGTCGCCGCCGTCCGGGATGCGCACGCCCGCATCCTCGAGAGCCAGCCTGGTTGCCGCTACCGCATAGACGCCCGTGCGATCGAGGCGACGCAACTTCATGGGAGGGATCCAGGCACTGGCGTCGAAGCCGGACATCGCCGCGGTCAGGGTCGTCCGGCAGCCGGAGGTGTCGAAGGCGGTGATCGGCGCGATCGCGGTGCGGCCGTCGAGGAGGGCGTCGCGAAACGCATCGTGCGAGGTACCGAATACCGACACGATGCCGATCCCCGAAACGCGCACCGGTGGCCGCACGGCGCGTACGTTATCATCTGCTCGATGCGCCTTCCAAGCCGCGCGCGCGCGTGGATGGCGGTGTTTGCCACGGCCGTCATCGTCGTGGCCCTCAGCGCCGCGCCTCCGGCACAGTCGCCCTCAGGGACCTCTACTCGCGAGTCGTTTCGGGATCTCTATTCGCGCGGTCACCAGGCCGGTGCCGCCATCAAGACCCTGACCGCCCGGTTCACCGAGACCACCACGTCGTCGCTCCTCACGCGTCCACTGGTGGCCCGCGGCACGCTCACCGTGCAGCGGCCGGCGCGCGTCATGCTCCGCTACACCGACCCCGAGGCGCGGCTCGTGCTAATCGACGGCGATCGAATGACGACGTCCTGGCCGGCGCGGCACCTGCGGGAGACGTCCAACATCGCGTCGGCGCAAGGCCGGGTGCAGAAGTACCTGGCGAACGAGTCCGCCGACGAACTGCTCAAACAGTTCGACGTCGAAGTCCACGATCCGGGCGAGCGTCCCCGAAGCTTCGAGGTCCGGCTCACGCCCAGGCGGCGGCAGGTGCGCGAGACGGTGACCCGCCTCGACCTCTTCGTGGAGCGGCCGTCGTTTCTGCTCGGCGCGATCCGGCTGTCGTTCGCGAATACCGACACCAAGATGATGGTGTTCGACGACGTCGAACCCAACGCCACGATCCCACCGGACGCCTTCGCCCTCGATCGCTGAAGGCGGCGGGCCACGCGCGTCCGTTGGCTGGACCGCCGTTACCCGCCACCATAGACTTACCGAATCGTGTCGAACCCCGCCGTGCCGGCAATCGTCGCGTGGTCGAGCCGCTGGCGGATCGCGGTGCTGATTGGGGTCGGCTGCCTGGTGCTCGCATCGGCCGAAGGAGCACGCCGGCTGTCCTTCGATGCCGACATCCTCGCGCTGCTTCCGCAGCACGGCCGCGCCATTCCCGCCTTTCGTGAATTCCTGGCCCGCTTCGGCACGCTGGACCAGCTGTATGTCATCTTCACCACCCCCGACGGCCGCGCCATCGACGATTACCGCGACGAGATCGATGCCTGGATCGAGGGGCTGAAGGCCGCGCCGGAGATTGCCGCGGTCGAAGCGGGGGTGGTCGATCGGTCCCGCGACCTCGGGTGGCTGGCCGATCGCCTGCTCCTCCTGCTCGACGCAGGCGCACGCGACGAAGCGCTCCGCCGTCTCGAACCGGCGGCGCTCACGCAGGCGGTCGGGCACAGCCGCGAACTGCTGACGGTTCCGTCCGCCGAAGTCGCCGAGTTGGTACGTCAAGACCCGGCGGGCCTGCTGTCGCTGCTGAAGCCCGCCGGCGGCATGGAGACCGGCCTGAGCGGCGCCGCGGCCTCGGGCGGATACGTCACCGCAGACGGCCGCAGCCGCATCGTCATCGCGCGTCCCCGGCGCCCGCCATTCGATTCGGAGTTCTCGCGTGCGCTCGATCAGCGCCTGCAGGCGATCGCTGCCGGCGTGAAGGCGGTGACCGCCGCAGACGCAGAGGCCGATCCACTGCCGCCGCTGCGGGTCGAGTTCGCGGGAGGCCATCGCGTCGCGGTGGAAACCGAGGCGCTGGTGCGACGCGAGAGCATCGTGAACAGCGCCGGCTCGCTGGTGGTGATCCTGCCGCTGCTCTTCATCGTCTTCCGCAGCGGCTGGCTGGTCGCGGTCGGCGCGCTCCCCTCGACGCTGTCGCTCGTCCTGGTGCTGGGCGGGCTGGGCTTTGCCGGCGCGCAGCTCTCGACCGCCGGCACCGGCGCCGGCGCCATGTTGTTCGGGCTCGGCATCGACGGTGTTGTGCTGCTCTATGTGGCGTATCTCACGCCAGCTGGCTCCGCCGATACCGCGTCGAGGATCTCGGGCCCGGCCACCAGCATGCTGCTCGGCATGTGGACGACGGCGGCGACCTTCTACGGCCTGATGTTCGTCGACTTCCCAAGTCTGCAGCAGCTCGGGATGCTGGTCGGCCACAGCATGGTGATCTGCGGCATCCTGACGCTGCTGCTGGTGCCGGCTCTGCTGCCGCGGCAGGCGCCCCGCGAGCGGCGCCGCACGCTCGGCCTGCCCCGGCTGGCAGGATGGATCAGCGCGCGGCGACGGCTCATCCTCGTCACGGCCGCGGTACTGACCGCGGTGCTCGGCCTCGCGGCGAGAGGGCTGCGGATCGATGCAAGCCTCGAACGGCTGCGCTCGGACACCGAAGCCGCGCGGCTCGAGGAACGGGTCGGCTCGGCGTTCGGGCTGCCGACCACGGTCTACGTCGTGCTCGACGACGGCGTAGACCTGGACGCCCTGCTCGAAACCAACGAGCGGCTCACGACGCGGCTCGCCGCGGACCTGCCTGACCTTCGCGTGCAGGCGGCGTCCTGGTTTCTACCCTCCGACGCCAGCCAAACGCGCGCCATCGCCCGGATCACCAGTTCGGGACTCTCGCCCGCCGCCGTGCGGCAGGCGCTGGAACGGGCGGGCGTCGAGCACGGATTCCGTCCCGGGTCGTTCGCGCCGTTTTCCGAGCGGCTGCCGCGTCTGCTCGGCGCGTCGCAGCGTCTCACCTACGACGACTACGTCAGCCACGGCCTTGCCGATCTGATCGCGCGGTTCGTCGTCCGCGACGGTGGACATTGGAAGCTGGCCACCTATGTGCTGGCGTCGAACGACGACCAGGTCGCCCGCGTGCAGTGGATCGTCGATCAGGTGGATCCGCACCAGACCCTGACCGGGTTGCCGCTCGTGAACCGGGACCTCGCCGCCGCGTTCGTGCCGGAGTTCCTCAAGGGGTTGGGCGTCGGCGCCGCGCTCGTGCTGCTGCTCGTCGTCGCCGCCTTCCGCGACTGGCGTCTGTCGCTGTTCGCGTTGGCGCCAACGGCCATCGGGCTGATCTGGACCGCCGGGATTCTCGCTTTGGTGGGCGTGCAACTGGATCTCTTCGCCGCGTTCGCCGTGGTGACGCTGCTGGGTATTGGCGTCGACTACGGCGTCCATCTCGTGCACCGCCATCAAGAGCGGGGCGACGCGGCGGCGGCCACGGCCGAACTCGCCCCAGTGATCCTGGTCGCGGCGATCATCACCATCGTCGGCTACGGAACGCTGGTCACATCCTCATATCCCCCGCTACGATCGATCGGCCTCGTGTCGGTTGTGAGCGTGCTCGCACTGGCCGCGGCATCGGTGTTGGTGCTCCCGGCACTGCTGCTGCCTTCGACGGTCACGAAGCGCGACGCGTAGCGACGAGCAGCACGTTCGCGAACGGAGTACCCGTGGACATGTCGCGGACCTCGGCGTCGAAACCGTGACGCACGAGGCACGCGCGCCACTCGGCGGCCGTGCGAAAGTGAAACGATTGCGTCCAGGCGCCGTAGACCACGGCCTTGAGCCGGTTGCCGCACTTGATCGCAGTGAAGCGCCATCCCGCCGCCGCATCGGCCTCACGAATGAGCATCACCCCAACGGCCTCGAGCGCGGCGGCCATCGATGCCAGCAGCGACTCCTGCTCCCCCAGGCTCATCATGTGCAGCACGTCGAACAACAATATCGCCTTGGCACGAATTGGCGCGGTCGTGCGGGCGTCGGCGGTAATCACGTCCGCGTCTCCCGCCAGTGCCGCCGCGGCGACTGACGCGACGCGCCCTCGTGTTTCGATGCCGATCAGCCGGTCGAACTGCGGGGGCGACGGCCACCCGGCGGGCCACGCGCCCGCCAGATAGGCGCGGCGCGCCTCAGCGAGCAGGGCCAGGGTGAGGCCCTGGCCGCAGCCGACGTCGAGGAGCGTCCCGCCGACGCGGCTCGGTGCGGTGGCTTCGGCCAGCGGGGCGGAGGGTGCCGGTGGCGTCAGCAGGCCGTCGCACACGGACGCGCGGTAGATCGGGTCGCCGCGCAGCTTCCCGCGCGCAAACTCCCACGCCACGACGCCGGCACGGATGTAGCGGTCGGCCGCCCGGCGAGACAGCTCGCTGTACGCATCCTGATGACGGCTTCGGCGGACGAAGGCATAGGTGGCCCATCCCGCGAGGCCGGCGAGCACGGCCCCGACCGCCACGCTGCCGACGATCAGGTCGAGACCAAGAGTGGCCAGGCTGGTCTGCTGCACGGCCTCCACGCTCAGAGGTTGAAAGGTTCCTCGCCGCAACCAGGCACCAGCATGCACCTCGAGCAACAGGAGCCACGGGGCGATGAAAGGATTGGAGATGTTTGCGGCCAGATACATCTTCAGGCGATTCAGTCGCAGCATGGTACCGACGACGCCGCAGATCAGCAGGTGGAACCCGTACAACGGCAGGCATCCGACGAAGACGCCGATCGCGATCGCCGCGCCCTCGCGCATCGGACCCGCGCCCTCGGTGCGCAGGATGACGAGCAGCCGTCTCACGCGCAGCCACAGCGGACCTTCGTTGACGGCCGCCTGCTGGTCGCCTGTCATCGGCGGATTCGCGGAATGCGGATCATCACGCCGTGGTCCTACGCGCACTCCTACCACGCGGTCGGGCGCGATTCGTCAGCCGACAACTCCACCGGTCGGCTCGCGTCGACCTCGCTGGCCGTCCAGCCATGTGGTGGCTGCACCTTCCCGTCCCGGCGGCCTGCCTCGATCGTGGCACGCGCCCACGTGCGGATGTCTTCCACGACCTCCTCAATCCGCCCAGTCCACTGTTCCATCGGAACTGGCGTGCCGATGGTGATGGTTCCACCCGCGCCCGGCATATGGAGGGCGAAGCGCGGCAGATCGGGGGCGACATGGGTGCCATCGATGGCGACGGGAAGAAGGGGAAGTTGCGCCTCGGTGGCGACGATGCGAACGCCCGCGGCCCGGTACGGCAGGAGGCGGCCGTCACGTGACCGCGTTCCCTCGGGGAAAATCACGACCGAACCGTCCCAACGGGCGAGCCCACGGGCCATCACCTTGAGCCGCGCGATGTCCTCGCGGCTGGCCTCACGGGAAATCAGTGCCGAGCCCCAGTGTTTGAGCGCCATCGAGACGGTTGGAATGCCGGTGCCCAGTTCGTTCTTGGCAACGAACTTCACGTTCAGGCTTCGCAGGGCCCACGGAAGGATGGCCACGTCCGCGGTGCTCTGATGGTTCGAGACGACGATGTAGCGACCGGGAGGCACCACGCCTCGAACCTCGAGCCTCGGCTGGAGCACACGCAATGTCAGCTCTGTAAGGCTGACGTGCCAATGACGGGTCACCAGATTGGCGCGGCGAACGCGCGCCTTCGATCCTTCGGGCGCGAGCCACAAGGACCACACGCGACCGATGACCTCGCAATAGAGACAGACAACGAGGAGCGCGAGAAAGTAGACGACTAGTCGAAGCCATCGGAGCGAAGCACCAAACACAGCGACATGGTAGTGGGAACCGACACCCGCATGAGTTTCCAACGAGGCCGATTGGCGCGCCTTGGTAGCTGAGCTAGAATGGCCGCGCTTTCTCATGGCATTCGAGACCGGAGCATCGCAGGCGGAGGGATCTGTCGGTGATTCTTTCTCCAACCCCGCACAGCACGTTCCTTGTTGGGTGGCGGAGCATGCGCCGCGCGTCCGCCACATCGCCACCGGCTTCGACGGTGCGCGAGGCATGGATACTCTCACGTTCCAGCAGCGGGTCGTCGAAGCATACAGCGTGATCTTCGCCCAGCTCGAAACCGGCGCGGTCGTGCATCCAGTCCGGTTCTGGGCATTCCTTCCCGGCATCCACGACGATCTCAGCGCCGGCCTGGACCGCTATATGGCCTTCAATGCCGGGCGCTACGGTGCCTTCGCCGTGCACCTCGATCACCCTTCTTCCTTCGGCCGATCGGTGCCAACGGCCTCCGCGGTGGGAATCGAGGGCGATTACTTTCAACTCCATTGCCTTGCTGCCGAGGCACCCGGCGTGCCGATCGAGAACCCGCGTCAGGTGTCCGCGTATCACTACTCCCGCCGCTTCGGCCCCATACCTCCCTGCTTCGCACGCGCGACGCTGTTGACGTGTGGCGGCGCGCCCTTGCTCATCGTCGGCGGAACCGCGAGTGTAGTCGGCGAGGAATCCCGCCACATCGGCGACCTCCATGGGCAAACGCAGGAGACGTTCCGCAACCTGGCCAGCGTCGTCGCAGCGGCCTCCGGCCGCACGCTGCGCGAGGACGCGTGCCCGGACGACATCCGGTCGCTGTTGTCGTCGTTCAGGGAACTGCGCGTGTACTGCACCGACTTCGTTCACCGAACGTCGATCGCCGCCACCGTCGGCGCGATGTTTTCATCGGAGTGTCGCATCGAGTGGCTGAGAGCGGCGTTGTGCCGATCCGAGCTGCTGATCGAAATCGAAGGCCTCGCGTTTCCAAGGCCACATTCATGAATGCCGTTCCGCTTCCTCCTCACCCGAAGCTCGAGAAGTACTACACGCACGACGCGGCACGCCCGGGGTTCGTCGACGAGATGTTCGATCACGGCGCCCAGTCGTACGAGTGGGTGTGCCGCATCATGTCGCTTGGCACGGGCAGCATGTATCGCCGTCAGGCCTTGATCAACGGCGGGCTGGCGTCAGGCATGCGCCTGCTCGACGTCGCCACGGGAACCGGGTTGGTCCTCCGTCCCGCCGGCGAGGTCTGTGGGGAAACGCGTTTGACCATCGGCCTCGACCCCAACGCGGGCATGCTGAGTGAGTGCCGCAAACAATCGTCGGCGCCGCTCGTGCAGGCGCGTGGCGAGGCGCTACCGTTTCCCGACGGGTACTTTGACATGGTGTCCACCGGGTATGGGCTGCGCCACGTCGGCGACCTGAACACGCTCTTTCGCGAGTACTACAGGGTGGTGAAGCCCGGAGGCCGTATTCTGGTCCTCGAGCTCACGCAGCCGTCCACCGCGCTTGGCCGTACCCTGAACCGCCTCTTTCTCGGGATGTTGATCCCATACATCGCCCGTGCCTGGCGCGGCCGCGCCGCCGGGTTGATGATGAACTACTTCTGGGAAACGATCGAAACCTGCGTCCCTCCGGACACGATCCTGGGGGCCATGCGAGAGGCCGGCTTTCCCGACGCGGCACGAACCGTGAGCGGCGGCATCCTCAGCGAGTATCGGGCCGTCCGCCCTCTCTGATCATCGGCCGGCTACGCGGCCCCTGGGTCGCCAAGGGCGACGTGCAGCGCTTCCGACCGAAGCGACGCACCCGCCATCGTCTCGAGCACGCGTGGCAGCGCGTCGAGCACCACGGGGCGGCCGCGTCCGTCGGGCGCCGATGACGCATCGTGCAAGAGCAGGATATCGCCGCCCCGCAGCCCTCGGCACAGGCGCGCTGCGACTCGGGCACCATCACCTGTCACAGTATCGAATCCTCGTCGCGTCCACGACACGAGGGTGAGCCCGGCCGCGGCAAGCGCCACCGGCACCAGCGGATTCTGAATACCGGCCGGCGCCCGGAAGAACGCCGGCCGGCCACCGCCCGCCCGCTCGATGGCGGCCTGCCCCTGACGGACTTCGCGGCCGAGTCCCCGCAGCCCCCGAAACGCAAACCCGTTCGGGTGGCTGTAGGTGTGGTTCTCGACGCCGTGTCCGCGCGCTCGTATTTCGGCGACGATGGCGGGATGCGCTTCGGCGCGGCGGCCGACGCAGAAGAACGTCGCGCGGGCCCGCGCCTGATCGAGCAGATCGAGCACCACGGGCGTCACCGCGGGGTCCGGTCCATCATCAAAGGTCAGGGCCACCACCCCCGCCTGCGCCGACGCCGCGGGGAGCCGTGTAATGTTCGGGCCGAGCCATCCACATCGCGGGAACATGCCGACCGTACTGAGGACGACGTGGTTGCCAATCAGCGCTCCCGCCATCACCGGCCACGAGTTGGGGAAGGCGAGCACGGACGCAAGCGCCACACCGTGCAGGCCGGCGCTGCCGATGACCAGCGGCGAGGGCCGCCAGGGCCGGCTGGCCGCCTCATTCATGCGTCGGAACCGGGTCGACGTCGGACGGAACCAACGCCACGAGCGCCGCCCGGTCGACCTTGCCACGGGACGTGCGCGGAATGGCCTCAAGGAAGACCACGCTCCTCGGCACCTTGTGATCGGCCAGGCGTTGGCGGCACCACACCGCGACGTCGCGGTAGTGGAGGCGGCGCGCGAGAGGGCCCGCGACAATCGCCCGCACGATCTCGTCACCTGTGGGACCCGGGACGCCGATGACGACGACTTCGTCCACACCGTCGATGTCTGCCAGCACGCGCTCCACTTCTCCGGGGTCCACTTTACGGCCGCGCACGTTGATGACGCGATCGACGCGGCGACGCAGCACGACCTCGTCGCCTTCCCAGACACCGATGTCGCTCGTCGCGAAGCTTCCCGCCCCCAGCCGCGAATCCGGTTCCGGCAGGTAGGTCGCGCCGACGCCGGACGATTCCACCGTGATCACCCCCTCTTCCGGCGCCTCCGGGTCCACGGCCCGAAGTGACAGACGGACCCCCTCCACCGGCGTGCCCACCGTGCCTCGCTCCGCTGCGCCGCCCTCGCGGTCGTAGCAGATGCCGCCACACTCACTGGCCCCGTAGAACGCGTGCACCGGCTGCCCGTACACCTCTCTGAACTTCGCCGCCGTGGCACTCGGGAGAAAGGCGCCGGCCGAGATCACGAGC